>Ga0197142_1005068_pt1 | contig 10437 bp, 7 predicted proteins | sample GBS60_MetaG_FD_148614 | JGI IMG/M metagenome (GOLD analysis project Ga0197142, IMG submission 148614) | Sediment microbial communities from Great Boiling Springs, Gerlach, Nevada, United States - GBS 60_MetaG | ecosystem: Environmental > Aquatic > Thermal springs > Hot (42-90C) > Sediment...
CGCCGACATCCACACCGACGCCGACGGCTACGCCGACATCCACTCCGACATCGACGCCGACACCGACACCGACGGCCACGCCGACATCCACCTCGACGCCGACGGCCACGCCGACGCCGGCCACGATCATCGCCAAGATCGAGATCGTCTGGCCCCACGGCGGCGCGGCCGTGACCGCAGCCGAACGGGCGAACATCACCGCCCATCTCTACGAGGATGAGGCCCTGAACCCGGTGGCATGCCACTTCGCCGCCACGGTGCGGCTATGGGCCGCGCTCAACAATGAACCGGCGCGTCCTATCGCCGTCGGTCAACCCCGCCTGACCGTCCAGGGCGGTCGGCGCTTTACCGTCTGGGATTTCAACGACATTGACGTGGCCGCCGCCCGCGATCCCCGCCACAAAATCCACTTCTTCGTGACCGTCGATGGCTTCGAGACGCGACGCAACATCTGGACCCATGGTGCCGATGCCCGTACCCTGGCGCCTGTCCAGGATATCCCCACTGCCGTGCTGACCACAATGCCTTCTGCCCTCGATGCCCGCATCGAGATCGTCTGGCCTCATGGCGGACAGCCGGTAACCGAAGCTCGCCTGGCCAACATCACCGTCTATCTCTTCCGCCAGGGCACGCTCGAAGCGCTGGGCCCTTCGGTACGACCGTTGCCGACGGTGCGTCTGCATAGGTCGCTCAACAACGAACCGGACGGTGGGCGGATGGCGACGCGGGTCGGCGTTCCCCGGACCATCACGGCCCAGGGTCAGACCTGGCTGGCCTGGGATTTCAACGACGTGGACGTGGCTGCTGCCAACGATCCCCAGAACCGCCTGTACTTCTGGGTGACAACGGACGAGATGCCGACGGCGACGAACATCTGGACCCACGGCGTGCTTGGCCTCACGCGGGCGCCGATCCAGGATGTGCCGGCCCGCAGTTGTCGGTGAACGGTGATGCGAAGCCAACCCTCCCCCACCGAAACCGCCGTTTCATCCCTGTCGCCCCGGGCCTCGTGGTGGCGGGCAGAAGGGCCTTATCTCGCTTGGGTGTTGGTGGCGGCAGCCCTGCTCGTTTTTCTTTACGGCCGCATCGACTACACGGTCGAACCTTATGCCTCGGCCGATCTCTATCACTACCGGCTGATAGCCCAGATGGCACCGGGCCTGCCCGTCGGGGTGCAACGGCCCTTTGCCTTTCGTCTGCTGGGGCCCTATCTGGCCGGTCTGTTGCCGTGGCCGGATGCCACGGCCTTCTATCGGCTCACCGTGGTAACGGCGTTGATGTTGGCCGTAGCGACCTATGGGTTCTTGCGCAGCCATGCCATTCGCCCGGGCACGGCCGTCCTGACCACTTTCTTTTTTCTAAGCAACCGCTATCTGTTCGGTTTCAACATCTGGGACTATTTTCAGATCAACGATTTGCTGGTCCTGCTTTTTCTCGTGGGATTGTTTTGGGCCCTGGAACGGCAACGGTACGGCGTTTTTGCCGTTGTGCTGGCCGTGGCCGTGTTGACGCGCGAGACGGCGTTATTGCCGGTCCCGGTCGCTTTTGTCTATCTGTGGGAACGGGGCCGTCTGCGGGCCGATGCCGTTCGCCTGCTGGTGGCCTGCTTGCCGGGTTTGGCGCTGTTCGGACTGGTGCGTATCATCATCGAACCGGTCGGCGGCCTGGGTTTGGTGGCGGCGGGATGGCGCTACGCGCCCAAACTGGCGCAACCGGAAACCCTCTTGCGGCTGCTGATCACCCCGTTCATCCCGTTCGTTGCCTTGCCGTTGCTTTTCTGGCGCAGCAGCCTGGCCTTTTTCCGCCGACGGCGGTATCTGCTCGCCTATCTGGCCCTTGTTTTCGTCAGCACCCTCTTTGGGAGCAACAACGAACGTCTGATGGCCCCGGCTTTCCTGGTGTTCTACCTGCTTATCGCCGTGCTCATCCAACGCCATCTGGCCGACCGTCCATGGCCGACCGTTCTCTTGCCGGTAGCCGCGGCGTTGGCCGGCCTCAGCCACGAATGGGCGCGTTTTCCTCTACCCGATCGCCGCTTGACCATTGGGCTGTCCCTCGGTGCGTTGCTTGTCATCACCCTGGCCGTCTTGCCGACGGCCGTGCGTCAGGGTTTTGGAAAGGCTTATGGAGACGATTGACTTGCTCGTTACCCATATCGGTCAGTTGGTCACCCCGCCGGCGGCCCCGGCAGCCCTGCGCGGGGCCGCCATGGCCCGGCTCGACATCGTGGCAGATGCCGCCCTTGCCGTGCATCAGGGCCGGGTTGTCGCCGTCGGTCCTCGTGCCGGGCTGGAAACGGCCTATCAGCCTGCGCAGGTCCTTGATGCCGGTGGGGCCTGCGTTACCCCCGGTCTGGTCGATGCGCATACCCATGCCGTTTGGGCAGGCGAACGCCGGGACGAATTCGAGCGGCGCCTCGCCGGTGCTTCCTACATGGACATCCTGGCCGCCGGGGGTGGCATCCTCGCTACCGTCGCCGCTACCCGCCGCGCCGATCGCGAGCAGATCGTGGCCGCAACGCTCCCGCGCTTGCAGACTATGCTTGCCCACGGCACGACCACGGCCGAGGTCAAGACCGGCTACGGTCTCACGTTGGAGGACGAGCGCAAGCTCCTCGATGCCATTGCCGTGCTCGATGCCCGTCAGCCCATGGACCTGGTGCCCACCTTTCTCGGCGCCCATGCCGTACCGCCCGAGTTCCGGGAGCGGCCCGATGCCTACGTGGACTTGATCGTCGGGGAGATGCTGCCCGAGCTGGCCTATCTGGTCTATACCGTTACCGGCGAAGACGGCTCGTCCTACCGGCAGCGGGCCGTGCATTTTTGCGATGTCTTCTGCGAGCGCGGGGTCTTCGATCTGGCCCAAACCCGGCGCATCCTGACCGCCGCCAGGAGCCACGGCCTGGAGCTCAAACTCCATGTGGATGAGTTTGAACCCATGGGTGGGGTCAGTCTGGCCGTAGAGTTGGGCGCGGTCTCGGTAGACCACCTGGTGCGTACCGGCGACGAAGAACTGGCGCGGCTGGCCGCCTCCAACACCATCGGCGTTGTCTTGCCCGGCACCCCCTTCGGCCTGGGCCATACTCGTTTCGCGCCGGCGCGACGTCTGATCGACCTGGGCGGCGCCGTGGCCCTGGCCACCGATCTCAATCCCGGCACCACCTGGTGCGAGTCTATGCCGATGATGATGGCGCTGGCAACCCGCTACATGCGCTTGACGCCGGCCGAGGCTCTCACGGCAGCTACCCTCAATGCCGCCCATGCCATCGGCCTGGGGCGTTTTATCGGCGCTCTGGCCCCCGGCTATCAGGCCGATTTTGTCCTTTGGGATACCGATGATTACCGCGATTTAACCTATCGCTACGGAGTCAATCTGGTCAAAAGCGTTTATAAACGCGGTAAGGAGGTGATAAAACGTTGATGGTGAAGAAATTGTATAGACATTAAAAACGGCTATAAAGGTATAGATTTCCCTCTTTATGTTCCCGAACCACTCCATCACGCTTGAGAATGTCCAGATGACCGATAACTTCGCTGATGGCGAGGAAGATATCCGTGTGGCTTAGATTGGGAAACAGCGCCTGGGCAATCTCCCACACCGTGCGCGGCGTTGTTGCCACGAAGGCAGCGATATCGGCCAGCCGCCGGTCGCGGCGCTGCCGCCGTTCGGCCAGCAGACCGACAACATCGGTGATAACGGCACCATGACCGGGTAGGATCCGGCGGATGGACAGGGTTTCCAGGCGCTCAAGGGAGCGCCAGTACTCGATCAAGGGCAGACGACGGCAGCCGGTTTCCTGATGTGGGGGTTCGAGCAGGGCGTTTGAGCTGATATGGGCCAGTAAATGGTCGGAGCCGAGGAGGAGGCCATCCTCAGCGCGATAGAGGGCGATCAGATCGCCGCTATGGCCGGGGAAGAAGAAGACCTCCCAATCGCTGCCGCCCGCGCGCAAGGTCTGCCCTTCGTTGATACAGCGGTCCACCACGACTTCCTCGGCCCACTGGGGAATGATGCCGTAGAAGGCCTTGACCCAACCGTGTTTTTCGGCCGGCAGGCCGGTCTCTGCCAGGACGGTGGCCGACCAGGCCAGGGCCGTTTCGACATAGCCCTGCAGGTCGGCCAGCTTGGCGCAGGCCAGGGGATGGGCCAGGACGGTGCCCCGACCGGCCGCCTGGCAGGTGCGGGCCAGGCCGAAATGGTCGAGGTGGCTGTGAGAGATGACGATTTGCTCAAGGTCGGCAAGCCCCACACCGATGGCAGCCAGTTCGGCCACCAGTCGCTCACGGCCGGGCGGCCAGTTCAGGCCTGTATCCACCAGGGTGAGCGGTTCGCCCCACAACAGATAGGCATGGACATCCCCTACCGGGAAGGGCGTCGGCAGGGTAATTTGAAAGATGCCGGGCGCAATGACTTGAGGCATCGTTCTGGCCCCAATTACCCGTTACTCCTTACCATCGCTAACCAGGCTAAGACCTCGTCAAACACAGGTTGGCGCAATGCGGGCAATTCGTTGTGCAATTCGTGCCAGCCGGGATAGGTGCGCAAAATGACGTTAGGCCCGGCCTGGGCCACGGCGTTGAGGACGGCCTGGCGGTTGATGGTGGTATCGTCGGCGGGGAGAAGCACCAGGATGGGCAAACGTAGCGTTGCCAACAACCGCTGCGCCTCTGTGGCCTTTTGCAGGTTTGTCACTGCAAACCGTACCGTGAATTTCTCGATCCGCAGGGTGTCCTCGTCGTAGGCCCGTTTGGCCTCGGGATCATGGCTGAGACGAAAGTCATCCGAAGCCTTGCTGCGCAGGTATAGCCCCGGTACGATGCGCGCCAGCAGGTAGGCCAGGCGAATGTTGGCGGCGCTGAGATCGGGGCCGGGACCGTAGCCCGGCGCCGAGAGGACGGCTGCCGTGATGTCCTCTTCGTGGCGGCTGAGATAATGGGTGGCGTACATGGCCCCCAGACTGTGGGCATAGAGGAAAAGGGGCAGGCCGGGGTATTGCTCGCGCGTGGCGCTTACCACCCGATCAAGGTCATTGAGCACGTCGTCGAAGGCACGGAAATCCCCGCGCCGGCCTTCAGACCGCCCGCAACCGCGCTGGTCGGGGCCGAAGACGAGGTAACCGTGTTCGAGCAATGCTCTGACCAGATGGGGATAACGTCCGGCATGTTCGCCCAGCCCGTGGACAATGAGCACAACCCCACGGGGAGCCATCTCCGGCGTCCAGATCCGCACGAAAAGGGCCAGTCCGTCGGCTGCCGTTATCGTTGTCTCGTGATAGGCCATATCGCCTCCGGTTCGCGCTTAGCCCCGATTCCCCTCGCCCGGCGGTCGCCATGGTTGCAGGTCGGCCCAGTTGGGACCGTATTCAGGTTCGGCTTTCAAAGGCGCCCGCAGCTCATAGGCCGATTCCATGGTCGTCACGACCAGCGGCACCACGGCATCGAGTTCCTCGGCCGGTACCTCCAGGACGATTTCGTCGTGGACCTGGAGGATCATCCGTGCGCGATAGCCACCCTCGCGCAGGCGACGATGCACGCGGATGAGGGCGATTTTGAGAATGTCCGCTGCCGTCCCCTGGATGGGATGATTGACCGCCGCCCGCTCGGCCGCTGCGCGCGCCTGTTGCGAAGATGTGGCGGTGGTCTGTAAGACCGGAAAATAGCGGCGTCGCCCCAATAGGGTTTCAACGTATCCCCGTTCTTTAGCCTGGGCAATGGTCCGGTCGAGATAGCGACGTACGCCGGGATAGGTCTCGAAATAGGTCTTCATGAAACGCCGGGCCTCGTCCAGGCTCAGCCCGGTGCGACTGGCGAGGCCGTAGGGGCTGACCCCGTAGGAGGTCGCGAAGTTCATCATTTTGGCCACGCTGCGCTGTTCCGCGGTGACCTGGGTGATGGGGATGCCGTAGACCTGGGCCGCCGTAGCGGCATGGATGTCGAGGCCGGCGGCAAAATTCGCCAGCATGGCTTCATCCTCGGCGATGTGGGCCAGGATGCGGAGTTCGACCTGGGAGTAATCTACCGAGAGCAGATAATAGCCCGGCGGCGCCACAAAAGCCTTGCGGATTTGTCGTCCTAACTCGGTGCGCACCGGGATGTTTTGCAGATTGGGGTTATTCGATGAAATGCGCCCCGTTTCGGCACCGGTCTGGTCGTAGCGGGTGTGGAGACGTCCCGTAAGGGGATGAACCAATTGAGGCAGGGCCAGGACGTAGGTGTTGAGCAACTTCCCCAACTGGCGGTAGTCGAGCAGGCGGTCCACGACCGGATGATGCCCACGCAGGGATTCCAACACGTCGGCAGCGGTGGAATAGTGGCCGCTGGCGTTTTTGCGCAAACCGGTCGTGGGTAAACCCAGCTTGCCGAAGAGGACATCGGAAAGCTGCTGAGGAGAGTTGAGGTTGAAGCTATAGCCGACGTCGGCGAAGATGGCTTCGGCCAGGGCCTCCAGCCGCGCTTCCAGGGCCGTAGCCATCGTTTGCAAGACCTCTCCATCGAGGAGCACGCCCGCCATTTCCATATCGGCCAGCACGGGAATGAGGGGTACTTCCAGCTCCCAGAAGAGTCGATCCAGCCCTTTAGCCGCCAGTTCGGGCAGGATTTGATCGGCCAGACGCCAGGTCATGTCCACATCGGCCGCTGCGTAGGGTCCGACCAGTTCGATAGGGACCTGGTCCATGGTGATTTGCTTGCGACCGCTGCCGATGAGGGCCTCGATAGGGGTCATTTCTACCCCCAGGCGTCGGAAAGCCAGGTCTTTCAAACCCAGGCTGTGACCGGCCGGGTCGAGCAAAAACTGGCCGATCATCGTGTCGATGAGAGGCCCGGAGACGGGCAGGCCGTGGCGCCGACAGACGATGAGGTCATACTTGGCGTTGTGGGCCAGCTTGGGCCGCTCATCCGCCAGATGGGGACCGATGCGGTCACGCACCAGCGCCAGGGGCAATTGTTGGCCCTGGCGATGTCCCACGGGGATATAGACATTGCATTCGGGTCCTTCACCCCATCCCAGCGCCAGCCCCACCAGTTCGGCCCGATGCTCATCGGTCGAGGTGGTTTCCACATCAAAGGCCAGCCGGGGAGCGTTCGCCAGCCTGGCGCTGATCTCGACCAAAGCCTCGGGCGTGGTGATGACAGGATAGGCTAACGTTGCCGTGACCGGCAGGCTGACCGGGAGGGATGGGGCAATCGCATCCTCTGCAAAGAGGGCCAATTGCCCTGTGGGACCGGTAGCCGGTGCTGTCGTCGCTTCCGGTAGCGGCTCCGGTTCTGGGGTGGTGACGGTAGCGGGCAACCGTGGCAGCAACGAGCGGAATTCGAGTTCCTGAAACAACCGGACAACCTGCTGGCGGTTGTAGGCCCGTAACGTGCAGTCGGCCAGGTCAAGCCGCAGATTGGGCACATCGACGATGGTGGCAAGGGCACGCGAAAGGTAGGCCCGATCGCGATGGGCCGCCAGGGCTTCGCGCACCCGCGCCGGGGTTATTTCGTCGAGGTGGGCATAAATGGTATCGAGATCGCCCCAGGTGCGGAGCAGTTGCACGGCGCTCTTCTCGCCGATGCCGGGTACACCGGGGATGTTGTCGGATTTATCGCCCACCAGGGCTTTGTAATCCACCAATTGGGCGGGGGCAAGACCGTACCGTTCCTTCACCGTGTCCGGTGTGTAGAGAATGGTGTCGGAAAAGCGACGACCGGAGGTGAGGACGGTGATGTGGTCGTTGACGACCTGCAACAAATCGCGGTCCCCGGTGACGATCAGGGTAGGAATACCGTGCGCAGCGGCCTGGCGGGCCAGGGTGGCCAGCACATCGTCGGCTTCATAACCCTCGGCGCTAAACACCGGGATGTTGAAAGCCGCTACCAGTTCCTGGATGCGGTTGATCTGCCAGTGCAACTCATCGGGCATGCGCTCGCGGGTGGCCTTGTAGTCAGGGAAGCGTTCCTGGCGAAAGCTGCGACCGACGTCAAAGGCAACGGCCATGTGGGTCGGCTGCTGATCGCGCAGAACGTTCAACAGCATGGAAGCGAAGCCGTAGACGGCGTTGGTCAGCTCCCCGCGACTGGTCGCCAGCTCGGGCGGCAAGGCCAGAAAGGCACGATAGGCCAGCGAATGGCCGTCAATGAGAATCAGCTTCATCGGACTCCCTCATGGGGCCCATACCCCGGAGGGGGGAAGTGAGCACGGTCGCCGTCACGAGCGCTGAACCCTGATTTGGCCGGCAGTGATCAAAGCCTGGACCTGAGGATGTCTGAGGATATCCTGGCGAAAACGCTGCCGACGCCCTCTGTCCAGACGGAACTCACCCGAGGGCAGGTCGAGGATGAGATGCTCGTCGCCGGTATTCTCCAGCCACACCACGTCATGGACATCCCAGGTATGTTCGCGAGCCGTTCGAGAACGATGCCACAGGGGAATGCGCATGGTTCAGACCTGCTCAGGCACGACGAAAGGTGACGACACGACCTCGCAATCGGGTGCTGGGCACGCGATTGAGGACGCGGTCAATGTACTCCTCCTGGATTTCCACGTACGTGAACCGATCGCGGATGTCAATGTTGCCGACGGCGCGACCGGGGATGTTGGCCTCGTTGGCGATGGCGCCGACAATGTCCTTGGGCCGTACGCCGATGTCATACCCGGCATCCATAATCAGGCGCACATAACCGGGTTCGACCTCGCGTTCTTCTTCGCGGGGGCGCTCACGAACAGCCTCGCGCGGACGCGGAGCAGGGGGCGCAGGCGCCGTTACGGGCGATGGGCGCCGCTCGGCACGGCGGGTGAAAATAGCCTCGACCTGGCTGAGCTGCACCAGACTTACAGCGGCCGCTGCCAATTCGGACCAATCGTACCCTTCCTCGGCCAGCTCGTTGAGAAGCAGCATATAAATCTCCAGGTTACTCCGGGCGATGACATCGCGCAGGGTTTGCTTGAAGTTTTCCGAGCGCTGGACAACCAGATCGGCGCGTGTAGGCGGCAAAACCGCTTTGAACCGTACCCCCAGAAAGCTCTCGATCTGGGCCAAAAGCGGGCGTTCGCGTGGCGTGACCAGGGTAAAAACGGAGCCGTTTTCGACGACAACTCTGGTCCGTGCGGCATAGCTTTCGGCATCGGTTGGGACATCGTAGCCAATGGCAAAGCCGGTTTCCAGATTGAGCCCGACGGCAGCCGCATCGGTAAGGACGATGAAATGGAGATGACCGTCATGCCAGTTGCGGAGCAGGCGCTCGCGCGTTTCGGCATCGGTTCGGCTATGCAAATGGCCGGCATGATAACCCTGGCTGCGCAGCAATTGGGCTATGCGTTCGGCATCAGGCCGCAAGTTAACATAAACGAGACCACGATCGACCAGTTCCCCGTCCAGCAATCGTAAAAGGGCCAGGGGCTTTTCAGCCGGGGCCACGCTCTGGTAGCGGTGCTTGACCAACGGCATGGTCATAAAGGTGAACTCCGTCTTCAGCACCAACGGCTCGAAGAGGTGTTGATCGGCGAAGTTCTCGATTTCTTCGTCGAGCTGGGTCGTCAGGACGATGGTCTGCCGGCTGCCGGGTACCTCTTCTAACACGGCCTCCAGGGCTTCCATTTGGGGCTCGGTGACCAGATGGTCGAAGTCATCGATCACGACGACCTGGACCTGCTCGAGACCGAAGGAGCCTCTATCCACATGCTGTTTGATCCGTTCGGGTGTGCCGACAACGATGCTCACCGTCCGATCCAGGCGTTCGGCCTCGCGCGCAATGGGTTGTTCCTCGAACACGGGGACGATGTGGATGTTTTGATTGTAATTGAGGGCTTGGAGGAGGCTGGCTACACGCATGGCATCGTTCCCACGGGGAACGAACATGAGAACCTGGATGCCTTCGCTCTCGGCATTCAGGGTTTGCAGGATAGGTAGCGCGTAGGCGGCCGTCTTGCCGCTACCGGGTGCTGCCTCGATAATGGCATCGCGGCCTGCCAGCAAATGGGGAATAACATCCCGCTGGACTTTGCTGGGTCTTTCGTACCCAAGCGCTTCCAATCCCGCCACGCTATCGGGATTTAGGCCAAGTTCGGCAAAAGTCTGACTCATGGGAAATATCCTACCTCAACAGAAAAATTATTATAAGTATTGGCACCGGTCACTTGCCTGGTTTCAGCTCCCGGGGGTGTTGTTGAACCCACACCGTTATAAAGCTTAGCATACTTGCAGCGAAGTAAAAAATCCTCGCAAGGCTGATATAGACCCTTGCCGTCCTTTTGCGCTATCTCGTGGCTACTTCCTAAGCTTCCGGTTCAACGCCCAGGGCGCGCAATTGAGCAGCCAGGCGTTCGGCGCGTTGGCGTTCGGCCTGGGCCAGTTCGGCGGCGGTGGGGATAAGGTTGCCATCGGCATCGCACCAGCGCAGCCAGCGGGAGCGGACACCCTCGAAGGAACCATCCCACAGGAGGAGGCCGAGGCCT
>Ga0197142_1005069_pt1 | contig 10437 bp, 8 predicted proteins | sample GBS60_MetaG_FD_148614 | JGI IMG/M metagenome (GOLD analysis project Ga0197142, IMG submission 148614) | Sediment microbial communities from Great Boiling Springs, Gerlach, Nevada, United States - GBS 60_MetaG | ecosystem: Environmental > Aquatic > Thermal springs > Hot (42-90C) > Sediment...
GGGCAGGCCTGAAGGGAAACCACATGCAGTGCGGCGGCCGAAAGGCCGCCGCACTGCATGTGTTATTCATGAGCAGACATTTGCAGAAAAACTTGTTTACCCATACGGAGAGAGTTACCAAAGACCGAGCACCCAGTGAAAACGTTTTCTCGGTGAAGCCACACCATATAATCAATCTATGGCCATGGCACGTAGATTACCCCAAGCATGTGTTGCCTGTCAGGCCCTAGCGCAAACAAGCGCGGAGTCAAATCTTCAGGGGATTGAACAGCAAGAATCCAATTATAGGGAGCCCATACCACAATATAGTAATTACCTGGGGGAATATCACTTACAAAAATCATCCCCATTTCATCTGATACTCCTTGAATATCTCCCTTTTCAACACTGGGACCAGTCAATATTGTAGGCAAACTATCATCCATTGCTCGCATAAGGTAAAAAGCGGTTTTAGGAATCACAGATGGGTCCATATATGTAGAGTGCAACACTCCGCATAAAGCGGCTTTACCCGCCTTAGGAACAGGAGGCTTGCATAAGGTTAGCGAGGCATTTCCGGAAATGGTTGACTGAGCATCAAGCGGAGAGTAGTTTGTGGTCTGCTTAAATGAACAAGAGGTAAATACTATAGCGAGAATTAGATAACAGATTATTTTAAAGTGATTTATCATAATCCAACCCCCGCGTGGCAGCATCTCCGAAGGATGGCAGTTTCTGCAATGGTTACACTACCCCCACGCAGTACTGGATGACTAGATATTTTGTAGTCTCGCTGGCGGGATGGTGCAGAATTAGTTGACACTTTCTGCATCTCCAAATCTTCCTGGCCCCTCACCCCCTTTGTCCCCCCTTCTCCCCTTGGCCTGCGGCCAGGGGAGAAGGGGGATTGAAGAGGGGTTTTGCGGCGGGCGGCGAAGCCGCCCGCCGCAAAACCCCCATTTCTCCCCTCGCCTGCCGCGAAGACGAGGGGGATAGGGGAGGAGAAGGGAGTGGAGTGAGGGCTTGGCGGAATTTTAACGCCCGTAAAAAGTGTCAACACACTTCCCTGGAAAATCGAACCACCCTCATATTTCTCTGGAAAAACGAACCATCCCCTCCATACTATACCCTATTTGGGTATCTACCCCGGCCATTTCCAGTTTGTCCAAAGTCCAGCAGAGAAGCCGGCCGCAACAATTATCGCAGCCGGCTTCTCTGTACGAATCACGGCCTTAGATTAGAGTATACTACGGCTGCGTAAACACACCGTGTGCTTGATATGTATCACCTTCTCCAGTAAGGAAAGTTAACTCCACAAAGCCCTGAATGGGCTGATCGACAGATTCTATAACGCACGTCCCATACCATCCATCGGGCAAAGCAGACACTGCCGGTGGCGTAGTGCCGCTCAAACGAAGATTGTGTTGTATGCTTCCACCCGCAGGAATTTCAACGTTAGAGATCACGACATTTGCACTACTGCCCCCTCCTGCAATATATTCAGGCGACGGAATGTAGGTGAATGTGATATGAGCAGAAGCACTTACCTCCAAGTTCTGAATGTTGATCACCGTCGCGAAACCATTGGCAAGCCGTTTGGCTGCGAGGGGTATTAAGACCTTCTTGTCAGTGCTTCCCCCTGGAATCGCTTCGTAAGCAGCCGCGCGGTCTGTTCCTATAATCCGCATCTGCACAAAAGATACCACACCCGCTGATGCTGAAATACGGCAAGAACCGTACCAGTTAGCGGGAAGAGAAGTATCGACAACAGGATTGACGAAGAAGGAAGCGGTATGCAAGATTGACTGGGTATTGGAAATAGTTATAGTGTTCGGACCACCGCTTAAAGCATTTTTCGTACAAGTGATCACAATTCCACCCGGGGGTATTGTGCCTCCGCTCACGTTCTGGATTGAAAGGGGCGTGCTCAGACCGTTGGCCAAGCGGGAGGTGAATAGTGGCACCAACCATTCCTGAGCCGAATTGGAGAAACCCTTAAAAGTCTGCATGGCATGGGGCCCAGTGAACAGATTGGATACTACCGCGAGTTGCCCTCCTGGAGTAGCAGTCTCTACCACTGCAGAGCCATACCACCCATCTGGCACATTGCTGGCACTCTCGTCGGCAAGATCATAGTAATAAGATGCTCCAGGGGCAAGGCTAGCAACAGTTTTAGTGTAAGTGGCGGTGCCATCGTTTTTCACCAGTTTTATGTTGAAACCGATGGCACTGGAACTTGTATTCTGCACGATAATCTGGCTGTTTGCCAGGCCGCTGGCACCCACCAAGTTCCTCAAAACCAGAGGGACATAGAAACTTGTACTTCCTTCAGGGAAACCGGAATATGCCCCGCTGGTTGGCGTCTGATTACGTGCAAGAATTTGCACTACCGCTCCTAACGGCTGGTCTGCGCTCACGACAACAGAACCTTGCCCATCAGGTAGCTGGGTATCAAAATACTGCCGAAAGATAGCCTGCCCTCCAGGTTGTGTAATTGAAAACGCCTCAGTAGGGCGCCATGAATCACCATTGGGCTTGAAATACTGAACTACCCCGTTGGCAGGACCGGATCCCAGGTTGATCAACGTGAAGTTTGTACTGAGGCTCTTTGTAGTGGACGCTGCCATCACTGGCAATAACACCAGTACTGCCAGCGCTGCTCCCAATAACAGGGATGCTCCCAGCTTGCGAATGTTTTTATAACACATTTTGTTCCTCCTTGTGAGAAAATGTGGTATTCTAACTGCTTTTAGAATACCACGCGCTTCCCCAAAATGCAATACCACTGCAGGAGTATTCCTGCTACTTCCGGCACTTGCTTAGAGTATAAATACACAGACCGATCAGCAACCATACGAACTCAGCAAATAGATTCACCGCTCTAAAGATCACCGCAACCAGATTGCCTTGCGAGGCTGGGAGTCCCATAGTTAGATTCAGCAAGGTAGCAAGCGTAGTTTCACGAATTCCTAAACCGCTTGGAATTATGACGATAATAAAACCAACAGTCCATGCCATAGCAGCGCATGCTATTGTAGTTGTCAATCTCTTAAAAGGCATGATGGTTTGGGCAATAACCGCGACCGCAATTCCATAGAGCATCCAAAAAACAGCATATGGTAGTAAGAGGGAAAACCACCCAAAAACGAACTTTAAATCTGAGACCCGAATAATACGCTCTCTCTTTCCACTGTCTTTATCCAGCGCAGCTCTTACAATAAAACCCCAAAACAACCAACAAGAGATAAAAAAGAAAGGAACCGCAAAACCAAGGGCAGCACTCTCACTCCTTAAAGCGAATTTATTATTTGTATTCGCCCCAAAACCCACACCTATAATAAAAGCTGTTATAACAAACGCCGCGGCTTCAGTTACTGATCCCAGATAGGAAACCTTATAACTAATCCCTAGAGATTGTTTAAGCCATTGACTGCGGCCCCAGTACCCCCAGATACTCCCCGGAATATACCTGGGCAAAAAAGAAAGAGTATATCCTTGAAGGGCTTGAACTATCCCAGCCGGGGCTTTTAGGCATTTCATTACTAAAGCCCAGGATGCTATTTGAACAAAATAAAAACAGATACTGATTCCTAAGGACAGAAATACAGCCTTCCAGGGAATGTATATTTCATACCTATATAAAGCGATAAGGCTTAACTTGGCCTGACGAGCAAACAATGCCAATCCTGTAGCAAGGCCTATTAAGTGTAAGTACTTCTTTGCCTTATCCGAGCGTCTCAACATCAATCACCGGGCTTCTTAGCCACTGCTACATAGCCTAAGGCGAAGAGCCAATTAGGATCCCAAATTTGATCCATTTTATAGCAGGGAAGGGTGATGCAATGCTTGGTCACAGCGAGCGCGATTTTCCGTATTAAATAGGGCATTTCCCAACAAATACTCATTATGACAATAGAAAGCTGATGTCCCAAAAAACAAAATATACCACCTTTTGCTTGAATATCAACTATATCAAATCCTACTAATTGAAGCAAATGAGTTAATCCATATGGAGTAAAGCGAAAATAATCGTGAGGGGTATGGTGAAGACGGCTCAGGTGAGGAACAGAGATAAGAACCACTCCCGACGGTTTGAGAATACGATATATCTCTTTGAGCGCTTGCTGAGGGTTGGGCACATGCTCCAGCACCTCCAAACAAATTGCCGAATCGTAGGCACAGGGCTCTATCATACTCATATCTTCTATATCGCCGACGAACGTCACGTTCTCAATCTGGGGCCATAAATCCAATGAATCATAGGTGTCTACCTGATTGATCAAAAATTCCCTAAACGGCATGTCTCCGCAACCAAGGTCTATCATTTTGCCATGTACATACTTGCTTATCAATGGAAGGACAACTTGATACTGAACATACATAGCGGGGGAAAGGTACCTTCGCTGAGATGCTCCGCGGAATTCTTGTAAAACCTTATGCCAATTTGCTCTCAAACGGTCTCGCAGGTTCATAAACCAATCACCTCCTCGTAGACAGAAATCCATTGCTTTGCGATTTGGTCCCAACTGTACAGTTTCTCAGCTCGCGCTCTAGCTTGCTCACTCATGTTTAGCCATCGGTCTGTGTCCGATAATATTGATGAAATCGCCTCAGATAAAGCATCTGTATCGGCACAAGGCACAAGAACGCCGACATCGGAAGTAATGACTTCTGGAATTCCTCCCACCCTACTAGCCACAACAGGGGTTCCACAGGCCAGCGCTTCAAGAAGAACCACGCCTTGTGCTTCTTCGGTTGAAGGAAGCACCAGAAGTTTGGCCTGCTGCATCAGAGAGCGTACTTGATCGTGGGGCTGAAAGCCAAGAAACATTACCTTATCGGCTATGCCTAACGAACTGCTCATTTGCTTTAGCGTTGGATATTGTGGCCCTTCACCCACTATTAGCAAATGATAGTTCGGAAAAGCCTGAAACACACTTGGTAGAGCTGATAGAAGGAATTTAAGCCCCTTGCGTTCTATAAGGGAGCCGACGTAAAGGATTATATCTTGCCTATATTGTGGAGAGATGGGCCTAAATCGCTTAATATCAACCCCGTTTGAGATAACTGACAGTTTGTCTGGATGCAAGCCAATCTTTATAACTGCATCAATTAAAGATTGGCTCACACCCACGATACGATCACACCCTTGAAGCATAAAGCGGGTTAAAGCTGCCCCCAAAGGGTTTCGTGTTACCTGAAAAACGTCACTTCCATGTACGGTCGCAATAACAGGATAGGATTTTCTGGAGATAAATTTACCTAAGCAACTAATGCCAGCCGACAAACTCCAGTGAGCATGAATAATATGGCTTCCTTCAGCCCGATTTAACAAGGCTAAGATCTGGGTTATTATGAGGGGGAAAATTTGCCAAAATATCCAAGGGTGTTTTCGTAAAGTGGCAGGGAGACCTCCCCCCTCTTTCCGGAGCATCTCTAGATTTTCTGGCCACCAGTATTTAGGCCTGTATATTTTTACTCCATCTATACACTCATAGGTAGCAGCACCGGGGCTATGCATAGCTATTACTTGAACCCGAATTCCTTCCTGCACAATTGCTCGTGCCAGGTCTAATATAAATATTCCTTGCCCATCGCCTTTCCACCGTGGGAATGAGGTTGTGACCATACAGACTTTCATGCTCTCTTTCCCGAAAGATGATGTTCAAATTTTTCTAAGTAGAAATTGTACATGCCAAGTCAGAAATTCACCTAATAATGGCCATCGGGCTGCGTTAATCGGTAAATACCTTGGAGAAATATCAACAACCTCCAGGTCGCTGCGAGCGAGCATGCGCATCGCCTCGGCAATGGTTAATTTAAATAATCCCCAATCCCGGTAGGTGTCAGCAAACGAAGAGGGGGAATAAGAGGGGGCATATACCTTTATAACCCAATCTGGTGGTGCCTTTCTAAATGACCGAGATAAACGCAACGCCCAACGTTCCCCTAAATAGTGGAAAGGGGAAAATTGGTGTCCTCCCTTGACAGAGTAAAATGGAGGGAAGCTAAGATAACAGTAACCTCCACTTTTCAGGACCCGTTTTATCTCTTTTACCAATATGAGAGGATCGCTTACATGTTCAATCAAACTTGCACAGAAAACAAAATCTATAGATTCGTCACAAATTGGGGTGCACAATGCATTGGCAACAAGGGGCAAATGCAATTCACCCCATTTTTTTTGCCTTTGGACCAAGTCCAAGCTTATAACTCTTGCCCGCAGGTTTATCATCTCCCGACTATATCCCCCTAATCCGCTCCCAAGATCTAAGACTACCTTGCCACTTAAAGTAATTGCATGTTTCTCGAGGTAATATTTTATTATAAGGTTAGCCTGGTACGACTGAAAATTTATGTAATCGTCTTCAGAACGCAAGCGATTCCTGGCGAGCTTTAGTAGAGTTATGTATTCACCTATTTTCATTAACTATACCTCAGTCAGAGATGGCTTGCGATCAAGCAAGCCCTGTCTAGCATCACTCTGCCTTCTCAAGTGTGGGCCAAGTAGGCACAGTTTGTCGCCAAGAGCGCTAAGTCGCTCAGTTCCTCAACACGCAAAAGTCCAGGTTAAGGGCCTGTTAGCTCATATAAAGTATACCCAAAGCCATCATCGTATATCACTCTTCCCGAATGTTTATTTATCAGTTCTAAGGCGTTCAGAAAAGCCCCAGGATAACAGCGAATAGTAGGAGTTATAACCACATATACTTTTTCGTCTCCTTGGACGACTTCTATTTCTTCTAGATTACCAAGGGTGCGTCCGCTAAGAAAAGCAATATCCCAGGCCATAAACCAGCCCACTCCTAAGATTCGCGCATTTGGGTCTAACTCACCAATATAACGAGCGAATCCTGATTGAGCTTGCTTCCGCAATAAAGCACTTTTTAAACCAAAGAAGTGCTGAATTGGACCGTCTGGGAGAAACACATTAATGGCCAACAAAAGCACCAGAACAATTCTTGTTGCTATGATAAGACGACTCTTCCGTTCCAAAAGCAGCCCTGTGGCCAGTAATATATTTCCAATGATGAGCCCAGGGAATAAATGACGGTAATTTGCGTCGCTGTTAAATAAAAGCCACCAAAGAAGCCATACAGTTACCAAATTGTATATTACAGAGCTTGTAATATACAAGTGGACCCGGTCATGGACTTTCCGAAACAACAACGTACTACTAATAAGGCAAGGAAGCCCCAGGCTTGAAGCAAAGCGAGGCAAATTTTGAACAAGGTTCCTTGCAATGCTTAAGCCGAATTGCTGCATTAAAAGCCCTTGCGGGGGCATGTTACCTTTTAAAAGCCAAAACCATACAAACCAGGAAATTCCTACTAACAAGCCAGATGCGCTAGCTACCAAAACTAACGTGGTATAATCACGTTTGAATCGAACGCTAATGAACAATGAGCATACAATCACAATAAGAGCAATTACCATAGAAGGTTTTGCCCAGACAGCAAGGCCCCAACACAGACCTGCTAATAGGGCTGAGCGAATCTGGAGTCTCTCTTCAGCTTTGGTCCAGGCAAATAGACCAGATAAAACAGCAAAAATTCCCGCTCCTTCACCTAAAACTAACCCTAATATCCAATAAGCCCCTCCAACAATCGCCAGTAAAAAAGGCGACAAACAAGCATACGAGAGACCATAAAGCCGTTTGGTCAGCAAGAAGGAAATAAAAAGTATACCTATAGCGTACAAACTAGGAATTAGTCTGGCTTGTACAATTCCCTGCCCGAACATGCGAAAGAGAATAGCAATAGGAACGAGCACTATCGGACCAGTTGAGATGAACGGATCAAAATGGACAAAGCCCTCTATTGTTCGAGAGCCATAGATCCCAAAGTGAATAAGGTTTACAGGCACTTGCAAGTTATAGCCTTCATCAAAGTTAACTGGAAAGAATACAATGGTAGTGATTATACCTGCTATAAAAGTTAGAGATCCTGAGAGACCCAAGAAACATACGAACCCTTTATTGCCGTGCAGAGATCTGGTGACTTTAGCGTCAAATATTCTTTTCAACAAAGGGTCAGCCCAAAAGCAATTTCTCAGAGTGCTCATCGTGCCGATCCAAATATTCGGATATGGTCTAATTGGTATATAATTCTTGGGTGCGAATCATGGTTCAGTTGCAAAAAGGCTGGTGGTGGGGAGTAAACATTGGAAAAGGCGTAAGTATTGCTTTGGCTTTTTAATGACCTGCCCGTATAGCACTGGTAAAGATTCAAAGATAGCAAGGAAGTTCCCCATTCCATAGGATATACCATCGGAGGTAAGCAAGAACTCCGCCGAGCTAGTAACGGAATCCAATACCCAGCGTCACTTCCAACAAGCCAACCAGGCTGCCATTCAAACTGGAAAGTGCTTACTATGAAAAGCGCATCTGGAGGCGTGTTATTCCTGATCCAATCCATAACCACCAGGTCACCTGGCCTGAGGTAGATGTCCCCTGTATAGATAAGATGCGGAAACCTAATTACAGCGCTTACTGCTCCGATGAGCAAAAACACAATAACCAGCGACCAAACAACACCCCGCAACCGATTTTGGAGAGCACTGTCCAGCCCTTGTACTCCCAACCCGATAAGTCCTGCAAAAGGAATAGCAAGTGAAAGCAGGGTTGTCTTCAGGTCCCAAAGAGAGAATCCAATAGTTGAAGACAACAAAGCACCACCCACCAGAGATATGCACCATAATATGAGTTCCAGCGCTCTTATCTTCTTGGTGCCAAGACCCGCCACAAAGGTCAGTATAAGAGCAGAAACAAATACTGGCCAGTTGGTTATGAACTGAAGTACCGGTTCCTCCATCCGCTGAATATTGTTGTATCCGGCAAGAACCGGATAAGTGATTCGCAATCCATAGGGGTCGTACTGCACCCACAAAACCCGCAGGAGCCAGGGAGACACAAAGATTGCGCCGATTGCTCCTACCGCAGCAATTTGCTTGAGGTGCTCCCTTTGTCCTTGTAGAAACGCTATTCCTCCTGCAATCGCTGCAAAGACTCCCAGCATCAGAGCAACCCTGATGTGAGCGAGAAACACCGCCGCAACCAGCAGAGAGGAGAAGACCGGGTTGGCCTCCCTTCTCTGCCAGAGCAAAGCCAGAAGCGCCATGGGCAGAAAAAATAACCCCGTGGTCTGAGTGAACCGGGACCAACGCAACAGGCAGAAAGGAGACACCATAATCAAACCGACCAGAGCGGCCGCTACAACCCCTATTCGCCGGCGTCCCGCAATTTGTTCAGTGAGCAATCCGGCAGTCGCAGCAATACTCCCATTTAGGACAAGCGCCGCTACCTTTGTTGTCCTAAGCAATTCGCTTTCCCAAACCCAACGAACAAGGGCAACGATGCTGTGAAATCCGAAGTGATAAGAAAAACTCTGAAGGGGCGCGTAGGGCTCGTAATTCTCAGGAATGCCTCCCTGCTCAGCGAATAATTGAGCGATCAGGGTGTGGTGATATGCATCGCACCCGGGTAACATCACCAATCCGCGACCAATCCACAGCCGCAAACCGACGGAACAAATAATGACAAACCACAGGGATAATGTCGCAAGTGGGTCCTCACCAAGCCAATATCGCCGGTTCCAGAGGTGTCTGTCCTTGATGAACAGTGTAAGCCCTGTAAGAGAAGCGATCCCCAGAAGCAACCGCACGTTCCATGTGTTCAGGCGTAACTTGAAAACAGCGGCCCATACAAGAAACACCATCCAAAGAGATAAAACGCCAGCGATACTGGCAATGAAAACGGCAGTGAAATCAACCTTCGTCCGCAGCGCCCATCCCCGAACAATCCAATAGCCAGCCAGAAACAGGGTCACTGATCCCAGCACACCATATCCAGCCCATCCTGCACACATTACCAACAAATCCGCAAGGATCCCCAGCGGATTATAGGCCAGCCGGAAAGCCAACTGGGCATCCAGCGGTTCGTGGTCCCGGTAGGCGGCACCGTCTATGTAGGCCTCGCCCGATGCGGCCCCCAGCCGCACCGCGCCCGTGCCGTCCAGTTCCAGGAAGGCATAGCGGTACGCGCTGTGCGAGCGGTTGTCCGGAGAGAAGGAGAAGCGGTAAAAGCCCGGGGACGCAACGGCCTCCAGCGGCAACTCCGCCAGGGTCAGGTCAGTGGAGGATTGGGGTTCAGGTCGGAGGTGGAGGCGGAGGATGCCCGTGCTCCCCGGCTGCACCTCCAGCCAGAACTCTATCCCACTCAGCCCCCCGTGCCGGGCCACGAAGGTCTGGCCGACGGTGTGGCCGGGCTCCAGAACAACCGCCCGTTCCGGCGCGAGGGCCGTCTGGTCGCGGTCCACAAAGTCGGAGCAGCCGGTGAGGAGAACCAGCGCTCCGAGAACCAACAGCACAAAACCCCACCGGCCTTTACGCCTTGGAGTACAGGACAATCCCTCCCTCCGTCATCCGGGCAATGCGCTGTTCCCTCGGTATTTCCTCTCC
>Ga0197142_1005070_pt1 | contig 10437 bp, 7 predicted proteins | sample GBS60_MetaG_FD_148614 | JGI IMG/M metagenome (GOLD analysis project Ga0197142, IMG submission 148614) | Sediment microbial communities from Great Boiling Springs, Gerlach, Nevada, United States - GBS 60_MetaG | ecosystem: Environmental > Aquatic > Thermal springs > Hot (42-90C) > Sediment...
TGCACCAGACCCGTGAGCACCGGCGCGCCGGAGCGTTTCTTCAAAAGTTCCAGGGTCTTGTCCGCCGGGAGGCGGCTTTTCAGGAAAGTCACCTGGGCGTGCTCCTGGGGGCGCCACTCCTCGAACTCGTCGGCCTCGGTGATGAGGATGCGGCCGGATTTCAGGGCCTTCACCGCGGCCAGGAAGACATTGCCGCCGGTGGCGTCGATGATGTCCATGCCCACCGCCTGGGCCCGCTTCAGGAGGGTCTCCTTGAGGCGGTTGGTCTGGAAGCGGCAGATCATGGACACCGGATAGCCCTTCACCGCCAGGGCGCCGGGGAGGAACTCCACCGCGCCGAAGTGCCCGGTGACCAGGATGACGCCCCGGCCCTGGGCCAGGGCGGCCTGAAGCTCGGCTTCACCTTCCAGGGAGATGCGGCGGTCCAGAAAGCGCAGGAGACGGGGAAAATGGGAATAGGCGAGATAGAGCTTTTCGTGATAGTGATCTATTATCCCTTGGAAGATGCGGCGGATGGTTTTCCGGACACTACCCGGGACGGAGCCCCGACCCAGCACATGACGGGCAGTGCGGCGGATCAACCGCTTCTCTTGGGCATTGCAGAAGAAATACACGCTCCCGAGCAGTCCCAGATACCAGCGGGACAGACGAAACGGCAGGAGGCGGAAGAGGAAAATATTGCCGCGGGCCTGGCAGAATTTGCTGAGGCTGGTGGTGAACCGCAGCAGGGACAGGATGCGGGACAACATGGCGGGTTCCTCCTTTCGTGACGCCCTGACCCCCCAGCTGGGAAAAAATTGCCGTCCGGAAGAGGGAGGCCATTGCTCCCGTGACGGGTGCCGCTGCAGGAAATGTGCCCTGGACGCTCATGCTCAGGCTGGGAAAAGTCCGAAAATTCGGCCAAAATGATGATGGCGGTCAGGAAATCGCTGATCAAGAAATAAGGATTTACCTTAGATAAAAGCAAGCTATAATAAAGTCAAGGAAAAATTCGCCCGTCCCCAAAATTTTTCTTCAGCCCCCCAAGCCCGGGGGGGAGATTTTTTCCTGCCTCTTCTTGGTTAAACGTTTCACATGGTATGATATCGGTATCCCGGGAGGGGGGAAGGGGCCCGGGCCCCGGGAGGACCCGGGGGAGGGGGATCTCCGGGGGCCGGGATAAGAAGGCGGGACTCGTCATCTGTCATGGACAAGCACCACAGTTGCCTGAACACCCGGGCCATCATTGAATATTTCCAGGAGCACCTGCCCGAGAAGGTGCCGGAGCTCCTCACCGGCCTGGGCCCGGAAATCGAGCGGCTCCCCCAGCCCCTGGATTTCCTCATGGAGATCAACAACTGGGTGCACAGCCGGGTGGTGATCCAGATGTTCGCCAATGCCCGGCGGCTCACGGGGGATCCGGATATCGCCTACAAGATCGGCTTTGAATCCGCGGCCCGTAAGAAGCTGGGGTATGTGCAGCGCATCATCCTTTTGGCCTACAAAAACCCCCGGCGCTCCCTGAAGCGGGTGCAGAAGATCAACGACAAGTTCAACCGCAACAAGACCATTGAGATCGTGGAGACCACCCGGGACAGCGCCGTTATCCGGCTGCACTGGTTCCCGGAGATCCCCGGGGTCATGGATTTCTGCCGCTTCAACCAGGGCATCTACGTCGGCATCCCCACCATCTGGAATCTGCCCCCCGCCATCCTGGAGGAGACCGCCTGTTATTTCAAGGGCGCCCCCTACTGTGAATACCGGGTCAAATGGATCAGGAAATTCTCCCTCAAGGAGAGCCTGCTGAATTTCCTGGTGCCCTGGCGGGTCCTGCGCTACACCATCGAGGAGCTGGAAAGGGACAAGGAGCTCCTGCGCCGGAAATTTGAGGAGGTGCACCGCCTCAACCTGCAGCTGCAGGACAAGATCGACGAGCTGCTGCAGCTGCAGGAGGAGCTGAAGAAGAGCGAGGCCAAGTTCCGCAACCTTCTGGATTATGTCCCGGGGGTGGCCATCCAGGGCTATGACACCCGGGGCACGGTGCTCTACTGGAACAAGGCCAGCGAGGAAATCTATGGCTACCGGGCCGAGGAGGCCGTGGGCCGCAATGTGGCGGACCTCATCATTCCGCCGGAGCTCCAGGAGTGGTTCCGCCAGGTATTGAGGCGGGGCTCCCGGGCCGTGCACAGCGGGGAGTTCATGTCCCCCGGGGAGCACTATTTCTGCCGCAAGGACGGCGCCCGCATGCCGGTGTACTCCATCCACACCGTGGTCTGCCTGGAGCAGAGCGACCCCCTGATGTTCCGCATCGATGTGGATCTGAGTGAGCGCAAGCAGGTGGAGGCGGAGCTGCGGCAGTACCGGGACCACCTGGAGAAGCTGGTGAAGGAGCGCACCGCGGAGCTCATGGAGGTGAATCTCAGCCTCCAGCAGGAGATCCAGGAGCATCAGCGCACGGAGCAGGCCCTCAGGGCCAGCGAGGAGCGTTTCCGCACCATCTTTGAGGGCGCGCCCATCGGCATCGGCCTAGCGGACCTCTCCGGTCAGCTCCTCACCGGCAACCCCGCCCTGGCACAGCTTTTGGGCTACAGCCTGTCGGAGTTGCGGGGCCTGAATTTCACCGCCCTCAGTCATCCGGACGAGGCCGCCATCGAAAAGACCCTGTTTCAGGAGCTCACCCGGGGCAAGCGCCCCTTTTATGAACGGGAGGGGCGCTGCCGGCGCCGGGATGGCTCCTATCTCTGGTTCTGGAGCCATGTCTCCCCCATCCGGGATATCCATCAGCGGCCCCAGTTTGCCCTCATCATGCTCAAGGACATCACCCGGGAGAAGCAGATCCAGGATGAGATCCGGGATTACCAGGAGCAGCTGCGTTCCCTGGCCTCGGAGCTCTCCCTCACCGAGGAGCGGGAACGCCGCCGCCTGGCCGCGGACCTGCACGACAACATCGGCCAGATTCTGGCCATGGCCCAGATCAAGCTGGGGGAGGTGCTGAAAAAGGTGCGCTCCCGGGAGCTGGAGGCGGCGGTGAATGAAATCCGGGGCTTTCTCTCCCAGGCCATCCAGTATTCCCGCTCCCTCACCTTTGAACTTGGGCTGCCGGTGCTCTATGACCTGGGCCTGGAGGCCGCGGTGGAATGGCTGGCGGACCAGTTCCAGGAGCAACATGGCCTGCGCATCAAGGTGCACCGGGACGATCTCCCCAAGCCGCTGGGCGAGCCCGCCAGCGTCCTGGTCTTCCGGGTGCTGCGGGAGCTCCTCACCAATGTGGTGAAGCATGCCGGCGCCACCCAGGTGGAGATCGCCATCAGCCGGGAGAGGGGGCATCTGGCGGTGCAGGTGGCGGACAACGGCAAGGGTTTCGACCCCACCGCCGGCCAGCCCCGGACCGGGGGCACCTCCGGCTACGGCCTCTTCAGCATCCGGGAGCGCCTGGGGCACCTGGGCGGCTATCTGGACATCAAATCCGCGCCGGGACAGGGGAGTACCATCACCCTGGTGGTGCCGCTGGAGCCCCAGGAGATGGCGGCCAATTAGCCGAGGCAATTCCATGGAAGAGCGCATCACGATTCCCGGGACGGGAGTGACCCTGGAGGGGCGGTTTCAGGCCGGCCGGGGGGTGGGGGGCGTGGTGGTGGCCCACCCCCATCCCCTTTATGGGGGCACCATGGACAACAATGTGGTATGGACCGCCCGCCAGGCCTTCGGGGCCCGGGGGGCCTCCACCCTGCGCTTCAATTTCCGGGGGGTGGGGCAAAGCAGCGGCGCCTTCGCCCAGGGGCAGGGGGAGGTGGAGGATATCCGGGCCGCCCTGGAGTATCTCAAGGGGCGGGCGCCGGCCCCCTACCTGGTGGTGGGCTACTCCTTCGGGGCTGCAGTAGCGGCCCGGGCCTTTCTGGACGGGGTCACCGGGGCCCTGGCCCTCCTCATCTCCCCGCCCATCGCCCTGATGGCCCTGGATTTCCTGCCCCGGATGCCGGGGCTGGCGGGCATCGTGGTGGGGGAGCTGGACGAGCTCTGCCCCCTGGCGGCCCTGTACGGGCTGATGGCCGGCCGCCCCGAACCGGCCCCCATCGCGGTGGTGCCCCTGGCGGACCACTTCTTCGGTGGCCACGAGGAGGTGCTCTTCCGGATGCTGCGGGATTTTCCCCTCCCGGGCTGGCCGCCGCCGGTGGCCCCCGGCCAGCCGCGGCATTAGCCGCGGGGTACTGACAGGCGGAGGAAAGACGCTCCCCGGGATCAGGAGGCTGGCCGATGGTGCCCGTTCGGCGACGCCAGCTCCCATTTCCGGGGATGGGGGAAGGGTCAGGGATCCAGCTCCCTGTCCCCGGATGCGGAGTCCCGGCCTCATCCCACAGGGGAAAGAAAGCTTTCCCGGAAATCCCCCGGACTCGTTCGCCGGCCCCGGGAGGGCCGCGGGCGGGGATACCCGGCCCGGGGAGATCGGGAGCAGCCTCGGGTCAGTGACCCCGTCCTTTCCCGCCTTTCCCACGATCAGACAATATGATAAGCATAGGGAAGGAAGGCGGCTTCCTTGCGGATCTTTGGCCCTTCCGGCGGATCACCGCTCATGATGATGCCGGCCAGCTGTGGCACGCCGTGGCCCTCCCGGGCGCTCATTGTCGTCTGGAGCCGGGCCTCTTTGCTTCCCATCTTCGGGGAGCCGGCCCTCTCCCGTCTCATCCGCCTGGCCACCTCGGAGGGCCTGGCCGTGACGGTGTGGCTCACTCCGGAGCTGCGGGGGGCCCTCACCCGGCGCCCCCCCAGTCAGATCCCGGTGGTCTGGCGGGTGGCGGAGCTTGAGGAGATGGCCGGGGCCGTCCCCACCCTGGCCGGGCACCCGGAAGAGACCCTCCTGGTGCTGCCGGGACACAGCGTCTGGGACCGGGAGAGCTTCCGGCGGGCCCGGGGGGCCAAAGGGGCCCCGGAGCCGTACGCCGCCTATCGCCTGCCCGCTTTCCAGGTGGCGGCGGCGGTGGCCCGCTGGCAGGAGGAGGGCCCGCCGGAGGGCCCGGGAGCCCTCCTCCCCTGCCTTCTCCGGGGCCCGGAGGATGTCCGGGCGGCGGAGTCCCGGCTGGTGGCGGCCCTGGCCGCGGCCACCCAGGAGAGCGACGGCTTCCTGGCCCGCTGGGTGGACCGGCCCCTGTCCCGCTGCCTCAGTCCCCGGCTGGCGGCCCGGGGGGTCCCCCCCAATGCCGTCACCCTGGTGGGGAGCAGCCTGGGCTTTCTGGGGGCGTTTTTCCTGGCCCAGGCCGGTTACGCCGCCCATCTATTGGGGGCTTGGCTTTTCCTGGTGGCCGTGGTGCTGGACGGCGTGGACGGGGAGGTGGCCCGCCTGAGTCTCCGGGAGAGCCGTTTCGGCCATTATCTGGATATCATCACCGACAACCTGGTGCATGTGGCGGTGTTCTGCGGCATTGCCGCGGGACTGCACCGGGAAGCCCCCGATGCCCGGCACCTGTACGCCTTGGCCCTGCTTTTGGTGGGTTTTGGCCTGTGCGCCCTGGCGGTCTTTCTGGTTCTGGGGACCGGCCCCCGGGCGGCCGCTTCTCCGTGGGCGGAGCGCCTCCTGGCCGCCCTGAACAGCCGGGACTTCGCCTACCTGGTGTTTCTGCTGGCCCTGGCGGACCGGCTGGCTTGGTTTCTCTGGGGCGCGGCGGTGGGCACCTACGTGTTTGCCGGGGCGCTCCTCTGGCTGGCCCGCAAGAGGGGCGGCGGGAAACCGCCTCCGGCCGGAGGAGGCCCAGGGTCGGGCACCCCGGGCCCTCACCGACCCTAATCCCTTTGTCCCCTGGGGACCTTAAAGGATGGAAATCCATGACTGCACCTGATTTGACCCGCGTCCAGGGGGTGCTCTTCGATCTGGGGGGGACCCTGGACGGCGACGGCGAACATTGGCTGAACCGCTTCTGGCTGCTGTATCAGAAACATTTCCCGGAGCTCGGCTTTGAGCAGGTGAAGGCCGCCTTTTATCAGGCGGAGGCGGACTGCCTGGCCGAACCGCAGGTGGCCGGCTTCAGCCTCCCCCGCCTCCTGGATTTCCATGTGCGGCGCCAGATGGCTGCCCTGGGGCGGGACCCCGGGGCGGGGGAGAAGCTCTTCCGGGAGTTCCTGGAGGGCTGCCGCCGCACCATCCGGCGCAACGCTTATGTGCTGCGGGATCTGGTGCAGCGCTATCGCCTGGGGGTGGTGACCAATGGCTATGGCAATGCCGCGGCGCTGCTGGCCGGCGAGGCCATCGCCCTGTGGTTTGCGGTGATTGTGGACTCCGCCCGGGTGGGGGTGCGCAAACCCGACCCGGAGATCTTCCGCCTGGCGGCCCGGGAGCTGGGCTATCCGCCCCCGGAGGTGGTGTATGTGGGGGATTCCTATGCCCAGGATATCCGGCCGGCCAAGGCCGCAGGTTTCATCACCGTGTGGCTGCGCCAGGACGCCATGAACGCTCCCCTGCCTCCGGATTTTGACCCGTCCCTGGCGGACTTTGAGATCCGCACCCTGCCGGAGCTGACGGACCTGTTGCCGTGAAGGCCGCCATCCTTGCCGCAGGCCGGGGGAGCCGCCTGGCCCAGGGGGGCATCACTGTGCCCAAGCCCCTGGTGCGGGTGGCGGGAGAGACCCTCATCGGGCGGGTGCTGAAGGAGGCGGCCAGGGCGGGGGCCACTGCCGCGGTGGTAATCACTACTCCCCGCTTCCCGGAGGTGGCTGCCGGTCTCCGGCGGGAGAGCTGGCCCCTGCCCGTATCCGTGCTGGAGTGGGACAGCCCCCACTCCCTGGCCAGCCTCCTGGCCCTTCGGCCGTATCTGGACGAAGCCTTTCTCCTCTCCACCGTGGACGCGGTGCTGGCCCCGGGGGCGCTGGCCCGCTTCGCCGCCAAGGCGCAGGGTTCGGGGGCCTGGGGGGCCTTGGGGCTCACCACCATCATCGACGACGACAAGCCCCTCTATGTGGAGCTGGGGGCGGAAGGCCGGGTGCTCTCCGTGGGGCGGGGGCCAAGCCCCTGGATCACCGCGGGCTGCTATTTTTTCCTGCCCCGGGTCTTTGAGTATGAGGCCGCGGCCCGGGCCCGAAGACTGACGGCGCTGCGCCAGTTTCTGGCCTATCTGGTGGAGGCGGGGGAGATCCTGATGGGGGTGGATGTGGGACCGGCGGTGGATGTGGACCGCCCGGAGGACCTCCCCCGGGCGGAGACCCTTCTGAGGACGGGCCGTCTGGGGGAATGACCGGCCTCCGGGGCAGGCCCGGAGCCCGGCGAGGCAGCCTGCCGGCGAAACGGCACCGTCCCTGGGTGCCGGCCCTTTTTCCGGGTGACAAGCCGGCCGCTCCCTGGTACATAACTCAATTTGTGACTGACGGGCGGGATTCACGGCCAGATGTGTCCCCCATTGGCAATCTACGGCATCTATCGGGAGAAGGCCCTGTCCCCCGGCAAGGTGGAGGCCGATGCCGCCATCCTGGAGGCGGTGCTGGCGGACCTTCAGGCGGCGGGCGTGGGGGTGGCCACCCTGGCCGCCGAGGCCCTGCCGGAGGAGCCGCCTCCGGCTGTGGGTTTTCTGCACCTGGCCCAGGGGCCGGCGGCCCTGGCCCGCTTGGCGGCCTGGGAGGCCCGGGGGGCGCGGCTCATCAATTCCCCGGAGGCGGTCAGGCGCTGCTGGCGCCGGCATCTCCCCGGGATCCTGGCCGCCGCCGGAGTGCCCTATCCCAGGACACGGCTTTATACCCTGGAGGAGGCCGAAAGTCTCTTTTCCCGGAGTTTCCCCGGCCCGGGGTGGCTGAAGCGGGCCGAAGTTCACGCCGAAGGGCCCGGGGACGTGGTCCGGGTGCATTCTCCGGCGGAGGCCTTCCTGGTGCTGGCGGATTTCCGCCGCCGGGGCCTTGAGGCCCTGGTGTGGCAGGAGCACCTCCCGGGCCGGGAGGTGAAATTTTACGGCGTCGGGCCCGGGCGGTTTTTCTGGGCTGCGGCGGGGGATGACCCCACCCCCCTTTCCCCGGCGGCCACTGCCCCGCTGGCGTCCCTGGCGGCCCGGGCCGCGGCGGCGGTGGGGCTCACCGTCTTCGGCGGGGACCTCATCCTGACTGCCACCGGCCCGGTGCTCATCGACCTCAACGACTGGCCCAGCTTCTCCCGCTGCCGGGAGGCTGCGGCCTGGGAGATTGTGCATCATGTCCGTGACACTTTCCGGCTTTGAGTCTTGGGACCGCCCCCGCTCCCGGGAGCTTTTCCGGGCGGAGCTGCCCTATCTCTCCCCGGGTTTCCAGAATGTGGCCCTCCTCTCCGAGCTGGTATTGGAGCGGGGCGAGGGCCGCTACCTCTACGACGTGGACGGCCACCGCTACCTGGACTTCATGGCGGGCATCGGGGTGTGTTCCCTAGGCTACAGCCATCCGGCCTGGGTGGCGGCCATGACCGAGCAGATCGCCAAGCTCACGGTGGGGAGCTTTGCCACGGTCAACCGGGGGCGGTTTCTGCGGCGGCTGGCGGAAGTGGCCCCGGGGAACCTCAGCCAGACCATGCTCTATTCCGGGGGCGCCGAGGCGGTGGAGGCCGCCGTGCGTCTGGCCAAATCCTATACGAAAAAATTCGAGGTCCTGGCCTTCTGGGGCGGCTTCCACGGCAAGACCGGCGGGGTCCTGGGCCTCATGGGCAGCACCTTCAAACACGGCTGGGGGCCGCTGCACCCGGGGCTGTATCTGACCCCGTATGCCTATTGCGAGCGCTGCGCCTTCACTCTGACCTACCCGGGTTGCGGTCTGCATTGCCTGGAATTCGCCCGGGAGGTCATCCGCCTGAACACCACCGGCTCCCTGGCCGCCATCCTGGTGGAGCCCGTCCAGGGGACCGCCGGCAATGTGGTGCCCCCGCCGGAGTTTCTCCCGGGGCTGCTGGAGATCTGCCGGGAGCACGGCGCCCTCCTCATCGCCGATGAGATGCTCACCGGCTTCGGCCGCACCGGCCGCCTCTTCGGCTGCGAGCACTTCGGGGTGGAGCCGGACATCATCACCATCGGCAAGGGCATGGGGAGCGGCTTCCCGGTAAGCGGTCTCATCTCCACCCCGGGGATCATGCGGGCCGAGCCCTACGCCAAGCCCTCCGCCGCCTCCTCCAGCTACGGCGGCAACCCCCTGGCCGGCACCGCCGCCTGGATCACCCTGGAGACCCTGCTCAAGGAAAAGATCGTGGAGAATGCCGCCCGGGTGGGGGACTATCTGCTGCGGCGGCTTCTGGAACTGCGGGAGAAGTACCCCTTCATCGGCCGGGTCCAGGGTCTGGGGCTGATGATCGGGGTGGAGTTCGTGCGCCACCGGGAACGGGACAAGACGCTCCTCCCCGGCAAGGTGATGGAGCAGGTGTTCAAGGAATCCCTCCGCCGGGGCCTCCTCAGCATGAACTACACCGCCCAGTACCGCATCAACCCGCCCCTCACCCTCACCGAGGCGGAGGCCGAGGAGGGGGTGGGCATCCTGGATGAGGTGTGCGACTGGCTGGCCCGCCAGAGCCTGTGAGAAACAGGGCGGCGGCCCGGGGATCGATGCCCCTTCCCCGTCTGGGGGAGCCTGGGGGAGGCGCACGGCGGGTCACTGCCCCCTGAAGAGAGAAGCAACATGAACCAACCGGTAGATTCCCACCCCCTGAGGGGCGGCCTGGTGGGCTTCGGCAAGGTGGCTGAAATGGCACACCTCCCCGCCCTGGACAATCTGCCGCATTTCCGGCTGGCGGCGGTGGCGGACCCCCTGGAAACCCGTCGGGCCCGGGCCCGGGAGCTCCTCCCCGGGGTGCGCCTCTATGCGGAGGCGGAGGCCCTGCTGGCAGAGGCGGCGCCCCTGGATTTCGTGGCCGTCCTAAGCCCCCCGGAGACCCATGCCGCCCTTGTGCAGACGGCCCTCCAGGCCGGCTGCCATGTTCTGTGCGAAAAGCCCCTGACCCTGGACCTGCATCCCCTGAGGGCCCTGGGGGAGGCCGCGGCGGCAGGGAACCGGGCCCTGGTGACGGTGCACAACTGGAAGCATGCTCCCCTCTATCAGGCGGCCCTGGCGGAGGTCCGGGCCGGACGGGTGGGGCGGGTGCGGGAGATTGTCTGGGAGGTGCACCGCACCCCGGGAAGCGGCGGCGGCCTCACAAACTGGCGCCAGACCGGCGGGGCCGCCACCGGCGGCATCCTGGTGGACCACGGCTGGCATGCCTTTTACCTGGTCCTGGGAGTGGCCGGGGAAGTGCCTGAGGCCGTCCGGGCCCTCCTGCAGCCGGCGCCGGAGCAGCCTGAGGGGGTGGAGCACGAGGCCGAGGTGGAGCTCAGTTTTCCCGGTGGGGTCCGCGGCCGGCTCTTCCTCACCTGGCGGGCCCCAGAGCGCAGAAACATCGGCCGCATTGCCGGGGAGGCCGGGGAGCTCCTTCTTCTGGACGACCACCTCCTCTGCCGCCGGGCCGGGGAGACCCGGATCCTGGCCCGTTTCGGGGAGAAA
>Ga0197142_1005072_pt1 | contig 10431 bp, 10 predicted proteins | sample GBS60_MetaG_FD_148614 | JGI IMG/M metagenome (GOLD analysis project Ga0197142, IMG submission 148614) | Sediment microbial communities from Great Boiling Springs, Gerlach, Nevada, United States - GBS 60_MetaG | ecosystem: Environmental > Aquatic > Thermal springs > Hot (42-90C) > Sediment...
GATCAGGCGCCCAAGCGCGGCGGCGCGCACCCGGATCGCGTCGTCTGTTGCGGCGACAAGCGCTGATGCCAGGCGGTCTGGCGTTGCGCGGCGACGTGGCAGCGGTGGCGGTCCTGATCCCAGTGCGGCGACACGCCTCCCCCAGAAAAACTGGTCGATGCCGACCGGTATCGTTACGGTTGGGACACCGGCGCGCAAACTGGCGGCGGTCGCGCCAGCGCCGCCGTGGTGGACGGCAACGGCGACGTGCGGGAAGAGCAGATGGTGCGGCACATACGGCACAACCAGGATGTCGCGGCGACCGGTTACCAGGCGCACTGCTTCTGGTGCGCCAATCAGAATGCCACGCCGTTGTGCCAGGGTCAGCGCCGTTATCGCCAGAACAGCGTCGTCATGCGGTCGCCGCCCGCTCATGCTGCCAAAACCGATAGCAACTGGCGGATCGCCATTCGTCAGGAAGTCGGCAATTTCAGACAACAGGCGTTCGTTGGGATCGTCGAGAAACCAGTAGCCGGCAACGGTATGGTGCGGTGACCAGTCATCGGGCGTCGGCACAACGTTGGGACTGAAGCCGTAGATGAACGGTGCGCGCGACTGCCGCGCCTGCGCGAAGGGGTCGAGCGGCGCGTGGCGCGGACCGGGCGCGCGCAATTGCCATCGGCGCAGCACAGTGCGCCACGGGAGCCACGTGGTCAGTTCGACGATGGAATAACTCAGGCGCGCCAGACGATGGTGTATGGGCAACAGGGGCGACGAAAAGCGTGCAGTGGACGTGATCGGTTGCAGCGGCGCCCAGATGCACGGCAGTTCGAGTGCGGTGGCGATCAGTTGCCCCCAGCAACTTGCCAGCGACACGATCAACGCATCACTTTCGCGGCACGCTTCGGTTGCCGAATCGATCATGCGCGCATACACTGCCTGTGCCCGGCAAATGTACCGCAGCGTCGCAGCAGCGCCGCGCAGCGCCCCTCGCTCAAGCGTCAGCGCCGCATCGTCGGAGCGGAGCAGATCGCTGGGATTGCCTTCGACGCACCTCCACAGCAGACCGTGCGCCTGAGCGAGTGGCGCATAGTGCGCGTGAGTCGCCACTCGAACGACATAACCGGCGTTACGCAACCCGACGCCGAGCGCAACCAGCGGTCGGACATCGCCCAGCGTCCCGCTCACCAGGAGCGTGATCGTCCGGCGCATATCGCGCCCTTATTCCTCATTCGTCGGTTCAGGCGTCCAGCCTTCGGGTTTCGCTTCGCCTTCGCCAAAGAAGAAGATTTCCGCCTGCTGCATCATCAACTCAGTTGCACGGGGATCGACCATGCTCAACCCATAGTGGTTGATAATCAACAATGCCTGATCCATCCACATATTCCATGCCTGTTGCGACACATTTTCGTAAATGCGCTTTCCCAGCTCACCGGGATAGGGAGGGCGGGGCAAACCTGGCAGTTCACGCCCGAGTTTGACGCATTTGACCATTCGTGGTGCGCTCATGATTGTCTCCAGTTGGCAAATCGTTACGACGCGTAATTCACCTTTCTCTGCGGTAGTATACTACCACATGGTATGCTCACCCACACGGTGGTGAAATCCGGGTGAAGGAGCGGTTGGAGAGAACATCATGGATATTGCTATTCCACGGTCCCACGCACCCGACGAACACCGGGTCGCGCTGACGCCGGCTGGCGTTCACTCGCTGATCGTCGCCGGGCACACTGTGTTTGTCGAAAGCGGCGCTGGCGATAGCGCGGGGTTCACCGACGCATCGTACAGTGCAGTTGGAGCGCATATCGCCTACGGTCCCGAAGAGATCTATGCGCGCGGCGATCTGTTGTTGACCGTTGATGGCGTGCCCGATCATGCCCTGCCGATGGTGCGTTCCGGGCAGATCGTGTGCGGTTTCCTGCATCTATCGGTCATGCCGCGCCGGATTATCGACAGTCTGGCGGCGGCTGGCGCTTCAACGCTGAGTTACGAGGCGATCCGGCGCGACGATGGTATTGCGCCGGTGCTCCTGCCGATGAGCGAGATATGCGGGCGCCTGATGCCGCAACTGGCGGCGCATCTGCTGGAAACGCCGAGCGGCGGGCGCGGCACGCTGCTGGCGCCGGTCCCCGGCGTGCCGTCAGCGGAGGTGGTCATTCTGGGCGCCGGTCGGGTTGGCGGTAATGCCGCATACGGTTTCAGTTCGTGGGGTGTGCAGACGACAGTGCTCGACCAGGATATGGAACGGCTGCGCGCGGTCGAGCAGATCTGTCGCGGGCACGTCACGACGCGGCTGGCGACCGAGAGCGCGCTGGCGCATGTGTTGCCTTTTGCCGATGTGGTTGTTGGAGCCGTGAAGACGCCGTATGGTCGTGCGCCAAAACTGGTGAGCGCCGCGATGGTGGCAACGATGAAGCCACGCAGCGTCATTATCGACGTGGCGATTGATGAAGGTGGATGTATCGAGACCAGCCGCCCGACCACGCATAGCAACCCCACCTATCTGGCGTCGGGAGTTTTGCACTATGCCGTGCCGAACATTCCGAGCGCCGTGGCGCGCACCGCATCACACGCTCTGAATAATGCGTTGCTGCCCTTCGTGCTGCGCATTGCAGCGCAGGGGCTGGAACAGGCGGCAGAGCAGGAGCGTTCAATCGCGCGCGGTATCGGTCTTTACCACGGGCAGCCGTATACCACGCGCATCGAGCAGGCGCTTGAGCATTCGTAAAAATCCGTAGTTTGTCGAGCGTTGCCAGCGCTGAAAGGTTTGTTGTGTTTATTGACCGGGTACAATTTCGAGGGGGCGCCAGCAGACGGCGATCAGTGCGTGACGTGCGCAGGCATTCCTGGCGTTCTGGCAATTGCGACGTTCTATGAGATATTGTCAACGCCACGAGGCGTAACTCTCCCATCTATCATGAGCGGGAGGGTTGTTCTTTGCCGGGTATGCAACCAGAATGCGGAGATTGTGTTATGCCACGCACGCTGACGACAGGAACACGTGAAATGACCGCCGAAGAGGCGGTGGAGTTGATAGAATCGAACCATCGCGTCTACATTGGCGGGGGATGCGGCGTCCCTCTGCCGCTGCTCCAGGCGCTCGTTGCGCGCGCTTCCGAGTTGCGCAATGTCGAGATCATTCACATGCTGACAGCGGGGGAGGACCCGACGACGGCGCCGGATCTGGCGGCGTCATTTCGCCATAATGCGCTCTTCATTGGGCACAACACCCGGCGCGCTGTGAACGAAGGGCGCGCCGATTTTACGCCGATATTCCTGAGCGAGATCCCGAAGTTGTTTCGGAAAGGCATTCTGCCGCTCGATGTCGCCATGATCCAGGTATCGCCGCCTGATCGCCACGGTTTTTGCTCGCTGGGAGTGGAGGTGGGATGCACCCTGCCGGCGGCGCGAACGGCACGGATCGTGATTGCAGAAGTCAATGCCCGTATGCCGCGCACCCTTGGCGACAGTTTCATCCACGTCTCGCGTCTGACGGCGATGGTCGAAAGCGATCGCCCGCTGCTGGAACTGCCGCAGGGTGAGACGAACGGCGTTGCGCAGGCGATTGGTCGCCATATTGCGGAACTGATCCCGGATGGCGCAACGCTGCAACTTGGCATCGGCGCCATTCCAGACGCTGTGCTTTCGAACCTGCGCGGCAAACGGCACCTGGGCATTCACACCGAACTGTTCTCTGACGGAGTGATCGACCTGGTCGAATCTGGAGTCATCGATGGTGAACTGAAAACCATTCACCAGGGAAAGGTGGTCGCTGGCTTCATCCTCGGCAGTCAACGCTGTTTCGACTGGGCGCACAACAACGCAATGGTGGAAATGCACCCGACGGACTATGTGAACGATCCATTCGTCATTGCGCAGCACAAGAACATGGTTGCCGTGAATTCGGCGTTGCAGGTCGATCTGACCGGTCAGGTCTGCGCTGACAGCATCGGGACGCGCCTGTACAGCGGGGTTGGCGGGCAACTCGACTTTATTCGCGGCGCGTCACGCTCGGAAGGTGGCATCCCGATCATTGCCATTTCATCAACGGCGCGTGATGGCACGATTTCGCGCATTGTGCCGACGCTCGATCCTGGCGCTGGCGTGGTCACCACGCGCTATGACGTGCACTTTGTGGTGACCGAGTATGGTGTGGCGGACCTGTATGGGCGCACCCTGGCGCAACGCGCACGCGCGCTGATCAATGTTGCCCATCCTGCATTTCGTGATCAATTGACCGAAGCAGCGAAGAAACTGCACTATATCTGACGTCTACTCGCTTGCACGCACCAGAATGAGCGGCGTGGTCGTCGCGTGCAGCACTTTATCCGCCACGCTGCCGAGCGCCCAGCGGCGCAGCCCGCTGTACCCGTGCGTTGCCATCACAATCAGGTCAACGTCCATCTCACGCGCTTCATCAATAATAACTTCAGCAGGATAGCCGATAATGGCGCGGGTGAGAACGCGCGGCGCCTCGGCGCGCAGGGATGCCGCTTCGGCTTTCAACTCATCCAGAGCGTACTCGTGGAGGGCGTTCAGGGTTTCACTATTCTCGACAAGTGGACGCCCCAGCACCGGCGCGCCGATATACGCCTCGATCATGGGCACAACGGCGCGAAGCAGGATAAGTTCGGCGTGCGCGGCACGTGCAATTTCGCTTGCGAGCGGCAGCGCCTGCCGCGACAGCCCGGAGCCGTCGAGCGGTGTGAGAATGCGGCGCGGCGGTTGCACAACTGGCTGCGCCTGACCGCGCACCAGGAGGACTGGCGCATCGGTGGCGTGAATAACTTTATCGGCGACACTGCCGAGCGCCCAGCGGCGCAATCCACTATACCCGTGGGTTGCCATCGCAATCAGCGCACCGGGCATGTGCGCGGCTGCAACTTCCACGATTATTTCCGCCGGTGAACCGGTACGCACCTCGCTCGTGACCTCAATCCCGGCGCTACGCAGCGTCTGCGCCTGTGTATCGAGATATGCCTGCGCCTGCTGGTGCAGTTCCTCCATCACGTCGTTGTGACGATCACGTCGCGTCGCGTCGCTCTCCGGAACGCCATACACCGAGATCAGCACCTGCGCCCACGACTCGCTGCCGCCAGCGGGAGTCTCTGGAACAACGCGCAGGAGATGAACGTGCGCGTCCAGCAGCGGCGCCAGCATGCGTACATACGGCAACACCTGAGCGGATAGTTCGGAACCATCGAGTGGCACAACTATGGTATGCATTGTCATCCTCCTCCTTGAGGCGCACCTGTATGCAGCATAGCATATCACATGCCGCTGATTGGAATGGAATGTTTACCCCACGTGGCGTCCTCACAACACGGTGATACGATGTTGCGATACCTTTACGCATTGTACTGGCATCTTTCCTGCACCCATTCGTTAAGATCGCGTATAGTGAAGGTGTACATATCAGCCCTGATCGCACTCAATGGAGAGGTGATCGCGATGTTCCGCAACATTCTTGTCGCTGTCGACGGCTCACCCTTGTCGTCGCGGGCAATCGACGTAGCAGTCGATATTGCAAGGCATTACAACGCAAAACTGTGTCTGCTCCATGCATTCCCGCACGTTTCCGATCTTCTTGGGACACCCGAATACGAACGCCTGCTCGAAACGCGCATGCTGATCGGTCAGTCGCTGATCGAGGCTGCGCGCACCCAGGTGGGCGATCAGGTGGAGGTTGATGTGCAGTTGCTGGAAGGACCGCCCGCACAGGCGATCCTGCGCGTCGCGGAGGAGGAGAACTTCGATCTTATCGTGATGGGGTCACGCGGGCACAGTCCGCTCGTTGGTCTGCTCCTGGGCAGCGTGAGCAGCACCGTCGCGCAGCGGGCGCGCTGTCCGGTCTTGATTGTTCACTAGATGTTGATACCATTACAGCACATGCGGTATCATTGAGTGAGGAGGCGCGCATGTGCCGATCGATCCTTGTGCCGCTCGACGGTTCGGCGTTCAGTGAGCATGCGCTGCCACTTGCGCTCTCCGTCGCGCGACGATCGGGCGCGCAACTCTATCTTGCCCACGTACTATCCGGGCGTGGCGGTCTGAGCAATGGGACGGATCGCGCCACAGCAGCAAGTCGAACGGTGTATCTCGAACGTCTGGCGCAGCAGATCGAGAATCAATCGGTACGCGCGCCGATTACGTCGATCCTTACTGGACCCGTCGCCGATACGCTGCTGGATTACGCCCGCTCAATCCGGTGCGACCTGATCGTTCTGACAACCCATGGTCGGGGGGCGCTGTCGCGTCTCTGGCTTGGGAGCGTTGCCGATGTCATTGTGCGACGTTCACCGGCGCCGGTGATGCTTGTGCGCCCCCATCAGCCGACACCCAACGCGAAGGTCGAGCGTCCCCTGCGGCGGGTGCTGGTTCCTCTCGACGGTTCGCCGCTGGCCGAAGCGATTATTGAGCATGTCGTCCATATTGGGCGCATTATGGATTTCGAGTACACGCTGCTGCGTGTCGTCGATCCTGCGGCGCTGGGGCTTTCACCGCGCGATGAGGAAAGCGCCGACGCAGCAATGCTTCAACCACTCAGAGATCGAGCGCAAATGTATCTAGATCGACAGGTGGAGGAATTTCGTGCGCAGGGGTTGCGGGCTGAAGCCGTGGTGACGGTTGGAGAACCGGCTTCGAGCATTCTTGCCTATGCGCGGGCGCATGGGAGTGACATGATTGCGATGGCCACCCACGGACGCGGCGGGGTTTCACTGGTGCTGCTCGGCAGCATTGCAGATAAAGTGCTGCGGGGATCGTCGTTGCCGATGTTGCTGTACAGCCCGGGGGCGAAGTTCAGGCATTGATCCCTTGAAGGGATGTGTGGATCTGGTACCGTTGCAGGAGCACAGCGGCATCATCGTCGCTCAGCGGCGTTTGCCAGCCATCGACGGCTTGCGCCGCGCTGGAGGGATGCAGATCGAGCGTGACGGCATCATCGACCCAGGGCCTGACAATGCTGAGAATGGATGGATCGGCGCGTGGTGTTGCGAGAATGCACGCAACCGGATGGTAGCGTCGCAATGCCTGAAGCGCGGCTAATTGCGCCAGCCCGCTGTTCAAACCATCATCAACCAGGATAATTGGTCGCCGGATGTCGAGCGGCAGGGGACGTCCCTGGCGATAGAGCTGGATCAGGTCAGGGAGGTTCGACTGCTCGGCTCTGATAACATCCCAGACGATGGTCGGCGTTACGCCGGGTAGACGCAGGATGGCGCCGTTCAGACACAACCCGCCCGACTCGCTGATCGCACCGGCGGCAATCGCAGGATGGGCGCGCACCCGAAACTCGCGGGTGACAATGACATCCACCCCAAGACGGAGCGATCGCGCCAGTTCCCCCCCAACCGCCACTCCTCCTGGCGGAATGGCCAGCACGATTGCATGCGCGCCACGGAACCGCTTCAGCGTCGATGCGAGTCTTCGACCTGCCATTGCGCGATCTTCGTAGCGATCATCGCATCCTATCAGCGGCGCTCCGTAGACTGGCTCGATCACGGGAGGTTTCATAACCGGCTGCCGCGTTTCCATTATCGTCCGACACTCTGATCCTGTGCGACCAGATAGACGAACTGCTTGCAATCACGTCCGGGGATCGGCGTGTGGCGCTCCGGTCGATCCAGCATGCAGCCGATTCCGTTGAAGTAGCGGCAGTTGTCGCAGCGGTGCAGGTGGTAGTGACAACGCCAGCACTGATCGTCACGACCGATGGTTTCGAGCGAGCGCCCGCGCAGGACGGCGCCGCAATGATGGCATACCAGCGTTGGTCGAGCGGCGTCGTGTAACTCACTGCCGGTTGCCAGCGCGATCTGCAAGCGGAACAGATCGCTCTCGGTGATGATGCCAACCACCCGCCCCTCGTCATCGACAACGGGTAATCCGCCGATTTTGTGCTTCAACATCAACCTGGCAGCATCAAGGGTCGATGCGTCTGGTGTGATGGTAATAACATGACGGGTCATACACTCGGCGACAGTCACCCGATCCAGCAGGGCGCGCCATTCATAATAACTGAGCGTCGTGTCGACAGGTTGGGCGCTGCGCAGGTCGCCGCGCGTGATAATACCCGCCAGTTTGCCGTTTTCGACGATCGGCAACCGTCGGATGCGCCGCTGCTCCATCAGGCGTTGCGCTTCGGCGAGCGTGGCGGTTGGGGCGATGACAATTGCGGGGGTGCTCATCCAGTCAGCCACTCGTTGATCTTTCATGTGATTCCTCCAACGCGCGGCAGGTCTACGATGTCTGGATGTACTGTACCATGCTGCATTGCAGCAAAAAGAAAAGAAACCATTACGTATGGAGAGTATGCGTTTACATGCGTGCTGGTATTCGACGCATCCAGGTGGGGTGTTGGGTGGCGAATCTGTTACCGCAGGTGATAACCTGTTACGCCACACACGATGTATGGCGGGCTACAATTTTGTTAAGCGTTCGAATCATGCATCGGTTGCTGTGCTGCCTGGACCGTGCGTTCTGACGGTCATCGCGCATGGCAATGATCCAGAAAGGAGAACTTCAATGGCGAAGACATCTTCATCTTCCGGGCGACGCGCTTCAGTGCCTGCCGAGGAGGAGATCCGCTTCTGGATGCGCGCTCCGGCAGTCACAGTCAACCTGGCGGCGCCGGTGAGCGAGGCGCTGGCGCTGATGCGCGAGCATAACATTCGCCGATTGCCGGTGGTTATTGATACTGGTGAACTGCGGGGCATCATTACGCAGGGCGATATTCGCGGGGCGGATCTGCTGCGGGTCGCGGGGATGGATCCGTTCGATATTGCCGATGCACTGCGACGGATCAAGGTGTATGAGGTGATGTCGGAGGATCCGATTACGGTGACGCCGGAAACCAGCCTGCGCGAGGCGGCGATGCTGATGATTGAGAACAAGATCGGCGGGTTGCCGGTGGTGGACGAGAATCGTATGGTGGTCGGCATCATTACCGAAAGTGACCTGTTCGAGGCGCTGGTGCATGTGCTGGAAAGCCGGGACAGGGAAGAAACTGCGTGATGCGTCTGTTCCGTCAGGGATGACGTGAAAGGGGAAGGCGTCAGGCAGGCGCGTTCGGAATATGCTGCTATGCGCCGATGTGATCAGGCGGGCGAAGATTATGTTTCGCCCGCCTGTTTGTCTGTTCGTCGCCTGGAAGGTGCGTGGCGAGCATAGCCTGAGTGAGACGCCTGTGCTACAATGTCGGTGACGATCCGGACACGCAGGCAGAGGTGGAACCTATGAGCGCGACGTTGACCGATCAGGCGAATGCCGTCAGGCCGACGGATACTGAACCCTTCTACGGCTGGCGGTTCATCCGTCGGGAACTGCCGGATGGAACCATTGAGTGGGATCAGGTTCCGTTAACGTATGAAGATGTGCTGCACCCGGAAGAGGGGGATCAGGTGACCCACAGCAGTATCCATCAGCGACGCTGGCATTACCTGCGTGAGGTGTTCGAGCGCCAGGTCGCCGATGACCCGTCGGCGGTCGTGCTGGACGATGTGCGGATCGAATGGGATGTGCCCGATCTCAGGCCGCACGGTCCCGATCTGATGGTTATTTTTGGGGTGCGTGAGCGCAAGAACTGGAGCACCTTTCGCGTTGCTGAAGAGGGGGTGCGTCCGGCGCTGATTGTCGAAATTACGTCCCCAGAGACGCGTGGGCATGACGTGATGACGAAGGTCGATCACTACGAACTGGCAGGAGTTCCGCTCTATGTTATTGTTGATGCGGTCGAGCGGCGTGGACAGCCTGGGGTGCGGTTGATCGGGTATACGCTGACGCCGGAAGGGTATCGGGTGCTGGCGCCGGACGATCAGGGGCGATTGTGGCTGGCGCCGGTGCGAGTCTGGTTGGGGGTGCGCGACGGAGAAATCATCTGCTATGACGAGTCTGGTCGTCCGTTAGGGGATCACCTGGCGCTGGCGCGTGCGTTGCAGGAGGAGGAGCAGGCGCGGCGCGAGGCGGAAGCCCGCGCAGTCGCGGAGGAGCAGGCGCGGCGCGAGGCGGAAGCCCGCGCAGTCGCGGAGGAGCAGGCGCGGCGCGAGGCGGAAGCCCGCGCAATGGAAGCGGAAACACGCGCAACCGCTGAACAACGTGCGCGCGCGGCTGCCGAAGCGCGGGTGCGGGAACTTGAGGAAGCGCTCCGGCGGACGCAGCAGAACCTATAGCCTGGATCTCATCGCCAGGGAAATATGGTCTTTGAGTAATTATTCCGCTCTAGCCCGCGCAGGCGGGCTTCGCCTTGCATAGCCGAGGGCTTATGGTCTTTGAGTACATAATCCGCCATAGCCCGCGCAGGCGGGCTTTGCATTCCATAGCCGAGGGCTTCAGCCCCACGGCTAGCGCGGTAGAGCGGAATAAATTCTCAATCTCCATCAGCCCGACGGCACGAGGCGCATACCGGATTATAGTTGTTCTCAGATACGTTGAACCCTTGACTGGATTTCTAGAGCG
>Ga0197142_1005073_pt1 | contig 10430 bp, 11 predicted proteins | sample GBS60_MetaG_FD_148614 | JGI IMG/M metagenome (GOLD analysis project Ga0197142, IMG submission 148614) | Sediment microbial communities from Great Boiling Springs, Gerlach, Nevada, United States - GBS 60_MetaG | ecosystem: Environmental > Aquatic > Thermal springs > Hot (42-90C) > Sediment...
GCACGCGCGCACGCGCACGCGCACGCACGCGCACACGCGCGCACACGCGCACGCGCGCACGCGCACGCGCACGCACGCGCACACGCGCACGCACACGCGTTCGAACTTATAACCCAGAAAATTACTAGTAATTTTTCTCGACAAAGAAATATAACAGAAAAATATATCTAGTAAACAGTATTACTTCGAACAAATATAGAAATTCGAATATCTTGAATTTACATAACTAGTATATACTAATATATACAGATACTGTCTATAGAACAGTATATATTCATTCATTCATGTGTGTAATGAGTACTCAAAACTTTTAAGCACTATATTATAGTGCTTAAAAGTTTTGAGTACTCGTACTAAAGAGTCATTTTAGGAGCTAACTCAGCCTAATTTGTTTTAGCACGCCTATGCTTGTTTCTATGCTGATTTTTCTATACTGAGTTAGCGACGATTACTTCTATGGGTTTTGAGAAGTTTTCCTCTATAAACGCGAGCCCTCGGCCTTGAATCTTTTCCGAGGCTCGAGTTATAGCAACGTATTGTAGGTTTATTTGATCTATTATTTCGCTGAATTCTGAGTTACATTCCATTATGTTCGCGTATATCGTGCTTGGCTCAAGAGTTTTGTTATGTTCGGCGAGAAAAGATTTAATAATATCTTCAAAAGACATGAAATCGCTTGATAGAATTATTTCCTTGTATTCAAGCCCTTTTGCAGTATGCGCCGTAGTTATCGTATAATCTGAATTTGGGTCTAACAATGAAAGAGCTTTTGCATATACATGCCTAACAAAAATGCCTCTAGAACGCATTTGATAGACGCGATTAATGGTGTCGTATGTTTCAAGGTCGACATTTTTGATACTTTCTAAGAACGACTCTATTGTGTTACAGCTATGTGCAATTTGTTGAACATATTCGGGTATCTTTTCGTCCATTTTTTCACCATTTGTAAAAAACTTTATTACCTTATCAGCTAATAGCAATGGTTCGAATACACTATCTAGCGATCTTGTTAGTTTGAATGGGAAGTCTATTTGTGCTATATGTTCCATTACTGAGGCGTTTGTTCTCGTAATGTAGGCTGTGCCTGTTATATCTTTTGGCTTCTCGCATGGCTTCATAAGCCGTGTTTCTTTTTTGATGTTTTTCAAGAATTTGTTGGCTAAATCTATAATTTCGTGATTTTTGAATCTGAACGATGTGGTAAGGTAAAACTCCTGCCAATCTGTCAGTTGTGCTAATGCATTTACGGCCCCGTTCCAGCCGTAGATGGACTGATGTTTATCCCCAACCGCGACCTTCTTTGGTATGTCTAAGTTTTCTATTATATCTACCATTATGCCGTTTATATCTTGCGCTTCATCGATCATTATAGCAGTATAATCACCTGGAATTTTGTGATGTTTAGTAACATATCTATGCAACATTTTGAGGTATGCAGCATGAGTAACCGATTTACATTTGTGTGAAGTCATGTAGTTATCTATATCGCTCACAATTGAAGTCATATTTCGGACTACTTTATTAGTAACATTATTAAGAATGCTGATAAAGTCGTATTGTATTTTATTTTTTTCGTACTCCTTTATAATGGAATAAACCTCAAACATGATTAGCGAATTGTATAAGTTTTTATTAGACTTAATAATTCTTTTTATGCTATTTTCATTTATTTCTGTAAATTGTGAATTGCAAAACGCTTCATATACTTTATATCCTCTTACTAGCTCTCTTATGTCGTCGTGGATACAACAATCATTTAGTTCTTTCACCATGTCGGCATTTTTAACGATCCTTATTTTGGCCCCTTTTTGGCGCATAAGGTTGTGATAAGCTAATGCATGAAGGGTCTTTGCGTGAACATTTTTCAGGCCATACAGTTCAGCTTTATTTTCTATTTCTTCCGCTACGCTTCTATTGAAACATACTATTAAAAACTTTTCTTTTGGGTAATTTTTCGCTATTTCTAGCAGTGTAGTTGTTTTGCCGCTACCTGCATAAGCATTGATGCGCATTTTATTGACTTTACTGAAACTGCTAATTATTTCTTGTTGTTCTTCTGAATAGTTTATGGGTTGGCTGAATAACATTTGGTTACTTTGGGCATTTTTTCTGCTTTTGCGCCATTTGTGGCTTCTATGGTAAGTCATCGAATTCGAAATAAAGCGCGCAAGGTAAAATGTTTTAATTGTTTCTATTGCTTTTTGTATATTTGTTTCCATGGGTTATCTAAATTATTTGGCTGAAATAACAGAAACACAGCAGTTGTACAATAATCAATCTGGTTCAGAAAGTGCATACATAAGACTGATAGATCTAGTTACTACGCACAGAAACATATGGCGCGGCTATTGGTGGAATAGCCTAAATAATGATAAATTCTGGTTCCAATTGAATTACTATGATAATGCCGGTCTTGGCTCACTCTTGGAGCGTACATTTAGGGGCCCTTTTTTCAACAATCACTTAATTCCGACTATTCCCGTTTTTAATCTTGAGATAGGCGATGTAAACAACCTCATATATAACAACTATTTGTCAGTCATGCATACACCACATGTTTATATGAATAAATCATCTAAGTACATGGAGTTTGATAAATATGATCTTACTGATTATGTTCATTCAAATATTAGATTTATATGCCGAATAGTAACACAATCTCATAATGTTAGCGGAGAAAGTGGCGATAATAATGAAAACAGAAGTAGTAATAATAGTATAATAGAGCTAAAAAGGAGGATTAGCAACTTAGGCTTTGTTTTAAATGAGTTTGTAGTCGATCATGTAGACTACAGAATGAATTTAGACACTCTTTATCCCGATATTGTGTTAGATGGTCTTGTCTTTAACGAGGGCATCAAAGAGGCGGACACATTTGGTACTGACATGTCCGTTAAGTTTCTTGGTGATTTGAATTACCAATCAAACGATCCTTATTATTTTGTTAGAACTATTATTCCTAAAAAAATGATAAAAAGGATCGTAGAGGGTCAAAATACGGAAAGAGTTTTGATAAAACAGAATATAGACAAAGATACCGTATTGATTTTAGATTTTGCTTTATATTTAGAGATATACTACACTGAAAAACTAAATAATTGCCCATGTATGGCGGTACTATACATAGATATTTTCCCTGGTGTTTTCAAGTGTGATTCAAACCTTTTAGTTGAAATGTTAAACAGCAACGTTGAATGGTCAACAGCTCGAATTTCATTTGATGTTTTGAGTTCTAATATTGGTTATGTGCATTAAATTATAGACGTACAAAATGTCACGTGGCATCCAACTTGTTTTCGAAGCTTTACCTTGCGCGCTACATATACGGCATATATGAGGCATCAAGCGGAGGCTATACTTCTGAACTTTATCGATGAAATTTTCAATAACGAAGAAATTGCGGAACGGGTTATTAGCAATGTTCAAAAAGTTGCAAGCAACTGGATTGAAAAAAAGAATGCTAAATACAATGAATACACCTATACCGCATTAATGGGGGCAATAGGTGATATATATGGTATTAGAAATGGCAACAGGAACATATCAGAATTGGATCATACAGCTATATCAAATATTTACCTCGTAGTCTCGCATTTATTTGACTTTATCAAATGTAATCATGGCAAAACAAGTAAAAAGGAAAACATATCTCTTTTAACCGAAAGAATATTTTCTAGCATAAAAATAGATGATCCTGGGGCGAAAAACGAACTAAAAATTACAAAAGGCTCTCTGCCCTATGTAACGCACAAATTGGGTAATTTAGAAAAGTTTGCTATATCCGAACAGACATTTTCAGTTGATGAATCTGAAAATAACATTGTAAATACAGACGAGGACGTTGAGGAAATAATAAGTGTTTTTGATCATGAAGATGACAGTGAAAAAATCAATATATCTAACATGATCAGTTTGCTACCAAGGTTATTTCCAGATTATCACAGATTGTACAACAATTTCATTTTTGACGAATTCTTATATGCATTCTTTGTTGTACACACTATCAACTATTTTAGGAATAGAATTGAATATATTCATAATCATAGCAAGTTAGATATATTTGTAGGTCTTCAAAAGGCTATTGCGGATAAATTGGTGTACTTCTACGAAACAAAGCTTGCCGAATATAATGGTGATTACGCTAAGACAACATTATGGATGCGTAAAATTTTTTCTCTTAATACACACCTGCCCCACGAAGCACAATCTAAACAGGCAAATATAAGAGTGGTGGTACAGCAATACTTCAAACGACTGGGAATCAATAGGTCTAAATCCCATAGAACAATAGCTGGTACAATACTGATAAATCGTGTCAGGATTTTGGAAAAATATATTGTTCACAATATTAGACGTGATGTTCAATATGAAAAAAATGATAATGATTACGAATTCACCTCTATATACGAAATGATCTGCGAGCTTGATAAGTGCGAAAATAAAAAAGAGATAGTTGATAAAAACATGCAACTTATTCAAAAAATAGAACGTTTCAGTCATTTGTTTCATCGTGTATATGCACACTTAATCCCCCGATTTAGAGACAGAATGGATGTTTTATGGAATATAATGTTAGATAATCTGAAAGATAATGGTGAGCTTATAGAGATATTAGAGCAAATGAATGAGGATGTTAAGATAGTTTATGCAATTATAATATTTTATGTAGTCCCTATTTTACATGCATACCCAGAAAAGTACAAAAGTATACCAGAAATAATATCCTGGTATCTGCGAAACAAAAGTGTAGTTCACAATAAAAGTTAATTTTTTCGAACATAATTTTACGATATGAAAGTGAAAAGGGTTGCACCATTTAAGGCCTTCTTAAAGGAGGTTTTGCATTGGCATCTTATAAAGAACAAAGAGGCCAATCTGCTGACAAAAAGACTTGTTGAAGACATAAGGTCTAATGACAAAGATTCGGATTATAAGAAATTTACATACTTTAAATTTATAAAGTATGCGCGCCTTAAAAGAGGGAGGTTTGTGTACGGCCTTTGCCTGGTTGGATGGAATGATGTGGCTCCCTATCGTGTAATGCCAAATCTTATAAGCTACTTTGAAAAAGAAGACTCGCAAGAAGTAGATGATATAATTTCTGATATTTTAGCTAATTACGATCACATAAAAAACATGAAGGCAAACAAAAATTTTATATCAGACGGAGTTGGCTTTTTTGTTATACCAAAGTATTTCTATAGAAAAGAATACCGGAAAGCCGAAACCAACAAATAAAAAACTTATACTTTTATGACCAAGACCAGAGTTTACAACAAGACAGTAAAGTTTATTTCTGAGCTTTACAGTGCTGAAAGTATTGCACAGTGGATAAAGAAAGTGATTAAAACGACCTCTGCAAATTTCGGCCTCTACGTATGTAGAGAAAAAGATGCTATTGATCTTATTAGAGAACTGAATGATTATGTAAAAAACATTCCCAATATAGAAGGTTATTTTATATTTAACATCGGTTTTGATAAGATTACTAGTGAATACAGTTTATTATGTACTTATGCCAGGCTCCCAAAGACGGTTTCTTTGTTTTCCTGGATTGTTGCCGTAGACGATAATCTGAGTAATCTTATAGAAAGTGTTAGAAATAATAAGAACGTAATTATGTCCGCAATTACAGATATTGTATCGGCTATTAATCAACCTCAAAGCTAATATCGTCTATGATACACAACCTTACAATATTGTACTTTTTTGATTATCTTTACAAAATTCATTATGATGTTAGTGTAAAAAATGCATACATTGTAAAATTAAATATTGATAAATACGAACAGCCAGATGTCTGTTTTCTATGTGCAAGACTTGATAATGCATATAAGGTTATACCTGCCAATCCGGAGTCTTTTAGTAAACTCGATTATGGTGTTTATGGCATTGATATAAGCAATATTGGCCAAATATCACTCTTTAAGAAAGGACTTGAAAAAGGCACTGTAAGACTTTTTATAACTAAAAAGTCTGTTTTGAGAATTAAATTTTCAACTTTTACAGGAAAAATATTGAATTTAGAATTTGGCATTGAGAAGCTTGATAATAGTGCTATAGATGAATTGTATCCTATTTTAGAGAATATTGCTACTTTATCTGAGGATGAAAAGATATATGAAATTAACGACTTCTTAAGTCTTTATAGCTGTTTGCACGATATGCGTGCTAATCCAAATATGTCTATTGTTTTGTACGAGAATCAGGACGGTAAGCTGGTTGCCGAATGCGCTGATCTGAAAAACAAAAGTGATATAAGCAAGTATAATATTTTGCATAGAAGCAGCTTGAAGGCATTGTTTGATTTTGAACAATATTTAATGTTGTTTGTTTATGGCATGTCAGTATTTGAAAATGCTTCTTCTGTATTCTCTATTTACAACGATTATCCTGATTATGCTATTTATATGTTTTACACAGAAGTAGAAAAAGGCAAAATGATTATGTATTACTCTATACTTCCATTAGATAGAAATTTTGAAGTTATTAGGCCGGAATTAGAAATAGAGGCACCTAATGTAGAAATAGAAACTGAAAATAATGAAATATCTACTGTTGGTGTTGAAAGCAATGAGCCAGATAGCTCTGTTGCTGATTTGAATGATAATTCGTAAATTTGGATCATGGCGAAGCTACAATCCTTATGGAATAAGATAAAAGAAGCCTATAATAATAGATACTACATAGCTAAGGCTATATATCTGTTTTTTAAAGACAATTTATTCCTTCTTTTTGGCATACATAGTCATACTATGGCTTTATATAATCAGCGCATTAAAATATGCAACAGTTGTCCTCATAAGAGTTATTACGTCGGATGTTTATTACCTATTGGAGCCTGCTGCAGTATATGCGGATGTAATCTTAGGCTTAAACTGCGTATTGAAGAACAGCACTGTCCACTTAATAAGTGGTAAATAACACTATGTTTTATTGGCTATTAGATTTCCAGAATGCACTTATTACACTATCAGAAGGTATAAGGCCGCTTTATAAAATTGGCGATACATATTATGCCAGTATTAGTGAGAAAAGTCAACCAATGTCATGGCTGAAATACTTTAGTGACGGATTGTTAATGCCTGGCCACATAAGACAGTCATTGTATAATGTTACGAACTTTTTAAGGCAGACCGGCTTGTCTACAAACGATTCGGGCCCCTTTTTTACAGAATACTATAGTTATGGATTTAGGATTATATATGGTAATCAAAAAACGGGGCTTATATCTGTGGTAACTACAAACAACAGGTTTTTAATTAGACTAGCCAAATATTTTTATCCAAATATAGCCGATATTTACAACAATTTGGCTAATCGCAACAAAAAGGCAGCCGTCTTTAATTTTGGTGGCAATGCTAATTCCAGCCAATGAGGCTTCAATTTGGAACCAGAGGCTGTTACCTTACTATAACCAAAGAAAGCAGGAATAATAGCAGGCGTCCGGAATTTTCAATAGGCGATAGATATGACGTAACTGGACTTATTTTAAAACACGAAAAAATGGGAACATATGATTTGCGAGGCGTATGGTACGTGTTTGAATATGCCGCCATTTCAGATACCTTATATTCTTACACTCTTGTTAGAAACTCTAAAGACTTATGTTTAAGTGGCGATGGTAAGGCTATCAGAGCATCAGATGTTGAACATCTTTTTAACATACAGGGATATAAACCAGAAACAGATTTTTATTTTACTTTTGAGCCCTCGCTGGCTAAGTATAAGACCATCGTAAGGGCAGCTACAAAGTTAAAATTTGGTGCCTTCCCTATATTTTATCCAGATGGAAATGTTTACATTATTAATATTTATAGTCGGCCTATAGTAGACTTGTTGACTTATAAAATAATAGTCGGAGGAGGCTTGAAAATTTCCTATGAATACGAAGTAAATAGAATAGAGGATTATAAAAACTACAAGTTTATAATGAACGAATATACTGCTTCTAACGTATTTTACCCACCGGGCACAATAATAAAAATTAACGATAACTCTATGCAGGCATTATTTATAACTAATATTATAGTTGCCGCTGATCAAGAAGGCAATATTAATCAATCGAGTGTTCATGCCTTTCTGATTAATTTATAGCTTTTCGAAGTTGGTACTCACCAATGAACTCCATCGTATTAGGGCAAGATAATAACGGTTCTGCTTTTATCGTAAAACATCTTACAAACAATTGCGCAATATACACAACTTTTAGCATTTCACCAATGACATGTAACAAAAAGATTTTCGCGTACAAGGTTACATTTGCTTTATACATTTACGACCAGATTTCTGAAAAGTGGCAAACTTTTTTTAGAACAGAAGATGTAGATGACTTGGGTAAAGTTTTTAGCACACTTAGTAATTTTATAACAGAAGTACTCAATTTCGAAAACTTAAAGTAGTATGACTTTCTTCAAAAGTTTTTGGGGGCGCTTTTTTAAGCACAAAAAAAATCAAGAAACACAAAAAATAGACGTACAAGAAGATACTCAAAACGATGATGGTATTGTATCTAACTTTCAAGGCAAGTTTTGTACGCCTTATGCGGTTTTATTATATCTTCCCGAAGGTGATTTTGAACAGGCCTCAATAGGCACCTATCATGTTATTGGCGACGATATTGTCACGTTTGTAGACAATTACGGCAATTTTTACCTGGATGATCCAAGCGGTAAAAGTTGTATAGTTGTAGAAAAAAATAAAGACAAAAAGGATAAAAAGGATTATCTTTGTGTTGTGTCTAATAAAAAATATCATGCTGATAGAGCAGTATTATTCTTGTATACAGAACCTGACGAACATATTCAAATATTGAGTTCTGATATTTATATTTCCAACTCAGTTAAAGTTCTTTCTTTTGATTATTCAAATGCTACTTTTGCGGCTATAATGGAGGATAACGCCATGATTGAGCTAGAGGTGAATTATATTGATAACTCTAATGTGAACTATGGAAATAAAAAGAAAAATTTTATCATACAGTATAAATCAGATACTGGTATTTATATGATGCCGTCAAGAGTTTATGATATGTATAATGACTTTATAAGTATTTTTAAGGATGGACGTGCAGATCAGGTCAGTGTGCTTTAGTTCAACTTGGTTGTGCTATGAAGTACAAGACTTATACTTACGGAGATAAAACTTTTACGCTGGATCTGGAGAAGTCCTCCAAAGTGCTGGAGGAAAAGCGCGTGATTAATGGCAAGAAAACCTATAATTTCAATCTCATGCCATTAAAGTATGTTTGGGCATATGAATTATACCGAAAAATGAAAGCCAATCACTGGGAACCGGAAGATATACCAATGCATAGAGATATTGCCCAATGGTATAGTAATGAAATAGACGATATTGAGCGGTGGGTAATCAAAATGGGCGTCGGATACTTTTCGGCAGCCGAAGGAATAGTTGGCGATAACATTATACATGTAGTTAGAGAAATTGTAACAGCAAGCGAGCTAAAACTCGTTCTTGGAAGACATGCACATGAAGAAAATGTACACGCCGATTCATTACTATATATGATATCATCTCTCGGCATAGACCCATTTGAATGTGAAGCAATGTTTACAGATATAGAAACAATCAGGAAGAAGAATGAGTTTGTAACAAAAATATCCAACAATCTTAGAAGAAATCTTGACTTCACGCTAACAGAAAACAAACAGCTTTTAGCACATAACATATTCACTTTTGGTCTTGTTATGGAAGGGACGCAGTTTTATGGTCTGTTTGGGATGATATTATCGCTTTATAGACAAAATAAATTCCCTGGGATAGGGCAAATGTTTAGATATACTCTTAGAGACGAAAGTAATCATATAGAACTTTTTAGAATGCTGTTTCTAGAATTGATAAAAGAAAATCCAGACATATACACAAAAGAATTTGTGAACAAACTATATGATACCATGCGCGAAGCAGTAGAACTAGAAATAGAATTTGTACGTGATACACTACCACTACCAATAGTAGGCCTTGACGCAGAAACATTCACTGAATACGTACAGTATATATCCAATCGCCGATTAGCCAGCATTAACTTAGAGCCGCTCTACCCCGACGCTAAAAACACCCTACCATGGCTTAGCGAACAAATAGATATAATGAAAGAACAAAACTTTTTTGAGGGAAGAGTAACAGAATATAAAAAGTCTTCTGCACTAATAGATGATCTATAGAAATTGCCTGCCACCATGTGCAGCGAAATATGTCAATTATCACAAATAAGACTTTCGGGCGGTCAATTTATAGATTCTGTTGTCAGTTTGAGTAACCCGACTTTGTTTGTAATAAGACCAATAACTTTATGCTCACCACTAAGAATTATAAATTTGGCTATTAATGATACATACAATCCAGAAATTTGCGATGATGTCGAGTTAGATTTGTATTTTGATATGTCAAATGATGTTAAAATAGCA
>Ga0197142_1005074_pt1 | contig 10429 bp, 9 predicted proteins | sample GBS60_MetaG_FD_148614 | JGI IMG/M metagenome (GOLD analysis project Ga0197142, IMG submission 148614) | Sediment microbial communities from Great Boiling Springs, Gerlach, Nevada, United States - GBS 60_MetaG | ecosystem: Environmental > Aquatic > Thermal springs > Hot (42-90C) > Sediment...
TCTCGACTCGCTTGAAAGTGGGCGGTACAAGACTCGAACTTGTGACCTCCACGATGTCAACGTGGCGCTCTAGCCATCTGAGCTAACCGCCCGTACCGGCTCTATTATACGCAAGAGCCGAGGGGACGCCAAATCGGGCCGCGGGCGTCGGCCATGGTAACACGGGGATCAAAAGTCGGATCAAAGTTTTGTAACCCTATTTACAATGCGACGGATTTGCGCTATACTGTGGTCAAGTTAGTGAAATTTTTCACTAGACCGGTTGACCTCAGCCGTTTTCTCCGCCGTACTCGTCGTCTTCCAGGAGGACTCTATGGCCGTAACCCATGCCGCTCGCGCAGCGCCGGCCAGCTTTTTGGAGGAGGTTATCGCGGCCACACCCGGGGGTGATCCGCGGCTCGATCGCTGCATTCAGTGTGGGACGTGCGGTGGCTCCTGTCCCTCGGCCGCGGATATGGAGCATACGCCGCGGCAGCTTTTCGCCCTCATTTTCGCCGGCATGAGGGACGAAGTGCTGCGCAGCAATACGCCCTGGTATTGCGTCTCTTGCTATTTCTGCACGGTGCGGTGTCCCCAGGATGTCCACATCACCGATATCATGTACACCCTCAAGCGTCTCGCCATTCGCGAGGGCTTGTATCGCGAGAGCAGTGCCACCGAGGCGCCTGCTTTTGCCGAGACCTATATCGACTACGTCGAGAACTACGGCCGCAGCTTTGAGCTAGGCCTGGCCACACGCCATCATCTACGCCATCATCCCCTGGGGGCGATCAAGAAGGTGGCTTTTGGGATGGAGCTGTGGCGCAAAGGCCGTATTGACCTGACGCCTAAGCGGATCAAGAACATGGCCCAGCTCTCGGCGATTTTGCACAAGGCCAAGGAGTTGGAGGCCGCCAACGGCCGAGGAGGTGGAGCATGAAATACGGCTATTATCCGGGTTGCTCCCTCGAACGCAATGCCATTGCCTATCACGAGTCGGCCATGGCCGTGGCGCCGCTGCTGGGCATCGAGTTCAAGGAGCTTGAGGACTGGAACTGTTGTGGCGCCACCGAGTATATCTCCCTGTATGCGTTGCCGGCCTACGCGCTGATGGGGCGCAATCTGGCGCTGGCCGCGCAACAGCAGCTCAACAGGATGGTGGCACCGTGCAGTGCCTGCTTTATCAATCTGGCCAAGACCGATAAGTACATGGCCGATGATCCCCGCCTGGCCCGTCTGGTCAATGAGGCGCTGGCCGCCGGTGGGCTGCACTACAAGCCGGGCAGCGTGCGGGTGCGCCATCTGTTTCAGGTCATCGTCGAGGACGTGGGTTTCGAGGCCGTGGCTGCCAGGGTGGTCAAGCCGCTGTATAACCTGCGCGTGGCGCCCTACTACGGTTGTCTGATCGTGCGGCCTACCCTGCAGCAGCTCTTCGACGATCCCGAATACCCGACCAGCCTGGACCGTCTGCTGCGGGTGCTGGGCGCCAAAGTGGTGGACTTCCCGGTGAAGACCCATTGCTGTGGCGGCCATATGACGCAGATCAGCGAGGAGACGGCCCTGGAGCTGATCCGGCGTCTGTTGAAGAACGCCGCAGATTATCAGGCCGATATGATCGTCACCCTGTGCCCGATGTGCCAGCTCAATCTGGACGGCTATCAGGAAGAGGTCAATAAGCGCTTCGGCACCCATTATCGTTTGCCGGTCCTGTACTTTACCCAGTTGATGGGACTGGCCTTCGGTCTACCGCCTAACGTTTTGGGTTTCGGCAAGGAGTTTATTGACCCGACACCGGCGCTGGCCAAGATCGGTGCCGAGCCACCGGCGCCGGAGAAGCGAGAACATCCTTCCAAAGAGGCGCTGCCGATGCCTGCCATGCCTCGACAAGACGGAGGTAAGCCATGAGCACAGCTCCGTTATCTCGAAAACCCCAAGCACGTATCGGCGTGTATGTCTGTCATTGTGGCAGCAATATCGCCGGTGTGGTTGATGTCAAGGAAGTGGCGCGGTGGGCGGGCCATGAACTGGCAGACGAAGGGGTTGTCATCGCCCGCGATTACCAGTTCATGTGCTCGAACCTGGGCCAGGAACTGATCGAAGCCGATATCAAAGAGCAAGGTCTGACGCGGGTGGTGGTGGCAGCCTGCTCACCCCATCTGCATGAGGCGACTTTTCGCCATGCCTGTCAGCGCGCCGGGCTCAATCCGTATCTGTGCGAGATGGTCTCGATTCGCGAGCAGGTCTCATGGGTGCATACCGATCGCGAGCAGGCCACGGCGAAGGCCAAGGCCCTTATTGCCGGGGGCGTCGAGCGGGTGGCCTGGCATGAGCCGTTGGAGCCGTTGATCGTGCCCATCAACCCGACGACGTTGGTGGTGGGCGGTGGTATCGCCGGCATTCAGGCGGCGTTGGAGATCGCCGATAGCGGCTACCCGGTCATTTTGGTCGAGCGCGAGCCGTCTATCGGCGGCCATATGGCCCAGTTCGATAAGACCTTCCCCACCCTGGACTGCGCCGCCTGTATTCTGACGCCGAAGATGGTGGCCGTGGGCAGCCATCCCAATATCACTCTGCTTACGTACAGCGAAGTGGAGCGGGTGGACGGCTATGTGGGCAGCTTTCAGGTGACCATCCGCAAGAAGGCCCGTTATGTGAATACGGAGACGTGCACCGGCTGCGGTCTGTGCATCGAAAAGTGTCCGGTGCGGGTGGTGGACGAGGTGTTCGAGGCCGGTTTGGGCTATCGCAAGGCTATCTACCGACCTTTCCCGCAGGCTGTGCCCAAATATCCGGTGATCGACACCGTGCATTGCACCTATTTCCAGCGGGGCAAGTGCAAGGCCTGCCAGATTTTCTGTCCCACCCAGCCCAAATCCATCAACTTCGAGCAAAAGGATGAGCTGATCCAGGTAGAGGTGGGCAATATCATCCTGGCCACCGGCTATGATTTGTTCGATTGTCGCCGCATTCCTCAGTACGGCTATGGTCGGCTGGCGAATGTCTATACCAGCCTGGAGTTCGAGCGGCTGTGCAACGCGGCCGGGCCGACCGGGGGTGAGGTGGTGCTGCGCGACGGTGTCACCAGGCCCAAGACGGTGGGGATTATCCACTGCGTCGGCAGTCGTGATAGTAAGTACAACAGCTACTGCTCGGTCATCTGCTGCATGCAGAGCCTGAAGTTCGCCCACCTGGTCAAGGAGCGCACCGGCGCCGAGGTCTACAATTTCTATATCGACATGCGCACGCCCTTCAAGGACTACGATGAGTTCTACCAGAAGGTGCTGGCCGAAGGCGTGCACTTCGTGCGCGGGCGGGTGGCCGAGGTGACCGATGCGGCCCGTCATCCCGGCGAAGAGGGGAAGATCATCATCCAGGTGGAGGATACCCTCATCGGTCGCCAACGCCGCATCCCGGTAGATATGGTGATTCTCTCGGCGGCCCTGGAGCCTCGCCGTGATGCCCAGGAAGTGGCCCACAAGTTCGGCATTGCCTGCAGCACCAACGGGTGGTTCATCGAGAAGCATCCGAAGCTGGACCCGGTGGCGACCATGACCGAGGGCATTTTTATCGCCGGCTGTGCCCAGGGGCCGAAGGATATTCCCGCCACGGTGGCGCAGGGGGCCGCGGCGGCGGCTCGCGTGATCGGCCGCATCCACCAGACCCATCTGGCGTTGGAGCCGGTGCGGGCCAGTGTGATCGCCGAGCGCTGTTCAGGCTGTCGCATTTGCAACAACCTGTGTCCTTTCAATGCCATTAGCTTCCGCGAGGATCTGGGTGTGACCGAGATCAATCCGGCCCTCTGCCAGGGCTGCGGCACCTGCGTGGCCGCCTGCCCGGCCGGCGCCATTACCGGTACCCAGTTCAGTAACGAGCAGGTCTTTGCCCAAATCGAAGGTCTGCTCATGCTCGATTTCAGCGGTAAGCCGGTACGGAGGTTAGAACCGCTGGCCGCCGCCGAGCCGGCGTTCTTTTGAGGAGGCGAAGATGAGCGAGAGCGATCGTTTTGAGCCCTTGATCATCGGTTTTACCTGCAACTGGTGTAGCTATCGCGCCGCCGACCTGGCCGGCACCTCGCGGATGAAGTATCCGCCCAACGTGCGCTTGATCCGGCTGATGTGCTCCGGTCGGCTGGATCCGACCTTTGTGTTGAAGGCGCTGGCCGGCGGGGCCGACGGGGTGCTGATCACCGGTTGCCATCCCGGCGAGTGCCACTATCTGGAGCAGAACTACAAGGCCTTGCGTCGTTATCATCTCCTGCGGATGCTGTTGACGCAACTGGGCGTGGAGCCGGAGCGGGTCAAGCTGGTGTGGGCCAGTGCCGCCGAAGGGGCCCGTTTTGCCGAAGAGGTCGGTCGCATGGTCGAGGAGGTCCGCCGTCTGGGACCGTTGAACTGGCCGGCCGTAGCCGCCGACGGCGGGGAGACGGTGGCGGTACAGACGCCAAACGGCGGGCACGCTCACGAAGGAGAGCCTCTCATCGCCATTCCGGCAGAACAGGAGGTGACGCCATGAGTACCAACGGTGCCAAGCCCAAACTGGCGATGTATTGGGCCGCCTCGTGCGGCGGCTGCGAAATCGCCACCCTCAACATCGGCGAACAGCTTCTGACCGTGGATCAGGTCTTCGATCTGGCCTTTTTCCCTTGCATCGCCGATTTCAAGGTAAGCGATGTCGAAGGTTATCCCGACGGTTCGATTGACCTGTGTCTGTTCAACGGCGCCATTCGCTCCTCCGAAAACGAGCATATGGCCCACCTGCTGCGGCGCAAGTCGAAGATCCTGGTGGCTTTCGGCTCGTGTGCCTACGAGGGGTGCATCCCGGCGCTGGCCAATCTGACCTCGCGCCAGGCCATTTTGCGCGCGGTCTATCTCGAGAATCCATCCCTGGACAACCCGGCCGGTATCCTGCCCCAGACGACCACAGAGGTACCCGAAGGTGAGCTGACGTTGCCGGCCTTTTATCCTACGGTCAAGGCCCTGGACCAGGTGGTGGACGTGGATTATTACGTGCCGGGCTGCCCACCCGAGTCGGAGCAGATCTGGGCGGTGTTGCGCGCGGTCGTAGCGGCGCTGACGGAGGGCGCGGCGTTGCCGCCCAAAGGGTCCGTTGTGGGCGCCGGACAGACAGCCGTATGCGATGAGTGTCCGCTGGCGCGGCATGAGAAGCGCATCGCCCGCTTCTATCGCCCCTATGAAATCGTGCCCAAGCCCGGGTTGTGTCTGCTGGAGCAGGGCCTGGTCTGTCTGGGACCGGCCACGCTGAGCGGGTGCGGGGCGCTGTGCCCGCAGGTGGGCATGGGCTGCCGCGGCTGTTATGGTCCCTTGCCCGGCGTCATCGACCAGGGCGCCCGCATGTTGACCGCCATTGCTTCCGTCATCGATGTGAGCGGCAAGCCGGGCGACCCTGAGGAGGCCCTGGCGCAACGGGTGGAGGAGGCCGTCAGCACCCTGGTGGACCCGGCCGGCACTTTCTATTACTTCAGCATGGCCCATTCGCTGTTGCGCCGTGCACGCGTGCAGGATGACGGACAAGGAGAGCGGCACCATGAAACGGATCACCATTGACCCCATCACCCGTCTTGAGGGCCACGGTAAGATCGAAATCTTTCTCGACGAACAGGGGAACGTGGCCAATGCGTATTTCCAGATCCCGGAACTGCGCGGGTTTGAGCGGTTCTGCGTCGGGCGGCCGGCCGAGGAAATGCCCAACATCACCAACCGCATCTGCGGTGTGTGTCCGGAAGCCCATCACATGGCCGCCACCAAGGCCCTGGACATGCTCTACCATATCGAGCCATCGCCGGCCGTCAAGAAGCTGCGCGAGCTGTTCTACATGGCCTTTTACTGCGCCGATCACACCACCCACTTCTATGCCCTGGGCGGCCCCGATTTTGTCGTAGGGCCCGACGCCCCCAAGGCCGAACGCAACATCCTCGGTGTCATCCACAAGGTGGGTGTGGCCATCGGTCGTCAGGTCATCGACATGCGCATGCGCAACCATCATGTCATCCAGCTCATGGGTGGTCGCCGGGTGCATCCCGTGGCCGGGCTGCCGGGTGGCTGGAGCCGCGCCCTCACCGACCCGGAACGGGCCGAGATCGAAGCCATCGCCCGTCAGAACGTGGACTTTGCCCTCTTCAGCCTGCAACTGTTCAAGGATGTGGTGCTGAGCAACCCGGCTTATATGGAGATGATCCTCTCCGATGCCTACACCCATCGCACGTACTCGATGGGCATGGTGGACGCGCAGAACTGTGTCAATTTCTACGACGGGCTGATCCGCGTGGTGGATCCGGACGGCAACGAATGGGTCAAGTATCACCCCCGCGATTACGCTCAACACGTGGCCGAGCGGGTCGAGCCGTGGTCCTATCTCAAGTTCCCCTATCTCAAGCAGGTCGGCTGGAAGGGCTTTGTGGACGGGCCGGACAGCGGTATCTACTGTGCCACGCCTTTGTCCCGGCTCAATGTGTCGGACCGGATGGCCACCCCGCGGGCGCAGGAGGCGTTCGAGGCTTTCTACGAGACCCTGGGGAGTAAGCGCTTGCCCAACGGGCGTTATCAACCGGTCCATTACCGGCTGGCCACCCATTGGGCGCGTCTGATCGAACTGTTGTTCGCGGCCGAGCGCATGCTGGAGCTGGCCCTGGATCCCGATATCCTCGACCCCGATGTGCGGCCGGTGGTGAATACGGTTCCCGATGAGGGGATCGGCTGTGTCGAGGCCCCGCGCGGGACGCTAACCCACCACTATCGTACCGATGCCCGGGGGATCCTGACCAAGGTCAACCTGATCGTCGGGACCACGAACAACTATGCCGCCATGGCCATGTCCATCAAGAAGGCGGCGCAGTCGTTGATCCGCAACGGCGTGGTGATTACCGACGGTCTGCTGAACCGGATCGAGATGGCCTTTCGGAACTACGACCCCTGCATGTCGTGCGCGACCCACGCCCTGCCCGGCCAGATGCCGTTGGAGGTCACGGTACGCGATGCCGAGGGCCGGGTTGTGGCCCATCTCAGCCGCTGAAGGAACGCGAAGGAACCATGACCACCCTGGTAATCGGCCTGGGCAATCCGCTGTTGACCGACGATGGCGTGGGGGTGTTGACGGCGAGGGCGGTGCAGGAAGCCCTGGCCGCCCATCCCATCCCGGCCGTCGAGGTCATCGAGGCGAGTGTGGGTGGGCTGCGACTGATGGAGCTGATGGCAGGTTACAGGCGGGTCGTTCTCATCGATGCCTGGGTCGAGGATACCCTGCCACCGGGCACGGTGTGTCGTCTGAGCCTGGCCGATCTGGAACGGGGGCGACCGCCCCAACATCTGGCCTCAGCCCATGATGCCACGCTACCCACGGCCCTGGCGGCGGGTCGTCGCCTGGGGCTCGACCTGCCGGAGGATATTGTGATTGTCGCCGTAACCGTGGGCAATGTGACCGACTTCGGCGAGACGCCTACGACGGCCGTGCTGGCGGCCGTGCCCCAGGCTGCGGCCGCCGTCCTGGCCGAGCTGAGGAAGGGGGCGTCCAATCTCAGGTGAGGAGGTTGTGCGATGGTTTCACCCGAGCTCTTGCGGCGTTATGCCTTCTTTTCCGGGCTGAGCCATGAGAACATTGTCACCCTGGCCGGGCTGGCCGAGGAGGAGACCGTTGAGGCCGGCCATGTCTTTTTCCATGAGGGCGAACGGCTGGACCGTCTTTACCTGTTGGTCAAAGGCAATGTGGGGGTGATCATCGAGCTGCCCGATGCCGGGGTCGAGCAACCGATTTCGGGCCAGTTGACCGGCGCGCTGAAGATGCGCGCGGTTGTGGTCAGCACGGTGGGGCCGGGCGAGGTGTTCGGCTGGTCGGCGCTGGTGCCGCCGTATGCGGCTACGGCCGGCGCCAAGGCGCTGACACCGTGCCATGTCGTGGCCTTTGACGGCCGTGCTTTGCTCGATGCCTTTCAGGCGGATTGTCGCTTTGGTTATCTGATGATGCAGAAGGCGGCCGAAACCATTCGCAACCGCCTGCACGATATGCACATCCAGTCGCTGGCAACGCTGGTAGAGTAACACGCAGAGCCGGCGTTGGGGTGATCTCATGCCTGCGGGCGCCCGTGGCGACGGTCGTTCGTCGGGCCCGACCTGCCTGCCGGCAGGCGGCCACGGGCCCCGAGGCTCCCCCTTGGCCTGTGGGCCCACGGGGCGAGAAGCCCCCTCGGCCCGTAGGGCCTCGGGGCAAGCTCGGGCCGTGGCCCTCGGGACAAGCTCTGGCCGAGGGCCGGGCCACGCCGGCTACCGGCGCCGAACGCGGCGACGGCCGGGTTGGGCAAGACGATGTTCGCGCAGGAAGTCTCCTTTCGGCCAACGAGGCGAGGGAAGAGGACGATGGCCGGCGAACGACACGCGCATAAGCCACACGCAGAGGGTATCGGCTTGATGCACTTGTTGGGCAGCTTTCTTCGGCTATAGCTTCCTATTCGGCACAGCACGAGAGTTTTGCAGGGTCCTTGAAATACGAGATCGCCGCGATTTTCAACGCTTCTGCCATTGTCGGATAGACGTGAATCATGTCAATGAAATCCTCCAGTTTGGCGTGGAAGCGCAGCGCCATTGCCGCTTCGTGGATGACTTCACCTGCATTGGGCATCACCAAGGAGACGCCAACGACTTCCTGGGTGTGGCGATTGATCACGACTTTGGCTATGCCATCGGTTTGATGGGTCGCACCTGCACGCGGGACGTATTCCAGCGGAATCGTCCCACACCAGCAACGGATGCCTGTGCCCACCGCTTCTTCCTCTGTCTGCCCGACCATGGCCACTTGCGGGTCGGTGAAGATGACGCGCGGGATGACCCGATGGTCCACTTTGCGGTGTGCCCCGCTCAGGGCATTCATCGCCGCGATGACGCCATCGTGCGCACCCACGGGGGTGGCCATTTGGCTCCCCGTGTGATTCCCGATCACGTCGCCTGCCGCCCAAATGTTCGGGACGCCGGTCTGCAATTCGTCGTTGACCTTGACGTAGCCGCGCGCGTCCACCTCCACGCCGACCTTTTCCAGCCCGATGCCATCTGTGTTCGGCTCGCGCCCCGTGGCGATGAGCAATTTCTGCGCTGTGAAGGTCTGCTGCTTGCCGCCTACGGTGGCCGTCAGCTCGATGTCGCCGTTCGCTTTCTGCGCGACGCGAGTCGCCCGCGCATTGGTCATGATGTTCACGCCTTCCTTACGGAGGATCAAGGTGAGCGCATGGGAGACTTCGGGTTCGTAGCGCGGCAGGATGACCCGACTGCGTTCCAAAATCGTGACCTTCACGCCGAAGCGGTGGAACATCTGCCCCAGCTCGAGCGCGATGTAGCCCCCGCCGATGATGAGCATGGAGTCGGGCAGTTCGGTCAGTTCCATATTTTCGTGGGTGGTGAGCAGGTCCGAGGTCAGATAAGGGACGCGGTCGAGTCCTTCGATGTTGGGGATGACGGGACGCGTCCCCGTGGCAATCAGAATCTGGTCGCCGATTAGGGTAATATCTCCCACACGGACGGTGTGGGCGTCGAGCAGTTCCGCTCTGCCTTCAAAGACTTGGATATTGGCTTCATCGGTAATAATGGATTGATACTTCTTATCGCGATAGACCCCGACGACTTCGCGCTTTTGAGCGATGAGTTCGGCAAAGTTTACCTCCATTTTCACGGGTTTCAGCCCAGGGTAGCGCGGATGTGCCGCTTCCCAGACGATGCGCGCCGCTTCGATGAGGTTCTTGCTCGGCAGGCAGCCGCGATTGACGCAGGTGCCGCCCAGCGTGCGCATTTCGGTCATGGCGGCAGTCTTGCCCAACTCCGCGGCGCGGATGGCAGCAGCGAAGGCGGTAGAACCGGAGCCGAGAATCACCAAGTCGAATCTATTCTCCACGATGTTCTCCTTTCTTTGTACTCACTACAAACGGGATAAGCTGCCCCTCGGTGGGGCGGGATAGAGAAAGCGCCGAGAGCAGGGATTCTGTTCGGGGGTAGACAAAGTTCGAAAAGGCCGCAGAATCCCACCGTTCGCTGCAACACTCCCTGACCGGCGGGGCCTGCCTTCCAGCCGCATGGGCTGGGGGAGCCAGTGCTTAGCATGCTTTGCCGTGTTGCTTTTATTTGGGGATGCGACTCTGACCATAAGACGCCGGAAAGTATACAACGTCTTGCTGAAAATAAAAAGTCTGTCGATCGGCGAGCTTTGATAGATAATGATCTTAGAATCCGCCAAAAATGAGCGGAATATATCGTCTCTGATTCCAAACGAGGTAAAGCCCAGCGAGAATTAGCATGACTGCGCTGACACGATAAAAATACGGCAAAAGTCTACGAAACCATTGGGCAACTGCTCCTTTGAGCAGGGCTGTCCCCAGTGCTACGCCGATTAAAACAGCCGCCATTCCGAGGGCATACGCGCTGAACATGAGTGCGCTGGCGATAAATCCTGATGTGGT
>Ga0197142_1005075_pt1 | contig 10429 bp, 9 predicted proteins | sample GBS60_MetaG_FD_148614 | JGI IMG/M metagenome (GOLD analysis project Ga0197142, IMG submission 148614) | Sediment microbial communities from Great Boiling Springs, Gerlach, Nevada, United States - GBS 60_MetaG | ecosystem: Environmental > Aquatic > Thermal springs > Hot (42-90C) > Sediment...
ATTCCCCAGGCTTTTGGACATCTTGCCCGTGGGCATCTGCCAGTAGCCGTGGACATTGAGGTGGCGGAAGGGAGGGATCCCCGCGGCCTTGAGCATGGTGGGCCAGTAGACCGCATGGGGCTTGAGGATGTCCTTGGCGATGAGGTGCTGGGCCGCCGGCCAGAAAGCGCGGAAGGCCTCCCCCTCCGGATAGTCCAGGCCGCTCACGTAATTGAGGAGGGCGTCAAACCAGACGTAGGCCACAAAGCGATCGTCAAAGGGCAGCGGGATGCCCCAGGAGAGGCGGCGGACGGGTCGGGAGATGCACAGGTCCTCCAGGGGCTCCCGCAAAAAGCCCAGGACCTCGTTCTTATAGCGCTCCGGCCGGATCCAGTCGGGGTGGTCCTCGATATAATGCACCAGCCACTCCTGGTAGCGGCTCATGCGGAAGAAGTAATTCTCCTCCTTGAGATAGGTGGGCGCGGTCTGGTGATCCGGGCAGCGGCCGTCCACCAGTTCCCGTTCCAGGTAGAAGCGTTCGCAGCCGAAGCAGTACAGGCCGCCATAGTCGCCGAAATAGATGTCGCCGGTGTCGTACAGCCGGGCCAGCACCTCCTGCACCACCCGGATGTGGGCCGCCTCGGTGGTGCGGATGAAACGGTCATAGGAGATGCCCATCTCGTCCCAGCAGCGCCGGAAGCTGGCGCTGATCCGGTCCACAAAGTCCCTAACCGGCACCCCGGCCTTGCGGGCCGCCTCCTGGACCTTGTCGCCGTGTTCGTCGGTGCCCGTCTGGAAGCGCACTTCCTCACCCAGGGCCCGGTGGAAGCGGGCCAGGGCGTCGGCCACCACCGTGGTGTAGGCATGCCCCAGGTGGGGCTCGGCATTCACATAGTAAATGGGGGTGGTGATATAAAAGGCCATCTCTGCACCAGCGCCTTTCCGCTTCCGGCCGGGAGGAGGGGACACGGGCTCCCGACTCCCGCCGGCACAGATTCACCCGGCCGGCCCGGCGGGGCAGGGGTCACGCCAGAGATCGCACGCCGGGCTCACTTCACCGCGCTGCCCGCCCGCCCCCTCGGGGCCTCACTTCTGCCCCTCCTGCCCGCCCAGGTCCTTGAGGTGGGCCAGGGTGCGCTCCATCAGGCCCCGGTCCTTTTCCGGATCCGCGGCCTCCAGAAACTGCCGGTAGGCCCGCTGGGCCTCCGGGAGGCGGCCCAGCTTCTCCAGGGCCTGGCCTTTGTTGTAATAGGCCCGGGCAAAGTGGGGGTTGAGGGCCAGGGTGCGGTCGAAATCGGCCAGGGCCGCCTCGGCGCGTCCGGCCAGGAGGTGAGCCAGGCCCCGGTTATGCAGCACCTCCGGCGCCTTGGGGTTCAGCCTGAGTGCGGCGTCGAAATCCGCCAGGGCCTCCTGAGGCCGCTTCAGGTCCAGATAGGCATTGCCCCGGTTGTAGTAAATCTGCCAGTCATCCGGGAGGTGCTCCAGGGCCTGGGTGAGATCCGCCGCCGCCATCTCCGGCCGGCCCTGCAGGGAGTGGATGAGGGCCCGGTTGTACAGGGCCTCTCCCAGACCCGGCTCCAGGGCCAGGGCCTGGTCAAAGTCGGCCAGGGCCTCGGTCAGCTTTCCCAGGCGGCGGTAGGCCACCCCCCGGTTCAGATAGGCCGTGGCCGACCGGGCATCCTTGCGCAGCACGGCACTGAACAGCTCCACCGCCCGGGCCGCCTCGCCTTCCTGCAGGGCGGTCAGGCCCTGCCGGAAGAGCTGTTCGGCCGTCTCCGGCGTCTGAGCCGCGGCCGGCAGGGTGAGGCACAGCCACATCACCCCCCACGACAACAACTGCCCCATACGCATTTTTTCCCCTTTTGCCCCCGCCCTGACTGCTGCATCCCGGGCAGGGGTGACATGGTCTCATTCCCCGGCCGGGAAATGGTCCCGCACCAGGCGGTCCACCTCGGCCAGCCACATCCGGCGCTCCTCCTGATCACCACGGAAAAGGTGCGGCGGTGGAAGATCTGCAGCCCGCAGAGGGCGAAGATGCAGATGCGCCCCAGGGTTTCCAGGGGATCCCGGAAGACCTGGACCTCCCGCTGGGCCGGGGTGTTGGAGGTATTGAACACCAGGGCGGTGCGGGCCCGGAACAACCCCAGGGGCACCCCTCGCCGCCGTCCCCGGGGGCGAATTTATAGGCCTCCCCGGGGCGGAAGACCCGATCCACCCGGCCCTTGAGGATGGCCGGCGGCTGGCCCCACCAGTGGGGAGGCACAATGACAATGCCGTCGGCCTGGGCCAGCTCCCGGCAGTGCTCCTGAATCAGGGGCGGCACCGGACCGTCCTCCGGGATCTTAGCCGCCGGCAGCACCGGATCGAAGCCCTCGGCATAAAGGTCGTGGAAAAAGAGCGTGTGCCCGTTGTCCTTCAGGGTGGCCATGGCCTGGGCGGAGATGGCATGATTGAAGCTCGCCGGATTGGGATGCGCCAGGATGACGAGGATGTTCATGGTTTCCTTATTCCGCCCGGAGGATCAGAGGCGCTCCGGGTTGACCCAGACCTCCACCTGGCCCCGGGGCACCCGGAAGCGGGAGGAGAAGTCCTTCAGTGCAAAGTCCCGGTGAAAAAATTCCCGGGCGAGTTGCTGCACCTTGGCGGCCAGGATCTCGGCGATTTCCACCACCAGTTCCGGCTGGCTGTCGCCGATGGCCCGGTTTAAGGCGATGAGGGCGATATCCTGTCGGACCTTCACCTCCTGGGTGGTGAGATCACTGATCAGGCTCCGTACCAGTTCCCCCCGCTTCAGGGAGTGGGCGATATTGTCCGCCCCCAGCTTGATGACGGTGGCGATGACGGCCAGAAAGACCACATTGACCAACTTCCCCACCACATCCAATTTTTCCCCCAGGTCCTTACTTTTGGGGTCCTTTTTCTCCGGGTCCATCTGGTTCTCCGGATCCCCCCCGGGCCCGGAACGCCCGCCGGAAATCCTCGTGGGTGGCCTGCGGGGCCAGGCCCGGGCAGGCCTCCTTGGCCGCCTCGAACTCCTCGGGGTCGGCCAGGAGCGCCGGGAGAAACGGCCACTGGCGGCAGATGCGGGGCTTCACCGGGTGCACCCGGCAGCGCCCCGCCGCCAAAAAGACGCAGGCACCCTCCCGGGCGGCCACCTGGGGGCCCAGAGGTGAGTCCACCAGATACTCCCGGCACAGCGCCTCCCGGGAGAGGCCCAGAAAGTCAGCCAACGCCTCTATTTCCCGGGGGGTGACGAGAATCCCCCCCACTCCCTGGCAGCACTCGCCACAGAGGCGGCAGACAAACACCGCCGCCCCGGGGTCGGGTGCCCCTCCGGACGGCGCCCGGGCCTCCATTGTCCCCTTTGCGGTCACTTTCCGCCTCAGGTGCAGGTGACCAGGGGAACGTTTTTTAAGGGCGGCTGGCCGGTGGACTCCAGGACACTGCGCCACAGGGGGGAATCCAGGTCCACCTCCTTGGATTTGCCCACCGCCGCCTTGATGGGCACATGCACGTAGTGGCCGTGCCAGCGGGACACCAGCATGGCGGTCTTGCCGGCCATGCCGGCGTGCACCGCATTCTGTCCCAGAAAGCCGCAGAAGATGCGGTCGTTGTAGTTGGCCGGCATGCTGCGGATCATGTAACTGGGGTCAATGTACTTCAGGTTGATCTCCACCCCCTTGGCGGCGAAGTACTCCTTGATGCGCTCCACCAGATAGAGGCCGATGTCCCCCGGCTTGATGTTGCCGGAGGGATCCCGGGGGAGCTTGGACTGGTCGAAGAATTTCTGCCCGGCGCCCTCCGCCACCACGATGACCGCGTGGTTCCGGGCCTTGAGGCGCTCCTCCAGGCTGGCCAGCAGGCCCATGGGGCCGTCCAGGTCGAAATCCAGTTCCGGGATGAGGACGTAGTTGACCTCCCTGAGGGCCAAAGTGGCATTGGCCGCCACAAAGCCGGAGTAGCGGCCCATGAGCTTCACCAGGCCGATGCCGTTGGGCGCGCCCAACGCCTCGGTGTGGGCCGCCCGGATGGCCTGGGAGGCCATCTCCACTGCGGTATCGAACCCGAAGGAGCGGGACACCAGGGGGATGTCATTGTCAATGGTCTTGGGGATGACGATCACCGAGATCTTCAGCTCCCGGCGGGCGATCTCCTGGACGATGAGGTCCGCGGCCCTGAGGGTCCCGTCCCCGCCGATGAGGAAGAGGATGTTGATGCTCATCCGGTCCAGGGCGTCCACGATCTCCCCGATGTCCTGGGGGCCCCGGGAGGAGGACAGGATGGTCCCCCCAAAGGAGTGGATGTTGGCCACCACCTCGGGGGTCAGGTCCATGATGTCGTGGCCGTATTTGGGGATGAAGCCCTGAAAGCCATAGCGGATGCCGTAGATGTGCCGCACCCGGTAGAGATGGTGCAGCTGCAGCACAATGGCCCGGATGACATCATTGATCCCCGGGCAGAGGCCGCCGCAGGTGGCGATGGCGCACCTGGTCTTGGAGGGGTCGAAGTAGATCTTGGCCCGGGGGCCTGCCACCTCAAAGGTGAGGGGTTCCTCCCCGGGGCGCAGCTGCTCCAGGTACTCCAGGGTGTCATAGACCAGGACCCGCTCCTGATCCGAAACGAAGCTCTCCTCCATCAGGCGCCCTTCCCGGGTGAAGAGGGGGATGGTCTTGATGGGGGAGTCGATCTTGGCCTCCCCCAGTTTGGGGATGCAAGTGTCCACCGGTTCGAAGACCCGGGGGCGCTCATCCTTGATGGTAACGACTTCACAGGTTCTCATGGGGAATGTGTCCTCCGCGTCCGGCAGGCGTTGCCCTCAGAAACGGCATTTTGCGGCAGTTTCTGAAGCCTCAACGGGCCGACCCGGGCCGGCTCTACCAGGATTCAGTCATGGCCTCCAGTTCATCCTTGAGCTCCCGGGTCATGAGCCGGCGGATGGCTTCCTTCAGGGACATGCCGGTGTAGAGGATGCGGTAGACCGCCTCGACGATGGGCATCTCCACTCCCAGGCGCTGGGCCAGCAGGTAGACGGCCTGCGAGGTCTTCACCCCTTCGGCCACCATCTGCATGCTGGCCAGGATGTCCTCCAGGGACTCCCCCCTCCCCAGGCGGTAGCCCACCTGGTAGTTGCGGCTGAGGCGGCCGGTGCAGGTGAGGACCAGATCCCCCAGGCCCCCCAGGCCCACCAGGGTCATGGGGTTGGCCCCCAGACGCACCCCCAGGCGGGTGATCTCCGCCAAGCCCCGGGTGATGAGGGCGGCCCGGGGGTTGTCCCCCAGGCCGTAACCCGCCAGCATGCCGGTGCCGATGGCAAAGATGTTTTTCAGGGCCCCCCCCAGCTCCACCCCGGTGACGTCATAGCTGGTATAGACCCGGAAATAGGGGGTGGAGAAGAAGCGCTGCAGGAAGCGGGCCACCTCCGGTCGGCGGCTGGCCACAGTCACTGCGGTGGGCTGCCTTTCGGCCACCTCCCGGGCGAAGCTGGGGCCGGAGAGCACCGCATAGGGGAGGGTGGCACCCACCTCCTCCCGCACCACCCCCTCCATGGTGAGCTGGGTGTCGATTTCCAGACCCTTGGTGCCGCTCACCAGAATGACCCGGTCCGGCAGATGCGGCCGGACCCGGCGCAGGGTCTCCCGATACCCGTGGGAGGGCACCGCCATGACCACCACCTGGACGCCCTTCAGGGCGGTTTCAAACTCCCCGGTGGCCTCCAGGCTCCGGGGGAGGGCCACCCCCGGGAGGAAGGTCTGGTTCTCTCCCTGCCGGATCTGCTCCAGCACCTCCGGCTCCCGGACCCAGAGGCGCACGGAGTGGCCCTTGTCCACCAGGAGCTGGGCCAGGGCGGTGCCCCAGGAGCCGGCGCCGATGACCGCCACGGGGACCGGCTCAGAGCTCGCCTGCGCCTTCGTCGTCATCGCTCCGTTCTGCCACCTTGGCCACGCTCACCACCTGCTCTTCGGGATCGGCGTCCATGAGCTTGACGCCCTGGGCCACCCGCCCCACCACCGGGATGTCCGCGGCGGCGGTGCGCAGGATCTTGCCCCGGTCGGTGACCAGCATGATCTCATCTTCGGGATTGAGCTGCAAAAGCGCCAGGACCGGTCCGTTTTTGGGGGTGATCTGCAGCCCCTTGACCCCCTGGCCGCCCCGATGGTGCCGGGGGTAGGCGTCCGCCGGGGTGCGCTTGCCGTAGCCCCGCTGGGTCACCGTCAGGATGGTGCCCTGGGGCTGCACCACCTCCATGCCCACCACCTCATCGCCCGGGGCCAGCTCCATGCCCTTGACGCCCCGGGCCATGCGGCCCATGTCCCGGACCTCGGAGGCCAGAAAGCGGATGACCTTGCCCTGCCGGGTGGCCAGGAAGATGTCCTGCTCGGGGGCCGCCAGGCCCGCGCCCACCAGCTCATCGCCTTCATCCAGGCTCACGGCGATGAGGCCGCCCTTGCGGGGGCGCTGGAAGAAGGACAGGTCTGTCTTTTTCACCACTCCCCGGCGGGTGGCCATGACCAGCCCCAGACCCTCCCGGAAGTCCCGCACCGGCAGAATGGTGGCGATCTTCTCATCGGCGCCCAGATGCAGGAGATTGACCACCGCCTTGCCCTGGGCGCTGGGGGAGCCCACCGGGATTTCGTGCACCTTGAGCCAATAGACCCGGCCGGTGGAGGTGAAGATGAGGAAATAGCTGTGGGTGGAGGCCACATAGAGCTGGCTCACAAAGTCGTTTTCCCGGGTGGCCATACCGGTGCGGCCCTTGCCCCCCCGGCGCTGGCTGCGGTAGATGTTCAGGGGCGTGCGCTTGATATAGCCCCGGTGACTGATGGTGACCACCATCTCCTCGTCGGCGATGAGGTCTTCGGCCCGGAACTCCTGGGCCACCGGGATGATCTCGGTGCGCCGGGGCTCCCCGAACTTCTCCTTGATCTCGGTGAGCTCCTGGGCGATGAGCTCCTTGACCAGGGCCTCGTCCGCCAGGATGGCCTGGTAGCGGGCGATGGCCGCCTCCACCTCCCGGGCTTCGTCCACGATCTTCTGACGCTCCAGGGCGGTGAGGCGCTGCAGGCGCATCTCCAGGATGGCCTGGGCCTGGAGCTCCGAGAGGCCGAAGCGGGCCATGAGCCCCTCCTTGGCCGCCGCGGGGGTGGCCGCCCCCCGGATGAGGGCGATGACCGCATCCAGGTGATCCAGGGCGATGAGGAGACCCGCCAGGAGGTGGGCCCGGGCTTCGGCCTGTTTCAGCTCATAGCGGGTGCGCCGGGTGATGACTTCCTTGCGGTGGGCCAGGAAGTGGCGCAGGAGATCCTTGAGGCTCAGAAGCTCCGGCCGGTTCCCCACGATGGCCACCAGGTTGATGCCGAAGGTGACCTGCAACGGGGTATGGAGGAAGAGCTGGTTGAGGATGATCTCCGCCGGCTCGTCCTTGCGGAGCTGGATGACCACCCGCAGGCCCTCCCGGTCGGATTCGTCCCGGATGTCGCTGATGCCCTCGATCTTTTTGTCCCGCACCAGCTCCACGATGCGCTCGATGAGGCGGGCCTTGTTCACCTGGTAGGGGAGCTCCCGGATGATGAGGGCCTCCCGGCCGCCCTTGCGCTCCACCGTCACCTTGGCCCTCAGGCGCAGGAGGCCCCGGCCGGTGCGGTAGGCGTCGGCGATGCCGTCGGCACCGTAAATATAGGCCCCGGTGGGGAAGTCCGGGCCGGGCATGATCCTCAGGAGCTCCTCCAGGCTGATGTCCGGGTTGGCCAGATAGGCCAGGAGGGCGTCGCAGACCTCCTCCAGGTTGTGGGGCGGGATGTTGGTGGCCATGCCCACGGCGATGCCGGAGCCGCCGTTCACCAGGAGGTTGGGGAAGCGGGTGGGCAGCACCACCGGCTCCTTGAGGGAGCCGTCGTAGTTGGGGATGAAGTCCACCGTGTCCTTGTCCAGGTCCTGGAGGAGCTCGTGGGCCAGCCGGGAGAGGCGCACCTCGGTGTAGCGCATGGCGGCGGGGGCATCCCCGTCGATGCTGCCGAAATTGCCCTGGCCGTCCACCAGGGGCGCCCGCATGGAGAAGTCCTGGGCCATGCGCACCAGGGCCTCGTAGATGGCGGCGTCGCCGTGGGGGTGGTAATTACCCATGACTTCGCCCACGATCTTGGCGCTTTTCCGGTAGGGGCGGTTCCAGTGGTTGCCCACCTCGCCCATGGCATAGAGGATGCGCCGGTGCACGGGCTTGAGGCCGTCCCGCACGTCCGGGAGGGCCCGGCCGATGATCACCGACAGGGCGTACTCCAGGTAGGATTTACGGATTTCATCCTCGATGTTGATGGGAACGGCGCGGCTTTCCATGGTGAAAAAATCGAGCTGCTTCAGGGTGACGTGCCTTCAGATCAGTTTAAAAATGGATTGTCTTTGCGAAGTTTCCTGTTTGCCCTGTTTATGATTGCCCCGTTATCCCATCCGATATTTCAGCCGCCCTTCCCGGTTTCACGGCGCCATGGTGGTCTGGTAGGCGAATTTCCCCTGCTCCACCCGGATGATCACCACCTCCTTGAGGGGGTTGTGGTCCGGGCCCATGGTGAGGCGGCCGGTGATGCCCGGGAAGTCCCGGGTCTCCGCCAGGGCCCGGGCCACCTGCTCCCCCTGGGTGGTCCCCGCCCGCTCCATGGCCTGGGCCAGGAGGAAATAGCATTCCCCGCCCAGGGCGGCGAAGGCGTCCAGCTCCTTTTGGTGGACTGCCTCATAAGCGGTGAGGAACTGCCGCCCCAGCTCGGTGTGGATGCCCTGGCGGTGGAAGTGGGCGGTGAAGGTCATGCCCTCCACCGCGGCCCCGCCCATCTGCACCAGCTCCGGCACTTGGGCGCCGTCCCCGGTGAGGATGGGGAGCTTCATCCCCAGACCCTGCATCTGTCGGGCCAGAAGGGCGTTTTCGGCGTAGTAGTTGGGGGCGTAGAGCAGATCCGGCTCCTTGGTCTTGAAGGCGGAGAGCTGGGCGGTGAAGTCCTGGTCCCCGGTCTGGAGATAGCTTACCGCCACGATCTCTCCCCCCAAGCGCTTGAATTCCTGCATGAAATAGTTCCCCAGGCCCACGCAGTAATCCTGGGCCTGATCGATGAGCACTGCCGCCCGGCGGGCTTTCAGGTGCTCATAGGCGTAGCGGGCGGCAACTTTGCCCTGCAAATCATCCACAAAACAGGCCCGGAAGGCGAAGGTGCGGCCCTGGGTCACCAGGGGATTGGTGGCCGTGGGGGTGATATTGGGGACGCGGGCCCGCTCGGCGATGGGCACCCCCGCCAGGGTGTCGCTGCTGATGACCTCGCCGATGATGGCGTGCACCTTCTCCTTTTCGATGAGACGGCTGACGGCGTTGGCCGCTTCGATGCGGTCGCTTTTGGTGTCCGTGAGGATAAGCTTCACTTCCCGGTTGAGGATCCGGGGCCGGAGCTTGTGGGCCGTCTGCACCCCTTCCCAGACCATCTGGCCCATGGCCGCGGCCGGGCCGGTCATGGGGAGATAGAGTCCGATCTTCACCGGCTCCGCCGCCGCCAGGCCGGCCGGGCTGAGGAGGGCCAGAAGCAGGGAGACAAGCCAGCGCCGCATCGCCATCTCCACTCCAGAATCCGGGGTTTTCCCCCTTCTCAAACTTTCTTATAATATCACAATGATCCGGCTTCGGAAAGGCCGGCGATGGCCCCAGCTTCCCGCCCAAGGAGGCCCGGTATGCAACTGGTGACGGAAAAACTCCTCCTTCCCGAGGGCTGCAACCTGATTCTGGGACACAGCCATTTCATCAAAACCGTGGAAGACCTGTACGAGATCATGGTGGGCACCGTGCCGGGGGCCAAATTCGGCTTGGCCTTCTCGGAGGCCTCCGGGGAGTGCCTCATCCGCACCGAGGGCAACGATCCGGAGCTCATCGCCGCGGCCACGGAAAACGCCCGCCGGCTGGCCGCGGGGCACACCTTTGTCCTCCTCCTCCGGGACGCCTATCCCATCAATGTGCTGAACGCCATCAAGCTCTGCCCCGAGGTCTGCCGCATCTTCTGCGCCACCGCCAATCCGGTGGAAGTGGTGCTGGCCCAGACGGAGCAGGGCCGGGGGATTTTGGGGGTGGTGGACGGCTTCTCCCCCAAGGGGGTGGAGGCGGAGCACGGCCGGGCCTGGCGCCACGACCTGCTGCGGAAGCTGGGATATAAAAAGTGAGGACCCCCAAGCCGGGTCGGGGCACGGGCAGGCTCCGGGAGGCCGCCCCCTGGTCCCCCCTTGGGGGCTGCCGGGGCGGGAGGGGAAAGATCCGCCCGGGCCTCTCCCCCCTTCTTTCCCCTGGCAGGCCATGAAAGCCGCCATCCTGGCCGCCGGTCTGGGTACCCGGCTCCTCCCCCTCACCCGGGTGGTGCCCAAGGCCCTGGTGCCGGTGTGCCACCGCCCCCTCCTGGGGCTCCTCCTTTCGCAGCTGGCGGAGGCGGGC
>Ga0197142_1005076_pt1 | contig 10428 bp, 10 predicted proteins | sample GBS60_MetaG_FD_148614 | JGI IMG/M metagenome (GOLD analysis project Ga0197142, IMG submission 148614) | Sediment microbial communities from Great Boiling Springs, Gerlach, Nevada, United States - GBS 60_MetaG | ecosystem: Environmental > Aquatic > Thermal springs > Hot (42-90C) > Sediment...
GTGCAATTAAGTGAGCTTTCTCGCTTATCGCATCCGCTCCTGCAACGGATGGTGACGCAGACTCCCGGCACGTATCATCACACGTTGATGGTCGCACACCTCGCGGAGAACGCCGCTGAGCGCATCGGCGCGGATGCGCTGCTCACCCGCGTCGGCGCCTACTTCCACGACATCGGCAAATTGAACAATCCGCAGTTCTTCGTCGAGAACCAACTTGAAGGGTTTAATCCACACGACCGGCTCGACCCCCTGACCAGCTCAACCATCCTGAGGAATCACGTGACCGATGGGCTGAAGCTGGCCGCGAAGTATCGCTTGCCGACGCGCCTCAGGGCGTTCATCGCCGAGCACCACGGCACGACAAAAACACAGTATCAGTATGTGCAGGCCTGTCAGGCCAGTGGCCAAGCCGTGGATGCAGATGCCTTTCGCTATCCAGGGCCGCGGCCACGCAGCAAGGAGACGGCGATAGTGATGCTGGCGGATGGCAGCGAGGCGGTTGTGCGCGCCGGCCGTTTCGCCACTTTTGAGGAGATAGACAACGCCCTGCGGCAGCTCTTCGCCGACCGACTGGCCGATCACCAACTGGATGATAGCGACCTGACGCTGCATGAGATTGAGCTGGTGCGCCAGTCCTTCTTGGAGACGTTGCGCGGGGTCTATCATCCGCGCATGCACTATCCTCCTCAGCCGGCTGAGGCGTTGGCGGTCACTGCGCCGCCCTCTGGGCCGGCACTCCCTCAACAAGAGCTGGCAACGCCGTGAGTGCCGCTCATCGTCAACAGCACGGCGGCCTGCCGACGAACGCCAAGGTCCATGTGCTTGTTCAGGCGACCTGTTGTCATGTGCCTCATCAGCGTCGGTGGGTGCGTCAGGCTGCCCTGGCAGCCTTGACCCAAGCGCATGACCTGCCGTCGGTGGTTGAACTCTCTGTGCGACTGACCGATGACGCAGAGCTACAGGCGCTGAACAAGCAGTTTCGCGGCATTGACGCGCCAACCGACGTGCTCTCTTTCGATACTGGGATGCTGCGCGACGGGCGGATAATCTGTGAAGATGCTGGCGAGCACCTAGAACAGTTGTATCTGGGCGATATCGCCATCTCAATGGATCGCTGCGTCGCACAAGCAGCCCAGTTTGGCCATCCCGTGGCCAGCGAGCTGGCCCTGCTGGTGGTCCACGGCGTGCTCCATCTGCTCGGCTACGATCATCATCAAGCTGAGCGCCGCCGGCGGATGTGGGAAGCGCAAGATCGCGCGTTTGCGCTCTTGGGCTGTGCCAACCCGCTCAAGCCCGGACAATTCGTGACCTAGCGGAGGTCGGCGCATTTCAGGAGACCACTGCTTGAGACTTTGGTGGCGATGCGGTTTTCTCGACGGTCATTCCTGGCGTGCTTGATCATCGCCAGGCTGATGCTTGGCTTGTTGTTCTCACTGAATACGCCGCTGTGGGAGTCCTTCGACGAGACGGGTCACTATGCGTATGCCCGCTATCTCTCCAGGCATCTGGCCCTGCCGCCGCTGGGCATCAAGCTGGTTGACTTCGACGAAACCCATCAGCCGCCGCTTTACTACGCACTCGTGGCGCTCCCGATGATGCTGGTGCCGGGAGAGGACGATCTTTCGCCCATATTCACCGCTGGTGGACGAACCTGGGTGGTGCCCGAGCCTGCCGATCGCTTTCCCTGGCGCGGCACGGCCCTTGCGCTCCGCCTGGGCCGGCTGGCCTCGCTGGTGATCGGCGCCTTGGGCATCCCTTTTGTCTACGCTGCAGGGCGCGCACTGTGGCCCAATCGCCCGCGCTTTGCGCTGCTCGCTGCCGCTTTCTATGCCTTTTGGCCACAGTCGGTCTTCCTCAGCGGGGCGATTAGCAACGACGTGGGCATGATTGTGATCGGCGCGGCGGCGCTCTGGGCTGTCGCACGCTTGGTCGCCCTCGGCCGCAGCGCGCCTTATGCTCAGCTCGTGCTTGGCTGTGGCTGGGCGGGCATCGTCGCCGGCTTGGCCACATGGGTCAAAGCCAACGGTTGGTTTGTCGCGTTAGGCGCTATGGCCGCGCTGTTCGTGGTCCTGGCACGGCGTCGCCCGTGGGCGGCCGGTGCTGCGTTCCTCGTTGGTGTGTTGTTGACCATCCTGCTTGGCGCACTCGTCTCCGAAGGGCGGACGATTGCGCCGGTCTCCTCGCTGATCGCGCCCAGGGTGGGGGCGGTCTTAGCGGCGCCTAGCATCATCGAGCGCATCGGCTTTCTTGAGCGACTGTATGACGTGCTGTCGCGTGGCTGGTATATCAGCTTTGCGTCGCTGTTCGCCAGTTATAGCTGGGGCACGCTCAGCCCGCCCGACCTTTGGACGCGCATCGCTCTTGGCGCAGCGCTGGTCAGTTTGATTGCATCGGCGATCGCAATGTGGCGCGCGCGGCTGTGGGCCGGCCAACTCATCGGTCTGCTGGCCGTGTTCTGGGCAGCCATCGCTGGCGCGCCGATTCTGCGCGCCGTCGTGGCCGACGAGCCGTCGCTCCTCTCCGGTCGTTTCTTCTTGCCGGCGCTGGCTGCGCTCTCTTTGTTCGTCGCTTTCGGCGCCGAGTATCTGCCCGGCCGCTGGCGGCAGGGATGGAGCGCGGTGATGCTGATGGGGCCGGCGATGGTCTCGCTCATGTCGCCGTGGTTGGTGCTTCAGCCGGCTTATCGGCCGCCTACGGCGCTGTCGCTTGAGGAGGCGCGCGCGCGCATCGAGATCCCCATGGACGTCGTCTTCGGCGATGCAGTGCGCCTGCTGGGGTATCAGACCAACACGCCGCGCGCTGAGCAGGGGCACACCGTAGCCATCACCGCTTTCTGGGAAGTCCTGCGCCCGACGAAGCGCGGCTACGGGGTTCAGGTAGATGTCTTTGACGTCCACGGTCAGTCGCTGCGATTGCGCGAGCGCCGCACGCCGGGCAATAACACTTTGCCGACCTGGCGCTGGCCGGCGGGCCTGGTGTTTGCCGAGACTTATGAAGTATCCATGCGCCATGGCGACTTCCCGACCTTGATCTACTTCACCATTAACTTCTTCGACCAGGTCACCAACGAGCTGTTGGCTTGGTCGTGCCCTTCTTCAGAAGGCGGCACATGTTCCAATCGTTTAGGGCGAGTGGCTGTCTCACAGGGTTGGCCGGAGCGGTGGCGCTGGGCGTTGGCACCCGCGGTGGCTGAGTGGGAAGCCGGTATCGACCTCTTGTGGTTTGGCTTTCCGGCTGAGGTGCGCTGTGATGCGTCGTTGGAGGTCCAATTTCAGTGGCGCGCGCGACAAACCATCGGACAACCCTACGTGATGTTCGTTCACGTTTTGGATGCCCAGGGCAGGCTGGTTGCCCAACATGACCAGCCCCCGCGCGGCGGCAGGTATCCCACCGATGTGTGGCGCGCCGGCGACGTGGTGCCGGATAGCATCGTGATCGAGCGCGAAAAGCTCAGCGGCCTGCCGGCTGGTCGGTATGCAGTCTGGGCTGGCATTTATCACGCCGAGACGGCGCAGCGCTTGGCGGTCGCGCGAGCTGCGCTTCGTGTTGAGCACCATGTGCTCAAGTTGGCCGAAACCACGCTCAACGGGCCGGGATGCGCTCGCTAGGCGCAGTGTTACACTGCCGAACACATGATCCCGCCCGAGGCCCGTGTCTTGGTCTGTCTGATAAACCACCCGCGCGACCTGGAGATCGCGCGCTGGGATCATTGGTATCGCATCCCGGTCAAGCATGCCCCGCGCGAGTACCTGGCCGACTACTTGGCGTTCTATTTGACCGAGAAGTTCGGCGATGAGAAGTGGGCGATCCACGAGTATGCGCAGGTGCGCGGGCATGAGTTGGTGCGCCGGCTAGACCTGTTCCCCGACCAGCCAAACCACCCGCGCGCGCAGGAGCTTTACTACAAACTCCAGCTCGGCCCGCTCCAACGTCTGCCGCGCCCCATTCCCTCGCTCAAGTGGCGGCGCGTCACCTTTATCCAGACCACCGGCGATCGCCTGATGCATGCCTTGGAGATCGGGGAGTTGACCTCGCGCAGCGACCGTTACGTCCGGCTCATGGAGGACGCCACGCTCGACGATGACCTGGCTTGATGAATGCCGAGGCAGGTGCGTCCCCTCAGCGCTCGCCAGCCGAAGATAAGGCGTCCTGAGGGCGGTGAACCAGCAGGGCATCGGCCCATCCGGCTGCGACGGCGCGTGCGACGCGGTCAAACTCGGCATCCAGGCGTGCCGACCAATCCTGGCTGTGACCGCGCCAGCCGAGCATCGAGAGCCACCACTGGCGATAGGCCGTATTTGCGAATATGCCGTGCAGATAAACGCCGATCACGTTCTCCTGCTGCCAGCCCAGTCCTTCGTCTAAGTGCGGGCGGGCGCGCGGGCCGGCAGAGGTGGCGCCGTGATGGATCTCATAGCCGCTGACTTCATCACCGCCCAGCCAGCGCACTCGCCGCTGGCGGGTGATTTTGTGGGGCATGAGTTCAGTTGTCACATCCAGCAGTCCCAAACCGGCGGCGTCGCCGCCTTCGAGGCCGAGCGGGTCGCGGATCGCGTTGCCCAGCATTTGCATACCGCCGCAGATGCCGTAGATCATCACGCCACGCCGCGCAGCGCGCACGATTTCGGCGGCCAGGCCGCTGCGCAATAGGTAGCGCAGGCTGGCTGCGGTGTTTTTGCTGCCCGGCAGGATGACGGCGTCGTAGTCCTCCAGCGGCGCTCGCGCCCGCACCAACGCCACGGCGACTCCCGGCTCGTGGCGCAGCGGGTCCAGGTCATCGAAGTTGCTCGCATACGGATAGGCGACCAGCGCAATCCGCACCTGCGCAGCGCGGTCTTGGGTCGCGGTGATGGCAGCGATGTTGTCCTCCTCCGGCAAGAGGTGCGGCAGCATCGGGATAACGGCGAGGGTGGGCACGCCGGTACGCGCCCGCAGCCAAGCGATCCCCTCGTCGAGCAGGCTGGGGTCGCCGCGGAACTTGTTCAGGATAAAGCCCTTCACGCGCGCCCGTTCCTCTGGTTCGAGGCACAGAAAGGTGCCCAGCAAGTGCGCGAAGGCCCCGCCGCGGTCAATATTGGCCACCAGATAGACGTTTGCTTGCGCCTCGATCGCCACGCGCATGTTCACGATGTCGCTCGCGCGCAGGTTGACCTCAGCAGGGCTGCCGGCGCCCTCGATCACCACCAGCTCGAAATCGCGCAGCAGCGAATGCAAACTCTCGCGCACCGTCTGCCACAGCAGCGGTTTGCGCGCCAGCCATGGCGTGGCCGTGATCACCGGATCGTAGCGCCCCAGCACGATAACCTGTGACTGTGTGTCGCCCTGTGGCTTGAGCAGCACCGGCTGCATGCGCGCTTCGGGCTGGACGCGGGCTGCCAAGGCTTGGACGTATTGGGCGCGGCCGATCTCCGAGCCATCGGGCGTGACGGCGGCGTTGTTACTCATGTTCTGGGCCTTGAACGGCGCGACGCGCACCCCGCGGTTGGCGAAGTGCCGACACAGCGCCGTGCAGATGAACGACTTGCCGGCGTCGCTGGTGCATCCCATGATCATGATCGGTGCGTAGCGCGTCATCCTTTTAGGCGCAGCGGCAGGCCGGCGGCGATAAAGAAGACCTCGTCCGCTGCCTCGGCTACTATTTGGTTCGCGCGGCCCAGCGCGTCGCGGTATGCCCTCGCCCAGGCGTTCTCCGGCACGATCCCCGCGCCCACTTCGTTGCTGACGATGATCCACTCGATGCCGCTGGCGCGGTAGGCGTCCAGCAGCGCACCGACGGCTTGCGTTGCGTCCGCCTCGGGATCAGCCGGCGGCTGCGCGCCCATGAAGCACGCCCCGCTGATGAAGAGTGACAGGCAGTCGAGCAGGGCGCAGCGAGCGCCGGCCTCGGCGATGGCGCGCACGACCACGTCGGGGGCACCGTCCAGGACGTGCACGGGCCAAGCCGCCGGTCGCTCCGCGCGATGACGGGCCAGCCGGCGTTGCAATTCTGGGTCGCTTTGCACCTCAGCCGTCTCGCGCAGCGTCGCTACATAGATCACGCGCAGGCCGGCGCGGGCCAGCGCCAGCCGCTGCGCGAAGCGGCTCTTGCCGCTGCGCACGCCGCCGAGGATGAAGGTCAAATGTTGTGCCATGCCGTGATCAGCCGCGCATTCTCCTCTGGCCGGCGCGTGGCGATCCGAATCAGGTTCGGATAGCCGAACGAGGTGCAATCGCGCACGCGGATGCCCTGCGCGCGCAAGGCCTGTGCGACACAGGCGGCGTTGTTCACCTTGACGGTGAAGAAGTGTAGCCCGGACCAAGCTGCCCCCAGCGCCTCGGCCAGCGCGCGCGCCCAGGCGCGGACGGTCGGCAAGGTGCGCGCGACGAAATCTTGACAGGCCGGCAGCGCCTCTAGGACGGCCGCCAGTGGCCCAGGGATGGCCCAGGCTGGCTGGAGCAGCCGCAACCGTTGAGCGATTGATGGCGTGGTCAGTGCATAAGCGATGCGCATGCCCAGCACGCCGTGCGCCTTGCCCGGCGAGCAGACGCGGATCAGCCGGTCGCCCATCCTCAGCTCGGTCGGTGATTCTAAGAAGGGCAGGTACGCCTCGTCCACGACCAGCAGTCCGGGCCAGGCGGTGAATTCGTCTGGCTTCAGCCAATCGCCGGTGGGATTGTGCGGGTTGGAGAGGTAGAGCAGGGTGTGCTCGTGAACGTCGTGCTCCTGCGCGTTGAGCGCTGTGCGGCGTGGCAAGACGTGCAACATCCCGCCTTGCAAGGTGACGCCGTGCGCGAACTCGCCGAATGGCGCGCCGAGGGCATAGACCGTCTGGCCCGGGCGCACAAAAGCCCGCGCGATGCGGTGCAGCAGCTCGCTGGCTCCGACGCCCAGCACGACCCCGTCCGGATCCCAGTTGTGCAGGCCGGCCAGCGCCTCGCGCGCCCGCGTGTAGTGGGGATCAGGGTAACGATCCACGGATGCTTCTCGCCAGGCCCGCACCAGCTCGGGGTTAGGGCCGAGCGGGTTAGTGTTGACGCTGAAATCGAGCAGTGCGTCATCCGGCCCCTGCGGCCCACCATGGATGAACGAAAGCGCCGGTGGGAGGTCCATGACGGCTATTCTGCCATCACCCTTTGATATTTCGCATAGGCATAAACTTTCCCAAGGGGAGAAGGCGTCAGCAGTTTTGTCGCCTAGCTAGACCAGGTGTGTGTCCAGATTCCTCGTCCCGCTCACTACATTGTCAGCGAAGGCGAATCTACGAAGGGTGGGCGATGGCGGTGCCGTCGCCCGCTCAAGCCTCTACGCTTGGCCGTGAATGTGGTGCATCTTACTCTACGACCAGATCATCAGTTTAGTACAATTCGGCCCATGAGCACCCCGCAGAATTCGGAAAAGATTTACCTGACGCGCGAGGGCGCACAAAAGCTGCGCGACGAATTGGCCTATTTGCGCGACGTCAAACGACCAGAGCTGGCTGAACGGCTGCGCTTCGCCATTCAGCAAGGCGACCTCTCGGAGAATGCGGACTACACGGCGGCGAAAGAAGAACAAGGCTTCCTGGAAGGCCGCATCCTGGCCTTGGAGCGCATGCTGGCCGATTGCATCATCCTCGACGACGATGTGCAGGAGTCGGGCGAGGTCCGGCTGGGCAGTCGGGTGACGGTCATCGAAGATGGCTTTGAGGACGAAGAGACTTTCCAAATCGTCGGGCCGGCAGAGGCCGATCCCATGAACGGCAAGATTTCTAATCTGTCTCCGCTAGGCCAGGCGCTGCTCGGCAAACGGGCGGGGGCGAAGGTGCGCGTGGTCACGCCGGCGGGCGTCACCGTCTTCAAGATCGTCGCTGTGCACTAGTTGATCAAATCCAAGATGCGGTAGTACAGGCCAACCAGCGGCAGGAACCACGGCTTGCCGCGATACAAACCGGCTGGCGCTGTCGGGAAGGGCAGCGCGAAGAGCGGGTTATCTACCGTCTCGCCCCCGATTCGGCGCGCCACGCACGCACCGAGGTAAGAAAGCATGGCCACGCCGTGCCCGCCGCAGCCCAGCGCGTAGTGAAACCCTTCGGGTGTCTGGCCTGCGTGCGGCAGCAGGTCAAAAGTGAAGCCCAGGGTGCCGCCCCAGGCATAGTCAATCCTAACCCCGCGCAGCTCCGGGTATACCTCTAGCATGCCGCGACGTAGGATCTCGGCGCTCTCCCGAACCGTGCTGGGCGTCTCCGGCATAAAGCCGGCCCGTCCGCCGAAGATCAGGCGGTTGTCGGCGGATAGGCGGAAGTAGTAGAGAAAGTGCTTGGTATCGAACATCATCCGCCGTTTCGGGCTGAGGCGCGCTGCCACCTCCGCCGGCAGCGGCTCGGTGGCGATGATGTATGAGCCGACTGGGATGATCCTTCGCTGGAGCCAGGGGGCTAGCCGGTCGGTGTAACCGTTCGTTGCGATCAGGACGTGCTCAGCGCGCAGTTTGCCTTGCGACGTGGTGAGCGCGAAGCTGCCATCGCTGGACTTGCTGATCTCCGTCACACGCACACCCTCGAACAGACTGGCGCCGGCGCGCTCGGCAGCCTGGGCCAGGCCGATCACATACTGGGCCGGGTTCACGCCGGCGCTGGCCTCGTCCACCAGCCCAGCGTGATACAGCGGCGAGCCGATCTCCTCGCTCAGCCTTGCCTTGTCCACCAGCCGCACCGGATGGCGAAACTTGGTCTGGAGCAGCTCAGCCTCCTTCTCCAGTCCGGCGACGTGCGCGCGCTTGTAGGCCAGCTCAATATGCCCGCAGCGCCGAAAGTCACAGGCGATGCCCTCGCTGCGAATGACCTGCTCAACATAGTTGAGCGCATCCAGCGACAGGCAGAACAGGTCGCGGGTCGTCTCCAGCCCTAATTGCTTCACCAGGCTGCTGGCGCTGGACTTCAGGCCGGTGAGTACCATGCCGCCGTTGCGCGAGCTGGCGCCCCAGCCGATCGCTCGAGCTTCGCATAGGGCCACGCGCGCGCCGCGCTGTGCCAGCTCCCGCGCCGCGCAGAGGCCGGTGTATCCGCCGCCGACGATGGCAACGTCCACCCGCGCCGGCAGCGCGTGCGAGGATGGATGCCATTCGGTGACCGTCTCCAGCCAGAACGTGGATTCTTTCATCGCAAAGACGTGCAACTTATGCGCAGCTATTTGGCTTTGAACTTTCGCCCGATCGCGCGCGCCATCTGCTGGATGCCGGCAGCAAAGCCAGCCGCCTTGATCGTTGGTTGGGCGATGTTCCTGCTGACGAATACGGTCGTGCCGTAAACGGTTCGGACAGCCTTCTGGGTGTCCATGAGGATCGGCACCAGCTCTGATCTCAGAAGTTGTGTGAGTGCTTGCAGGCGATACAACAGGATGATGAGCAATAGGCTAGTGGCAATGCTCATCACGGCCAGGACGAGAGCAGTGATGATAATGACAATATCACGAATGTTTGCTGCAAGAGATGGATTGTTTAGCAATAGATAGACTATTCCGGCTAAGATCGCGATGAACACAGCAGCCATCAGGATACCGATGACAACGGCTCTGCGTCCACCGTGCGCAGGCGTCGCAACGCCCGCGTCGCTCTGTTGAGCACCATCGGACTGCTGGTTGTTGAGAGGGGGTGCGCCGGTATTTGTGGCCATGTGTTGTATTCCATTATAGCAACGCTCAGCACCCCTCACGGCGCGCTCGGCCCGGAAAGTTGGCATGCTGGAGGAGGGAGCATTCGTGCGCGGGGGCGACGATGCTGCTCCCCAAGAAGCGCTGTGGCGCGGCACGGGCGTCTTCCTGCCCTTGTCATTCTGAGCAGGGGCGGTTCGCGAACTGCCCTGCGCGCGGCCGGCTGAGGCGCTGCGTGAGGGGGGCGTTTGGTGGCTGCGCGGGGGGGCGTAGCGGTGCTACGCCCCTACGACATGGTCGGGCAGGATTTTAGATGCTTCGCTGTGCTCAGCATGACAGCCCCCCTTCCTTCCCCCGCATGCGGGGAATCAGAAGGGGGCTTCCCCCGCACGCGGAGGAATCAGAAGGGGACGCTGCAGGGGTGCGGAGGCGAGGCATTTGGTAGCTTCGCAAGGTTCTATGCAGTGCATATCCCCATTCAAACGGCGCATTCCCGCGCACCTCCTTGCACATGCGATTTAGGTGAAAATACCTAACGCGCTTTGAGTATTTTTACTCTAGTCAAACCCGCAAGGTCTGTATACGATGAATATACGCCCTCAGGGGGGATCTTCCTGCCGGCGGGGGTATGCATCGCCGGCAGGAAGGTGGGCATCAACGCCAGCGCTTCACCACATGCTCGTCCCATTTGCCCGCTTCGGCCAGGATAAGCTCGAAGCCCAGTTGGCGCACCCAAAAGCTGCGGATGGGCACGACCAGCGCGGGGTCGGTGAACTTCATGCGCTTGACGATGTCCCCGCGCCAGCCGCGCCTGAGCAGCCA
>Ga0197142_1005077_pt1 | contig 10428 bp, 7 predicted proteins | sample GBS60_MetaG_FD_148614 | JGI IMG/M metagenome (GOLD analysis project Ga0197142, IMG submission 148614) | Sediment microbial communities from Great Boiling Springs, Gerlach, Nevada, United States - GBS 60_MetaG | ecosystem: Environmental > Aquatic > Thermal springs > Hot (42-90C) > Sediment...
AGGGCAACTGTGTGGAGTGCAGGTGCGCCTGGAATGTACGGTCCGGCAGTACGACCCGGCCCAGCCAGAAGGCCTCCTCATCGGCGTGGTGGAAAATCTTTCAGATCAACCAGTGGAAATACCGGCCGGGTATGAGAGCCAACGCCTGCTGCTCTGGGCCAAGGCGGACCAACATCCTATGCCCAGCGCCTATTGGGACCGAAGCCGACAGAAACCTTCTATCCCCCTGGTTCGCCTGGCCCCGGGCCAAAAGCAGGAGGTCTTTCGCTGGCCGCTTGCCCAGGTGCTGGCCGACCGACACAAAACCTGGCGGGCTGACTATCAGGCCGGAAAACGCCTGCTGGTCTGGGACTGGGAGCATCATGCCCATCCGCCCTACTCGCCCATCTATCAGGTCAATAGTACCCAGTTGGTGCCCAAGGCGTACTTCTGGCTGGAGCTGCAACTGGACGGCCAAACCCTCCGCTCAGAAACCCTGTGCCTGGAAGTCAAACCCTCTTCGGGCGGCAGCAGCGCCGGGACGGAAGACCCGACCGCCCCAAAAAACGGAACCTGGTAACATTTTAGCCGAATGAAGGGGGCCGATGTGTCACTGCTGCGGAAGCAGCAGTCCAGGCTCCGTGGTACCTGCTAGCGTGTTGCTGGGAAACACCGGGGTACCAGGGCAACAACATGGAGTCCTCCTACGTTCTGGACTGCCGCTTGCGCAGGAATGACACCTTGTGGGTTTAGCCCGCCTGGGGAATGGCAGGTGGCTCCAGTCGGCTAAAATGTTACGGAACCTGAAAGTCAAACCTCTTTCGGGCGATCCGAAACCCCAAGTGGGCATTCCGAAACTACAACCGGCCAATCCGAACCCAGCAATAATTGGAGCCTGCAGAACCCGGCCTGATGCGGAGGCCCCGATGTTTTGGGAATTCGCCTCATCTGGGAGGATTGGGGTGCCTAAAACCTAGCCCCCTAGACACTGCCCATCGGATACAATAACCAGAAAGCAATCCAGAGCGGTTTGGGGAGCGAGAAGTTTTGCGGTAGCAGAGGGGTTGGGACGATGGCAAAACTGGGAGTCAACGTGGATCATGTGGCCACGGTGCGGCAGGCCCGGCGTACCAATGAGCCGGACCCGGTTTGGGCGGCTGCCCTGGCCCAGTTGGGCGGCGCCGACGGTATTACCATCCATCTGCGGGAAGATCGTCGGCACATCCAGGACCGAGACCTCCGCCTGCTCCGAGAGACGGTAACCGTCAAGCTGAATCTGGAGATGGCCTGTAGCGACGAGATCATCCAGATTGCTTGCCAGACCCGGCCGGATCAGGCCACCCTGGTCCCAGAACGTCGAGAGGAGATCACCACGGAGGGTGGATTGGATGTGGTGGGCCAGCAGAGCCGGGTGGCCGAGGTGGTTCGTCGCCTGCAGGATGCGGGGATTGTGGTCAGTTTGTTTTTGGACCCGGACGTTCGGCAGATCGAGACGGCCAAGGCGGTCGGAGCGGATGCGGTGGAATTGCACACCGGTCAATATGCGCTAGCGCCGCCGGGGCCGAGGCGGCAGAAGGAGCTACGGGTGTTGGAGGAGGCGGCCCGGCATGTGCGGCAGTTGGGGCTGGTGCTTCATGCGGGGCATGGGTTAACATATACGAATGTTCAACCTATCGCCCGCATCGAAGGCATGGAAGAACTCAATATCGGCCATAGCATCGTCGCCCGGGCCATCATGGTCGGCTTTCTCCAGGCAGTACGTGAAATGAAAGCCTTGATCAGCTAACCCAGGGGGGCCGGAATCTTTTCCTCCTCGGATCCGCCCTGATCGGGAGGGGAAAAGGCCAACGGTTCACCAGATCCCCAACCGATGAATGGGGTTGGACGGATATCCTTGTCAGGTCTGCTGCTGGCCTCTCCCCTCCGCGGGAGAGGCCGGCTGAGGCGAAGCCGAAGCCGGGTGAGGGGGACACAAGTGTCATTCCTGCGCAAGCAGGAATCCAGGCTGCTTTATATGGGCTACTGTGTTCCTGCTGGACAAGCGGGAACTCCGGGGTACTTTCTGGATTCCCGCTTTTGCGGGAATGACACGTTGGGCTTAGCCCGCTGGAGGAGAGGCCAGTTGCTTCTTTCGGCTAAAGTGTTCCTGTTCGTAAAATTCCCAAAGGATCCGGAATGGCAAAACGCAGTTCGGGAAAAAGGGCGTCCTTTCGTGGGCCGGCAGGGTCGGGACCGAACCAGCCGCGCAAAACGGGTAAAAAAGGAGCAGCCGGCAGCTCCGAATCCGTCCCAACTGGCGATGGCGGGATTCGGTTGCAGAAAGTGCTGGCCGCTGCCGGACTGGGAAGCCGCCGAAAATGCGAAGAACTCATCTTGGCCGGCCGAGTCGAAGTGGATGGACAATTGGTTACCGAACTGGGCACCCGAGTCGATCCCTATCGGCAGGAGATTCGGGTGGATGGCCAGCGGATTCATCTTCAACCGCTGGTCTATTATGCCGTGAATAAACCTCCCGGCGTCGTCTGCACCCATCGGGACCCCTCGGGCCGAACCCGCCTGATCGACCTGGTCCCGGCTAGCCGCGGACTGCACCTGTTCCCGGTGGGCCGATTGGATCTGCATAGCCAGGGGCTGATCCTAGTTACCAACGACGGCCAGTTGGCCAATCGGCTCACCCATCCCCGCTACGGAGTGGAAAAAACCTATCGAGTGCAAGTGGCCGGCCTGCCTACGCCCGAAATCCTCGAAAAACTCCAAAAAGGCGTCTGGACCTCCGAAGGAAAACTCCAAGCCGAGCGGATCAAAATCCTCGGCAAACATAAAAAAAGCACCTTTCTGGAAATGGTCTTGGCCGAGGGCCGAAACCGCCAAATCCGCCGAATGCTGGCTCGGGTGGGGCACAAGGTGATGAAACTGACCCGGCTGGCCGTCGGACCCATCCGCCTGGGAAAATTAAAACCCGGCGCCTGGCGCCCGCTCGCCCAGGAGGAGATCGAAACCCTATACCAAGCAGCCGGGCTAAAATCCCCCCGGAGTTGCCAAAAGAAATCCTCTAAGAATAAGAAAAAGTAACTTTTTAGCCGAATGAAGAGGCGCTGTTTTTTTCCTCTCCCCCGGCGGGACAGGGTAGGGTGATGGGGGAAATACGGGGCCAGCCGCCTTCTTTTTCTTTTCTCCCCCTCACCCGGCCTGGCCTTCGGCCAGGCCGGCCTCTCCCACAAGGGGAGAGGCGATTTGCTTCATTCGGCTAATTTGACTGTATCCACCCGGCCAGGCGCCCACCATATATAGGGGCGAAAACAGGGTGGAAGTCCCCAGATTGGGGCAATCGCTCCCGGTGGATACAGTCAAGCTAAATAGGTACGCCCTTTCTTATAGCGTGACTGTATCCACCGGGACCAATTACCACAATCTGTAGTGTTCGAGCCGATTCCGAGCCCCTACAACGGGTAGGGGCCGGTTCCGGTAGATACAGTCACAATAGGGCTATTGGCGCCGGGTGATTGGCGGCAGCGGCTCTGTACTGTCTGCCAGGAACCGAAGCACTTGCATCGGCACATAGAGGCGGTCGGTCTGGCGGACATATAAGCACAGACCTTCCAGTTCTACGGTACGATCCCCGATCTTGGCGAGATTCTCTTGGAGGGGCAGTTCGACCTGTTTTTGTCCGTACTGGAGCCGAACGCGTTGGGGTTCCGTTGCTACTTCGCTCGACCGTGACGTTTTGCCGTTTGGCGATGGCGTTTCCGAGGTAGAATGGACATTTGTAAGTTTCCCTGGCTCAGGCCATCGTTCCACCTTCACCCCGGGCAGCAATTGGCTCGGTTCGGCAAAAAGCCGGGCGTTGAGCTTCTCCATGTCGAGCCCCAGCGCCTGGGCGATGGCCTGGCCCACCTGGGGCGAGCTTAAGACCCCTTTGGGTCTGCCCGGCCCCAAGGTAAATAACGCCACATCCCCGCCGGTATGCCCATGGGTTGTCCAACCGATGGCCGTATATCGCCCGCAAAGGGCCGCCAGAAGATATTCACCGCCTCGTTGGGTCTCCGCCAGAAGTTCTTCCGTCTCGGAGGGTTTTAGCTCGATGCCCCAGCCGTCCTGGAGCACCTGGCGAAGCTGCTCGGCCGTCGGCTGCCTGCCCAGCTTCTTCCACAACGTAGAAAACGAGCATTTCATCCGGCGGATCGGTTCGACCACCGCTTCCACCGGGACGTTCCCCTTGCTGAGCGGCCCCATGTTGCCAATCGTTACTCCGCCGGTAGCATGGTCGGAAACCACGATCAGAAGCGTCTGCCCATCCTGCCGGGCAAACTCCACCGCCGCCCCAACCGCCCGATCAAACATCAGCATCTCATGCACCAAATACGCTGGATCGTTCGCATGGCAGGCCCAGTCGATCTGGCTCCCCTCGACCATCAGGAAAAATCCGTCCGGATCGGTTTTCAATAGCTCCAAGGCCTTTCGGGTCATCTCTTCCAGGCTGGGTTCTGTAGGGGCGATGGTGGGCCGGTCGATTTCCGGGGCCAGATGTCCGTCGGCAAAAAGGCCAAACACCTTGCCGCTGCCAATCTGGGCCAGTTCCTGCCGGGTTTGCGGCATCTGGTAGCCCCGGGCTTTTAAGACTTTGGTCAGGTCCCGGCCGTCGGTGCGTTTGCCGCCGGCGCCGGCAGGCAGGAGCAGTTCCCGGCCGCCGCCCAACACCACATCCACATTTTGATGGACCACCTGGATCATGAGATTTTGTTCATCATCTCGGCGCGGCAGATGAGCCATAAACGCTGCCGGCGTGGCATGAGTAACCCGGCAGGTAACGACAATGCCGGTCGATTTGCCCAAAAGTTTGGCCCCTTCCAACACCGTAGCAAGCGGACGATACGGCAGGTCCTGGGGCGGCGGCTCTAGAGTGGATAGCACCTGCGACTTCGGTCCCACGCTCAAAAAGGCGTTGCTTGTACGCACGCCGGTCGCATACGCCGACGCCGCCGGCGCCGAATCCGTAATCACCGAATCCGTACTATGCGTCTTGACCAACGCCACCTCCAACCCATCGACGGCCAAGTCCTTCCCTTTCACCCAACGCGCCAAGGTGTATGCCTCGATGCCCGCTCCGTCGGAGATCATCAGAATTACATTTTTGGCCTGAGTTGCAACCGGAGGTTGGCTGGTCTCAGGGCCGGACGCCTTCAGGCTCTCCCCGGCCAACCCACCGAGTACGCTCCCGCTCAGAACCAAAGCTACCAGACAAACCATCCGCCCCAAAAGGACCGCACCTCGCCCACCCAACCAAGCGGCAAGCGCACCACTGCTTTTTCCCGTAAAAACTCTCATGGACCAAACTCCTTAGGATCTCAAGATAACCGCAAAGAATTTTACGCAACGTGTGAACGGGAACGTATCCAGCGGCCAGGATTAGGGGGTGTCGGCTTCCTGGAGGGCTTGCATGGCCTGGCGCTTCATCCGTTGGTACCGGTAATTGAGCCAGAAGATCAGCAGCGCCACCACCGCGATACCGCCGATGGTCAGCCAGGGGTTATTCCGATCCAGATAGCGGTTGATCACATTGGCGCCGAGGTACATCAGGCCATTGCCCAGCACGCTTCCCAAGGCCACGCCGATAAAGGCACTGGTTCGGCTCATGCCGAGCAGTCGTCCGAAGATCGACCCACCCACACTGCCGGTGGAAGCCAACGGAAACATCACAAACGCCACCAGACCGATAAAGGTCAATCGTTTCATCCAGGGATTGGATCGCAAAATGTACTGGCCGTCTTCCACCAGAGCCAACATTCTTGGCCCGAAGAATGGGATTCGGAATAAAAAACCACTATGGCAGACCAGTAAACTAGCAACCATCATATCCATGTAGGTAACCAGCACCGCCAGTTGGCCCGGAGTAAAAAAGTCCATCTCCGGGCTCTTCGCTTCACCTCCTAGGATGACAAACCGGCCAAAGAAAAAGAAGGTGGCTGTGGCGGTGCCTACCAATCGACCTGCCCACGGCCAGCCTGCAAACACCCCTACCGCCACCACTATCAATGCCGAAAGCACAAACGGCCCCACCAGCGTCACCCACCAGACCACCGGATACTGCTTGCGAAACGAAATGGTAAACGCTTCCTCTGCGGACTGAATCTGACGCTGAAGCCAGCGTGTAGAAATATGTTCATGTGGAACCATCGCAGGCATCGCTTCCAAACAAACAGGGCTTTGTCCACAAACTTGTTCCGACCCAAAGACCGGGCTCGTCGGCATGGAACCGACAACCTCCCCGGCCCTTCGAACTTGACTGTATCCACCGGCACCAATTACACCAATCTGTAGTGTTCGCACCGATGTTGTGCCCCTACAAATGGTAGGGACCTAGCCGGAGGGATACAGTCCAACTAAGGAAAGGGCAAAACCGGTCTCTTCCGGACCATTGACGCAGATCGTGGGGCATTGTCGCCTCTGCCCAGACCGTGGCAAGAGGGGTTGGCGCTAAGGCCAAGACCGCTCTGGGGCCATTTCCCCCCTCCATTTAGGGGGAAGCGACGAGTTGATTTGCCCGGTTGAAGCTGTCTTTTTCCGGAATGAGGGTGCCCGCCATAGCTCTGCGCGCTCCCCGGAGGGACTTGGTTTGCCCGGAGAAACTGGTAGCTTTTCGGGAAACCCATCGGCCGATCCGATACCCTCGAAAAAGATAGCACGTTGGCCTCAGGGGACTCGCAGAAGATGTTCCGAAACTGGCCTTGGCGGCCCCCCCTCCTTTTGCCACCCGGTCCACGTTCCTCCAGGCCGGTTTATTGGGGGGGTGGGCGGTCGGGGAAGGCTGCCGGTTAGGGATCTATCGGGCTAAAAACGCCATTTCGGACCAGCCTCTTCGAATGGCCACCATGGGGAGGTGGCACACATCCTCCTGATGGAGTACCTCCATCGCCCTTGGGCAGCCAAGGGTTTGCTGGTATATTCACTATAGACGACACATTTTACCTGAAACGCTTTTACGGTGGGAAGGGAGTCTTATGGCACGGCAACCGGTGGTCCAGGCGGCAAACCCCCTGGTGCAGGATGACGACCGGGATTTACGGCCCCAATGGCTTTCCGAGATGGTAGGTCAACGGGCTGTCTATGAGCGGATCCAAATCGCCATTGACGCGGCGCGGAAACGGGGGGAACCATTGGGGCATATCCTGTTCGATGGCCCCCCCGGATTGGGGAAAACCACCTTTGCCCTCTGTATCCCCCGCGAATTGGGGGTACCGCTCCAAATCGCCAACGGCGCCACCCTCAAAGCCCCTAAAGACATTATCCCCTATCTGACCAACGCCACGGAACGCTCCGTGCTCTTTATTGACGAAATCCATCGGATGCATAAATCGGTTGAAGAGTTCCTTTACCCGGCCATGGAGGATTTCCGGATCGATCTGACTCTCGGCGAGGGTGTCAATGCCCGGACCATTAACATGCCGCTCCGACCCTTCACGCTGATCGGGGCGACTACCCGAACCGGGTTGCTTTCGGCCCCCCTGCGGGAGCGGTTCCAGATGCGAGAACATCTCGACTTTTATTCGGTCGAGGAATTGTCCGAGATCATCCGCCGCAATGCCGTCAAACTTCGGGTCCAGGTCGATGAACCGGCCGCCTTAGAAATTGCCGCCCGAAGCCGGGGTACCCCCCGAGTGGCCAATAACCGGCTCCGATGGGTCCGGGACTATGCCACCACCAAAGCCAATGGCCGAGTTACCCTCTCGGTAGCCCAAGATGCTCTGGAAATGCAAGGGATCGATTCCCTAGGACTGGACCCCCAAGATCGAAAATACCTGGAGACGATCGGGCGAGTTTTCGGCGGCGGACCGGTGGGCGTGGAGGCCGTGGCCCATACCATGAATGTCCCCCCCGATACTCTCATCGACGAGGTGGAACCTTTCCTGCTTCGGTCCGAACTATTGGTCCGTACGCCCCGTGGCCGACGGCTTACCCAAGCCGGTTTCCAGCACCTTGGCCTGCCCCTGCCCAACCTGCCCCAGGGGATGCTCTTTTAACCACACCCCGTTTAACCGAGCCGGTTGCGTTGCAATGTCTGGGCCACAATAGGTAGAGTGCCGACACGGATACAACGCAATCAGTAGTGGTTCGCAGGCCACAGCGCAACCGGCTCCCAGGGGAGAGGCGGGTTGTTTCATTCGGCTAAAATGTTACACAAACAGTTAGATTGACTGTATCTACCGGGCCTAATTACCACAATCTGTGGTGTTCGGGCCGACTCGTACCCCCTACATCTGGTAGGGGCCGCTTCCGGTAGATACAGTCAAATTTAGGACATTCCCCCGCTGCTGGGGACCCCAAAATGGCAAAACTCGAGCTAAGAGTTCCAGGCTTCCGGAACCAAGAGAAGATGGAAAAAGATAAAAACTGAACAATGTAAGAACAAACCAGAAAACTATCTCCTCCTAAATCGCCCTGGACACAAGAAAAGAAATTGGTAAGCTACGGCATCCTTTTTTCAGCCTGGAGGTGTGGGGGTCTATGCCCCGGTGGATGCTCGTGGCAATAATTTTTTTGGTCCCAGATGTGGGATGCAAAAGCGGCGGGAAGTGGATCGACCCGTTGGTAGGCCCCACCCGGATTGAACCGCCCCGAACCGGTTCCATCAGCATCCCCACCGATCCGTTTTATGGAGGGCGGATAACTCCCAATAGTGGTTCAGGGGGAACCAGTTCCGTTTATTCTGGGCCACCTGCCTATTCTGGGCAAGCTGGTTATTCTGGCCAGCCCACCACTTCTGGGGGGGCTTCGTCCACCTGGACGCCGATTACTACCCCAGGCAGTCCGGCCAATCCGCACCGCAGCCTGCCTACTCCTCCGCCTACTCCCACCGGTACCAATCCCGCCTATCCTTCGCAGGTTTATCCAAATTATCCATCTTCTCCGGCCCAGAACCCGTCTTATCCGTCTCATTCCCCATCTCCGGGCCAGCCCCCATCTTATCCGGTTCAGTCACCATCTTATCCGGGTCAGCCCCCATCTTATCCGGTTCATTCCCAACCCGGGCATAATACTGCTGGAACCACCCTGGTACCGGGAAGCGGGAACACAGGTGTCATTGGCTCCCCCGGTTCGGGGGGCAGTTACTCGGCGGTTAGCCCGGCCCAACTACCTAGCCGAATTGCCATCCCCACCGGCTCCCCTAGTACCCCGGCCGGGATAGGCAGCGGCACAGGGACCGGGTTTGGCGGCTCACCGATCCCCTCTTCTGGGGGTACATTGGGTGGCCCCTCTTCGGGGCCTGCAGCCCAACCGGGGCAACCCATTATCCGGACCCTGGAGCCCCGGGCCGATTCCCAACCTGCCGTCCACCAGTGGGCCGGTTCCGCTGCTGCTGCTTCCGCAGGCGGGGCTTCCGGAGGGGTGTCTTCTGGGCCGCCTACTTCCGGTGTCGGCGGGACAACCGGTACTGAGGTCGGCGGGAGGAGCGGCAGCGGGTTCAGTGGGATACCCACCAGCAGCACCACCCCTTCGACGGGTGGCGTTTCCACACCACCGGCAACCTCTGGAGGATTTGCTTCTGGGGGGGCGATTGATTTAGCCAGTCTGCCGACAAGCGGAAGTCCTGGAGGCCAATCCTCGGCAAATGCTACTTCGGGGGGTGCCAGAGGCGGCGGTTCTTCGGCCCAGCCCGGCCCGGGGGGAACAGCAGCGTCTGGTTCGGCTTCCTCCGGCGCCGGAGGAGCCGGGGCCGGCGCTGTCCCCCCAGCTACCACTTCGTCCAATCCCTATGGATTTGATCCTCAATACCAGTGGCTTCGGGGGGTATTGTGCTATTCGCCTGGGGAGGGGTGTTGGCGGATTCGGTATGTGCCGCCCGGTTGCCCGGTAGATAGACTGGGCGGCTGGGTCATATTGTGTCATCCAGCAGGTCTAGCCGGCTTCTGCCCCGGCGAACCGGTGGAAGTGCGGGGCCAACTGATCTACAAACAGTGGGGTGCCTGCCAACTGCCCATCTACCAAGTCCAACAGATCCGCCGCATCCGAGCATAAAACAAAAGAATCTGCACTCGGCTTTTCTGCCCCTAATGATGAGAACCTCAGAAATCGGTCTGTGGGCTTTTTTGTCATAAGGGTGGGAGGGAATACTGCGAGTCTCTCTATAGAGCAAGGAGCCTTTGGGCGGGTTAGCCGACGTCGGCCAGTTCCAGGGCATGGCCGTACCGGCGTAGGGTAAGTTGGCGGAGCCGGGCGTGTTCTGGCCGGGCCAGGCCAGGGTCAGCGGCCACCAACGCCTGGGCATCCCGCCGGGCCTCTTGGAGGATGTCGGCATCCCGAACCAGATCGGCGATCCGAAACGGCGGCATGCCGTGTTGTCGAATGCCGAACAGTTCTCCCGGCCCCCGAAGTTGAAAATCCAGTTCCGCCAGGGCAAAGCCATCCGTGGTCTTTTGGAAGGCTTCCAATCGGCGGCGGGATTCTTCGGTC
>Ga0197142_1005078_pt1 | contig 10421 bp, 8 predicted proteins | sample GBS60_MetaG_FD_148614 | JGI IMG/M metagenome (GOLD analysis project Ga0197142, IMG submission 148614) | Sediment microbial communities from Great Boiling Springs, Gerlach, Nevada, United States - GBS 60_MetaG | ecosystem: Environmental > Aquatic > Thermal springs > Hot (42-90C) > Sediment...
GCTGCGCTTCTACCTTACTGGTTACCTGCAGCCCTGTTACAGTGATGACTCCAATGATGATACCAATGAAGATGAGTCCAATTGCCGTTAGCAGAGTATTTCTGTTCATAGAAGGGTCTCCCAAATAGTCGTGAAGTTTGGTGCAATCAGGTTACAGACTCGGTTGCTCTCTACGAGAGAGAGATTTTGAAAGTTTAATTTGAAATTTTTAACGCATAAGCACATTAAAAATTTCCTTGCTGCGAAGCGGTGGCAAGTGCTCGATGTGGTAACATAGATACGCATCTAGCATTTGCGCCACTTCATCGCACAGAGAGGCTTGAAGATACAGATTTTCCACGGAATTGAGCGGTGTTTGGTTCAAGAACTGAATCCAGCGAAAGGCTTGCACCGATATGGGCTTGCCATTTAGACCGGCGCGCTCGGCTTCCTTGCTAAGCGCTACCCCGCCACGTTCTGGTAGCAGCACCAAGCCTTTGCTCTGTAAGGTATCCCACTCCGCCGCAATGTTTTTGCCTGAAATGACACACTCGTTAAAACTTGGCTTAAAGCCCAGCAACGAAACAAGATGTGTCTGAAAGAAAAAAAAGGTATTGCGTAGGTTTTTCTTTGCCACATCAATCTGGCGCAAGCTCTCCAGCAACAGATGAAAGATTCTGGGATTTGCCTCTTCTTCCTCTGTGGCTAAGCGTGTTAGCTCGAGAATTTGCAGCATCACGCCCAGCCGCTCCAGCGATGAGGTAATGTTCAAAAACGGCGTCTTCAGGCTTGCTTCAGAGATATTTTGCACCTCACGCGTTGATTTTTTGTAGAGCACGATTGAAATATGCGAGCCCAGCTCAAAAGCCGAGGCGTATTTGCTTTTCACACTCCGACAGCCCTTGGCGATTGCCGACAGCTTTCCAAACTCTTTGGTGTAGAGCGTTAGGATTTTTGACTCATCTCGGTAGTCAATTGAGCGCAATACAATGGCTTCGCACTTTTTTATCATCGGCGCAAGACAAATTGTTTGGTCGTTTGATTTTGAAAGTCATGTCTCAAAAGTAGTAAAAATCAGTGCTCTTGCCTGCATGCGTCAGTCATTTGCGGCGCTATCTTGCACAACCGGCAACTTTACAAAGAACGTGGCACCCTTGCCTTTACCTTCAGATTCTGCCCATACCGCTCCGCCATGTAGCTCAACAATCTGCTTGACAATCGATAGTCCCAACCCTGTGGAACTTTCGCCGCCCGTCGGTTGTGCCGAAAGGCGCTGAAACCTGCCAAAGAGCTTTTTCATGTCATCGGCAGTCAGTCCTTGCCCTTCATCTTTGACGGCAATGCAAATCTCTTTAGCGGTTGCCCGCTCTGCCGCTTCACCTTCCTTGTGCGGCGCTCCGTTCAACTTTTGACAACTTATTGTGATTTGCGTCTCTTTTGGCGAGTATTTGATGGCGTTGGAAATTAGGTTATCAAGCACTTCTCGCATGCGTTCTACATCTACCTCAATGTGCACATCTTCTGTGCATGTTAGCACCAGCGCTTGGCGCTTGCGCTCGGCCATGGTACGGTTTTGCTCAACCACTGGCACAAGCAGTTGAGACAACAAAACCTTTTCTTTTTGCAAGACCAATTTGCCTGCATCCATCACAGCAGTTTGTAGCAAGTCTTCTATGAGTTTGCTCATGCGTTTTGATGAAGCAGAAATTGCCCTCGCCATACTTTTGATGTCCGCATCGGTCTCGGCTTTTTCTGCAATCAGTTCTGCAAACCCCATGATGGATTGAAGGGGATTTTTCAGGTCGTGTGCCGCAATGCTCAACAGTTCCGTCTTGAATGCGTTTGCGGCTTGGGCAAGGTCTTTTTGCTGCTGCACTTCCCTGAGCGCATTAGCCAGCTCGACATTTCTCAACCTTTCAATTTCTGCTTCTTTGATTGAACTCTCTATCACAAAAGCATCCGCCATTTCGCGTAGCTTGGCTTCGGCTTCGGCTTTTTCCTTTTCTGCTTGCAATGTGTTGATGCGGTCAGCTAATCCCAACGACAGCAAGATGACCTCCAATGCTGAACCAATTTGCGTGCCATAGAGCGTCAAGAAGTTCGTCGGCGCCATGCCCAAATTTCGTAACACGGCAGAGACCGCGGTTACAAGGAATAGTGTCCATGCTATCAAAAAATAGCCGGCCGGTCTAAATCCTTGACGCAGACAGATGGCTGCTGCTGGAATGACCAGCAGCAACGCAGAAAATGGCACTGTATAGACGGCTCTGATTGCCACGATGTAAGGCAGTAGCATCGAGAGCCCCATCATGACCACACAAAATCCGCTTAGCCCGAGAAGTGCTTTATTGAATACAGGCGCAAACTTTCCTAAGTTGAGATAACTTCTCGAGAAATTTGAGACCCAAAATCCTGAAAAGGCAATGAAGAATGCTGGCGCAAGATTATTCCACCATACTGCGTCTTGCCACAAAAGTTGGTAGGCTAAGCCATTCCACGAGAGCTGAAACAGCCCAAATGCCAGCACATAGCACACATAGAAGGCATAGCTTTTGTCGCGCAGTGAAATCGCCAAAAAAATGTTGTAGAACACCATCACGAGAAATATGCCGTAATAGAGCCCTAACATAAAGAGCTCCTCGAAGGCTTTGTCTTTGAACCCTTTCGGGCTCCAAATCGTCAGCGGAATTGACATCGAGCTTTGCGTTTTCAGGCGCATGAAGCATGTCAGGGTATCGGCACAATTTGGCAGGTAAAAGAGGAAGTTTCGGTATGGAATTTCCCGTGTCGCAAAAGGCATCAAATCGCCAGAATGTTTGACCGTAAATTTGCCCGGCTTCAACGTATCGGGAATGTAGAGACTAATGCTGTCAAACATCGGATATGCATATTCCAGATACCAGTATGGCAGCGTCAAATGTTGGCTGACAACATGGAATCTCGCCCAATACACGGAGCTGGTATAGCCAAAGTTCGGCGACTGTTCATGGCTCATGACAAACTTATTGGTATACTCATCCGCACAGACGCTATCAATCGTTAGTGTGCCGAATTTATCTTCATACAGCCAGAGATACTGCCCAACATCAAACCTATCATGCAGGCTATCCAATACAATTATGGGTTGTGCATCTAAGGTTTGCACACAGAGTCCCCCTAAAAGCGCTATGGCAAATACTATCCGCATGTTGCCACCTTCTTATGCCTGTTTTTTGATGTTCTGCGAAATATAGCCTTTTAAGCTACCAAGATAACCGAAATTGTTGCCGCAAGTCTTGTATGAGCTTTACTTTACTGGCTCAGGTATGCTCGACATCCTTTTTGGCATATATGTTGGAATAGCGACTCTGGTCAATGGTTTGAGCCGCCATTCCTTTTGTCAAGTCTATGGTTTTTGAGTGTGTTGGTCGTCAGTTTTGTCGCTTGCGCTGCGCTTTGCCAGTTGCTCTGAGATGAGCTTCGCTTGTTTGACGAGTCCGATAAATTCGGCGCGGTAGCCCTCTTCATCGTTGCCTTTTGCACCATCAGCTAACTCCAACACTTGCTGGTAGTTTGCCTTGCCTTTGTGTTCCGAATTGCGCAGCAGCAACCCGAACTCGGCTACGGCAGCGGCAAAACGAAATGTTGGACTGGCTTTTTCAAGGGCAACTGGTTGAGCTGGCACGGTGCGTTCAATCAATTTGCTGACTTGACCATCAGGCGCTTTGTAGCGCAGCTTTATTGTGCAGAGTTCATTGGACTGGGCAGCACTTGAAGCAACCTCAGATGTTTGGTATTTGAGCTTATCGGTTTTGCCATCGCCACGTCGCCCATCGCCCAGCTCCACTTCGTATAGGGCTGTAACGCTGTGTCCCGACCCAATTTCTCCAGCATCTTTTTTGTCGTCATTGAAGTCTTCTTTTTTCAGCATGCGGTTTTCATAGCCTATCAAGCGGTATGACTTCACCTTGGCGGGATTAAACTCGACTTGAATTTTGACATCTTTGGCAATAGTGAAGAGTGTGCCGCCGAATTCGCTTACGAAGACTTTTTTGCCTTCCATCAGGTTATCGATGTAGGCATAGTTGCCATTGCCCTTATCGGCGAGCTGTTCCATTCGCTCGTCTTTGTAATTGCCCATGCCGAAGCCTAAGACCGTCAGGAAGATACCTTCATTGCGCTTTTCTTCGACCATGCGAATCAGTTCGCTGGTGCTGGAGACCCCGACGTTGAAATCGCCATCGGTTGCCAAAATCACGCGATTGTTGCCGCCTTTGACAAAGTTTTCTTTCGCAATTTTGTAAGCCAACTCAATGCCTTGACCGCCCGCCGTAGAGCCACCAGCTTCAAGCCTTCCTAAGGCGTCAAGAATTTTTTTCTTTTCAGCCCCAGAGGTTGACGGTAATACCAAACCCGCATTGCCCGCATAGACCACAATGGCGACACGGTCTATGGCTCGCAGTTGCTCGGTCAGCATGGCAAACGAAGCCTTGACTAAATCCAAGCGGTCGGGTCCCTCCATTGAACCTGAGACATCGATGAGAAAGACAAGGTTCGATGGCGGCAAATTTTGCATCGGAATGGTTTTTCCTTGCAATCCGATATGCAAAAGTTTGTGCGCGCTGTTCCACGGACAGTCAGCCATTTCGGTATAGATTGAGAAGGGATGCGCATCAGTCGGCTTTGGATAGTCATACGTGAAGTAATTGACCAACTCCTCGATTCGCACCGCATCTTTATATGGCATTTGGCTATCATGAAGAAATCGGCGCACGATGCTGTATGAGGCTTTATCGACATCGATGGAGAATGTAGAGAGCGGGTTATCTTTTGCTGAAAGGAAATCGTTCTCGTAGAGCCTTTCATACTCATCGGTGTTCAGCCGCTGTGCGGTTTCATCTGCGTGAGCTTTTGCAGAGCGGGCAAGCGTTGGGTCAGAGTAACCTATTCCACCGCCTCCTAACCCAGGTAATGCCTCTGCAGACATCGGCGACGGCGCTCCGACGAGTATAGGCGATTTTTCATGCGATGTTTTTTCTGCCCTATTGCATGCGCTGCTGTGCAGGGCAAGTGCCATAAGGAGCAACATGGTCAGCATCAGCGAGCCACGAGGGCTGGGCGATGTGGCACATTGTTTCTGACCCGCACGAATCGGTTCAGCTGGTGCTGCGGTCTTAGCTAAGCCTTGACGAACGAGAGAGGTTTGCCGTTTCATGATTTTCCTCCGTTTTTGTTTGACGTTTCTGTTTGAAAAATGCGTTGATGTAGAGTTTGTTGATTTCGCCTCTTGCCAGTTGCGACTGGCAAGGGACTCTGGGTCGGTTTATTGTTCTTCGCTGAATTCGTAAGGAATGTCGACTTGCTGCATGGTGCTACTCTTGATTTCAGAGAATCGCATTTTGCGCACTTTTGCAACGAGTTGGCGCTTGAAGTTGTCGTTATTGATGCTGCTCTGAACGATTTCGGCGCTGCGCACACTGCCATCAGGGGCGATGATGATGCGCACCACAGCACTGCCTTTGAGAGACCCGCCCGCTGCGTTTCGTGCCTCGTTATAGACGGCATATATGGCGTTTTTGTAGGATTGCACGGTGGCAAGAATCTCTTCTTTTCTGCGCCCGCCAGATTGCACTTGCAGCCGTCTATCGGTTTCGCGAATAACCAATGTGCCGCGCTTAGAGACCGTCATACGATTCCCTTCGCCGCCACCGAGCTTTCCTTTGGTAAGTTCGCCGGGCTGAAGGGTTTGCGCGCCTGATTCAAATGCTATCGGACCGTTCGCTTCAGTAAGTCCTGATGCCTGTGTCCCTGTCGTGCCGTCCATGCGCGTTACACCGCCTTGCTGGCTTGTGAGTAGTCCGCCTTGTGCTCCTTCTGTCGGCGTTGGTATGCCGCCAGAGTTTTCTGCAAATAGCCCTGTTCCACCAGCCATCTGACTCAGCAGGGCGCTCATTGTGTTTTCAACGGAGCGTTCTACGGCTTGACGCCCTTGTGCTGTACCAGTGTTGATATTGAGCGGATTGTCAGCGCCGTTGGCACCAGTAGGCTGCTGTTTTTCGATGCGTTCTGGGGTTATGGGCGGCGGGGGCACATCAAGCGAGCCGACCACAATTTTTTGTGGCGACGGGTCGATGGGCATTGGCTCAACAATTGCATTGTAGAGCATGTAACTCCCCAAAGAGAGTCCCAGTATACCCAGCGCTACGATTAACCCTATAATCATTCGCTGTTGGTATTCTTCTCGGCAGCGGTATGCAAATGGGCGTTCGGCATACCATAGCATGGCGACTTGCGCCTGACCTTGTGATGTTCTCATAGCTGTGTTGTCCTTTCGTTTAAGTGTTTGTGTGTTGTTTGAATTGAGCGTTGAACGTGCTCTTTCATTTGCCACACAATGATGCGAAAGGCGCTGTCAGCAGTTGTCGTAGGGGTGTAAAACCTTTGTCAAATCGTTGTCAAAATTTTGTCAAAGCTGGCATAAGGTCGGATGTGTTGTTCAGAAGTTTTGCAGGCTGTATGTTGCGGGCATTTTCAAATCGCGTAAGTCAAGATGAAAAAAGACGTTATTATCGTTTCTGCTCTGGCTGGTGGCGGGCACAAAAGCGCCATGTATTCACTTGGCGAATCGCTGCAGCGTTTCACGCCTGAACTCCGGGTCGGCTATTTTGAAAGCCGTGTAGAAGATATTGAGCACGCTCACCGCATTGTCTACTCCAAATTTCAACGGCTTTACGATAGCTTCTACAACCTCATGGAATGCGACGCCTTTCGTGGCACGTATTTCTGCTCGACCCACCGCATGATTGATAAGCTAAGAGCCGAGCTGACGAGCGTGATAGCCGAGCAGATGGCGCCAGTGGTGGTCAGCACGCACTTTATGCAGACCTATGCCCTTCTTCAGCTCAAAGTGCAGTATGGCGCCGATGTGAAAATCGTAGCATATGTGCCCGACTTTGATGAATCGCTTGTTCATGTCCCGGCATACCATGGACTTTTGCCTGATGCTGTCATTGCACAAAGCCCGAGCTATCTTGCCAAGCTACGCCGCAAGTATGCATACTTGCCGCAACAGACCGTGCAAGCTGGCTATGTGCCCCGCACGCCGTTCAGTGAGGCACGCCGGCTGTCTGCTCAAGCGGCACGCGCGGCACTGCAAGAGCAGCAGTTGCCCTCCATCTCACATCTTTCACCGCACCGATTTACGGTTGTTGCCACAGGCGGCGCCTATTGGGTCGAACATCTCTACCCTGCCTTTAAGCAACTGGCCGAAGAGGACACCTTTGATTGGAACAACAGTCAGGCTGTGATTGTATGTGGCAATAATCGGCGCGCGTTTGAGAAGTTTTCTCATCTTGCGGCTCGCACTGGTCGCAACATTTTTGCGTTGCCGTTTCTCAATCCCGAGCAAATGGCGTTGGTCTTTCGCAGCGCCGATACAACAGTGCTTTCAGGGATTGCTCCTGCCACGCTTTATGAGCTGCTTGAAACTGATGCTGGACCGATTTTTATTCACCGTATCAATCCCGGACCGGAGAAGTTCAACCTTCGTGTGGTTCAAGCGGCGGCGTTGGCAGATTATCGCCCAAAGCGTGCCGAGCTCTTGTCGACCCTTGAATTTTTGAGCCGCCATCCCAAAGCCGCCCAAGCGGCGAAAGCCGATTTCTGTCAGCGTGCACAGCGTGAGCGTCTGGCAGCACAAGCACGTGCTAAAGCCGTAGCCGAATTTTTGGAGCAGATGCTTGTGGCACGCTATGCCTCGTAGCGCTTGCATATTTTTACTATCTTTGCACATCATTGATTTGACGCTACATGCACAGACCTCTCAACACCTTGCCTGTTTTGCTCCTTTTGGGATTGGCGCTCCTTACGCAGAGCTGTTCACTTCTGCGCGAAGCCAATGAAGCCAAAACTTTTGCTCGATGTCGGTTTCGCTTGGAATCTGTTTCTTCCATACGGCTTGCTGGAATTGATGTGCAGAATGTTACCTCTCGCAATCAGCTTAATCTTATTGATGCCGGGCGATTAAGCCTTGCGCTTGCCAACCGTTCTCTACCTCTTACTTTTCGGCTTCATCTTGAGGCACAAAATCCGAATGCAAGTGTGGCGGCGATGTCGCAAATGTCTTGGACACTGTTCATTGACCAGCTCGAGATGCTCTCTGGCGAACTTGGTGAGCGCGTTGAAATTGCGCCCAATAGTTCCTCCATTATTCCGCTGGATATTTCAGTGGATTTGTTTCAAGTGCTTTCAGGGCAGTCGGTTGAAACGATTGCAAATTTTGCGTTCAATCTGGCAGGCGAGGGCGGCAAACCAGCCAGAATGATGCTGCGTATCAAACCGACCGTTCAGATTTTGGGCTCAAAGTTTTCTTATCCAATTGATGTTGGTCTGACTTTTTCCGAGGGCGGCATGATGCCTCGCTAACCATTCATTTCGCTTTGCTCAATGAACACCGTTGTCATTTTGGATTTTGGTTCTCAATACACGCAGCTGATTGCGCGCCGCGTGCGTGAGCTTGGTGTGTATTCTGAAATTTTGCCCTACAACGCTCCGCTGGAAAAAATTCTTGCGCTTCAGCCGAAGGCTTTGATTTTTTCGGGCGGTCCAGCCAGCGTGTATGCCAAGTCTGCTCCTGTGCCCGATGCGCGGCTCTACACGCTGAATCTGCCCATACTTGGCATTTGCTACGGCTTGCAGGTGATTGCCAAGCACTTTGGCGGCAAAGTCGAGCTTGCCAAAGCTCGTGAATACGGGCGCGCAAATTTGATTATCAAGCCAGATGGCAAAGCCAACTTGCTCTTCAAACAAGTGCCCAATTCTACAGTGTGGATGAGCCACGCCGATAAAGTTACCGTGCTCCCCGCTGGCTTTGACGTCATTGCCGAGAGCGACAATTCCGAACTTTGTGCTGTGGCGTATTGCCACGATGGCAAGCAAATTTTTGGCTTGCAATTTCATCCTGAAGTGCATCATACCATGTATGGCAAACAGATTCTTGCCAATTTCTTATTTGAAATTGCTCATCTCTCCCCTGATTGGTCGCCGCAGAATTTCATTGAGTCGCAGATTGAAAAAATTCGTCAGACCGTTGGCAAGGAGCGGGTGATTTGTGCGCTCTCTGGCGGTGTGGATTCTACGGTAGCGGCGACGCTGGTCAGCCGTGCCATCGGTAAGCATCTGAAGTGTGTGTTTGTCGACAATGGTCTCTTGCGCAAAAATGAAGCCAAAGAAGTTAAGGCGGCACTGAGCAGTTTGGGCTTAAACCTGAAAGTTGTTCATGCTGCTCGTCTTTTCCTTTCTCGGCTCGAGCGTGTCATAGACCCTGAAAAAAAGCGCAAGATTATTGGCAAAACATTTATTGAAGTTTTTGAAGCTAATATCTCTTGCGAAAAGTTCTTGGTTCAGGGCACGCTCTACCCGGATGTCATTGAGAGCGTCAATGTCAGAGGTCCTTCGCAGACCATCAAAACGCATCACAATGTTGGGGGCTTGCCCAAGAACATGAAGCTCAAACTGCTGGAGCCTTTGCGTGAGCTTTTCAAAGATGAGGTGCGAGAGGTTGGCAAGCTCTTGGGTGTGCCAGATAGCATTTTGCAGCGTCATCCATTTCCCGGTCCCGGGCTTGCGGTGCGGGTCATTGGCGCAGTGTCGCAAGCGCGCTGCGATATTTTGCGTGAAGCCGACCGCATCTTTATCGAAGAGCTCAAAGCGGCTGGACTCTACGACAAAGTCTGGCAAGCCTTTGCGGTGCTTCTTCCGATTCAGACCGTTGGGGTCATGGGCGACAATCGCACCTACGAGCATGTGGTAGCCCTGCGCGCCGTCAATTCTACCGATGGCATGACGGCCGATTGGTCTGAACTTCCGCACGACTTTTTAGCTAAGGTCTCTAATCGCATCATCAACGAGGTGCGAGGCATCAATCGCGTGGTGTATGATGTGAGCTCTAAACCGCCAGCGACAATTGAGTGGGAGTAATTCTCTTCATTTCTCAGCTTGAGTAGAGGGCTCGCCCTTACGGCTTGTTAGGTTGTGTTGACAATTAAAATTTGGTGAAGGCACGCCTTGAAAAGGATACGAATTGAACCAATTATGCCCCAGTGTCTTGCGGATGCGCAGTCATTCTGAACGGAGCGCATTTTCCCTTTTTGTCATGCTGAGCGAAGCGAAGCATCCACAATGGATTCCTCACTGCGTTCGGAATGACACGGAAAAAGTGCTCGCGATGACCCACTCTGTCATGCTGAATAAAGTGAAGCATCCATACACTGGATTCCTCGCTACCGCTCGGAATGACAAAAGAGAAGTGCGGAACAGTGCAGCAACCTACACGTTCATTTTTCAACACGACCTAATGACTCCAGTGGCAAGCAGATGATAAATTCCGCAAACTCATGTTCTTGCGACCGCAGTTCGATGGTGCCGCCATGCGCTTTAATGACGTCGCTCGTGATTGCCAGTCC
>Ga0197142_1005079_pt1 | contig 10420 bp, 7 predicted proteins | sample GBS60_MetaG_FD_148614 | JGI IMG/M metagenome (GOLD analysis project Ga0197142, IMG submission 148614) | Sediment microbial communities from Great Boiling Springs, Gerlach, Nevada, United States - GBS 60_MetaG | ecosystem: Environmental > Aquatic > Thermal springs > Hot (42-90C) > Sediment...
CTGAGCGAGTTAGAGCGGCAGGTCTTTGAGTTGACAAATCAGGAGCGCAAGAAGGCAGGCAGGCGTGCCCTCCTGTGGGATGACTCCCTTGCCCGGGCGGCCCGGTCTCACAGTCAGAATATGGGGGAGCGGGACTTTTTCAGCCACGAAGATCCCCGCTTAGGAGGCCTCAGCCGGCGTCTACGGCGTTTTCGGATTCCCTGGGGCATGTGTGGGGAAAATATCTGGATGGGGACAGGCTCCGAGGAAGATCTCTCGACAATCCCCCGGAGAGCTATTTCCGGTTGGATGAACAGTCCGGGTCACCGCGCCAATATTCTAAATACCAGCTTCACCCACCTTGGGGTCGGCGCTTATTATGACTCGCAAAGTGGTGCATACTACATGACGCAAATTTTCGTTCTTCCTCCCAGAGAGCAAAAAAGAAGCTGGTGGCAAACTTTTATCTCCAGAATATTTCCCCGAAAGCCTCACTAAGGTGGTTAGCACATTTATGGAATCTGATTTTTTGACATAAGTATATGGTACGAGTAAGCCTTTTCATACTGGCGGCTCTTGGGGTTTTGCTATTCTTTCTGTCATCCTGCACCACGATTCCGGCCGGGTATGGGGGTGTGTTGTTTCGGCCATTCAGTGGAGGGGTGGATACGAGTAAGGTGTATGAAGAGGGTTTTCACTGGATAGCGCCGTGGAATGACATGGTGAAGTACGATCTGCGCCTGCAGGAGCGAGAAGAAGCCATGGATGTGCTGGCTCGCAATGGCCTGAGCATCCATCTGGATGTGTCGTTTCGGTTTTTACCGATAGCGGGCGAACTGCCCAAGCTGCACCGGGAGATTGGGGCGGATTATGCCGAGAAGGTCGTCGCCCCTCAGATCCGCTCCTCTGTCCGAAAAGTTATCGGTAAGTATCTCCCCGAAGAGCTTTATTCCACCAAGCGAGAGGTCATTCAAGAGGAGATTTATCATGAGACGGATTCTATTTTGCGCACCAAACATGTTCACTTGGATGCGGTGTTGATTCGGTCTGTCAAGCTGCCGGCCAGCATTGCGGAAGCGATTGAACGCAAACTCCGTCAGGAGCAGGAGGCCATGGAATACGAGTTTCGCATCCAGAAAGAGCAAAAAGAAGCCGAACGCAAGCGCATAGAAGCGCTGGGTATCAAGCAGTTTCAGGATATTGTCAGTAGCGGTCTCAATCCTTATCTCCTCCGATGGAAGGGCATTGAGGCCACCCAGGCCCTGGCGAACTCCCAGAATACCAAAATCATCATTATTGGCAGTCCTAAGGAGGGGCTTCCGATTATCTTGGGCGAGTAACATGGTAGCGTACGACTTTCCTTCGATGCGCTCTGTCCCGTTCTTCTTTGAGGAGAACGGGCTATGAGAAAGAGGTCTCTATCTTAATACAGAGGGGCATAATAGGCTCCATCGAGACTCTTGGGGATTGCGTATGCAAGTTGGAATTTTCTATTGCCTGTTCCGGACAGGCTTTCAATAAATACAGGTCTATGAAGTAGGCCTTATCTTTGCCGAATGAATAGGGTAGCAGTTTTGTTCGGCTTGGTCTTTCTTGGGGGATGCGACTCTTTCTCCTCTTCGGATGCGGATCCTGGCGCGGCGGGGCGAGGCCTTCCGTACGCAGACTCTTTGCAGGCGGTTCTGGAATACCTGGATCAGCATCCCCAGCAGTCAGAAAATACCCTTCGAGTAAAGTATGCAGCGGCCCTGGCTTATGCCATTGGCCGAAAAGATCCCGATTCAGCCCGGAAACTCATTGAAAAATATCTCCCCCTGGCCACGGCCCATCCCACCAGCTGTGAAACCCATTCTCTTTACAACAGCCTCGCCTATATCTCTATTTTTCAAGGCAAGAGAGACTCTGCCTCCCAGATAATAGAGCGCAATACGCATTCGCTTGAAAATATAGGAGGTTGTTACTCAGAGCTGGGACTGGCTTATCATTTACAGGGGATTTTTGCGTATATGAGTGGAAATACGGATACGGCCATATCTCGCTACCATCGGGCTATTTATTACCGGGAAGCGGCAAAGGACTTTCGAGGTCTGGGTGACTCCTACAATAACCTGGCCGTCGTATACCAGCTGCGTGGCGACTATACAAACGCCCTGGCCTGTCATGAGAAAGCCCTTCGGGCCCGAATTCAAATCGTAGATTCACAGGGGATGGCAGACTCTTATGCAAACATTGCCAATACTCACTTCTCCAAAGGATTTTACCCAGCAGCGTTAGATAACTACCTGAAAGCTGTCGCTATATTTGAAAAGATAAAAGATATTTACGCCATGACCCTGATCTGGGTAAACCTCGGAAGTATCTATCGCTTGCAAAAACAGTATGCGGAGGCCCGAAGCTATGTAGAGAGAGCGATTCCGGTCCAGGAAAGTCTAAAGCTCTATCAGCCTCTCGCATCGGCTTATAATACGCTGGCCAATATCTATTCAGACCAGCAAAATCAGGACTCTGCGCTGATTTATTATCAAAAGTCCATAGACATCGCGGAAGCTATAGGGATTCAGAATATGCTATTCAGCCTCTATAATAACATCGCTAACATTTTCCTATCAAAAGGTGACTTTGCATCGGCTATAAGTTATTATCGGAAATGTGAAGTTCTTGTACAAAAAGTCGGCATGAAGGGCAGATATGGCACGGTATATGCAAACTTAGCTGGAGTCTATTTAGCCATGGGAAAACCTTATCAGGCTTATCCCCTACTACTACGAGCTGAAAAAATATCAAGGGAAGCAGAAGAACGCGACAATCTCAGCCGCGTATACAGGAAACTATCTATTGCGGAGTCGCTTGTGGCTCGAATGAATCAAGAGCCTCAGCGCTACCTGGCTGCCCTAAACTATTATCAAAGACATGTGGCCCTCCAGGAGTCGCTGTATAATCAGGATAATATTCGCCTGATAGAACGGCTCCAGAATCAATATGTCTATGAGAAAAAGGAGGCTACCCTCCGGGCCGAACAGGAAAAGGAACGCCTTCTGGCTCAGGCTAACATCCGCCAGCGGGAAATTCAGCGCAACTATTCCCTCATAGGACTTTTGCTGGCTCTGGTCGCGATAGGCGTTCTACTCTCTCTCTTGCGGATTATTCACCGTCAGAAAGGCAGGCTCCAGGCCGTCAATGCTGAATTAGAATTAGCTAATGCCGAACTTGAGGCCACCAATGACGCTCTCGAAGCTACCAATCAGGCCCTCGTCTCCTCCAATAAAGCGCTTGAGGAGTCTAATAAAATTATTCAGGCTCAGAAGGAGGTTCTGGAAGAAAAAAATCGGGATATCCTGGATAGTATTACTTATGCGAAGCGCATTCAGGAAGCTCTTTTACCTTCTTCTGAGAAGTGGCAGGCTCTCTTACCGGAGTCGTTTGTTCTTTACCTGCCCCGAGATATTGTGGCGGGGGATTTTTACTGGCTGGCGGAGACGGAGGAGTATATTTATGTAGCGGTGGCGGATGCCACCGGACATGGGGTGCCCGGGGCTTTTGTGAGTATGATCTGTGTTACGACCCTTCAAAAAGTCATCCATGAAGAAGGTATAACCTCGCCCGCCAGCATCCTCATGCGCATTAAAGAGCTTATCACGGCTCAGCTCACCCAGTATGACAAGCGCATCCGGGATGGAATGGATATCGCCCTCCTGCAAATCTCCAAGCAAAATCCCCTGGAAATCACCTTCTCGGGTGCCCAGCGCCCCCTCTGGATATACGTACCCCATGAAATCCTGGAAGTAGCCCCCACCAAACAGCCCATAGGCTACTCCGAAGTTACCAGACCCTTTGAAGAACACCGATTCACGCTGAAACCCTCCTCCATGCTGTACCTTTTCACAGATGGACTAACAGACCAGATGGGCGGGCCCAGAGGCCGTAAACTTATGCAAAAGGGGCTGCGGGAGTACCTTCTCTCTATTGCCCATCTGAGTCCACACCAGCAGGGCGAATCGCTGCGCAGTTTCTTCGAAGCCTGGCGTGGAGACCATCCCCAGATAGATGATGTAACCATCATTGGAATCCGAGCCTCCGAAGTACTGACCACCGACCCTGTCCTTACTCAGGTCTGACACATCTGGTGGGCCTACGGCTGAGTATTCGGGGTGGAGAGCCGATAGCTCCCGGCAAAATTCGCCGCTGCTGCTACGCCTTCCCGCCCCCACCGCAAAAGCGCCTCCGCCGCCACCGGGATAACCTCTCTAAGTATGCTCTCTTCCTTCTCGGTGAAGGGAGAAAGCACATAGGACACCTGCGCGCCTTTTGGGAAGTTTTTATCTATCCCTATGCGCAGGCGGGCAAACTCATTACTTTGCAGCCGCTCAATGACATGGGCGAGGCCATTGTGCCCACCACTGCTTCCTTTGGGCTGGAGGCGCAGACGCCCCAGCGGAAGTTGAATCTCATCCAGCACTACAATCAGCTCCGAGAGGCCTAAATCTAAGGCTTTTAGCCAATACGCCACGGCGTCGCCTGAGCGATTCATGTAGGTAGTGGGGAGAAAAAGGTGCCACTGGATGCCGTATCTGGAAATTTCGGTGTGGAGGGCATAGCGATCGGGACGAAATGGTGGTGCCCCCAGGAGATGGGCCAGCTGCTGGACGACTCGGAAGCCGATGTTATGCCGGGTGCTTTCGTACTCAGGTCCGGGATTGCCCAGACCAAATACCGCTCGCTTTTTCACCGCACCCGCAGCCGCTGCCCAGGACGAAGGACAGAACGAGTGGAAAGGCCATTCAGGGCACAAAGGTAGCGCACGGTTACCCCATAGCGCCGGGCAATCAGATAAAGGGATTCGCCCCGCCGAACCGTATGATAAACGGCCGAACGCAGCTGAGCAAGATGCTTGAAGGTCTCAGCCGAGATGGTCAGGACTGGCTCAATCAACTCGCCATTCTCAAAGTCAATCAGCGCACTGGCATCAATCGGTTCGCCCATAAAGCGAATCTCAAAGTGCAGGTGGGGACCTGTACTGTAGCCTGTACTTCCTCCGAGGCCGATGGGGTCACCGGCCTTTACGGGCGTTTCAGGGGTTACCAGGAGGCGGGAAAAATGACCATAGACCGTTTCCAGGCCATTGGGATGAGCAATTACACAGAAGTACCCATACCCCCCCGGATCATATCCGGCCAGGCGCACTTCTCCATCCATGGCGGCCACGACGGTGTCTCCTACCTTAAGGTCAATATCTAACCCGAAGTGAAACTGCCAGCCCCGCCGAAAGCCAAAACCGGAGTTTAGACGGCCACGCACGGGAACGACGAAGTGATAGCCTCCCTCCGGGTCCGAAAGCCGAATCTCTACCGGAGCGATCAGTTCAGTGATGTTTTTGGACCGACAGGCATTCACATGCTGTCTATCCCACCACACTTTGGGAGCCTGCGATTCAAGCTGTTGTAGCGCCATCAGATTGGTTTTGTAAGCAGGTGGGCGAATCCGGGTCGTATCCGTTCCCAGGGCAGTACCCAGCAGGAGAGGTACATACACAAAACCCAGTCGCATGCGCAAAGGTACTCAGATGCATTCAATTTCCACCCAGGGCAGGCATGTGGAAAAATTAACCTTAATCCTCAGACAGGCCCAAAGTTAGAAGGAAGGTTGTAGATAACTGCGGTCAGGGTATGTCCCACAGCCAGCAGGGTGGCCCGGTCAATAACGGAGAGGTCATCCTGGGTGGTATGCCACTGCGGGAAAAATGCCGGTCGGTGCGGCTGCCGGTGAATGACATTGACCATGGGGATGCCACCTCGCACAGACAGATAATAAGGGTCATCTATGATAGGGTCGCCGTCCAGGGGTACAAAGTATGGCTGATACCCTAACTGCGCGGCCGCCTGCCAGATAAAATCCAGCAGATTCGGGGCATAGGCTCGACTGTATCCTTCCCGCAAAAACGTAGCTCCGTTAGCCCCCACCATATCCAGGTTTACTCCACCCAGGTAGGCTTGAGGGGGGTATGGCTGGGGATTTTGAAGCCAGAACTGGGTGCCCAGACAGTAAGAGTCTTCTACGCCTTCCTGGCCTAAATCTTCTGCGTCCCACAGGATAATATCTACCGGCCCGGGGGGAGGCTCCGTACTGAATAGACGGGCTATCTCTAACAGCACGGCCACGCCACTGGCGCCGTCATTGGCCCCGGGAACGGGCTGGCGCTTATCGCGGGCATCCTGGTCCGCATAGGGCCGGCTGTCCCAATGCGCCGATAGGAGGAAGCGCCTCCGAGTAGAGTCCTTCCCCGAAAACGAAGCAATGATATTTCTTATGGGTGTGCCCTTGAAGGTGCCTGTTTGCTCATAGACGGTGGCGCCATAGCTCCGAAGTTTTGCTATGAGCCAGTCTCCACACTTTCGGTGGGCGGGCGTACCGGGAATCCGCGGCCCAAACGACAGCTGCACCTCTATCCACGCATAGGCGCTTTCTGCACGAAAGGCGGGTACATCCGATCGCAAGGAGGGTGGGGGTGGGGCGGAAGCTGGGTTTGATATGGGAGCCGAAGCATTGCCCCCACGACACCCCATCCCCAGACTCCACAGCACGAGCCAGGCCAGAAGCTTCCCCGGTCTAAGCTTCCAGTTCCCAGAGCGTCTCATACGGAAAATCCAGTAAGCGCACCCCGGCCTTCGCCAGTTCATCCCGAATGAAATCGGCCAGCGCATAGTTCTTTTCCGCCCGGGCCTTCCGACGAAGGTTGATAATCAGATTCATTATCCCATCCCATCGGGCTCTTTCAATCGTTCGGAGCGGCAGAAGGCCCAGAATATCTTCGGTTACGATCTTCCAGGTTTTGCGCAGCCGCTCCAGCTCCTCCTGCCGCAGCGAAATCTCCCGTCTGTAAAGCCGGATCGCCTCATCATGCAGGGAAAAAAGATGCGCCAGGGCCTGCGCCGTATTGAGATCGTCATCCAGCGCCGAAAAAATGCTGGCTTCCCAGCTGGCGACATCCCATTCTGATACCGCCCCCGGCACAATCCGCTCCAGAAGCTCCCCAATATGCAGGAGCCTGAGATAGGCCTTGTGAGCCGCCTGAAGGGCCTCATCCGAAAAATCTAACGGACTCCGGTACTGGGCCTGCAATATCAGCAATCTCAGCGCCATGGGCGGATAAGCCCGGGATAACAGGGCGTGCCGGCCGGTAAAGACCTCTTCAATAGTAATGAAGTTGCCCAGGGACTTGCTCATTTTCTGGCCGTTGATGGTAACGAGGTTATTGTGAATCCAGTAGCGGGCCTGGTGGTTGGCCTCGGGGCCGAAGCAGGCGTGGGCCTGCGTGATTTCGGCCTCGTGGTGGGGGAAAATCAGGTCCATCCCACCACCATGAATGTCAAAGGGCAGCCCGAGGTAGTGAATGCTCATGGCCGAGCACTCGATATGCCACCCGGGAAAGCCCCGGCCCCAGGGTGAATCCCACTGCATGAGATGTGTCGGCTCCGCCCGCTTCCAGAGAGCAAAGTCATACGGGTGCTTCTTCTCCGTCTGACCTTCCAGCTCCCGACTCCCCGCTAAAAGCTCCTCCACCTGCCGCCCCGACAAAATCCCATACGGATAGGCCCTCCTATAAGCCTCCAGGTCTAAGTACACCGAGCCATTCACCACGTAAGCAAAGCCATTTTGCAGGATGCGCTCGATCATGGCAATCTGCTGGGGAATATGGGCAGTGGCGGTGGGTTCGATGGAGGGGCGCTTTACATTCAGGGCGTCCATGGCCTGGTGGTACCGGGCCGTGTAATACTGTGCCACCTCAATCGGCTCCAGCTTTTCCAGGCGGGCTTTTTTGAGGATTTTGTCTTCGCCTTCGTCGGCATCGCCTTCGAGGTGGCCTACATCGGTGATATTGCGCACATACCGGACTTTGTATCCCAGATATAAAAGGTACCGATACAGCACATCAAATACCACCGCAGCCCGCGCATGCCCTAAGTGGGGGTCTCCATACACCGTGGGGCCACAGACATACATGCCGACGTAGGGGGGACGCAGCGGCTCGAATAGCTCCTTTCTACGATTGATGGTATTGTACAGAGTGAGTGCCACAGGGCAAAGCTACGAAAGGTCTAAGGTGTACGATCCTCTGTACGCTCAGGACCCGAATAAGGAGAGACGCCGGGCTTCAAGTCCACCCAGAGGAGCGTCTGAGGGGTTTTTTCAGAGAGGGCTTGCCTCAAAAAAAAATACTACCTTTGCGGGCATGGAAACCTTACTCACACTCGGGAAAGCAGGCCTCTCTGAAGGCCGACAGGAGAAGAGGGCCCGGAAAGTTCCTCTGTATCTCGTGATGGGCCTGATAGGCCTTTCGTCAGTAACCCTGGGGCAGGAGGATGTAATCAGTGCAGGCCATGAGTTCGCAGTGGTAATCTGCCGGGATGGCACAGCCAGAGCCGCAGGAGAAAATGAGTATGGCCAGCTTGGATGTGGGCTTAACGACCCATATCGTCCCACACCCACGCAGGTCATACAATCCACGGGCGTCCCCTTATCAAACATCAAAGCTGTTAATGCAGGTGGTTTTCACACTTTATTCTTGTTAGAAGATGGCACCGTAAGGGCCGTAGGAGGTAACAATTCTGGTCAGTTGGGGGACGGTACTAACACTGATCGTTATGTCCCTGTTCAAGTTTTAGGTCCGCCACCGAATAACAGCCCCCTCACCAATATTGTGGCTGTCAGTGCCGGTCGCCGTCATTCCCTCTTCTTGGATGCGGACAGCACCGTCTGGGCAGTAGGTAACAATGAGTGTGGGAAGCTGGGTGATCCTGGAATAGTCGGCCCCCAGAACAGAGCTATAAAGGTAAAGGGACCCGATGGTGTCCAACCTTTGAGGAACGTTATCGCAATCGCAGCAGGAGAGAATCATTCTCTATTCCTTACGAAGGATGGAAGGGTCTGGGCTGTTGGCTGCAACTCTTCTGGGCAGTTAGGGGATGGAACCACACAGAACAGACGAACAGTAGTCCCCGTCGTTAAGGCCGATGGCTCTCCATTTGATAGCGTCATAGCCATAGCAGCGGGTGAGGACTTCTCGCTTTTTCTCCGTCAAGATGGCAGCGTATGGGCAGTAGGAGATAACATGAATGGACAACTGGGAGATGGAACCACTCAAGATAGGCTCACTCCCGTTCAAGTCAAGATGAGAAATGGGGGTTTTCTTACGAATGTGGCAGCCATAGCAGCAGGGGGAATACAGGGGGCGCCTAATATTGTAGTGGGTCCTTCGCGGCGATATTCTCTATTCCTGAGACGAGATGGGACGGTGTGGGGCGTGGGTGCTAACGCAGTCGGACAGTTAGCCGCTGGTAACATTGGGGGTATGCAAACTCTGGCAGTGCAAGTTCTCAGGTCTGACAGCACGCCTCTTACGAATGTGGTAGCCATAGCAGCCTCAGCGTATGACTCTTACTTTGTGCGGTCGGATGGGACCGTTTTTGCTTCAGGTTTTAACTTCAGAGGACAGCATGGGAATGGTACAACAACCAGTACCCGCTTTGCTACCCAGACAAACTTTTGCCAGGCGCGTGTCAACGCTCCCAGTTATTTTCCCTTCCGGAATCCATCCCTTATCGCTACCCTCTACCCCAATCCTACCTCAGGCCTCTTCACGGTGCATCTAAGCGGTTACAACGAAGAGGTGGAGATACGGATTCTGGACCTGGTAGGACGGGAGGTCCAGCGGCTGCGAGGAGAGGGGCCAAGTATCCCTGTGAACCTGGTGGGGCGACCGGGGGTGTATTTAGTGGAGGTTAGGACACGGGCGGGCGCTGCACTACCTGTAAAGGTGGTAGTGATGGAATAGCATATTCCATCTAACCCCTTACTCAAGGATTGGAGTGGGGGGCGGCGGGAGGCCCGAAGGGCTTCCCGCCTCATCCCTCACGCATAGCCCGCACCCCGGCCCATTCGGACCGTAATCCCGCCTTCTGCATGTCATCCGTTTCAGAAAGCACCTGGGGAGTCTAACTGTTTTGATTATTTTTGTCTGGTGCGGTCCCTCCCCATAGACACCCATCGCCTGGCGAAGCGCCTGGAGGAAGCGGGCTTTTCACAGGCGCAGGTAGAGGCGCAGCTGGAGGTCCTTATTCAGATGGTGAGCCTGTCCGACCTGGCTACCAGAGAGGACCTTCGCAAGCTGGCCCTGCGCTTCAAAAAAGAGCTTCAGCTCACGGAAGCCAGGCTGAAGAGCGAGGTTCAGAAGGAGATAAGCGCATTGGAAGTCCGCCTGCGCAAGGAACTGGCCGAGAAAATAGCCGAGTCCGAGGCCCGTCTACGCAAGGAAATAGCCGAGTCCGAAGCCCGCCTCCGTAAAGAAATAGCCGAGTCCGAAGCCCGCCTCCGTAAAGAAATAGCCGAATCCGAAGCCCGCCTGCGAAAGGAACTGGCCGAGAAGATAGCAGAGTCAGAACTGCGC
>Ga0197142_1005080_pt1 | contig 10420 bp, 10 predicted proteins | sample GBS60_MetaG_FD_148614 | JGI IMG/M metagenome (GOLD analysis project Ga0197142, IMG submission 148614) | Sediment microbial communities from Great Boiling Springs, Gerlach, Nevada, United States - GBS 60_MetaG | ecosystem: Environmental > Aquatic > Thermal springs > Hot (42-90C) > Sediment...
CCTCATCAACAAGAGGAATGGTATTTCCCACCATGGATGGGGCTAACGACTCAAAAAGTGCGCCCATAATGCCAGCGCCACCTTCAACCATAACGGATGTCACCTGTTCTTTTCCAAGCCTGCTGAAAATTTCTTTCATATCGAGATGACCATTCGCTAACGTAGGAATAGAAAAAAGTCTTACTCCCTTACCCTCCAGTCTTTTAATTTTTTCTTTATCGCAGTTTTCTCCGTGGAAAACCCAGCACGGGACATCTCCAGCTGTATCAACAAGGTTACTATTTTCGGGAATTCTAAGATTTCTATCTACAACAACCCTTATCGGTTTACTGGATATCTTCTTAACTTTGTACCGCACGGTCAACAACGGATCATCGGCAATAACCGTCCCGATGCCAACACAAATAGCGTCAACTTCTGATCTCAAACTGTGGACAAAACGCCTCGCCGATTCTGACGTTATCCACTTTGAATCCCCCGTCCTGGTGGCTATCTTTCCATCCAGTGTCATAGCAGATTTGGCAATTACATAAGGAAATCCGGTAGTAACATACTTTACGAAAACCCTGTTTAAATATCGGCATTCCTCTTCTAGAACTCCGCTAACAACTTCAACACTCTCTTTTCGAAGTCTTTCTGCTCCTCCACCTGTAACATGAGGATTGGGATCCATCATTCCAATCACCACTTTCTTTATGCCAGCTCGAAGGATGGCGTCTGTGCACGGTGGTGTTCTCCCATAATGGTTACACGGTTCAAGATTCACGTAAAGGGTAGAACCTTTAGCCGCTTCACCAGCATCATGAAGGGCGTTGACTTCCGCGTGAGCCTCACCTACCGCTTTATGGAATCCTCGCCCCACAATAATCCCGTTTTTTACAATAACAGCTCCCACCATAGGGTTAGGGCTAACTTTTCCCTTACCCTTAACTGCAAGCCGGAGAGCCTCTCGCATGAATTTTTCATCTTGGTTTTCATTCATCATAACCGAGAACCGATCTATGAACCGGAAAAGAGCCAGCAAAGTCACGTACCTTACGACTAATTTCATCAAGCCTTGCCGAATTATCTTTTGCAGTTAAAGCATCGTCTATAAAAGCAGCGATCTGTTTCATTTCTTCCACACCCATTCCTCTAGTAGTCACAGCAGGCGTTCCAACTCTGATACCACTTGTTATGTTGGGCTTTTGGGGATCAAAGGGAACAGAATTTTTATTAACCGTGATGCCTGCTCTATCGAGTATTTCTTCTGCCTCTTTACCTGTAAGTCCCTTGTTTCTAAGATCAATGAGCATCAAATGGTTATCGGTTCCTCCCGATACCAGTCGGTATCCTCTTTCTTTCAAAGCGTTGGCAAGAGCTTTAGAATTTTCTACAATACGTTTCTGATACTCCTTAAAAGCTGGTTCCATAGCCTCCTTAAAAGCAACAGCCTTTGCAGCGATAACATGCATAAGAGGCCCTCCTTGAATACCGGGAAAGAGCTGGTTATCGAGAAGTCTCGCGTACTGGTCATGGGAAAGAATAAGCCCACCTCTGGGTCCTCTCAGAGTCTTATGAGTTGTCGATGTTACAAAATCGGCATGAAATATTGGATTAGGATGAAGCTCAGCAGCAACCAATCCTGCAATATGAGCCATGTCGACCATGAGTTGAGCACCCACTTCGTCGCACACTGCCCGGAAGCGAGCAAAATCTATAGTTCTTGGATAGGCGCTGGCACCGGCAATAATAAGTTTAGGTCGCTCAGTAATGGCAAGTTTTCTCAGCGCATCGTAATCAATCTCCTCGGTTTCAGGATGGACTCCATAAGAAACGACTCGGTAAAACCGTCCCGAAAAACTCACCGGACTTCCGTGAGTAAGATGCCCACCCTGTCTAAGATCCATACCCATTATAGTATCGCCAGGCTGCAAAACGGCGAAATAAACCGCCATATTTGCTTGAGAACCCGAATGAGGTTGAACGTTGGCATACTCAGCATGAAAAAGTTTCTTAGCTCGATCTATAGCAAGCTGCTCAGCGATATCTACATACTCGCAACCACCGTAATACCGCCGTCCGGGATAACCCTCAGCGTATTTATTAGTAAGAACCGATCCTTGGGCTTCTCTCACAGCTCGACTTACAAAATTTTCAGATGCGATAAGTTCTAGCTTGAAGCGCTGACGCTCTTCCTCAAGCCTTATCGCTCGATATATTTCGGGATCAACTTTTTCGAGAATACTCATACATCCCCCATTTCATCCATCATTTGCACTCTTATCTTATGCCGCCCACCGTCAAAAGGTTCAGATAGCCATACTCGAAGGATTTCCAGAGCCATATCCTGACCGATAAAACGTTCACCAAGGCAAAGCACGTTAGAATCATTATGTCGCCTGCTCATCTTAGCCGAATAAGGTTCCGTAGCATGAACTGCTCGCACACCTTTAAGCCGATTTGCCGCCATACACATGCCTATTCCACTTCTACAAACCAGTATTCCACGTTCCACTTTTCCATCAACCACCAAGCGTGCCACCTTGAAGGCAAACTCAGGATAATGAACGGATTCTTCAGAAAAGGTTCCCACATCTTCTACTTCATGACCTTCCTGAAGTAGATAATCTCGAAGTAACTGCTTAAGCCTAAATCCAGCGTGGTCACTGCCAACAGCGATTTTCATTTTAACTATCCTCTTCCCAGGATTTCATCACAACTGTTGCATTAGTCCCACCGAAACCAAAGGAATTAGAAAGTGCCACTTTTACAGGGGCTATTCTAGCCACATTAGGCACGTAGTCCAAATCGCAATCCGGATCGGGATATTCGTAATTTATGGTGGGCGGAATAACTCCTCGTTTTATGGTAAGAGCTGTATAAGCCGCTTCCACTCCTCCAGCAGCTCCCAGAAGATGACCTGTCATAGATTTTGTTGAACTTACTGCCAGTTTATAAGCATGAGAACCAAAAACTTTCTTGATTGCCATTGTTTCAAAACGGTCGTTCAGATCAGTTGATGTGCCGTGAGCATTTATGTAATCAACATCTTCCGGACGAATACCTGCATCGTCCAGAGCCATTTGCATACATCGAGCGGCACCTTCTCCTTCCGGTGCAGGGGCTGTCATGTGGTAAGCATCGCTTGTAAGACCAAAACCGATAACTTCTGCATAAATGGGAGCTCCACGATTAAGAGCTCTCTCTGCTTCTTCAAGAATCAACACCGCCGCTCCCTCGCTTAAGACAAATCCATCTCGTTCTTTATCAAAGGGTCGGGAAGCCTTTTCCGGAGCATCATTTCGGGTGGAAAGAGCTCTCATTGCATTAAATCCGGCAATAGCCATAGCGCTAATGACTGCTTCAACTCCTCCTGTAAGAGCTATATCAATTATGCCGTCTCTTATCATGTGGAAAGCCACACCAATAGCATGAGTTCCTGCGGCACAGGCAGTTTGAATTGAAAGGTTTGGTCCCTTTGCATTATGCCGGATTGACATAAGCCCGGGAGCCATGTTGCCAATTATGATTGGAATAAAAAAAGGGCTGATTTTTTTTGGTCCTTCTTTAAGAAGAGTTATATGGGAAGACTCAATTGTTGTTAATCCCCCTAATCCACATCCCATAATAGCGCCGGCTCGAGGTGATTCCTCGTCCGATATAATAAGCCCGGCGTCCTCCACAGCCATTTGAGATGCCGCCAGGGCAAACTGAAGAAAAAGATCCAGCTTTCTAGCCTCTTTTTTGGGCAGAAATTCTTCAGGATTGAAATTTTTTACTTCACCAGCAAAACGTGTTTGATAGTTACTCGCGTCAAAACGCGTAATTGGTCCAATTCCAGACCTTCCTTCGATTAGCGCTTGCCAGTTTTCTTCAATTCCAATACCAAGAGGTGTAACAAGTCCAATACCGGTAATTACGACTCTTCGTTTTTTCTTCTCCTTCTCCACCATGGATTTCCTCTCTCATTTCTGGCTCATCAGGAGATTTTCCCCTGCCAAAGTTCTGCGCCACGGCAGGATGAAAATCGTTCCCACTTCATGAAGGAATTTTACCTACATAAACAATCCACCGCTTACCTTAATAACCTCTCCCGTTATATAATGGGCTTCATCCGATGCAAGAAAACGCACAACGGCTGCTACATCTTCAGGTCTTCCTTCTTTTCCCAAAGGAATCTGGGAAAGTAGCATTTTGCGCGCATCCTCAGGCAAAGCTCTCGTCATGTCTGTTTCGATATAACCTGGAGCCACTGCATTAACAGTAATACCCCGGGAAGCCAGCTCCCTTGCAAGCGATTTAGTAAAACCGATGATCCCTGCCTTCGCAGCAGCGTAATTAGCCTGCCCAGCATTGCCAGAAATACCCACCACGGAGGTTATGTTAATAATGCGTCCCCATTTCTGGCGTAGCATTGGTTTGATTACAGCCTGCGAACACAGGAAAACACTAGAAAGATTCGTGCGAATCACTTCCTCCCATTCAGACCATTTCATAAGCACTGTAAGATTATCACGAGTTACACCTGCGTTATTCACCAACACATCAATTCTACCACATGTTTTGAGGATTTCCTTGAAACCGTCTCTAACAGAATCCGGATCCGAAACGTCAAAAGGAAAAAGATAGGCTTTTCTACCGGTAGCGCTAACAACCTGAGCCGTTTCCTCAGCAGCTTGAGCCCCCTGGCGGAAGTTGATCACCACATCCATACCTGCTTCGGCAAGCGATATAGCAATCGCTCGCCCTATACCTCGACTAGCACCGGTAACTACCGCAACCCTGTTTTCGGACATCAATACAACCTCGCTTTCCCAAGAAAGGGTTTCTTCCCCGCCGTTGGAGTCATAGGCGGTTCGCGAACCGCCCCTACCCCTTTAATTCTTGAAATCTCCACATGCTTCTTTTATGCGCTTAATAAACTCAGGGATAAACTCAAAAAGATCCGCCACAACTCCGTAATGACAAATATCGAAGATAGGCGCTTCAGGATCCTTATTAACCGCCACAATGATTTTGGATCCCTGCATACCCACCACGTGCTGAATAGCTCCCGAAATACCAACAGCCATATATAAAACTGGTGCTACCGTTCTACCCGTTTGTCCTACCTGTTGAGACGGATCCGCCAAACCTGCTTCTACCGCTCCTCGACTTGCTCCTACAGCACCGTTAACAAGCCTTGCAAGCTCCTCAAGCATTTTGAAATTCTCTCTCTTCTTAAGTCCTCGTCCACCTGAAATAACCACATCTGCTTCCACAAGGGAGGCTGAAGGACCTTCGGAAATAGTTTCTTCCAGCACCTCAACTCTTGACTTCAAAAGATGCTCAGGAATAGACACTTTCTCAATAGCACCCTGCCTAGGTTCAAGAAGCTGGCAAGCCTGCATTACTCTTGGTCTAACAGTTGCCATTTGAGGTCTTCCGTATGGACAAAGGATAGAAGCCATAATATTCCCACCAAAGGCAGGACGAGTCTGAACAAGAAGTCCATCGTCATTAATATCCAAATCGGTGCAGTCAGCGGTAAGGCCTGTTCTTAGAAGAGCCGCCACTCTTGGTATAAAGGATCTTCCTATAGAAGTTGCTCCCGCAAGTAAAATCTCCGGACGGTACTGCTTAGCAAGAAAAGCCAAAACATTTCCGTAGGCTTCATCAGTAAAGTGAGCCAGAGCGGGATGATCAACAACATATACGATATCGGCTCCATAGCTAAAAAGTTCCTTTTCCAAGCCGTCTAATTTGTAACCAATAAGCACAGCTCCTACAGGAACTTTCTTCTTCTCGGCAAGCTGACGAGCCTTGGAAAGTAACTCAAAGGATACCCGATGGATACTTCCATGTTTCCATTCGGCATAAACCCATATACCTTGGTAAGTTTCTTGTTCTTTTGACGGGCCAGTTCCTACCTCAGGAAGCGATATGGCGCCGAATTCGCAGGAATCCACACACATCCCACAAAGAGTGCAGTCGTCAGAAACTTCTGCCTTTCCATCCAACATAGAAATGGCACCAACGGGGCATACATCAACACAGGTGCCACATCCGGTGCAACGATCCTTGTCTATAAGAGCCTTCATAGTCCTGGAACCCCCTGTTCTTTGAGGAGCTCATAAAGCCTGGCGGCTTGTTCTTGCACGGAACCTTCTATCATCACACGTTCTTTTGCCCTTTGAGGACTAAAAACTTTTATTACCTGAGTAAAAGATCCCTTAAGGCCTACCGTGTTTTCGGAAAGTCCAAGATCTGCCGCATCCCACACGGTAATATCATACCGTCTAGCTCGCAGAGTGGCTCGGTATGAGCGGACTCTGAGCCTTCCCACATCCTTAAGGACTGTAAGAAGTGCAGGAAGGGGAATTTTCCATAAAGCGGTTCCCTCATCAGTTTGCCGAATCACCTTCAACACCCTGGGCTCAACAAACTCAATTCTGCTCACATAAGTAGCATAAGGAATATCTAAGAGCGTGGCGAGTTCTGGTCCCACCTGAGCGGTGTCACCGTCTATGGCTTGTTTTCCGCAAATCACAAGATCCACATCACCCATTTTTCTTATTGCGGCCGAAAGAGTGTAGGAAGTTGCCCATGTATCAGCCCCAGCAAAGGCTCGATCGCTAAGAAGCACTGCATGATCGGCTCCTCGAGAAAGAGCATCCACAAGAACTTCTTTTGCTTGAGGAGGTCCCATTGTCAATACCGTTACTTTCACACTTTCTCTATTCATATCTTTAATGCGAAAAGCTGCTTCCAAGGCGAAATGGTCGAAGGGATTAAGGATTGAGGCAACTCCCTGACGAATCAAGGTATTTGTCGTGGGATCGATCCTTACATTTTGGGTCTCCGGCACCTGTTTTACACAAACGACGATATGCACAACTCTGACCCTCCTGAATCATTTAATAAAGGTCTCTTTTATTCGACCGTATTCTTTATTAAGTTCCTGACCAATGATGTTTCGCTGAATTTCGTTGGTGCCTTCATAAATCTGGAGAATTTTAGAGTCTCGAAGGAGTTTCTCCACGGGGTAATCTCTCATGTAACCGTAGCCGCCAAGGATTTGCACCGCTTCAAGAGCTACCTGCACTGCTACGTCGCTTGCAAAAATCTTGCACATAGCAGCAATCTTGCTGGCGTCAGGTGGATCAGCTTTGCTGTCGAGATAGCGAGCGGCAGAATATATGAGAGATCTAGCAGCTTCTATTTTTGTAGCCATATCAGCAAGTTTATGCTGAATAACCTGGAAAGATATTATTGGCTTTCCAAACTGGATTCTTTTTCGGGCATATTCAACCGATATATCAAGTGCTTCCTGAGCAAGCCCAACGCCTAGAGCTCCAATGCCAGGTCTGGATTTATCGAATGTTTTCATAGCTATGATGAATCCCATACCTTCACGGCCTATGAGTCTTTCTTTAGGAATTCGACAATCGTTGAAAATAAGCTCACGAGTTGCAGATGCTCTAATACCAAGCTTCTGCTCTTTTTTGCCAAATGAAAAACCTGGATCTCCCTTTTCTACCACGAAACAACTAGCTCCTCGAGGTCCCTTTGTGGGATCTGTGATGGCGAAAACGGAATAGATATCAGCCTCTCCACCGTTCGTAATCCACTGTTTTGTGCCGTTTAGAATGTATTCGTCTCCCACTCGGACAGCTCGAGTTCTTATTGCCGACACATCACTTCCTGCCCCGGGTTCGGTCAAAGCAAAGGCAGCAAGCTTTTCACCACGAGCTATCGGTGGCAAATACTTACGCTTAAGTTCTTCGCTACCAAACAAGATTATAGGATAAGCTCCTAGGCCAGACGCTGCAAAGGTTGTTGCTATGCCGATACAGCCTCTAGCAAGCTGTTCCACTACCAGGCAATTTTCCAAAATCCCCATCCCAAGCCCGCCGTAGGCTTCAGGAATCCAAATACCGAAGAGATCTGCCTGAGCAAGATCTTTCATAATCTCCCAGGGAAATTCTTCCTTTTCGTCCAATTCAGCCCTAACAAGCCTTATTCGTTCACGGACGATTTCGTAAGCTATTTCTTGAAGAAGTTTTTGTTCTTCGGTGAGAAAATACTCCACTGCTACCTCCGTCTGTTAATCTTGGGGTAACCACAGGAACTGCCCTTCTTCAGGATCATTAAAAATTTTCTCATTAAGGTTGTAGTACCACTCCCAATTATTTCGTGCTGGAACTGGTTCCGACCTCATCTGCGGTTACGCACCCGCTGGCTTGCTGTTATAAGTCACCAAGGAATCAAGCCTTTTTTCTACCAAAAGCGCTTATTGCCCAGCTCTTATAAATTCTGGCAACGTTTACCAAAGCGGGATCGGACTCAATCCCCGCTTCCATTTTTTCTGAAATATTTTCTCTGGCTAAAGAAATAGCCTTTTCAATTGCTCTAGACATTGCAAAGGCACCTGATCTTCCATGGGCAACAATCACTGGTCTTTTGACTCCGAGAAGCGGTGCTCCACCCGTCCACTCGTAGCGATACCTAACGAAACAATCCTGCCATCTTTTCTCATCCCCTTTATCAGAGCTGAGGGGCATCCCCCTGCCAATTGTTTCGTGTTGGAACTGGTTAGATTCCCATTTACAGCAACATTCCATTGGTTTGCTATTATCAGTCATCAAGTCAAGTTTTAGCCCTACGTCGGACGGTGGCGGAGGTGCTACAAGCTGGATGCCCATACTGGTGCAAAAAACTTCAAAGCTCCTAAGAAGATGTTCTGCAAGGGACTCGTAAAGCTTTAAAAAAAGGTTTCCCACAAATCCGTTGGTTACAAGGATGTCAACGGAAGTTGAAGGCGAAAACAGATCTTGAGGTTCTACAAAACCGCAAAAGTTCACCGGTAACCCTTGTAATATTGCGGCCGCTCGTCTTACTTCTACAGGTCCTTTGAATTTTTCCCGTCCTATATTTAGCAGAGCGATAGAGGGTTCGGTAGAACTTTTTATTACACGCCAATAAACCCTTCCAAGCAATGCTGCCTGAACCAAAGGAACAGCGTGAAGCCCCGTATAAGCTCCTGCATCAACGAGAAGAACATCACGATCAGGGGTTATAGGCACAAAAACAGCCAAAACCGGTCTTTTAACTTTACCGCTTAACCCCACATAATGCTTTGCCATTGCAACCACTGCTCGGCTATCCCCCGCACTCACTACCGCATCCACTTCCTTAGCTGCAAGGGATTTCATGGCTAGAGCCAAGGAAGATTTGGGGCGTCGCAAAATAGAAAGAATACCCGCTTCGTCTTCGCCAACTTTTTGAGGCGCATGGACGATGGAAAGGGATGGGGGCTGGGATGGGAAAATGCTTTTCAAAACATTCTCATCCCCAAACAGAACAAAATGAACATCAGGATGTTTCATTGCAAGCTTTACTCCCTCGACGACAGCTCCAGGAGCTCGGTCGCCTCCCATCCCGTCAACGGCTATTCTTAGCGGCATAGCCAACAAACAACTTAAATTTTATTCTTCTTCTTGCTCCTCCAATACAACTCTACCTTTGTAGGTTCCACAGGCAGGGCAAATCCTGTGGGGAAGTTTTGTTTCCTTGCATTTTGGGCAAATGGAAACAGCGGGAGCGTCAAGCCCATCGTGAGACCTTCGATTGTTTCGTCGAGACCTAGAAGTTTTTCTTTTTGGAACACCCATTGCTCTTATCTCCTTCCATGCTTTTAGAATTTTTGGTTATGAACGAGCCTCAGGAAATAAATTTTTTCGCTGCAACAACACAGCGAAGGGAGAATCGGACATCTTCTTGCAAGTGCACGTTTCTCGGTTAAGGTTGGCTCCGCACTGCGGACATAGTCCTTTGCAGTCATCGGAGCAAAGTAAAACCTGTGGAAGCGAAAGAAAAATTTCTTCAGCGATGATTAAATCAACATCGATTTCCTCACCGTCGAAAAATTCCACCTCCAATTCCTCCTCTTCCAGTTCAACCTCTTCTGTAACACTTACAGCTCCCTGAGGTTTACTGTAAAGGAAAGTCTCCAGAGGAAGATCCAACCGTTTAGAAAAGGTATCAAGACATCTATGGCAGGTCATAATCAAATCCCCGCCAATAAAGCCTGAAACATGTATGCAATTAGCTCGCTTTTCAAAACCAAGCTTCACCTCTAAAGGCTCAGCAAAGTCTATTTCGTAAGGATCATTTGGAGCCATAAAAGCCTCTAAGCTTGCCTTGCTCCACGAAAAAGACAAACTAAGCCCCTCATCGGGTATATCTTCTACTCTCAACTTCATAACGTCTCCTTTTTCTAAATAGTAATCTGTTGAGTATAAAAACAGAAAACATTCTGTCAAGCCTGGTGTGAGGCTGTTCCAAAATTATAAAGTAGACCTTTGATGGGGTACTGAAAAAATCTGAGGTAAAAGAAAAGGGTCAAGAGTACGTGAAGTGCCAGCATATAGAAGTTCCACAGAATCGCTTAGATTAG
>Ga0197142_1005083_pt1 | contig 10414 bp, 10 predicted proteins | sample GBS60_MetaG_FD_148614 | JGI IMG/M metagenome (GOLD analysis project Ga0197142, IMG submission 148614) | Sediment microbial communities from Great Boiling Springs, Gerlach, Nevada, United States - GBS 60_MetaG | ecosystem: Environmental > Aquatic > Thermal springs > Hot (42-90C) > Sediment...
GGCTCCAGATACATAGTTACTCCTCGAGAACGGATTGCATTACGCATAAGCCCAACGGCATCGTCGGCAAAAGCAGGAACAACAATGCGTATCCCCGGAAGCGTTACCAATGCACCTTCTATGTTCTGCGAATGATATAAACCACCTTGAATATATCCGCCACTGGCAAGACGAATCACGATGTTCGGAGTGAATTGCCCCTTTGTTCTCCAATAATCGTGTGAACATTCAACAAGTTGTTCCATTGCAGGCCAGAAGTAATCGGCAAATTCGGCACCTTCGATAACAACGCGAATGTCATCACGGTAACGGCAAAATCCATTGGCTGTTCCAACAATGTTATCCTCGGCAATTGGTGCGTTGAAAACTCTTTCTTTGCCAAACATTTGGGGCATTCCTTTTACAACGTTGAACACTCCGCCTTTACCTACGTCTTGTCCCCACAGAAAAGTATTCGGATTTCGCTGGAACTCTTCAATCAAGGTTTGGTTAATAGCTTCTCGTAATGAAATCAATGGTGCATCGGGCTCGGGATGAAATTCCTCGGTCTTAGCGTCTTTCGGAATATAGGGGTCGGGAATAATGAATTTATTCCATTGTGAGCCATCGGCATTTGGCATTTTTTCGGCTTGGTCAGCGGCTTCGAAAATAACCCTTTGGTTTTCATTTTCAATCTCCTGCAGTTCCTCTTCAGTAGCAATTCCACGACTTAGAATGTAGTATCGAAATTGAAGAAGAGGGTCTCTCCGAGCTACGGTTTGCAGTTCCTCGGGGGAACGATAGAGTTCGTGATTGTCGGAATTAGAATGAGAGCCTATTCGGTCGCATTCAGCGTGCACAATTGCTGGTCCATTACCACTTTCGACCCATTCTATGGCTGCTTTTAATGCTCTATACGAATCGAAAGGATCACGACCATCACAATTTATAATTTTTAAGTTTTTCAAACCCGAAAAGTTCTCGGCTACATTTAAATTTGCCATTACCTCGTGGAGAGGAACGGAAATTCCATACTTATTGTTCTGAATCACAAACACTACTGGTAACTTTTCGGCAGAAGCGCAATTCAAAGCTTCGAAATAATAACCTTCGGCAGTAGCGGATTCCCCTGTTGAACAGAAAACAATCTCATCGCCATTGTATCTACGAATAGCCCTTCCAAGTCCAGCAGCGTGCTGAGCATGGTTGCCGGTGCACGAAGACACATTTTGTATCCTGATTTCAGGTTTTGCAAAGTGATTACTCATATGGCGTCCGCCTCCAGCAACATCGGCGTCTTTGCTCAAACCATTCAATATTATCTCGTATGGAGTAATCCCAGCAGCCAGGCAAGTTAGCATATCGCGATAATAGGGGAAAAGAAAATCTTTGCCTGCACGAAACACAAGACCCAAAGCCAACTGAATCCCATCGTGCCCGCCAAATGGAGCGTGATACGACCAGCCTTTTGCCATTTTCAAATACAGCGCAGCTTTTTCGTCTAACCTCCTACCCAATTGGTTTAATTTATACCATTTCAAAATGGTGTCTCTGTCGAAACCAGTAAAATCAAATTTGCTATAAAGCTCGACATCGCGTTCCTTGCCTAGATAGGTTATTTTAACAATTTTTGCTTGTCCATTCGATTTTGATTGAATTTTCTTTTCGCTTAATTTTGTCTTTTGAGTTTTCATTTGTTCTATTTTTTTGTTATACGAAATTTAAATTTTATTAAACGAAAAAAAGTAACTTTGCTTTTAAATAAAAAAAGCGAATATATAGAAATTTTATGAAACAAAGAAGAATTGTAATCGGTGATGTTCATGGTTGCTATCGGACAATGGTAGAACTTATAGAAAAAAAAATTAGGATTTCTCAAAATGATATCATATATTTTCTTGGAGACTTAATCGACCGTGGACCACGGGTTCGCCAAACAGTCGATTACGTTCTTGAAATGTGTGAACAGGGAAAGGCTGTTGCAATTCGAGGCAACCACGAAGATATGCTACTACAATCATTAACCGATGCTTTCGCTTTTACCAACTGGATATACAATGGTTGTGAATCAACGCTTGCGGGGTTTGGTGTTCAACACCCCCTGGATATTCCCGAGAAATACTTGAATTTTTTTCAAAATATGCCATACTATGTTGAATTCAATGATTTTGTCCTTGTTCACGGCGATTTAGATTTTTCCGCAGAGGACCCGTTTCAAAACAAACATTGGATGGTTTGGGGGCGCAGCTCAGTAGTCCTTCCCGAAAAGATTGCTTATCGCAAACTTGTAGTTGGGCACACCCCAACCCCGTTGAGCAAAATTCAAAAGTCGTTGAAAGAATGGAAAATATACCTTGATGGAGGCTGTGTTTATGCAAAACACCCAATCCGCAGCGATTTGGGATATCTTTGTGCTCTCGAGCTAAACTCATTGACTCTTTTTTATGTTTTTAATATTGATTTTTGAACTTTAAAGAACTTTTTTGTAATCTTGAACTTTATTTTTTGGTAAATTAAAAACAGGTCTTTTATGAATTATTATGTAACAAAGGATAATCTTGATGAAAAGACAACTCAATGGCTAAAACAAATTGCTCCTTTCAATACCCACCGACTTGAACTTAACCTATCGAGGTCTGTGCTGATTGTTGTCGATATGCAAAAATTTTTTCTTGACCCATCATCTCCAACATTTACCTGTGGAGGCTTAGCAATTATCGACAATATAAAAAAGTTAATCGATACATATCGAAAAAAGCAATTTCCAGTGATTTACACCTGTCACGTTCACGACCCTAAAGGAATCGATGCGGGGATTATGAAATGGTGGTGGGAAGGAATGTGCATCGAAGGTTCCCCAGAAAGTAAAGTTATAGACGAAATTGCTCCGTTAGAAGGTGAAAAAATTATATATAAACACCGATATTCAGCTTTTTACAATACCGATTTAGAAATCTATTTGCGAGGCTTGAAAGTCGAAGATATTGTCATTACGGGAATTATGACCAATATGTGTTGTGAATCTACTGCCCGCGATGCTTATTATCGCGACTTCAGGGTGTTTTTCCTTGCCGACGCAACGGGAAGTATTAACGAGGAAATGCATCTTTCCAGCCTGCTTAATCTTGCATTTGGTTTTGCATACGTTACTCATACACAAGAAATTCTGGATTCGCTCAATAAATGATTCCTCTTCATCTTTTTCTGAAAAACGAAATAAATGGATAAACAATTGAAAATGCTCTGTTACTAGCTCTGATTTTAATAACTTCAATAATTTAACAAAGCATTGAACTATTAAGTTTATCGGAAATTAAAACTAACCGATAATTCACAAAATTTTTTAAAACAATTTGGTATAAAAATACAAAGTTCAACTTTTCTTTTTTTTCTAAAATCCGTAAATTATAAATTTTTTAAACCGGGAGAACAGAATGGATGAAAAAAACAAGCAGTTGGTCGAAGCCAAAATCAAGCAAATGTTTGAATTAAAAAATAAAGCACTCGAGGGTGGTGGAAAAGAAAGAATCGAAGCACAACACAAAAAAGGGAAACTTACCGCACGCGAACGAATTGATTTGCTTTTGGACAAAGGAAGCTTCTACGAAATCGATATGCTTGTACACCATCATTCCCACGACTTTGGCTTGGACAAAAATGTATTCTTTGGCGATGGTGTAGTTACTGGCTACGGAACAATCGAAGGGCGAAAGGTTTTTGTTTTCTCGCAAGATTTTACCGTCCTTGGAGGAAGTCTCGCAGCAGAACACGGACGGAAAATTTGCAAAATAATGGATATGGCGATGAAACTGGGCTGTCCCGTGATTGGATTGAACGACTCGGGCGGTGCCCGTGTCCAAGAAGGTGTAATTTCGCTTGGTGCCTACGCCGATATTTTCCTTCGTAACACTCTTGCTTCGGGTGTTATCCCGCAGATTTCTGTAATAATGGGACCCTGCGCCGGTGGTGCTGTTTATTCTCCTGCTATCACCGACTTTATAGTTATGGTGGAAAAAACATCCTATATGTTTGTTACTGGTCCAAAGGTTGTTAAAACTGTTTTACACGAAGAATATACTTCCGAAGAGCTTGGAGGCGCCAATGTCCACGCCACGAAAAGCGGTGTAGCCCATTTCACTGCACCAAACGATTTGGAAGCCCTGCGACTTGTCCGAAAACTTATCTCATTTATACCATCGAACAACAGCGAAGACCCGCCCTATGTACCTAATGATGACCCAATCGACCGCGAAGACGAGGAACTTAACTATATCGTTCCGGCAAATCCTAATCAACCTTACGATATGAAAGAAATAATTCGTAAAATCGCCGATAATGGTGAATTTCTCGAAGTCCACAAAGATTGGGCACCAAACATAATTGTTGGATTCATTCGACTTGGTGGCTACTCTGTTGGAGTTATTGCCAATCAACCAGCAGTTCTTGCTGGTGTGTTAGATATCAACTCATCGAGGAAAGGTGCTCGCTTCGTTCGTTTTTGCGACGCATTTAATATTCCATTGCTCGTTTTGGAAGATGTTCCAGGCTTTATGCCAGGGGCCGACCAGGAATGGGGCGGGATTATCACCAATGGGGCGAAACTGCTTTATGCATTTTGCGAAGCCACAGTCCCAAGAATCACTGTTATCACCCGCAAAGCCTACGGCGGAGCTTATGACGTTATGAACAGCAAACATATTCGTGGCGATTTTAACTTTGCCTGGCCAACAGCTGAACTTGCAGTTATGGGCCCAAAAGGTGCAGTCGAAATCATTTTCAAAAAGGAGATAGAAAGCGCCCCCGACCCCGAAAAAAAAGAAGAAGAACTAATTGAGCTCTTCAACCAAAAGTTTGCAAATCCTTATATTGCCGCCTCCTATGGCTATATCGACGATGTGATTGAGCCAAAGAAAACCCGACCCATCCTTATAAATGCATTTCGCTTGTTGGAAACAAAAGTCGACAGTAATCCTCCTAAAAAACATGGCAACATTCCACTATGAGCCCATTTCGCTTATAGATTATTGCGTATGTTCTGGTCAGGTGTTAAAATAGACAAATTTTAAAGATAATAGAGAAATCAAAAAAGGAAATTATATAAGAGTTGAACAATAATTAATAATCTTTAAAGAAGTGACGTAAAATTGTCTCGAGACGTTGTTATCAGGAATTATTCCCGAATTCCATTTCTCGAATCCATAATTCAAGATGTAGGAAAGATTTAGTCTTTCTACAACAATGTAACAACATAGATTCCGTATTTACGAATTTTCATTTTCTTAAAATTTAGCTAAGTACACAAAATGCATATAAAAGATTAGCAGAAATTATGAAAGAACTTATTGGCTAATCTGCTTTGTTAATTTATCCGCAAATATTTTTGTAATTTTGTTTTTTTTCATACGCTATGCTGGAAGTAACATTAGAAAGAGCACGTGAGTTGCTCGAAAATTGCCGGGGCAAGCGGATTGCAGTCGTTGGAGATGTAATGCTTGACCGCTTCTTCTGGGGCACTGTAAACAGGATATCACCCGAAGCTCCTGTTCCTGTTGTCGATTTAGAGGAAGAGACAGCACATCTTGGTGGTGCGTCGAACGTTGCAAACAATTTGAGCAATCTTGGAATTTTTCCCCTCCTTTGCGGTGTGGTTGGCGATGATAATAGTGGAAAAATATTTTTTGAAATTGCTCAGCAAAACGGAATTGACATTTCAGGTCTCTTTGTAGATAATACTCGTCCAACAACCGTTAAAACCCGCATCATAGCAAACAATCAGCATGTAGTTCGTGTCGACCGAGAAGTTCGAGAGCCAATTCCCGAACATATTACAGATTCAATCATAAAAGTTATAGCAAACGAAAAGAATCTCGATGGAATCATATTTCAAGATTACAACAAAGGAACTATAACGACACGACTTATACACACATTGATAAAAATTGCAAACGACCGTGGAATTCCAACCTTTGTCGACCCGAAATTCGACAACTTTTTTGAATATAAAAATTCTACCGTTTTTAAACCAAATCGAAAGGAAGCTCAGCAGGCGTTAAATCGGAAATTGCAAAACCGGGAACAGATTCTTGCCGCCGGAGATGAACTAATGCAGAAGCTTGCGCCCCAGGCTGTGCTATTGACACTTGGAACCGACGGAATGGCCTTGTTCGAAGCCAACGGTGAGGTTTCTTTTGTTTCTACACGTGCTCGTAAAGTTGCCGACGTCTCGGGCGCTGGCGATACAACCATTGCAACTTTCGCTGCAATCTACACTTCTGGCGCAAATTTGAAGGAGTGTGCCACAATTGCAAATTATGCAGCAGGTGTGGTTTGCGAGGAACCTGGGGTTGTTCCAATTACAATCGACAAACTTCTGGATTCAATCCGGAAAAACAACAAAAAGAATAGCATTTGATGATTGTCGATTTTAATGAAATTGAGCAAATTTGCAATTCATTGAGAAAACAAAACAAAAAGATTGTGTTTACAAACGGTTGTTTCGACATACTTCACCGAGGTCATATTGAATATCTTTCGAAAACAAAAGAATTTGGCGATGTTCTAATTGTTGGTTTGAACAGCGACGAATCTGTTCAACGATTGAAAGGGATGGATAGACCCATCAATTCCCAAGAAGACCGCGCCAGCATTCTCGACGCTTTGAAACCTGTGGATTACGTGGTGATTTTCGAAGAAGATACCCCTCTTCGCCTTATTCAAGTCATCAAACCCGATGTACTTGTAAAAGGGGGAGATTATCGGATTGATGAAATTGTTGGCTCAGAATTCGTTATTTCATACGGCGGGGATGTCAGAGTCATTCCATTTGTCGAAGGCAAATCAACCACAAAAATAATTCAAAAAATAAAAGGAATTAATACTGGATAGGTAAACCAGATGAAACTGCCTTCGAGACGGTCTCCATTTTATTTTGCTCACTTCATAAAAATCAAAATGCTACTCCATTGAAATCCTGAATTTTGGTGATTTAGCGTTACCAAAGTTCAATTCTACAGTATATCTTATCAAAAGGTTTAGTGCATTCTGAACAAGTCGGGAATCTGCTTGGATAATTTCTTTCCGAATCTGGAAATGTGTTTGCGACGCGGCGTAGGAACCACCTTCGAGTTCAGTTGTTAATGTTTGAGAAAGTATCGCCTTCGAAATTTCGTTGTTTGCAAAACGAATCAACTCCAAATAGAGTTCCACCGAGGAGTTGCGATTAGGCTCGTGAAGTTCAATTTTTACATCCATCGGTGAAACAATAATAGCATCTTCGTAGATACTTTCTAAATCACGAGCAAGTTGTTCGATTTCATTATTTGTTGCTCCTCGTTGATATTGACCAATCAAAATTGGCATTCCATAGCGTTCGGTGAAGTTCACCCAAAAACGCAATCCTCCATTTTTGAAGGTCACTGGCCAATAGCATTTGGCAAGTAGGGAATGCCCATAAGGATTAATTGCAGAAGCTTCGTGCTGGACATTGATTATTTTATATCGCTCGACCACTTGACTTTCCGATGGATTTGAGCCATTATATATTAAATTCCCGTTGCTGTCGAAGGCGAACCATTCCTGTGGCTTTGCTTTGAGCTCGGTTGGAATGATTTTGCCATTCTCGTAATTCCAAATGATTTCAATTGGCTGGAAACCGAAAAGCGGGGCCTCGAGTATGTCCGACTCGATTTGGTAAATATCAAGATTGTCGAATACTTGACGAATCAACCCAAAAACTTCGTTGCCAGAATCCATCTGTTCAACTGTCCAGGGGAGCGAGAGAACTCCGCTTTTACGGGATTGAATACAACTCCAGACGTGTGGGTCGTTCTTTAATTCACGATAAACCTCGAAGCCCCGCCCAATTTTTCGTAAGATTGTGTCGGGATTCGGTAACAAATTCGTTGTTCGATAAAATGAATTATATATTTCACGCAATAATTTGATTGTTGTTTGGTAAGTATATGAAAATAAAAAAGATAAATAATCGAGAAAATCGGAAAGTAACGAATAGGCAACTAAATTTTGCTTTGATTCATTCCCTTCTTTTTGTGTGTTTATGCCATTTCCCCTTATTCCTGTATTTTGTTACTCAATTGTGGAGGTGATATGTTTGCTTTTCCTTTTGACTTTGACTCAGTTGTCCTGAACGATTACTTCTCTAAAACCCTCGACACTGTGAACCGATTCGCCGTGGACTATAACCAGAAAAGGTTGTACTTCTTAATCAACAAAACAAATGGATTATGGATGCTTGTCAATAAGGTTGTGCTACTTAAAAACAAAGCTAAATTGGTCGGGGTATTCTGGCAACAAGGTAAATGCTGGGATGGCTTCTATATACTGCCTTTCGATTCTGACGACCTGAATAAAAAAACGGCGGAACAAATAGCAGCGATTCTGGATAAATTAAAGGAAAATTAGCGTCATAAACGCCGTATAAACGCCGTTTTTCGACTAGGCTATACTAAATATACCCCTGCTTCGATATAAAAAGGGAAGGAGGGGGCTTATCTCATTAAATATTTTTTCAGCAATTCAAAGGCGTATCGAATTTCTAATCCATCAGCGTTGAAAAATTTCATACAGGAGGCTCATTTTATTCCTTCACCTAAATCCCTTCTAATTGTATTTACTGAACAATTTAAAAGAATAGCTATTTGTTGTACGGTCTTACCCCTCTGCTTTAATTCCTTTGCCATCCTTTCCCTAAATTTTCTAATCGTTCGTAATAATGGTATGTAATATGACGCACCTCCAAATTCCTTAATAAGTAGCCTCGTTGCCTCAATCCCTATATGCTCCGCTATTTCCTTAATCTCACCTTCTAAATCCGATAACTCTAATTCTTTAAATAACTTATCCAATTTTCCACTCAATTTGTGAAACAAAAATCCTGGAGTTTTGCCCGCAACGGGGAAGGCTTGAAGATGTGTGTTTTTAGATTTGTTTCAAACCTTTAGGTAGCATTTCTTTTGTTATTTCAATCCTTGTTTTACTGGATGCTTCTGCACAAATACCAAAAAACAAATATTAAATTACAAAAAAAATTTTTTAAAAAAATTATTCGATTTAAAATCCTGATTTTTTGAACATAGTTTGAAATTTTTTCCAGCAATAATATAAATGCTGGGATGGTTACTACGACTTGCACTTTGATTCCGATAACCTGAATAGAAAAACAGCTGAACAAATTACAGCGTTCTTAAAGCGTTTTTAATAGCAAAAAAAAACGCCATAGGGGGATTTTTTATATGCCTCGATGACAAATTTGGGGTCAATCGAACTGCTCTGTTAATGTTAAGTGATTCAAATTTACTGGCTCTACTCTCGGGACAACATAAGGGATAAGTTTAATTATGACTTCTAACCTCTCCCTGGGTTTTAATTCATTAAGATAATCGGGTATTTTCTCTATCTCCCCCTCTAAAATACTCGATAATACCTCGCGTAACCTCGCCGATATTTTGTTTGGTGTGCCCTTCTGCCTCCCCCCAAACTTCTTTCCAGTTGTGTTTGCCATCACTCCCCCTCGATTCTTTTCAAAACTACTTTAGTTTTACAAATATACAAATTTTTCTTATCTTTAAAGTAAATCTCTATACCACAGATACACCTCGAGCCCCTCGGCGTTCTCCAACTTCCCATAATCCAAAACAAAGAAACGTAACCCCTTTGTCCAATATTTAGCCCCAGCGCTTGTTAGGGCTTCCTTAATAATTTCTGCCTCTTGGAGTGAATGCACTCTGAACCCGTTCTTAAACATATTTGGACGATTTGAAAAATGAACAACACACACCTTCCGCATACCATTTTTTGTGTCAGGAAATTCAACGATACACTTCTTTGGACTAATGGAACGGCGAAATTCCTGAACCTCGTCAGGATAAAGAACGAAGGTTTCTACTCGTTCAATCCTCATTTTACACCTCCAATAGTTTAACAAAAGTTTGATGGTTCTTTTTAAATTGTTCGAAAACTTTTTGCTCTAACTGCGAAAGCTCGTGAAAAGTACAACCATAGGCGCGAGCCTTTTTCACTTCTTTCAATAACGAATACACGGCAGGGTCGGTAACCTCCCAACTTAAATTGTTCAAAAACACAACTAAACGCCCCGCGATTGCGTCGAACAAGGTGAGTTGGTCTTTGGCACGCTGGTAATTGGCTCGAATTTTCTCGAAAAACTCACTCTTTGCACGCTCGCTGGCTGGGGTTTGCAAACCAATCTCGATTAACTGTAATTGAATTTTTACGAAATCAGCAATCGATAACCTACCACAAGGGGTGGGGATGTCTACCCTTCCCGCCCGCCTGTCCCGTAACAAAGCAAGGAGTTTGTTACGCAAATCCCCAGCCTCAACGGTGGGTGGTTGTTCGCTGATTTTTCCCTGCTCCCCTTCACAAAAAGGGTGGAAAATCTCGAAAATCATTTATCTAT
>Ga0197142_1005084_pt1 | contig 10414 bp, 5 predicted proteins | sample GBS60_MetaG_FD_148614 | JGI IMG/M metagenome (GOLD analysis project Ga0197142, IMG submission 148614) | Sediment microbial communities from Great Boiling Springs, Gerlach, Nevada, United States - GBS 60_MetaG | ecosystem: Environmental > Aquatic > Thermal springs > Hot (42-90C) > Sediment...
AAATCAATATTAAAATTCACTTTATTAATTTTTTTACGTGAAGCTAGTTGGTCCTACTTCCCCTTCGTCTCTCCTACAGTTGGTCTTTTTTAAATTACATGCTTTTTAATGTTTAAAAACGAAAAGGCATTACCAAAGAGAGACTAAGTAGATGTGTCTATTTTAAAGTATTTGTAACCTTCACAGACGAACACTTTAAGACTGGCAAGTTATAGACGAAATTCTTGCATTGTGGTCTCATAAAAAATAAGAGATTTGTTTTTTAAAAGGTTTGCCGCGCATTATATTTATGTTCCTTTTTCTGCCCTAAAAGGAATTTGTGGGGAGCGGGGAAAGAAGTTTTCGACCAAATTCCCAAACAAAAGTTTTTGAGTTAGGACGTTTAGATTCAGCCTCAAAGTATGCCTGTTGATCAGTGCCAGGTATCAATCTTCAAGTACCTAGAAATTAATGAATAGACAAAGTTTTAACTTTTTGAGGGGAGAAAGTTTTTTTAAAAAAAACTGTTGTGTCTGCGCTTAGCTACAGGTTTAATTCGAGTCAAATTTACTTGGTATTGTATGAACTAACAGGGGATAAAGTTTTTTGTTTTACATTGAAGAAAATGATCCTAGTAGAAGTTCATCTAGGAAAGGCTAGACCGGTCAAATTCTGTTTTCAATTCTGTTCTTGAAAATTTTCATCTGGGTTAAAAAGCTCAAAACTTTTGAACTGAGTCTAAGTTGCTTATCTTAATTCTTTGCCTCTGGTTTTTGAAAAGTGACCTCGAATGATTTGAGTGGGTCGCCAATGCCCGGGAAGAGCGTGTACTCAGACTTGTATCTTCCTAGTAAATAGTCTCTCACGCTGAGTGTCGTCGAGGCTAGCCGTTGCCGACCTTCGGGCGTTAAATTGATCTCAAACCGCGAAGTGGCATCGAGCAAGCTAAATCGATTTTCCCGGGTTTGGCTTAGCAAGCTGGTGTTGGTTCGATCTCCTAAGTTGGTTCTAAATAGTGAATCAAAACTCGGACTTTGATTTGGAATGGTTCTAGCTTCTGTACCTGATACACTGCCTTGTTGTGGCTGCCCTGACGAGGATCGATCTTGCTCAGTAGGCGAAGTGGTCGGCGTGGTTTGCGATCTTTGATTAGACCAAGGAAAAGATCTTAAAGGATCATCAGCAGACCGGTTTGTTCCAAGGGGATTTGTGTTAAAGATGTCTGCTGAGCCACTTGAGTTATAAGGCTGTTGAGGCTGTGAAACTCGGTTTAATTCAGGTGACAAGTTTAAACCTCTCCAAACAACTCTTCTACACTCTGTTAAGGTCTGCAAATTTTGCTCGATTGTGCCATTTCCTTGTGATGGAACCTCCGCTTGAGCTAGAACTCTTTCAACGCGAGCCCAAATATTTCTGTTGTCAAAAAGACCTTCAACAGCTCTGAGGCGTCCTTGGTTGTCAAAAATATCAACACCCACAGTTTTTAAAACTTCTTCTCTCAATTTATCTCGCGCTTTCTCAAGATTTTGAGGGGTAACTCCACCTTCCATTTTACTGGCCTCCCTAATGCAATAAGCCAGCACCTGATATTGAGCGGTCGTCTTTTTTAAGGCAATCTCTTGATCAGCATAAGTATGATGCTTTTTAGCTCTAAACTGACGTAACTCTTGCTGTGTTAAAGAAGACTCAGAAGCTCCTTTCACTGACCAGTTAAACATATCGCCTCTTGCAAAGATGCCTCGAATTGTCGGGTCAGTTACTAAGTTATATTTATGCAACTCGTTAAAAAAGCCTTCCCTAATTTGAAGATACTGTTGAAACTCTTGTGAGTTTGCGGCTAGAGGATTTGCAGACGGTTTAGTGCCCAAAAATCCCGAAGCTCTTTCTAAGCTAATTTCAGGACTCGAAAGTCTAGGTTCTAAATTTACCCTAGGTGTAACATCAGGATTACCCATCCTATAATCTATTTCTTTAAAAATTTAACATTGCTTCAATCTTCGTTTGATCTTAAATGTGGACCTTTAATTAAAAGGAATTTTTTAATGGGACACTAGGCAGTTCTTTACTGCATGTTCTATTTGTATGGGGTAATGCTAATTAACTAAAAACTAATTGAAACTAGTGTTCCATTAGTTAGTTTTTTAGCGCGATAAGTTATTACGATTAAATCAAGCTACTGGTCGGGTAAAGACACCGTGAGATTCTCCTTGGAAACATTTTATTTTTAAGATTATTCGCTTAAAATTATTGTCATAGTGAAGTTGTTCAATCTGGTAAACCTAATTAGTAGAGGTTTAGTTTTAGGGTTAATTGTGGCGCAGGTAAGTCTTAATGCTCAAAGGTTGTGTTTCAACCAAAAAAATGGAGAGGTGAGATAGTTTAGTGGCAACTGTGGGCGGGGCTTCAAAGAGGTTAAATCGGTTATTAGAAGCGCTACCATAAAAGATGGCTCTGTTACGGATCCAAAGCTTTCAGGAAATATATCCTGGGGCAAGATTAACTCTTCTTCCATACTAAACAACGCAATTTCATGGGATAAGGTTCAAAAGCCGGATGGCGGTATACCGGGTTCTCAAATAGAGAATTTTTCTGTAACACAAAACAATTTAGCAACTGGCAGTGTTACCTCTAGTAAGATATCTGTGAATATTGCGAATCCTTTACCGTTTGCCATGTACTCTTTGGTTTTCTCAGGCTCAGGAAATGGGTTTTTGCCTTTATCAGGGCACTTCACTTCTTTGGCTTCGACTTTTATACCGGTCCATAATTCTTATTTTTGCAACCTTTTTCATTTAATAGCTGCCTCAGATAGCTTCCTTCCACCAGGATCTTCACGTACCGTACAATTAGTTACAACTGGAAATCAAGTTATAGCTGGGTGTTCTCTCACCTCATCATCGAAAGTTTGCTCGGTAGAGTCAGATCCTTGGTCCCCGGAGTTTATAGGGATACGGGTGATTGAAGCTGGCTCCCCTCCGCCTGCTTTCACAACTGTCACAGTTAAATGCCGAAAACTGGTTTTAACTGATTAAGATTTGGGAGTTTGGGTTATGTTTAACTTGGTGCCTCAAAAGTTTTGCTGAATTTTTAAGGCATATTAGAGCTGGATTAGTAGAGAATTTTGACGAAAAATCTAAACTTTTGGTTTCTGGTACTGCTAGAGGCTCTGACCATCCAGTGGCTGTAGTGGGGAGTTGTGGCTTTTAGTTGAGGAGTTTGACAGGGAAGGGAATTAGCTCGCGTTTCGAAGACTTACCCAGCAAGTTTGACCAAAAGTTCGTAAGCATTCGTTTTTTGAAGGATTTAATTTTCGTTGTTTGACGGACCACTGTATCAATTATCAGACATTGATTTAATTTTAATTAGGTAGCTTTTTTAAACTAAAAATCTTAAAACAATTGAAAACTTGGTGCTTCAAAGTGTTATTTTTAAAACTCGACTCTCCAACTTTGGGAGTTAGCAATAATCTGAATCTGACGTAGGTTATTTAGCTTTACGTATCTGTTTAGAAATTGAAAATGGTTTGAAGTAAATATTTTTAATTTGCCTTGAAGTAGGCAGGCATTACAAAGCTAAACACATTGCGTTACTAAAACTGAAGTGTCAAAAAATGTATAGACAGTTAAGGTGGCTTGTGTTAATTCTATTTTTGATCGTTTTAAGGTAGTAGATTTCTTTAAAATTTTCGATTGCGCGATGCAGTTTTTATGAGTTAGCGTGTTTAATTATGCTAGATAAGAGTTTTAGCCTTAATCTAGCAGTTGAAACATAAACAGCTTAGGCAACATAAGAACGCTTGAGCCTAGTCAAGCTTTTTAAGGCATGTAGTTTGATTCACTGTGAGCTCTCTTAAGATGGTTTTGTGAACAAAGTTGTGTGAGTACAATGAGAAGCATTTGTAGTAGCTTGGCCATATTTTTACTGGCCAAGCTACAAAATAGCTATAATCTTCTTAATTTTAAAGTCAAAGTGCAAAGTTCTGACTTTTGCCCCATTTCGAACAGAACCTTGAGTAGATCAGTATCATCAACTTTTCCATCAGCGTTTGTATCTGGATTAACTTCGGGATCGCAACTCACAACTTCCTCGCCGAAACTCTCTAAAACATATTCTAGGTCTAGCTCATCAACTTCACCACTTTTGTCAACATCACCAAACCTAGTTTGTCCAATTACATGAGTTTTTAGAAAAGTTTTACGCTCTGGCACGGCGTTAATCTCATAAAAAAGATTAACCGTAGCTGTTTTAGGGTTAACAGAGACATCAGCCAAGCTTACCTCTCCGCCAGTAAAGTCAGAAGGCATAAATACCACTTGATCTTTTAGTCTGACTCTTACCTTCCTAGCAGATTTAGAAACTAATCTGCTAACAGTTCTGTTGCAAGTTTTCCCTTCAAATACAACAGGGAAGCAGCTTGAGTAACTTGACTCATCGTCAAACCTTTCATCGCCTCCTTGAGGGTAGGCTAAGCCTACAAAACCTATGAGAGCATAAAGAATTGTTTTTGCCACTACCTTTAAATTGCTAATCATATCTCAATACCTCCTTCTTAGCTTGAATCGTTAAAATTGCGGAAAGTTTACTTCGAGATTCCGAGATCTTTAAAAGCTCGACTGAAGGCAATAGTTTTGGGATGCTCAAGAACTAAAGTGTGCGCTTTAATTTTGATGCAAACTTTCACCTGGGTCTCAAGTCAAATTAAAATCCAGGTGAGAGGAGAGTAATTTAACATTTTTTTGATTAAGTTGTGTTTAAATAACTGTTGTAAATAATTTTATCGAACTTGATTCTCAGTTTACCGCTGGAAAAGCAACACGGTACTTGAACGAATTACTCGTTAAAAAGGGCATTCCTTGAGTTTCTAGAAACTCCGCATCATAGGTTATCAGCGCGCACTCCTAGATAAGTTCTCATTATGAAATCGCACGATCAGCTTTCTGTCGGTTAAACTTAATTCAGCACCAGAGAAAGGGTGTAAATCCTAGAGTAATGCCATTATTATGGTTTGGCGCGTGACAAATCAGAGCAGAACAGGAGGTAGAGTTTTTGTTCCAGCGTTTGGGCTTAAATTTTGGGGCTAACGTACTAAAAGCTTTTTTTCGACTTTTAAAAACTTCAAATCGCAAGTGAAAACTAGTAAGTAGATGCGTTGAGCCCCGCTTTTCCGAGGCCTTGAAAATAAAAAGGATAACAGTAGAATTTAGTTTTTAAAAAACTAAATATCTTAAAATAAATCCTTTACAAAAGGTGTAAAAATATAAAACATCGTTTTAATATAAAGAGGCTGCGACCAAATTTTGATTTCGCTTGCGCATAGATATAGAAATTCTATACAATTTCTATAGTATGAGTTTATCTGCTTTAGCTAATGATTGGCTAAGGCTTAGTTTAGTAAAACCTGCAGAGGAGATAGAAAATGATTACTTTTTTATAGAAAAGCTTAGATTTAGAAAAGGCAGAGTTCATATTTTAAAAAGCAGACTGCTTCCTGCGGCGCTTATATGTAAATTAGTCCAAATAGTTCTGCCGCATGTTGATTGGGTGATTTTAGTTAATTTAAGAAACCTAAACTATGCTTATCTTGGCAAATTTGTTGATGAAGCAAACTTAGAAAAAGTGCTAGTAACATCTGACACTAATTTTGAGCTTTTAGAAAGACTTGCGGCTATTAAAAATAGCGTAATTATTGCTTTTAATACTGTCTTTTTTATAAGACCTCTTTTTTACTTTTTAGTTAAGAAAACCTTCTCTACTTATTTTTTATTTTTTTCAAAGCCGATAAAGCCTCCAAAAAATGCTTACACCATTTCTCAAATTAGCTTGGTAGACGAGCTAGCTTACTCAGCGCGCTTTGAAAGGTCGAAAGATCCCTTGCTTGCTCAACATGTATATCACTTTTCTGTTTAAGGATTGGCTTTTTCAGGTAAAAAACTTAAAAAATGCGGCATTTGAAGATAGAGGAATAATTTTGGCCTTAACACAAGATCTGCCACAATGGCTTGTAAAAAAGAAAGTAAGTGCTCTTTTCCATGCTTGTTCAGACGCTAAAGTTATAAAATTTCTAGCAAAAGAACAGTTTCCACTTTTCATTCAGCTTGCTCGAAAGCTTAGTTATTATCTGCCTGACCTAGGGCTGAACGAAAGTTTTGATCAAAAAGACCCCTCAACTTATTGCTTAAGTGTAGATGTTTTATCATATGAAAGATTTTTTGGAAGTTTTAGTAAAGCTCTAGACTTTATAGATTCAACTATAACTAAAACTTTAAATCTTAAGCTACCTTTTATTGCTTCTAATAACCCAAACTTAAATGTTTTAATTTTCCGCCTAGCGCAAAATAAAGTTTTTGGAAATTTAGAACAGGCTCTACAGCTTGTAAAAGACTTGCCAATTGAAGAGATTTTAAGCGAAAGAGATGAAATAGTAAGACTTGCAAAATTTAAAATTTTTAGGTTAGCTCAAGCTTTAGATAATTTAGCCCTTTTAAAAAAACTTTTAAGCGAAAGATCCTTCAAACTACTAAGCAGCTTAGTTGCTAACACTTCAGCGATCACTCAGCTAAGACCGGAAAGAAATGTTTCAGTGTTTAAAAGATTTTTTTCAGATAATCACCTAGATATTGAAAACACTATTTATGAGGCTCTTTTGTTGTTGAGGCAAAAATTTTCTTCATATAATTCTTGCCCGTCAAAAATATTTATAAAGATCACAGGTAAACAACAGTTTTTTAGGGAAATCTTTAGAGTTCCAAATTACTTTACAGAGTGCTGGTGTAGGGATCTTGCTAGAGTAGTTACCAAAAAACTTACCTTCTTGCCAGAAGATTTAATTGTTATAGGGTTAGACCCATATGAGAAAGACTTTAACTTTCAAGGAAAACTATTTGACAATCAGCAGAAAAAGTTAAAAATCTCAGAAATCGTTGGGATTAGTTTATTTGGAGATGTTCGCAAAATTTCTCTGCAGGAATTTAGACTCCCAGAGCTTCAATCTAAGCTAGTTTCATTGCAAGAAAAAGTTCAAAAGCAGCCTAACTACTTTGATGTCCCGCCTGTTTTATTTAAGAGACCTATTAAAATTAATACCATTAAGCTAGTTGATCCTCCAATTTTTGATTTTAAGGCGATCATCATAGACAAAAAAAGAATTGATGTTAAAAAAACTATAATTCATGAAACAATAATGCCAGATTGGTGGAGCAACGAGATTAATGACTCTTGGTTTAACCAGAGTACAAAAGTAAATCCGAGCATTCAGTTAAATGAGCTAAATAAAAACGCCGAGTACAACAAAAATGCTGAAAAAATTAGACAGTATTACAAGCTAGTTTTAAAAAACAAAAATATTACCCTGTGGGTGTTTGATATCGATGGGGAAACTTTTCTTCACGGAATTTGGGCATAATTACCAATTAAATCTGACCTAAAATAGTGATACTAAAAATTAAATAAATGTAAGAAGCTCACCGATTTTTAAAAAACCAACTCCTCATAAAAATTCTAAAAATTACTTTCAAAATTTTTTCTCCAGATAGAGAACCCCTCAAACATTCAACCGATTTATAACTTGATAATTTTCTCTGCGTATTTAAGGCTTTTGAAGAACTTTCTAGTTTTTAGGGGAAAGACAGGCGAATTTCTGAAAGCCTGTTTTTTGCTGTTCAAACCATGTTTGAGCGAAAATTTTATTTAGAAAAGGCGCAAGTTTGGAATTAAAATTAAAGTTATGAATGCTGGATTATGTTTTAATTTTTATTGTGATTTAACCCCACATTCTTTAACATCAAAATATTAAGATGGAGAAAAAAAATTTAGTTGTTCCTTTGATCGCGCTCAAAGAGTCGGTTGTGTATCCTAGTCACACAGCTCCTCTGTTTGCCGGGAGGCCCAAAACTATTAAAGCTATAGAAGTTGCAGAAGACCAAGATCTACTGTTAATGATGGTTGCCCAAAAAGATGCCTCAATTGAGGATCCAAAAGAGTCTGACTTATTTACAGTAGGGACTTTAGGAGAGATAGTTCAGACAATAAGAAAACTTGATGTTCAGTTGAGCCTAGCTGTTGAAGGGAAGTTTAGGGCTAAGATCAAAAAGTTCTTAAAAACAGACGATTATTTTCTGGTTGAAATCGAAGAGCTACCTTCAATTTATGAACCCTCCAATGAATTAACTGAAGCAGTTCAGGCTTTAAGGGATAGTTTTAGCGAATACGTGAATGCTTATAAAACAAGCATCAAGGATAGCGTTTTAAACCAGATCTCTGTGATAGAAGATCCGTTTCGTCTTTGCTATGCAATAGCTCCTTATATCAATTTAAAGTTCGAAGACAAGCAAGCTTTGCTAGAGATCAATGATGCCTTTGAGCTAATTCACAGGCTGACTGATTTTATAAAGAAAGAAATAGAGCTTTTTGAGGTAGAAAAGAGGTTAAAAAGCAAAGTTAAAAAGCAGGAGCAAAAAAGTCAGAAAGATTTCTTTTTTAATGAAGGCATAAGAGTACTTCAAAAAGAGCTAGGCGAAAAGGATGATTTTAGGAACGAAATCCTGGAGTTAGAAGAGAAACTTCGATCCAAGAAAATGCCAGAAGAAGCCAGAGATAAGACAGAGAAAGAAATAAGGAAACTTAAGATGATGTCTCCGATGAGCGCTGAAGCTACTGTTGTGAGAAATTATGTTGATTGGATGTTATCTCTACCTTGGGATGAAGTGTCAGAAGATGTAATAGACTTAAAACGAGCTAAGGAGATTTTGGATCAAGACCACTACGGTTTGGAGAAAGTAAAAGAGCGAATTTTAGAGTATTTAGCCGTTCAAAAATTAAACAAGAAAATTAAAGGACCGATTTTATGCTTTGTAGGTCCTCCAGGAGTAGGAAAAACTAGCTTAGGTAAATCAATTGCGCGCTCTTTGAAAAGGTCATTCGTGAGGACTGCTCTTGGCGGTGTAAGGGATGAAGCTGAAATTCGTGGACACAGGAGGACTTACATAGGAGCTCTGCCAGGGAAAATTATTCAGGGAATTAAAAAAGCTGGCACCTCAAACCCAGTCTTTTTGCTTGATGAAATAGACAAAATGACAGTTGACTTTAGAGGAGATCCGGCTGCGGCTTTGTTGGAGGTTTTAGACCCAGAGCAAAACAACACCTTTAACGATCACTATTTAGACTGTGATTATGATCTTAGCAGAGTTATGTTTATCTGCACCGCTAATCAGTTGCACACCATACCTCCGCCTCTGCTTGACAGAATGGAGATCATCCGAATATCAGGTTACACTGAGGTAGAAAAATTGAATATCGCCAGAAGGCATTTGTTACCAGAAGAGATTGAGCAAGCTGGGCTTAAGGAGAAAAATTTGGAGCTATCAGACGAGGCTATCAAGGAGATCATTAGAAGATATACTAGAGAAGCCGGGGTTAGAAATCTTAAGAGAACTCTGGCCGCTTTGTGTAGAAAGGTAGCCGTTAAGCTTCTTCAAGATAACAACATAGATCAAACTGTGCGGATTGACAAAGATGATTTGCCAAGATTTATAGGGTATCCCCCTTATCGTTATGGGGAGATAGATCAACGAAATCTTGTTGGTTCATGTACTGGGCTCGCTTGGACAGACAAAGGTGGAGAGCTGCTTGTTATTGAAGTTGCAATTGTTCCGGGGAAAGGCAGACTTCAAATTACTGGTAAGCTGGGAGAAGTTATGCAGGAATCTGCTAAAGCTGCATTAACTTTTGTGCGAAGCAGGCATGCGCTTTTCGGGTTGCCTAAGATGTTTTTTGACCAAATAGATGTTCACATTCACGTGCCTGAAGGCGCGATACCAAAAGATGGGCCTTCGGCGGGAATAACAATTGCTACAGCTTTAGTGTCGGCTCTGACGGGAATTCCCGTAAATAGGAATGTAGCGATGACTGGTGAAATCACGTTGCGGGGAAGTGTTTTGCCCATCGGTGGCCTTAAGGAAAAATGTTTGGCGGCCAGCCGAGCAGGAATCACTAAAGTTATAATACCTGCTAAAAACGATGTCGAGATAGAGGAGATTCCGGCAAAAGTCCGCGATCAGTTAGAAATTGTACTTGTTGAGCATTTTGACCAAGTTATGGTGGAAGCTTTGATTATTGAATCTGAAGAGCATTTACATGAAATTTTGAACGCTCGGAAAAAACAAGATATTCTTCTTTTCGATAATTTAAATAAAGCTTCAAAAGGCGAAAAATCAGAGGAACCTTTAAAAGAGGGTGTGGATATATATACTCGCCTAACTTGTCGCAGCATTAATTTAGATGAGTGTGAAAGAAAGTTTGGAACGAAAGTACGACAAATTAGTAGCTCAGATTACTGATGTTGAAACTAAGCTTAAGGAAATAGACAAATGTAAGTATTACCGGGTTTCTATTTTCGGTAGTCGTAGGCTGGACGAAAAAAGCAAGTGGGGCCAGTTTG
>Ga0197142_1005085_pt1 | contig 10413 bp, 6 predicted proteins | sample GBS60_MetaG_FD_148614 | JGI IMG/M metagenome (GOLD analysis project Ga0197142, IMG submission 148614) | Sediment microbial communities from Great Boiling Springs, Gerlach, Nevada, United States - GBS 60_MetaG | ecosystem: Environmental > Aquatic > Thermal springs > Hot (42-90C) > Sediment...
ATCCAGTGGAGCGGGTATTTGAGGAGGTTCGGCGGTATGTGGAGGGGCGGGTGTATGGGAGCATAGAGGCGAAGAAGAGAGCGGTGGAGGAGGTGCTCAGGCGGTTAGAGTCGGAGGGGCGACTTTCTACGCTGGTGGGGTGGTCATATATCCGAGAAGCTTTCCAAGCTTTACCCCAATGATTAAGACGCTATTTGCCTTAGATTGGTATTATCCAGACACGTAGTCGGCATTCAGAGAGTTTTTGACCCAGATCGGTATAACTCCGGACAAATTGGCTGTTTTTAGCCTCAGTATAGGGCCGGCGTTCATCCTGCACCCGGGAAGGGGCTCTGGTACTTATATTTGGCACTATGCTGAGATTGATGCAGGTTGTGCTTGTATGGATGATTTTTAGGGGATGTGAGTTTTCTAAGCGGGCGGGTTTTGCGGTTCCTTCGGAGATAGGGCGAGGGCTGAGTAAAAGGGATTCTCTCCACGCGCTTCTGCGCTGGTTAGAGGGGCAGAGCGAATATCCGGCAGAAACGCTGCGCGTTCTGACCCTCTATAAGCTGGTAGAAACGATGGTTGACCACGCTCCTGATTCGGCTCATCAGATGTTTGCACAGCTGCAGGCGGCCGCACAAAGGACCTCTTATGAGCCGGCTGAAGGTCTGGTCTGGCTGGCTCGGGTGCATTTTTGGAATAGCGAGGGCCGTTACGACTCGGCCTGGAACTATGCGCAGCTGGCGGCCCGGCACTTTGAGGCAATCGGGCGAATGGAGTGGGCAGCTATTTCGCACCATATGACTGGATTGAGCTATCACCAGGCAGGACAGATCAAGTCTGCCATACAGTTTTACCAGAAAGCAATGCATCTATTTGAAACCCTCGGGGATACGCTCAAGCTTACAGCCTCTTATAATAACATGGGGGCGGCCTATCGCGATATAGGCGACTATGCGGAGGCCATCCGGTATCTGGAGAAAGCAGTAGATTGGTGTGCGGCGGCCAATGATCTTGTCCGATTGGCCGGGGCTTATAATAACTTAGGAGCGCTCCATCGGGATCAGGGGCGTTATCCACAAGCCCTGGAATACTTTCAAAAAGCCTGTCAGATTCGAGAAGCCATCGGGGATGTGCGGGGGTTAGCCTCTTCCTATTCTAACCTGGGAGCTATCCATGATATGTTAGAACAGTCCGAGCGTGGCCTCGAATACCTCATACGCGCCGCTCGCATAAGAGATTCCATAAACGACAAACGGGGATTAGCTTATACCTATACAAACTTAGGCTCTGCATACCATAAAATGAAATGCTACCCGGAAGCAATCGATTATTATCAAAAAGCCGCTCAAATTCGTCTTTCCCTTGGCGATAAGGGGCGTATAGCCGATACTTATAACAGCATAGGAAGCCTGTACGAAACTCAGAGCAGTTATGACTCTGCACTTTTTTATTACAAAATGGCGTATAGCTTCGCTATAAACTCAGATGATAAGGCCGAATTAGCAGATATTTATGCGAACCTGGGCAGCATCTATCAGAAAAAAGGCTTATATGACAAAGCTCTCCTGTATCAAGATAGTGCTATTTTGCTTGCCAATCCGATGCATGCGAATGACTTGCTGATGCTGGTGCACAGGGATATGGCTGTTACCTATGCGCGCCTTGCCCAGGGTGGTGCTGTTCAGTACTGGCCCAAAGCGTATAAGCACTATGAGCTATTCACGGCTTATAAAGATTCTATCATAAACGAGGATAACATTCGGCAGCTTGAGCGCCTGCAAAATCAGTTTGATTATGAAAAGAAGGAAGCTATTCTGAAAGCGCAGCAGGAGCAAGAACGGGCGGTAGCAGCCGCAGAAGTGAAACGCCGGGAGGTTCAGCGCAACCTCTCGCTATTAGCGTTTTCCATCGCTCTGGTAGGAATGGGGACTTTTGGTGCATTATACAGAATGATTCGACGACAGAAAAAGCTTTTACAGGCTCAATCGGAGGAAATTAACCAGAAAAATGCCGACTTAGAGCTGTATAACGCAGAGTTGCAGGCTACTAATAAAGCCTTGGAGGCCTCTAATGAGGTGGTCAGACAACAGGCGGATGCCTTATTGGAAAAGAATCAAGAAATACTGGACAGCATCCGGTATGCTCAGAGGATTCAACAGGCTATATTACCTCCTGATGAAAAATGCAAAAGACTTTTGCCGGATAGCTTTTTACTGTATTTGCCCAGAGATATTGTTGCGGGAGACTTTTACTGGGTCGAGGAAACCGAAAAATATCTGTATGTTGGTGTAGCGGATGCGACCGGGCATGGCGTTCCCGGTGCATTTGTCAGTATCGTATGTGCAGGTGCCTTGAATAAAGCGCTATTAGAGGAAAATCTGGAAATACCCGGTCAAATCCTGAGACGGGTTAAGACTCTGGTCAGCCAGCAGCTTACTCAGGATGGAGGAAAGATCCGCGACGGAATGGACATAGGACTTATACGAATAAACAAAGACAACAGACAAGAAATAGTTTTTTCCGGTGCAAACAGGCCTTTATGGATAATAAATGCTGATGGACAGCTGCTGGAATTTGCCGGGACGAAACAGGCCATAGGCTATTCGGAGGTGGAGGTAGAGTTTAGGGACGTACATATAAATCTGCAGGGGCAGGTCCCGGCGATGTTGTACATGTTCACGGATGGGCTTGTAGATCAGATGGGGGGGCCAAAAGGTCGCAAGCTGATGGCTAAGGGCTTACGAGAGGTGCTGTCAGGTTTGTATCTCAGACCGGTGGAAGCACAGGCTGTGGCTCTGGAGAAGTTTTTTATGGAATGGCGTGGAAACATGCATCAGATGGACGATGTAACCTGCTTCGGTCTGCGTATAACCTGAATATCAAAATACGATTCAAGATTCGTTTTTGGACGTGCCCCTCGCTTCGCATGCGGTGGGGTTGACTTCGGGGTTCGGGGGCTAGCGCACCCTCCGTCCCGCCGGTGGCGAGACCCACTCCTTTGGAGCGGTCCTCCGCATCCCTCACGCCGGGCAGCGGCACTGCAGGTGCCGCCGCCCATCCGCACGATACCAGAACCCACCTCAGAATTCCTTATTACTATCCCACACCTACCCGAGCTCTTCTCCCTCCGAAAAAGGCTCACTCTGCTCAGCTTCATAAACGAGAATTCTGAACCACCTCTCGGTATTCGACAGAAACCATCTCTGAGGGGAGAGGTTTTGGTATTTTTGTAAGGTGCCGCGCCTCCCTATCGATACCCTTCATCTGGTCAAGCGGCTTCAAGAGGCCGGATTCTCACCCTTACAGGCCGAAGCTCAGGTAGAAGTCTTGCTGGAGCTTTATGCCCTCCAGGAAACAGCCACAAAATCCGACCTCAAGAAGCTCCGTCTTCTCTCTAAAAAAGACATTGCGCAAACCGAGGCCCGCCTTCGGGCGGAAATTCAGGAGACTGAGGCCCGCCTCCAGACAGAAATCCAGAAACTTCAGTTAGACCTGCGGCAGACTGAAGCCCACCTCAAAGCCGATATAGAAAAGCTCCGCTACGAGGTAGAAGCCCTCCGCCTCGAAGTAGAAAAACTCAAACTCTCCCTTCAGGAGACCGAAAAAAGACTCACGCTGAATATCCAGGAAACCGAGAAGCGACTTCTCCTGAATATTCAAGAGACCGAGACGCGGCTGCGTACGGATATTCTTCGGGCGCAGGTTCGGATCATTTTCTGGATTGCCGGACTAATTGCAGCGCAAATACCCATCTTTTATCTCGTTCGGCGCTTTTTGCTGCCCTGAGCCCTTCCTGGAGGGCTTACGGCCGGGTGGCAGGGTCTTTGACTCCCGACCCTGATCGCTTCCCAGACAGCCGGCGCAGGGCCTGTGCAGGCCTCAGGAGAGACCCACCTGCAGGTGAAGCATTCCCAACCCCAGGGGGGTCTTGCAAATGTGAAATTTTGCTTAACTTTGTCTTGAAGGAGACACCTATGAAACGGAACCGTAACCTTGCCATTTTAGCCCTATTCATGGGCTGGCTTGCTGGACAGAATGTCGGGATCGGAACCAGCTCCCCGACGGAAAGACTGCATGTAGCGGGCAACCTGCGCCTGGATAATGCCTTCATGCCCGGGAATCAGGCCGGGGCTGTGGGTAATATCCTCCTCTCGCAGGGCGCGGGCGTGGCACCGGTCTGGCTGCCCAATGGGGCCATCGGAACCATCCTCATGATAGGCCCTGGCGGTACGCCCGTCTGGGCCCCCAACCCCATCTGCACCTCGCCGACCCTGAACCGCTTCATCAAGTTCACCTCTACCTCCCCCACCGCCGTCTGCAATACCACCCTCGCCGAAAATATCAACGGCAACATCTGGAATGCCGACGGGGCCGCCGGTCCCGTCGCTGGTGGCGATAAGTTTGAAATCATCGCCACTGCTGCCTTCCCCAATGCTATTAACGGATATGCAGGCTCGGGGATTGGCGTCTACGGGCAGGCGACGGGCGCTAATGGCGTGGGCGTGTATGGAATTACCGATCAGGCCACTGGTGTCGGAGTTGTGGGGGTAAATACCAATGCTAATGGCAGAGCGGGCTTTTTCAGAAACACAGCGGCGGCCGGGGGAGGTGGTGGAGATGGGGTCGTGGGATGGAGTGACCAGTCAGGTGCAAATGGCGTCTATGCGTATACCGAGAATGCCAGTTCTATTGGGGCTCTGTGGGCTGTCAATAACGCCGCCGCAGGGACAGCAACAGGGTCGGGTGCTGGAGTCATCTCCAGACAACGGGGCGGCTCAGCCCTGGCAGTCAATCTCCGAAATGACGCTTTATTAACAACAAACTACTTTGCAAATACAGTTATAACCGCCATCCACCAGGGAGGCATCGCAGGTACATCTTCACCCGCAGGTGTTGTAGCGCAAATAAATAGTGGCGATAATAATGCTCGGGCCATCCTCGGTCAGCATACCAATACTACCACTACTGTGAACGCCTATGCCGTGATGGGTCTGATGGACCGAGGGGCAAACAGCAGTGGAACTAACTGGGCTGTAGGAGTCTTCGGGCAAAATCCGCGCGCAGGAATTAACGACTGGGCAGTGTTCAGCAATGGGTGGTTCAGTGCCACTTCTGGAAAGGGTTTCCTGATTGATCACCCGTTAGATCCTGAAAATAAGTACTTATTGCATGCCTGTGCCGAAGGTCCCGAACCCTACAATATCTACAAAGGCACCGTAACCACAGATGCATCAGGTCGCGCCGTAGTGGAACTGCCGGATTATTTTGAGGCAGTCAATACAGACTTTGCCTACTATCTGCAGCCTATCGGGGCATTTGCTCAGGCTATCGTCGAGGAGAAAGTGAGCAATAACCGGTTTGTCATTCGTACCGACAGGCCAAATGTAGAAGTCTCCTGGATGATTGTAGCTACTCGAAATGATCCTTATATACGCTACGCCTGGAAACCGACGGTGTTCGAAAAGGCCCCTGAACATCGCGGTAAGTACCTCATTCCCCAGGTGTATGGCAAAGATGAAAGTTACAGCATATTCCCTGGTCCCGTTAAGGCTATAGAGGGCCCAGCCCGTAGTATGCCAGCCGTCCCGAAAGAATACACCATCAAAACGCCGAAAGAACAGAAATAACCTTCGGATTACGAGAGGAGAGAATCGAGTAAATAGGAGCCGGGCGGCTATTCTTGTGCAGTCGCCCGGTTTTTTCATCTTCCATCCGGCAGAAGGTCAAGGGTCCTGCATGGGGTAGGCTTTGCTTTTTATCGCTGGTAGCGGGGCCTTGTGTGGCCTTTGCTGATTGGGCCTATCCGCCCCTCGGGTGCTTCCTCCTCGGAAGGGTCCGGGAAGGGATTCTCTCTCGTAGTCGGCTTCTTAGCTGGGAAACGGTTTTCCTGTGTATTACGCAGCGCAGAGTCCGCTAATGAGGAAGGATCGGGCGGCGCCGGGGCCTGCGGCCCCGGCGCCGCCCAAACGCCCTCTCCCCGGAGGGGAGAGGGCCGGAATGGGGGCTTTGCGTGAGGGATGCGGAGGGCGCCCCGAAGGGGCGGTCTCGCCTCGCCAGGCGAGGCGAGACGGAGGGGGCCCTTGCCCCCGAACCCCGGAGCCAGCCCGACCCGAGCGCAGCGAGGGGCACGCCCAAAAACAAACCCTGAACCGAGTCTGGGTATTTTCCGGGAACCTTGCGGGCGAGAAGCCCTCCCTGCCAGTAAGTCTTTTGTACCTTTGCCTTTATGAGACTTCTCTGGGTGATAGCCGGCAGTCTCCTCATAGCTCAGGTAGACCCCCGCGCCGATAACCTCATCAAACGATCCCGAAAAAAACTCCGCTCCTTCGACGGCTTTACCATGCAGTTTTCCTATCTGGTCGAAAATAAAGTCGATACCACCCAAAAGCGTATCTCCAAATCCGGCACCCTTCGCTACCGACCCCGCCAGAATAAGTTCGTCGTGGATATGCCCGACCTCCTCATCGTCAGCAATGGACAGACCGTCTGGCAATACCTCAAAAAAGAAAACGAGGTTACGATTACCCCCTACGACCCGAAGGAAGGTTTCAGCCTGGATCGCATCTTTCGCATCTATGACCAGGATATGAAGGTTCGCCTGGACAAATCCGAGACCTACAGGGGCCAGACGATACACAAGATTTCAATGTTTCCCATCAGTGATACGACGGATTATTATCGGGTGGAGGTGTGGATCAATGAGGCCACGGAGCTTCCGATACGGATAAAGTTCTCGCATCGGGATGGGACGATGGTGGAGTATGAGCTGAAAAATTTTCAGGCGGCGACATTGCCCGATACGGAGTTTGCGTTTGATACGCGGAAGTATCCGGGCATTTCGGTGGTGGATCTGAGGTGAGGCCGGCTCAGCTCTTAGAGCTGGCGCGCCGCCGGCAGTCGCTTCTGTGTGTGGGGCTGGATCCGTCATTTGAGGTTTTGCCGCCCTCGCACCACCGGCAGCTCTCATGGATAAAAGGGTACCTCTCAGAAATCATCCAGGCGGCGCTCCCGCATGCGATTGCGTTTAAGTTCAACAGTGCTTTTTACGAGCAGTGGGGGGCGGAGGGCTGGGCGCTTCTGAAGGCTTTGAGAGCGCAGGTGCCGGAGGATTATCTGGCGATCCTGGATGCGAAGCGGGGGGATATTGCCCATACGAACCGCGCCTATGCCAGAGCGATTTATGAGGAGCTGGGTTTTACGGGGGTAACGGTGCATCCTTATCTGGGGTGGGAGAGTTTGCGGCCCTTTTATGAGGTAGAAGGGAAGTGGGTATTTGTGCTTTTGCGCACGACGGAGGCGCCGTCGTGGCAGGCGACGCTCTGGCGGGAGATTGTCTCTGAGAAGCCGGTCGGTTCGCCTGCTACGATCGGGTGGGTCTGGGGTGCCCATCACGGTCAGGCCCTGCAGGCCCTGCGTCAGAGGGAGAAGGACAGCTGGCTCCTCATACCGGGCCTGGGCGCCCAGGGGGCGGAAATGTCGCCGGATTGGCCTGTGTATCCCGCTCTCATAACGGTGTCGAGGGCTATCCTGCGCGATCCGGGGAGCCTACCCGAGTGGCATCGAAAGACGGCGCTGTATTTGCCGGGGGGGTTGGCGGAGCGGGGCTGAGGGAAGGATAGGATGTATGGGGAGAGGGCCGGGGTGAGGGGCTGCGTGAGGGATGCGAAGGGCCGCCCGAAGGGCGGGTCTCGCCGCTGGCGAGACGGAGCGTCAGCGAACCCCGGAGCCAGCCCGACCCCCGAGCGAAGCGAGGGGGGCACGCCCAAAAATAAAATATTCACACCATCCCTGATAGGCCCTCATAAGAGACCCGCCTCTTTCAGCTTTGCCGTATCTTTGAAGGAAATGCTTACCCTCGGCCTTTTCCTTCTGGCCCTGAGCCTGCTGATCGTGGTACACGAACTGGGCCACTTTTTGCCGGCTAAAGCTTTTCGGATGCGGGTAGAAAAGTTTTATCTTTTTTTTGACTGGCCGACGAAACTATGGAGCTTCCGCAGGGGAAAGACGGAATACGGTATCGGGATTCTCCCGCTGGGTGGCTATGTGAAGATTGCCGGGATGGTAGATGAGTCCAGCCTCGGGAAACGAGAGGCCCCGACCCCTCCCCAGCCGGATGAGTTTCGGGCGAAGCCCCTGTATCAGCGGATGCTGGTGATTGCGGGCGGCCCTCTGGCGAATGTGCTGTACAGCTATGTGGTTTTTGTGCTGCTTCTGGGGCTCGGAGGCCGGGAAAAGATCGCCTATCACCGGTGGGCCATGGGATTTGAGGCGGTGCCTTTTCTGGGTATTGAGAAGGGGGATCGTATCCTTGCGGTCAATGGAGAGCCCGCCTATCACACGAATCTTCTGGCGATTCAGAAAGTAGCTCAGGGGCGCTACACGCTTACCATTCTGCGGGGGGCCGATACGATTCGGCTGGCGCTATCGCCGGGGCAGTGCGATACTCTTCTCAGGAAGCTTTTGCGCAGGGAGGAAGTTTTTGTGCCGCGTCTGCCGGCGGTGATTGTACCGGTAGAGGGAGGGCCCGCTTACCGGGCTGGTCTCCGAGAAGGAGATACTATTCTGGCTATTGCGGGAAGCGCTGTCTATTCCTTTCAGGAGGTTCGGGAGGCGCTGAGGCGGTGGGATCGCGATTCGGTGAGCCTTCTGGTGGGGCGTGCTTCGGGGCGCTTTATGGTAGGGGTGAAGCTGGATAGCCTTCGGCGGCTTCAGGTGTGGCCGGCGGCCCAGCTGCCCGTGGAGCGTGAGGTCTATCCCCTCCCCCGGGCGCTCTTAGCCGGTGCGACGCTGGTTTATCAGACCGCGGCGCTCCAGATAGAGGGCTTCCGACTTCTCCTGACCGGTCAGGTGCGCCCCACCGAAAGCCTGGCCGGCCCCATCGGCATCGCCAAACTCACCGCCAAACAATACGAAGAGGGCGGCTGGCTCCAGCTGGTATCCTTCTCGGCAGTACTCAGCATTATTTTAGCCATCATGAATCTCCTGCCGATTCCGCTATTAGATGGCGGGCATTTACTCTTTCTGGGCCTGGAAGCTATTTTTCGCAGGGAGCCTTCCTATAAGCTACGAGAAATTGCGCAATATGTGGGGCTGGCGATTATTCTGGGGATTATGGTGCTGGCGTTCTGGAGTGATTTGAAGCGGCTATGAGGCGGTGGCTCCTGATCGGGTGGGTGGGGCTGGTGTGGGGGCAGTCGGCGGCCTCAGAGGCGGTCATGCGCTTTCGGATGGGGGAGTACAATGCAGCTCTTCCCCTTTTTCAGCAGGCCTATCGTCAGACGGGGGATAAGTTGTGGGCCAGTTATATTCTGGAGTGCCTTCTGCGCACGGAGAACTACGAGTCGGCTGAGCGGTGGCTGGCCCAGCAGCGGAAGTCCCGGTCGATCCCGGAGGTCTGGCTCAAAGCCTGGGAAGGGCGTCAGCGCCTTTTTACGGGTGATTCGGCGGGGGGACGCTCGCTCTGGGAGGCTGTTTTGAAGGTTCCTCAGGCGGATCCCCATCTCTACGAGGACCTGGCCGAAGTGGCCGGGCGGGTATGGGGTAACTTTGAGTGGGAGCGCCGCTTCCTCTACGAAGCCCGCCAGCGTTCGGGAAGTCCCTTTGCTTATGCAGAGGCCCTGGTGCTTTCGCTGGAAGCCGATCGTCTGTACGGGCAGGCCTGGATCGAGTGGCTCCACCTGTGGCAGGCGAGGCGAATCCCGACCGATAGCCTGCTTTCGGTCGCGTACCGCTTTCACATCCAGGAGAAGGTTCCCCTGGACAGCCTGGAAATCCCGCTTTTGCGACTGTATCAGGGTACCACACCTGCCCCCGAGTATCAAGCGGCGCTGGTACGGTTTTACCTGCTGGCCGAGGACTATGCGGAGGCGCTGCGATATGCCCGGGCCTACGGCCGTCAGAGCGGGCAATGCGAACCCCTGTATGAGGTAGGCCTTGCCGCCGAGATCGCCGGCGCGCTGGAAACCGCCCGCGAAGCCTATCAGGAGCTTATCCGGGCGTATGCCAGCTGCCCTGCCAGCGAGAAGGCTATTCCCCACTACCTTACTGTAGAAAGTCTTTTAGAGCGGCCGCAGAAAGCCCTGGCCCGGATAGACAGCTTGATTCAGAGGCAGGGGCCCCGTCCCGCCCTCCTTATTGAAAAGGCCCGGTGGCTTCTGCGCACGGGGCAGGCGTCCGCCGTCATCCCTCTCCTGGACTCCCTCCAGCCCCCCACGACAGGCCTTCTGGCGCAAAAGTACTTCCTCATGGCGGATGCGGCCCTGTATGCCGGTGATCCCATACAGTCTCGGCTCTACCTATTAGAAGTAGAGTCTCGCCTCCCTGAGTCGACTTATCTATCCATGGCCTATTTCAAGCTTGCGGAGCTGGCTTTCTTTCAGGGGGAGTTTGAGCTGGCTAAGACGCGCCTGCGCCTTCTAAAAAATA
>Ga0197142_1005086_pt1 | contig 10413 bp, 10 predicted proteins | sample GBS60_MetaG_FD_148614 | JGI IMG/M metagenome (GOLD analysis project Ga0197142, IMG submission 148614) | Sediment microbial communities from Great Boiling Springs, Gerlach, Nevada, United States - GBS 60_MetaG | ecosystem: Environmental > Aquatic > Thermal springs > Hot (42-90C) > Sediment...
GGCGAGAAGAAGGGGGGATTCAGGCCGATTCGCCATGTCTGCCCGTTTTCGACCGTCCAGCCCTGCAGCGTGCCAGAGGCGAACCGCAATATCGCATCGGTATCCGATGGCACACGGGCGAACGCGCAGACGCTACCACTCGTGATAAGCGCAATCAGAAACACCACCAGTCTAACCCACATATCTTCCCTCCGCCCTCTATCACGCCATCGGGGAGATGCCCACGGGAGAGTTGCCGCCGGGAACGACTCATAGGATGTCTTTAGCGGATTAGTCCAGACCCATCCTGTGGCACACCATCCAGTACCACCAGTACTCCGCGCTGTTGCGCCAGCTCGTGTGCGCTGCCGGTAATGCCTTTCCCTGCCACCACCGCCACGGTGCGGATGTCCCACTGGCGCAGTCGTTCGGCGCGCGCCAGCGCACGCTGCACATCGTTGTCATCGACCGTCCACGAGATTTCCCACACCATCAGGTACTCTTCGCCCGTTTCCCGATGCCTTCCGGTGGACAGCATGTCCACGAGACGCAGTTCGTCCCAGTCCTCTCGGGAGAGGGGACGCTGGTCGTCGAGGCTGTCCAGATAGATTCCGGCCTCGACAACACGCATCCGCTTGAAAAACTTGCCCAGAATGGAGGTCGCGTGGTTCCGATAGTAGTCCTCCAGCGCCACGCCTTTCAAGATGCTCAGGTCGTAGTGCATTTCAGTGACGCGCTCCACGAGGGCTTCTATTCGCTCGGTCAGCTGGTCGATTCGACGGTCGCTTGCCTTCTGATATTCGGCAAGTTCCTGAAACCGTCGCTCGTTCTGCTCGGCGAGTTCACGCAGGCGTCGGTCGGTCTCGGCAGTCTGCTCCGCGAGGCGCATTAGCGCTTCTTCTATCCGGTCGATGCGCGAAGGCATCTGCCGGTACTGGTCGGTCAGCAGGGCGTTGAGTAACGGCTCTCGCCACTCGGGATGCTCCTGTAGCGCGCGGATGATGTCTTCTATGGTCTCCAGAGCCATCTGTCATCACATCTCCTGCACCTATTATACCGTAACGGGATGGCGCGGCGCAGAGATGGTTCCTCGCCAACACGTGTTTATGGTATCATAAACCGGTATGGAAGACAAACGCCTTCGCCTGACACAGCTGGTACGTTGCGCGGGTTGAGCGAGCAAGCTGGGACCCACCCAGCTGACGCAGGTGCTGCGTCAGTTCGCCGACGTCGCCCATCCTGACTTGCTGGTGGGCATTGACACCCGCGATGATGCAGGGGTGTTCCGTGTCCACGAAGACATGGCGCTTGTGCAGACAGTAGACTTCTTCACCCCGATTGTGGATGACCCCTACTGGTATGGCGCGATTGCCGCGGCGAACTCCTTCAGCGATGTCTATGCGATGGGGGGTACTCCGCTGACCGCGCTGAACCTTGTCTGTTTTCCCGTCGACAGCCTGCCTGCAGAGATGTTGGGAGAAATCTTGCGTGGTGGCTACGACAAGGCCCGCGAAGCAGGGGTAGTTATCTTGGGGGGGCATAGCGTGGATGACCCTGAGCCGAAATACGGCATGGCGGTTACGGGCGTGGTGCATCCTGACAAAGTGGTCACCAACTCGGGGGCTAAGCCGGGCGACCTGCTGGTACTGACAAAACCTCTGGGCACTGGCATTATCACCACCGCTGCGAAGTTTGACGAGTGCCCTCCCGATGTGCTGGATGAAGCGATACGAGTCATGGCATCACTCAATCAGGGGGCGGCAAAGGCGATGCAAGAAGTGGGGGTTCACGCGGCGACCGATGTGACAGGCTTTGGGTTGCTGGGGCATCTGTATCAGATGGCGCTGGCGAGCAGGGTGTCCGTGCGACTTTTCTCCGACAGAGTGCCCCTTCTGCCAGAGGTGGAACCTCTGGCGATGCAGGGCAACACCACGCGTGGCGGTAGCCTCAACCGGGAGTATGTAGGTGAACACCTGCAGTGGAGCGCAGATATCTCCCTGACGATGCAACATGTATTGCTGGACCCGCAGACATCAGGCGGGTTGATTATCGCCGTGGCTGCGGAAAGGGTGGACGAGCTGTTGCGCAGGCTGCAGGACTACCAGACCCCTCGTGCCGCTGTCATCGGGGAGGTTCTGGAGGGGGAAGCAGGCACGATTCTGGTGGAGTAAACGCTTCTGGCTAAGGGAGGACAATGATGCAACAACCGCTGGTTGGCATTATCATGGGCAGCGACTCCGACTTGCCCACCATGCGCCTGGCGGCGGAGGTATTAGACGAGTTTGGCGTTCCCTACGAGATACGGGTGCTGTCGGTTCACCGCACCACGATGGACGTGATTGAGTACGCACGCACCGCCCGAGAACGGGGCTTGCGGGTGATTATCGCAGGGGCGGGAGGTTCCGCACACCTGCCAGGCATCACCGCCAGCATCACTACCCTGCCAGTTATTGGCGTGCCAGTGGAGAGTAAGTTGCAGGGCTGGGATTCGCTGCTTTCCATCGTGCAGATGCCTGCGGGAGTACCGGTGGCAACCGTCGCCATCGGCGGTGGACGCAACGCAGGCATCCTCGCCGTGCAGATACTGGCGACATCTGACGAAGCGTTGCACCAGAAGGTAGTCGCCTTCAAGGAGCAGTTAGCGGAGCAGTCCCGCGCCAAGAATCAGAACCTGCCGAACCTGTTGCGGGCGGGCAATCGTTAAGGACGTCCCGAAGGGTATACCGAAAACACTTTTTCCAGCCCCGCATCGCGTTCGTCGGGGCTGTCTGCGCGCACGGTAATGTGCCCAATCTTTCTGCCGGGGCGGGGTTGCTTGCCATACAGGTGCAGATGTGCGTTTGGGATAGCAAGTACTTCACGGATAGGTGGCAGGTCGCCAATCAGGTTCACCATTGCGCTGTAGCCCCGCGCTGCCGTGCTGCCCAGCGCGAAACCGCAGATTGCCCGCAGGTGATTTTCGAACTGGCTGGTCTCTGCGCCCTCGATACTCCAGTGCCCGCTGTTGTGAACGCGCGGTGCGACCTCGTTCGCCAGCAGCATCTCGCCCACCTGAAACATCTCCAGAGCCACTACCCCCACGTAATCCAGCGATTGAAGCAGGCGCGTGATGTACTCTACCGCGGCAGCCGACACCTGTATCGAAGTATCCGGCGCGGGCGCCAGCGACAGTCGGAGAATCCCTCCGCGATGGTGATTCTGCACCAGCGGGTATACCTTCACCTCTCCATCCAGCGCACGAACCCCAAGCACCGACACCTCGCGGTCAAACGGTACCAGCTCCTCCGCAATAAGCGGTTGTGGTGCAAAGGCTTGCACGGTTTGAATGAACTCCTCTTCGGAACGCGCGACAGCCTGCCCCTTGCCGTCGTAACCAAAACGTCGGGTCTACACGACACAAGGGCATCCTGTAACTTCAAGGGCGCGTTCGGGCGAATGGATGTCTGTGGCTGCGAAGCGGGGGGTGGGGATGCCGATGTCGCGCAAGAAGGTTTTTTCCAGCAGCCTGTCCTGAAAGAGTTGCAGGGCGCGTGGCGTGGGGTGCACGGGCAACCGTTCTGCCAGCCACTGGACAGTGGGCAGGGGAACGTTTTCGAACTCGTAGGTGATGCACTGTTTCCCTTCGGCAAAGCGCGCCAGGGTGTCCCAATCGTCATACGCACCGCTCAGCAAAGGCGCAACCTGCCCCGCACACGCGGAAGCGTCGGGGTCGTACAGAGATACATGTATTCCCAGCGGATAGCCCGCCAGCGCGAGCATCCGTCCTAACTGCCCTCCACCCAGAACGCCAATCTGCACCTTTGCCATCGATCCCACCCTTACCTACGCAGGAGCGGTTTGCTCCAGCACTTCACTATCCAGTATGACCAAGACGCCCCGTTCCTGAGCGGCTTGGTGTGCACTGGCGGTGAGGGCCTTACCCGCCACAACGGGCAGTGCATTCGCCTGCCACTGACGAAGGATTTGTGCCCTGTCTGCCGCACGCTCCACATCGTGGTCGTCTATCACCCACGATACCTCCCACACCATCAGATACTCCTTGCCCGTCAGCCGATGCACACCATGAACCATCACGTCCGACGATACCAGCTGCTTCCACTCGTTGTCGGTGATGGGATGTTGATCGAGCATCTCCTGCAGATACTGCCCTCGATCCACCAATCTCAGGTTTCTGAAATGTTTGCCTAAGATGGTCGTAGCGTTATCTCGGTAGAGCATCTCCAGCGTCATCCCTTTCACGCTGCCAAGTTCAGAGTCAAACCGACGTATCAGGTTCCGCACCGTTTCGGTGAGTGCGCGTAAATCGCTGGTTATTTCCGCAAACCGCTGGTCGGTCTGGCGACGCGACTCCTCCATCCGCGCCGCCATCTCCGCAAACCGCTGGTCAGTCTGGCGACGCGACTCCTCCATCCGCGCTGCCATCTCCGCAAACCGTCGGTCAGTCTCGCGACGGGACTCTTCCATCCGCGCCGCCATCTCCGCCAGACGCTGGTCGGTCTTCTCGGACAACTCGCGCAACCGCTGGTCGGTCTCACGACGGGACTCCTCCATCCGCGCCGCCATCTCCGCCAGACGCTGGTCGGTCTCGCGACGGGACTCCTCCATCCGCGCCGCCATCTCCGCCAGACGCTGGTCGGTCTTCTCGGACAACTCGCGCAACCGCTGGTCGGTCTCACGACGGGACTCCTCCATCCGCGCCGCCATCTCTGCAAATCGCTGGTCCACTCGCGCGTTGGACTCGGCGATGCGCGCTTCCATCTCGGCAAACCGCTTATCTGCCTTCTCGGAGAGCTGGCGCAGATACTCCTCAGTCTGGCGACGGGACTCCTCCATCCGTGCTGCCATCTCCGCCAGACGCTGGTCGGTCTTCTCGGACAACTCGCGCAACCGCTGGTCGGTCTCGCGACGGGACTCCTCCATCCGCGCCGCCATCTCCGCCAGACGCTGGTCGGTTTTAGCGCTCTCTTCAGCAAGACGAGCCATCGCCTCTTCCAGTCGGTCAGCGCGTGTGGGCAGCTGCCGATACTGGTCGGTCAGCAGGGCGTTGAGCAACGGCTCTCGCCATTCGGGATGCTCTTGCAGGGCGCGGATAATGTCTTCCACACTGTGTAACGCCATCGGTATCACCTCAGCCAGGCATATTATACCGCGAACGCGGGCTCAAGGAGAGACAGTGTTCGACGGGGTGGCGCGGAAGGCGCGATAACCTCGGCTCTCCATCATCTCTCCAATGCGGCGCATCAGTTCGCGGCTGAAGGCTTCCCGCGCCTGCCGGTCGGTTGCATACTGCTCGGCAAAGGGCTGGTAGTGCATCGGCTCACCGAAAATCACCTGCAGGCGGTGCCAGCGCGGCAGACGGGGGTCTGCGGGCATTATCTCGCGCGTGCCGATAATCGCGGTAGGCACCACTGGCGCACCGCTCATCTTCGCCAGCAGTGCCACGCCTGTCTGCGGTTCCAGCAGATAGCCGTCTCCGCTGCGAGTGCCTTCCGGGAACATAATCAACAGCTCGCCCATGCTCAGCACCTGTAGCGCAGTGCGCAGTGCCTGCCGGTCGGCGGTGTTTTGATGCACAGGGAAGCAACCGGCGCGACGGATGTACCAGCCCAGCACAGGGATTTTGAACAGCGGCGCTTTACCCATGTAGATGCAGAAGCGGGGCCAGGCGGCGCACCCCACTACCGGCGGGTCCATGTAGCTGGTGTGGTTGGGGGCGAGGATGGCTGCACCCGGCGGGATGTTTTCACGCCCCTCGACTTTCATCCAGAAGAGAAGGCGCAGGATGGGGCAGACCACCCATCGGGAGATTACGTAGAGGGTGGTGCTCCGTTCGTGAACCGGGCACGGCATATTCGCAGAACCTCCTCCACCACCTCGTCGAGGCTCATGTGGTCGGTGTTGATGACCACAGCGTCGGGTGCGGGGCGCAGCGGCGCCACATGACGGGTGCTATCACGCTGGTCGCGTGCCTCCATGTCCAGCTTGACCTGCTCGAAGGAGATGTTGATGCCGCGCTCCAGCAGCTCTTTGTGGCGACGGCGGGCGCGCTCGTCCAGCGAGGCTGTCAGGAATATCTTCACCTCCGCTTTGGGGAAGACTACCGTACCGGTATCGCGCCCCTCGGCAACAGTGCCCCCCTGCCTTCCGAATTCGCGCTGCCAGTCCAGCAGGATCTCGCGCACTTCGGGAATGGCGGAAATCGGCGATGCCAGGTTCCCCACCTCCGGCGCGCGGATAGCGTCCGTCACGTCCTCGCCATCCACCACCACCCGTTGCTCGCCGTTGTGTTGTTGCAGCTCCACCCGCGTTTCGCGCGTCATCTCGATGATATATCGGGTATCCTGGGGGCGCAAGCCGCTCTGCATGGCTTTCCACGCCAGTGCCCGGTAGAGTGCTCCTGTGTCCAGATAGCGATAGCCCAGCGCCTGCGCCACGCGCTTCGCCACGCTGCTTTTGCCTGCGCCAGCGGGACCGTCGATGGCGATGACCATCTGCTTCACCTCGCGCCTCCTCGCAACTCTTCAAGCTTCTCAAAGAAGCTGGGGAAAGTCTTTTGCACACACTCCGGCTCGGCGATGACGATGCCCGGCACGCGCAACCCGATGATGGAGAACGCCATCGCGATACGGTGATCGTTGTACGTCTGCACCGTACCCGCCTGCGGAGTGCCCGGGTAGATGGTTAATCCGTCGATATGTTCTTCCACATCGATGCCCAGCCTTCGCAACTCGGTAGCAACCGCACTCACGCGATTGCTCTCCTGATAGCGGGCGTGCTCCACCCCACGGATACGGGTGGGGCTATCGGCGAATGGCGCAACTACCGCCAGCGTGATAAAAGTGTCCGAGATGTCTGACATGTCTGCATCTACCCCACGCAGCGCGTCAGTGCCGCTGACCTCTATTCCATCGGGCAGCCAGCGCACCAAACAGCCCATCTGCTGCAGGATTTCCACAAAGCGGATGTCACCCTGCAGGGAAGCCCTGTTCAATCCCCGCACACAAACGCGCCCGCCGGTTATCGCCGCCGCCGCGAAGAAGTAGGAAGCGGCTGTGGCATCGGGTTCTACGGCGTAGGTTGCGTCTCCTGTCAGATGGTATCGTTGGGGGGCAGGGACCACAATGCGAGTGCGTTCCTTTTCCCATTGCGCGTCTACGCCAAATTGCCGCATCATCCTGAGGGTCATCTGTACGAAAGGGGCAGATACCAGCTCGCCCTCTATCTGTATGGTCACTGGCTGTCTGGCGCAGGGGGCCACCATCATCAGCGCAGAGAGAAATTGGCTGCTCATGTCGCCACGCACCGATACGCTCCCCCCTGTCAGCCCACGCGCCCGAACCATCACGGGAGGGCATCCTGTGCCCAACTCGGAAGTCGCTTCTGCCCCCAGTGCGTTCAGGGCGTCGAGCAGCGGCTGAATGGGACGCTGGCGCATGCGTTCTGTGCCGTCCAGCCGATAGGTTCCCTCACCCAGAGCCACCATTGCCGTCAGAAACCTCGCCGCCGTGCCTGCGTTGGCAATCCAGAGGTCTGCTTGAGAGGCAGGTATCTTACCGCCTGTGCCGAGCACTGTCAGCGTCTCAGGGTCTGGTCGTTCAACCACGAAGCCCAATCGCCGCAGGCTCTCCTGCATGACCTGCGTGTCCTCCGAGTGGAGGGCGTGTGCAATAGTTACCTGCTGGTCACACAGCGCCGCCAGCAACAGCGCACGGTTGGTGATGCTTTTGGAACCAGGCAGCTGCACGATGGCGTCGGGTGGAGAGGAGAGCGGGGTGATTTCGCGTACCATGCTCATAGTCCGAAAGCCTGTCGCAGCATCCGTGCTTCGGTAAAGAGGCGCTGGATGGTCTCCGCGTCCTCGCTCTCGATGGCAAAACGCACCTCCTGCAGCTGCCCCGCGAACTCGTCAATCGCCCAGAGCACGTGTTCGCGGTTGTGCAGGAAGATGTCGCGCCAGAGTTCGGGGGAGCTGGCAGCGACGCGTGTGCCGTCGCGGAAGCTGCCTCCGATGAGCTGGGGATAAGGCGCATTCTCCGCCACATGCACCAGAGCCAGAGCCAGCGCATGGGGCAGGTGGCTGGTCAGAGCCACTGCACGGTCGTGCTCGTCGGGGTCGGCGATGAGCACGCGGGCTCCCACTCCCTCCGCCAGCGCGGTGACCCTCTGCAAGGCATCGGGTGCGGTTTTCTCGGTGGGCGTCAGCGCCCACGCAGTGCCTTCGAACAGGTCGGCGCGTGCATTCTGCACTCCAGTCTGTTCAGACCCTGCCATGGGGTGCCCTCCCACGAAACGGCCATCCAGCAGGTCGGTTGCCTGATGTACGATGCCACTCTTGACGGAGCCGACGTCGGTCACCACACACTGTTCGGGGAGCCACTGCAGGCACAGCTTGATGGTGGGCACGATGAGCCCGACTGGGGTGCATACCACCACCATGTCCGCACCAGTGACGCCTTCCTGCGGCGAAGTCGTGGCTTCTTCGATTGCGCCCGCCTGCAAAGCCGTTTTCAGCCGCTCCGCGTTGCGTCCCACGCCCACCACATGCTTCGCCAGTCCGCGCTGGCGTGCTGCCAGCCCAATGGAGCCGCCAATCAAACCGACCCCGATGATGCACAGCCGTTCGCAAATCGCTTCCGCCATGCTATCCTCCTAGATGCTTCTTCCCACTGCAGCCGCAAGGGCACGCAGCCTCTGCATCATCTCTTCGAACGCCTCGAAGCGCAAGGACTGCGGTCCGTCCTTCAGCGCGCGTTCGGGCTGCGGGTGCACTTCCACAATGATGCCATCTGCGCCCGCCGCAATCGCCGCCGCCGCTATGGGGGGCACGAGACTTGCCTTGCCTGTGCCATGTGAGGGGTCCGCAATCACAGGCAGGTGCGAAATCTCCTTTGCAACGGGAATGGCGTTGATGTCGAAAGTGTTGCGGGTGTAGGTTTCAAAGGTGCGGATACCCCGCTCGCACAGGATGATATTGTAGTTGCCTCGCGAGGCGATGTACTCGGCCGCCTGCATCCACTCCTCGATCAGGGACGCCCAGCCGCGCTTGAGTAACACGGGCATGTTGGTGTTGCCAATCTCCTTCAGCAGGGCGAAGTTGGTCATGTTGCGCGTGCCTACCTGAAAGATGTCGGTGTACTGCGCGACCAGTTCCACATCGCGCGTGTCCATCACCTCCGTGATGATGGGCAATCCCGTCTCTTCGCGTGCGGCAGCAAGCAGTTTGAGACCTTCCTCGCCCATGCCCTGAAACGAGTAAGGAGAGGTGCTGGGTTTATACGCGCCGCCGCGCAGGATGTGCGCACCCATCCGCTTGACAAACCGAGCCGTTTCCATCAATTGCTCTTCCGACTCGATGGTGCAGGGACCTGCCATTACCGTCAGGCGGTTGCCCCCGATTTGCACCCCCCTGACGTTGATGACGGTACCCTCTGGTCGGAAAGGACGCCCGACCAGCTTGTAAGGTTTGGAGATAATGATAACCTGTTCTACATAAGGCAGCGCGTAAAACTGTTCGGAAAGAGCCGCCTTCTCGGCGTCCATGACGCCAATACAGCCGATGATAGTGCGCTCGACGCCGCGCGACACGTGCGCGCCAAACCCTCGCGCCTTGATGTTCTCGGTCAGCTCTTCGATTTGTTGCTCTGTCGCATGGGGTTTCAGTACGATAATCAAGTTAGCGATACGCCTCCTTAAGCATACTGATGTAAGGACTGGTGAAGGAATTATACAGGAGTGAGGGGGGAATCGTCAACCGCTAGCCCAGCACCGGCAGGGGTAATGATGGATACACCCCTTTCCAACCCCGTGAGGGCGAGGCTCCCACCGAGCCGTTGCACAGCTTTTACGAGTGTGCCCGCATCCACCACAGCGCAGGAGATCGCTTCGGTCGCTGCGCTCCCTCGCAAGAACACAGGGCGCAACCTTTGGTGAGATTCGAGAAATTTTTCCCGCCGACCCCGCAAAAATGCCTTGACCAATCTGCAGGCGGTTTAATGTAATCAATATAGCAGAGCAGTCTCCTGTGGCTTCTGGAAGTTCCTGAAGAGTTTCAAAACCATCACCATCTGCCGCATCGTGGCACATACACGGTTGACGGCGCAGGCAGGCTGAACCAGGTAGTGGACGCGGCGACCAACACCACCGAGACCTACGCGTGGAACGCGGACGGCACGCTGGCGAGTTTTCCGGGACCGGGCTACACGCGGCGGCTGGAGTATGACGAGGAGGGCAGGCTGGTTCGGATTCGTCGGGACTACGGCGGGGGCAACTTGCAGCTGGCGTATGAGTATGGCTACGGCTTTGACGGTGGTCGTCGCTGGTGGAAGGACTACCTGAACGGGGTATGGACTCGGTATCCCTGTGGGGTGGCGTGCGGCGCTGGCGAGTTGGTGGAGCAGCAGAAGCCACTGGAGGGTGGCAGCTGGACGGTGAGTG
>Ga0197142_1005087_pt1 | contig 10412 bp, 10 predicted proteins | sample GBS60_MetaG_FD_148614 | JGI IMG/M metagenome (GOLD analysis project Ga0197142, IMG submission 148614) | Sediment microbial communities from Great Boiling Springs, Gerlach, Nevada, United States - GBS 60_MetaG | ecosystem: Environmental > Aquatic > Thermal springs > Hot (42-90C) > Sediment...
GTTTGCACCCGCAGCCGCTACTCATCGCAGGAGCCATCGCTGCCCCCCCCCCCGCCAGTCATCGCTGCCACTGCGGTCAGGGTGTCGGGCAACGCCACCAGGTTCGCTACTGCTAACGACAACGCCACTACGCCAAGAATCTTCTGCCGTCGCATCATTCTGAACCTCCTGTGTGTTGTCTGAGCTGCTCGCTTCGGAGCAACCACTATAATTAACGACACGAACCCCCGACTTTCTGGGGTCATACCCGAAAAACGCCACAAACCGCTCCCGCAACTCGCGCTGATAGCTGTAGACCGTGCCGACAGCGACGCCCAACTGCGCAGCAATCGCTTTCGGCGTATCGCCCGCCTCCATCCGCTCCAGCGTGCGGCGCAGGTAGTCGGGCAACTGGGCGCGGAACCGCTCGCAATCCACGCGGGCAATCGCCTGCGCCATCGGGGTGGGCGCGCTCGCTTGCCGTTGCCGCTGCAGGGCAAGGTAGTCCTGCTCCAGTCGCTGGCGTCTTTGCTGGGCGCGTTGGTGTTCGCGCACGACATTCAGCGTCAGTAGGCGCAGCAGGCGCAGGTCGGGCGTTTCCTCGTCGTGCGGGAACGCGCCTGTGCGCTTGCGGTAGCGCATGCAGACCTCTGTGACGCAGTCGTGTGCGTCGTCTGGGTTCAGCCCCAGATGCAGGCACTCGCGGTGGATGCGCTCCAGAATGCAGGTGGGCATTGTCGTCCTCCTCGCTGCATAGATACGCGCAGGGAGCGCGAGATTCCTGCTATGGGTTTACGAAAACTGCTGATTCACCTCCGCTGCATACGCCACGCACGCTTGGATGTCTTCGGCAGTGAGGGAGGGGTACTCATGTAGAACCGCTTCAGGCGTCAAGCCTTCGGCTAAGCTACCCAGCACAACCGCGACGGGTATGCGCGTGCCGCGAACGCACGGCTCCCCGTGATGAATTTCGGGGTCAACCACAATGCGCTCTGCCCAACGGACTTTCTGCGTGGGCTATCGCTTTCGTTAGGGATGTACCCCGACCCAGAGCGCCAAGTGGCTTCGAAAGCAACATTAGTCGAAAATCTGCAGCCCTGCCTTGCGCCAGTCGTCTAAGAAGCGTTGCAAGCCGATGTCGGTTAGTGGGTGCTGGAACAGCTGCTCCATTACCTTGAAGGGCATCGTGGCGATGTGTGCGCCCAGCCGCGCTGCTTCTACCACATGCATCGGATGGCGGATGCTGGCGACCAGCACCTCGCTGTTAAAGCCGTAGTTTGCCACCATCTGCACGGCGTCTTCTATGGTGCGCATGCCCTCGCTGGAGACATCATCTACGCGCCCGACGAACACGCTGATGTAGGTCGCTCCTGCTTTCGCTGCCAAGAGCGCCTGCGTCGGCGAGAAGACAAGTGTCATGTTCACGCGGATACCTTCGCGTGTGAGTTGGCGCGTGGCGGCAATCCCCGCAGGCGTCATAGGCACCTTGACCACGATATTTGGTGACCAAGAAGCAATCTCGCGTCCCTCGCGCAGGATGTCTTCAACGGTTGTGCCGACGACCTCCGCGCTAATGGAACCGTGGGGAAGAACGGAACAGATTTCCAGCACAGTTTCTTTGAAGCCGCGTCCTGCTTGCGCAATCAGCGAGGGATTGGTCGTCACGCCGTCCAGAATGCCCCACTCTGCCGCCGTGCGAACCTCTTCGACCTTCCCTGTGTCTACGAAGAGCTTCATGGAATGCTCCTCTATATAGTTCTGGCTGCCGGGGGTGGATTCGAACCACCACTACCAGATCCAAAGTCTGGCGTCCTGCCATTAGACGACCCGGCAACGCAAACTTAGTGTACCCGATAGCAGCCCTACGCATGCAAGCCCCTACCGATAGTGTACCGCCTCCGCGAACCGCACAGGAGGCAACCGTGAAGGCTACCAGACTCAGCCTCTGGGAACAGATTCGGGTAGAATTTTGAGCGATGAGCAAAGCCGTGCAACCGAGTCCAGAACAACCTCCCGCTTGTTTCGCATGCCGCAGGGACTGCCCGATAAAGCTGTTTACGCTCACACGGTCCTGGTTTCGAGACGAACGGTTGAAGCAGGCATTTTCTGTGGAGACACTTTTCCGTGCGCTTGGAGAGCAAACGGACGCGCTTGCGCCGTGTTTATCCCGTTCAACGCGCTTGCCGAGTGGTCGGATGTCGTCGCGCGTCGGGCGAAGTCCCCGAAAGACGCAACAGCCCTGCTGGACTTTCTGGTAGACGCTCTTATTGCGCCGACCCCAACCGAGTTGAGCCACAATGTGCGCACGATCATCGGCGCGAAGCAGACGACGGGACACCTCTTTCAAGGAACTGGCGACTAAACCAGCAGGAATCTTCCAGAGGGGCGCGAGTGTGGGCAGCGCCTGCCCCGTTAGGCTAAAGCGGAAAGTGCACTTTAGGTTGCTCCTTTCATCGATCCCTCTGCTTCAGTAGCAACTTTTGTGCCCGACAGGTCGCGGTAAAGGACGCCTGTGCTGAAGCCGATAATTGCACTGGAGGTAATTCGATGGCTTCACTGCAGCGATTTATGGGCTTAGGCAAGTGTCCCGCCTACGACTCGGCGTTGGGGTACTACGAAGAGGAGCGCTACAGCGACGCAATTCCGCTGTTTGAGATGGCGTTGCGAGAGTGTGACGACCCGACAGTGCAGAGGTTGACACGGGCGTACTTAGCCGAGTCGTATGCTAGGTTGGGCTATCGGCGCATCAATCAGGGCGACTGGGAGCGCGCCTACACCTACTTTATGATGGCGACCGACTACGCGCCCCAGTACGCCGACTGGTGGTTCCAGGCGGGCTACGCGGCTTACCAGCAGGGTCAGTACGAGAACGCCCTACGCGCCCTGCAACAGGCGACGCGGGTGAACTCCAGCTTCGCGCGCGCATGGTTCCTGACAGGGCTAACGCAATATGCCTGCGGGGATCGCGAGCAGGGGTTGACTACCTTGCAGCGGTGGGCGGTGCAACTGGGTGTCCCTCCAGAGACCTTCACCGAAGCGCTCGCCCTGCACCGCGAGTCGCGCTATGCGCAGGCGCAGCGGACATTCGAGCAGATTCTGCTGGGTGCGTCAGACAACTACGCTGAGTATATCCGCTGGGGCGACGAGGCGTACCAGCGCGGCGACCTGCAAGCCGCCGAAGCGTGCTTCCGCCATGTACTAAACGCGCGCCCCAACTATGCCGATGTACGCAACCGTCTCGGCGTCGTGCTGACTGCTCAAGGGCGCAACGAGGAAGCGATTGACCAGTTCATCACGGCAATTCGCATCAACCCGCGCTATGTGGAGGCGCATATCAACCTCGCGATTGCCTACTACGAGCTAGGCTACAAAGACCAAGCGAAAGCACACTACCAACAGGTGCTGGAGTACGACCCCGACAACCGCGTCGCCCGTGAGGCGCTTCAGCGACTGGCTGCATAAGCAACTGCCGTTAGGGGGATAGGCCTAGAGGGGCATCCCCCTAACTCTCCAGCTGCTGGAAAAAGCCAGGGTGATTGCGCCAGTTTTCGCGTACCTTGACCCACAGCTCCAAAAACAGCTTGCGCCCCAGCCATAGCTCAAGCTCCTGACGCGCGGTCTGCCCGATTTTTTTGAGCATCCGACCACCCTCGCCAATCACAATCCCCTTGTGAGTCTCGCGCTCCACATACAGAGTCGCTGCGATATACAGAACGCCGTTAGGACGCTCCTCCCAGCGTTCGATCGCGACGCCAAGTCCGTGAGGGACCTCTTGGTAGGTGCAGAGCAGCGCTTTCTCGCGTATGATTTCGGCGGCAAACAGCCGCTCGGGTTGGTCGGTAATCTGCTCTTGAGGGAAGTAGGGGAGCGATTCGGGCAGATAGCGCAGAATCATCTCCAATAGCTTATCGCAGTTGTGCCCTTTGACCGCATTTGTCATCATCCAGTCGGCGTGATGGGGCACTAACTGCCAGTAGGCTTCGGTGTGGGGCTTGACTTTTTCGGGGGGCAGTTTGTCCATTTTGTTGAGCACAAGCAGGATAGGGGCGTGCGCTTCCTGTGCTAACAGGTGGGCGATGTGTCGGTCTTCAGCGCTGGGCGGTTTGGAAACATCCACCACAAACAAGATTAGGTCAGCGTCGGACAGTGCCCCGACTGCTGCTTCCACCATGCGCTCGCCTAGTTTATACTTTGGCTTGTGAATGCCGGGCGTGTCCACCAACACAACCTGCGCGTCGGGGCGGTTGAGGATGCCAAGGATGCGTCGGCGCGTGGTCTGCGGGCGTGGGGAGACGATGCTCACCTTGCGCCCCACGAAATGGTTGACCAGCGTGCTTTTGCCAACATTCGGCTTGCCAACAACCGCTACAAAGCCCGCACGGAAAGGCGGTGTCTGGTCAGCTGGAGGATTCGCTGTTGCCATAGAGCGTCTTATCTGGGCACGGTTCTGGCGCACGGTCGGTGCGTGCGATAAACCGCTCCACATCACGCAGGTCGTGAAAGTTAGGACCTGTCGCAATGCGCAGCTCGCGCGCGGTCATCTCTGGATGCGCAAACACCATTACACGCTTCCCCTTTGCCCGCAGTGTCTCCACCAATCGCTCAAAGTTGCCGTCGCCGCTGAGAATCACACACACATCGTAGTGATCTAGGGTCAGCAGTGCATCCACTACGATGTCCACCGCCAACTCAATGCGCTCCCAAGGTAGATCCTCTCGTCCCTCGCCGCAGCAGCCTTTGATCGGGCGTGTACGCAGCACATATCCCGAATGCAGCAAGTAGTCGTGAAAGGTCGCATCCCGACCCTTGGCGTTCGGGTCGATCGCTGTGTAGTAATAGGCGTCTACAACCCGCATGCCTAAGGTCGTCCGAAAATAGCACAGCAGCTTACGATAGTCGATAAACCATCCCAGCCGCTTCTGAGCATAGTACATATTAGCACCGTCAACAAAAATTGAAACCCGCTCCAAGCGAAAGCACCTCCTGGTCAAGTCTAGGAGTGAAGTATACCCCATTCCTCGCCACTCTCGAACAGGGTAGCACTCGCCTCCGCGCAACGCTGCACCGCCCCGACGGTCGGGCAACAGGTACAATAAGTGCGTGCGTGCAGATTCGGATCAGATAGTTATTCAGGGAATCGAGTTCTACGCCTATCATGGCGTCCCAGACGCGGAGCAGCAGATTGGGCATCGTTATCGAGTGGATTTGGTGGTCGACCTCGACCTACGCGCGGCGGGACACACGGACGACCTGCGCCATACTGTAAGCTACGGCGACCTTGCGCGATTGGTGATTCAGATTGGAACGACGCACCAGCGACGCCTGTTGGAGAGCCTTGCGGAACAGATGTGCGCTGCGATACTCGAGCAGTTTCCTCAGATTCAGCGCGTAGAACTGTTGCTTGCCAAGCGTTTGCCCCCAACGGGAACCATTACCGACTTGGCGGGAGTCAAACTCATACGGGTGCGCCTGTAGAATTGCGATGTTTACTCAGCGTCTGATTCTTACGGGGGATGAGCGGCATGACGAGCCGCTGATTCAGCAAGCGGCGGCGATTATCCGCGCGGGGGGGCTGGTTGCCTTCCCGACGGAGACGGTCTACGGGCTGGGGGCAGACGCGCTCAACCCAGAGGCGGCGCGACGCATCTTCCTTGCGAAAGGGCGTCCTGCATGGGATCCGCTGATTGTGCATGTTGCCGAGCCTGCTGACATCCATCGCTACACACGCGACCACTCGACTCTCATCGAGAAGCTTATCCGCACCTTTATGCCAGGACCGCTGACGCTGGTGCTCCCGAAGCGTGAAGTGATTTCCGATGTGGTCACTGCAGGGCGCGAGACGGTCGCCGTTCGCATTCCGCGGCATCCAGTGGTGCACGCGCTGATTCGCTCCAGTGGCGTGCCGATTGCCGCGCCCAGCGCCAACAAATTCGGGCGTCCCAGCCCCACCACCGCCGACCATGTGCTACAAGACCTTCACGGTGCGGTCGAAGCTGTGCTGGACGCAGGAGCGACCCCGATGGGGGTGGAGTCGACCATTCTGGACATGACCACCCAGCCGCCAACATTGCTGCGCCCTGGCGGCGTGTCGCGCGAGGCGATTGAAGCCATTATCGGCAGGGTTCGAATGTTGGACGAAACTTTTCTGGAAGGTGTGCCGCTGCCTGCGCCTGGACTAAGTGCGCGCCACTACGCCCCTAATGCCAAAGTGCTGCTTTGCGACCCACAGCCCGAAGCGTTCTACGATGTGCTTGTGCATACGCTCAGCTGCTACGCTTTCGTCGGCGCGATGCGCCCCAACGGTTGGCAGCTCCCCGATTCGAAGCGTCTGCGCGTGTTCGAGTGGGGCGCTTGGGGCGACTGGCAAACGCTGGCGCAACGGCTGTTTAGAGGACTGCGGGCGCTGGAGTCGATGGGCGTGCATGCGATAGTGTGTCCCTTGCCCCCCGAAGAGGGACTGGCACTAGCTATCCGCGACCGCTTGCAACGCGCTGCGCACGACTAACGCCCGATAACTTTCTCCTTAGTCAACCGTCGAAAGACAAAGGTATACTTCCAACGGCGCATCGCGCCACACCATTGCAGGAGGCACACACTATGAGACGACTCGCGAGTCTATTGGCGGTAAGCGCGTTGGTTAGCGCACTCTGGGCGCAAGAGGCGTCCAGCACACTACAGTTCAAGCTCACCGAGAAGCAGCGGGAACTGTTCGACGCGACTCTGGAACTGAACGGCAACCTGCCCATCCCTGTCGCAGCGGGCATGGCAGGTACGCTGAAGGTAATCATGACCGTGTTTATGGAAGTGGAGAAGGTTGAGGACGACGGCAAGGCAACAATCAAGGTGGGACTGCACGCCACGAACCCAGAGGAATTCAAGATGGAGTACAACGGGCAGCCGTTCCCCGTCGGGCTGGATATGGTACGAAGTTTGATTCCCGATTCGACGGCGACCGTCGCGCCCAACGGCAAGCTGTCAGGGCTTCAGAGCGGCGGCGGACTGATGGGCTTCCAACTGCCTGGTTTTGACCCCCGCAACCTGGCAACGCTGCTGTTTCCCACCGAGCTGCCCGATAAACCGCTCACCAACGGCATGACTTGGCAGTTCGTGCGCACCATCGGCGGGGGCAGCGACGCGCTCCAAATCCCCATGACCGCCCGCTACGAAGGCACGGAGGACTACAACGGCGTTAAACTGCACAAGGTCACCCAGACCTTCGAGCAGACCATCGAGTCGTACCAAGACGCCTTCTACCAGCCGACCACCGACAAGGAAGCCGCCGTGCGCGTCACCAAAGGACTGATGAAGGGCACGATGACCATGTGGTATCACCCCGACAACGGGCTGGTGCAGCGCATGACGATGCAAGCCAGCCTAAACCAGACGACCGAACCCATCAAGAAGGACGGCTCCGAAATCAAGGATTACGAGCGGGAGACCTCGGAGGTCAAGCTGACCGCCTCGCTCACCCGCAAGGAGCCGCAGACGACGAATGCGCAGCAAACGAGCCAGTGAACCGAGTAGAGGTTGCCCTCACCCCCTTTGTCCCCCTCTCCCGCCTTACGGGAGAGGGGGGGTATGGAGTGCGGAAGCGAAGCTTCCGCCCACGCTGAAGCTGACGCTTCAGCACTCCAAACAAGTCCGCGTGCGGCTCACCCCTCTCCCACGCCGTGGGAGAGGGGCTGGGGGTGAGGGTACAACTGTTGGGCAAGGAATCTTTGGGGCAAGCGCGATTTTTTCCCAGCAGATGCGTGAACGGGCAGGTGCGCCTTTCTGCCCTCACCCCCTTTGTCCCCCTCTCCCGCGAGGCGGGCGAGGGGGAACGCACGGCTCCCCTCTCCCACGCTGTGGGAGAGGGGCTGGGGGTGAGGGCGAAAAAAACCAAAGGGCTATACCCTTATCCGCTGTGGCAGAGGGGCTGGGGGTGAGGGCGACCGCATCCCCCCTCTCCCACGGCGTGGGAGAGGGGCTGGGAGTGAGAGCCACAAAATTGGCAACCGCCCTCGCCGTCGCCCTCGTACTGAGCGCGTCCGCATCGGCGCAACTCAAAACACCCCCCATCCTCACCCCCGCAGGCGTCGTGCCGAGCATCGAGATTCCGCAGGAAGCGATGCCGCGTACCCAACCTGCCGAGACGCCCCGCCCACGCCCACAACGACGCGACACGCTCGATAACATTCTGCGCGCCCTGCGCAGCTGGGAGACGCTTCAGGAAGAGTTCCGACGCACGGTCACCATTAGCGGGCACAAAAGAATCGGCTTCCACCTGCACGACATCGAGGGCGATTTCGCCGCCTTCCGCGACCAGAACTACTTCGGGCAAGGCGGACAGCGCGTCACAGACAACACCGAGCTGACCATCCGCGTGAACAAGTTTCTGGGGTTTTTGAGCTTCGACTGGCGCTGGACGAACAGCCGCTTTCGCAACCCGTATGACGCGCGGATCACCTACACCTACGAGTCGCCGAACCTGACGCTGGAGTGGGGCGACATCACGGCGTCGCTGGGCGGGGCGAACCCGCTGGTGGGGTTCAACCGCACGCTCAAAGGCGCGTCGGCAACCGCCACCTGGGGCAGGAACCGCTTTTGGTACATCACCTCCGAGACCAAAGCCGCCGCACGCACCATCAAGATTCAGGGCAACGACAGCGCTGGACCCTACTACCTGCAGGGCAGCCAAATCGTGGACGGCAGTGAGCGCGTGCAAGTGGACGGCGTCGAAAAACGGCGCGGCGACGACTACACCATCGACTACTTCGGGGGCATCCTGCGCTTCCGCGACGGGATGATTATCCCGCGCACCTCCACTATCGTGGTGACCTACGAGACCTATGCGTTCAACTCCGCGCCGAGCCGCCTGCAAGGCTTCCGCTGGGAATCGAATCTCGGCGGCGGGTTCAACTTGGGCTTCACGATGCTCTCGCAGAAGTCGACGGTGCGCACGGGGCTGCTCCGTCGCACGGAGCAGTTCTACGGCTTCGGCGCGCCCAGCACGCCCTACGACCTGCAGTTCCCGCCCCTGCGCGACGCGGCGAACCCTGTGATTATCACTGTTGCGGGCGCGCCGCAGGTGGAAGGCGTCGACTACTACTTCGACGAGCGGCTGCCCTACCGTTTCTATTTCACGCGCTTTATGCCCCCAACGGTCATCATTCAGGTGGAATACACCCCGCGTCCCGACCCCAGCTCGACGCTTGGTGGCGACCGCGAGGTAATGGGGATTGACTTCACGCTCCCGCTGGGGCGCGTCGGGAGCCTCGTGTGGAACGCTGCGCAGAGCCGCGCCCTCGCGCAGGGCAGCCGACTGGAGGCGATTGCACACAACGCCACAGGACGCTTTGAATTCGGGCGTCTCACCCTGAACGCGACCTACCGTGACATCCCTGCGGAATTCATCGGCATCGAATCGGTCGGCTTCCGCCGCAACGAGCGTGGCTACCAAGCCGACCTCAGCTACCGCTTCAGCGCGATATCGAACCTGCAGGCGAGTTTCAGCAACCTGCGTGTCGCCGTGCTGAACTCGCTCAGCAGCAGCTTCAGCGCAAGCTTCACCGACACGCGCATTCAGAACTTCACCTACAGCTACACCCCGCCGAACGGCTTCCAACTCACGCTCAGCCGCAACACGAACGAGGTGCGCGCCCCGAACAGCCGCAGCGAGCAGACGCGCGACGCGATTAGCCTCGCCCGCCGCTGGGACGCGCTCAACTTCTCGGTGGGCTACGAGCAGTCCGAGTCGGACGCCTTCAGCGCGCTGGGCGGCGGTACGAACCTGTTTTATCGCATCCGCAGCCTACGCTCGCAGGTGGACTGGACGGTGAACCCGCAGCTGACCCTGCGTGCCTCACTCGCCCAAAGCGACATCCAGCAGCGCCAGCCGAGTGGGAGCGTGCGCACCCAGTCGCGCGACTATTCGGTGGACGCCTCGTGGCGACCGCTGCCCAGCCTGACCGTTGCCTACCGCTGGCGCGATAGCGATTCGGGGTCGCTGAACCTCGCGCCGACCGATGGGCGCTCGCGTCAGTTCGGCACCCCGCTGCCGCCAACCACGAACTTCCCGACGAACCCGTGGGGCGTCGGCTTCGACGGCAACGGCTTCTCGTCAGGCGCGCCGCCCTTCAGCGGCTTTACCTACTACGGCGTGCGGGGCAAGGGGCAAGACCTCGAGGTGCAGTGGACGCCGCTGGACGCGCTCTCAATAAACCTGCAGTGGAGCCAGAACCGCTCGCTGGGCGATTTGCAGACCAACAGCGCGCAGGAGTCGCTCTCGGTTGGCGTGAGCTACCTGCCGCGCGAGTGGCTGGCACTCAGCGCGAGCTGGTCGCGCCAACAGGTGCAGTTCCTCTCTGCGACGGGCAACTCCAGCAACGAGTTTTTGACGCTCGCGGTGGACATCGGACCCCTGCGCCGCTGGACGGTGAACCTGAGTTTCT
>Ga0197142_1005088_pt1 | contig 10410 bp, 15 predicted proteins | sample GBS60_MetaG_FD_148614 | JGI IMG/M metagenome (GOLD analysis project Ga0197142, IMG submission 148614) | Sediment microbial communities from Great Boiling Springs, Gerlach, Nevada, United States - GBS 60_MetaG | ecosystem: Environmental > Aquatic > Thermal springs > Hot (42-90C) > Sediment...
TATGGTGGTTATGGGGGTGATTACGGAGGTGGCTATTACGGATACTATGAAGAGTATTATTGGGGTGGCGGTGGAGATGGTGGAGATGGTGGAGATGGAGAATATGGAGGAGAATACGGAGGAGAATACGGAGGAGGTTATGAAGGCTATGAGTATTCTTATGAATACCAGGAATACCATGGTTACTATGGATACGAAGGATACTACGGTTACTATGGCGATGAATATTACGGATACCACTCTGGATGTTGTTTACCACCTGGATCATCAGGAATAGGTCCGATTTACAAAGTAGTATGGAATGTAATCGTTTTAGACTCTTGGACTCACATCAGTAGGCTAGACTGCGAAAACTGGGCAAACAACGGAATCACTATTGACAAGGGTGGTTTGGGATTAGGTGCAGATCCAAGATACCTGGAGTTTAGGTGCAATGGATCCTCTTGGGACGTATTGATTGAAATCTATGGACTCAACGAATTTGAGGAATTCGATGTCATCTGCCGGCTAACTCAGGATGATGTAGAAATCACTGAATTAGATTGCAGTAGTTGGCCGACTTACCATATTCAGATCAAGTCTGGTCGTTGTGCCATTGGTAGTATTACTATCTCGAAAGCTAATCCAGGTGAATGCGGCCTTTATGGGGACTACTATGAAGAATACTACATCCAGGAGGAATCGTGGGGATATTACGATCTCCCGCAAGGATCCTCCCAGGATATACAAGGGTCTTCCCAGAATCTACCGGCCTACCTGCCTTATGATAAACCATACGACGGCGAAGGTGAGCCGATACCAGATTCCACAGCAGGATGTTGTCTGCCAGTGCCAGGAAATGAGTACGCACTACAGGTAAACGTGTCATTCGCAGGCCGCGGCGGGCAATACTACTTCCAAGAAGTACTACATGGTACTATCGATCTTAGGCGCGACAGGACGGGAGTATGGAAACTGTACTTTATACCAGATTCTTCTAAAATTATCCTAAATCCTTGTTACAATCCTTTGAACCAAATAGAATTGAGTTGTGTTGATAATAAACTAGTTGCCAGGGGAAGATTTAGATGCCTGGATGAGGATGGAACAGCAGCGGATTGCAGTTTCGATGAGAACGACTACGAGGTGCACATCCTAGAGTGCATTCCTGGGGTACGTTACATATTCACCTTTCTGCCAGGACGTTGTGTTCAGGGCTACATGGTTCTCTTACCTGAACAAGGAGCACCACTTGGAACGTGCTGCTTTGTAAACAACGATCCTACGAATCAGAGAGCATGGGTAGACATAGACGTATTTCATAACAACACCCAACACTCGCTGAGGTTTGAAACATTCTGGCAACATCTGCAACAAGGAAATGATAGTATCTGGTACATCGATGCTACCATTTCAGATACAACGCCAGGATCGTGTGGAGAAGGTTCATCGGATCAAGCTGTGTTTAGATTCCGTCTAATCTGCAAAAACTCACATATCACGTTTGCGAGCCTGTCGAAAACTTGCGGAGAAGATGAAGTTAGTTTGGAAGGACTAGAACATTTTGAGGTATCTATATCCGGTTGTTCATCGACATTTTTGAGGCCTACCCTAGAATTGACTATCAAACATGGACTAGTGTTTCGTGGTTTCATCTTGGTGAGGACTCGGTGACATGATGGTAAGCTTTATTGATCCGTTGCCAGAACCGGAGAGTGAAAAAACCAACTGCAATTGCCCAGCGGTCATTGCTTCACATGAGCGAGCTTTGGACATAGTGATAGATGAGGTTGAGAAAGTGGATTACCCTGGCCATGACCACGAATTTGGGGTAATCTACGTTGGAGGTGGACGTTATTGGCCTGGAATCGTTGTTGGTTGTCGGTTGCTACGCCATCTGGGTTACCAAGGACCGATAGAAGTCTGGCGTCGACACGTCGGTAACGATGAACCGATTGTTGCTGAGCAGCTGGCGGGTTACGACGTCAAAATTGTGGACGCTCTTGAGGTTGCTAAAACAACTAAGCCGAGGATACTACGAGGTTGGGAATCTAAACTGCATGCAATCAAACACTGCCGGTATCGCAAGATTCTTTTCCTTGAGGCTGATGCTTATTGTATCGAAAACCCAGTAGATATAATTCAATCTAACGATACATTCTCATTTTGGTCTGCTAAAGAGTACTCACGCATCAATTGGGACAGAGTATGGAGGCAATCTCGCAGGGACGTTCCACCGGTTCAGGGAGGGCAATTGCTGATTAACCGGGAACAGGTTTGGGGATTAGTCCTCGTAGCAGATTGGATCTGCCAGCATAGTGAATTCTACTTCCGCCATCTGTTTGGTGATCATGACGCTTGGCGGTTGGCGTTATCGGTTACGGAATACGGCTATCGTCACCTAGGTGAATTGGACCACCGCTACCCAGCTATGGTTGCGCATTTCGATGGAAAACCGATCATTGTCCATCGTAATCGATCGAAACTCTTTCGTGCGACCGAATGGAATCGCCATGACTGCGGAGGTGGTTACGGTGGACATTTGCCCAGAGAGGGTGAAGTGTGGTCACTGTTTACGGAGGTTCTCAACAGTGAAGCGGTAGACGTTAGGGAAGTATTCCGAAACATCTACAATCAACGTATGTGGGGAGATTTGGCTGATAGTGGAGTAGACCGCAACGAATACTACCTTGGTTGCGTCGTAGGTGTGGCGAAGACGTTGGGAGCCAAGACTATAGTGGACGTTGGTTGCGGAGACGGCAGGTTGACTGTTGCACTAGCAAAAAGAACGGGGTGTAAAGTCATTGGTCTGGATCTTATCGCGGAGGTATTCCCTAAGAACGAAGCGGAATCGGTGGAGTTTAGGGAATGTAACGTGCTGAATGTAGACGAAATCCCTGACGGAGATATCCTGGTTGCAAAAGACGTCCTAACGCACTGGCCTAACAGGTATGTAACTGCATGGTTGGACGAAGTTGTGCAACAAAGACGCTGGAAGGCATTGGTTCTGACTCACGATAGAGGGCAAGGTGAGGGGGATACGTATTTCGGTGGACTGAGACCGCTAGACCCCCAAAAGGCTCCCTTGGTAAACTACGGTCCTTGGCAGGTAACACAACATATGCACAAGGCTATTTGCATCAAGGTACTGTAGAGTTTCAGCCATGATCGTAGATCCCATTCCTGAACCTGAAAAACCAGGGCTAGACACAAAAAGTGCGGAGGTTATCAAAAGACATATGGCCGCACTTGAGGATGTGTGTAAACAGGCCAGGAAAGCACAATATCCAGGTCATGACCACGAATTCACCGTGCTTTACGTTGGTGGAGGAAGTTATTGGCCTGGCATCGTAGTGGGGTGCAAGTTATTGAGAATGATGGGCTACCAAGGTAGAATTGAGGTATGGCATGGGCATCACGCAAATCCAGAACCCGTGTTTCCAGAGGATGTAGAAGGTCTGGACGTTCACATCGTCAATGCACTGAAAATCGGGACAAAACCAAGGATATTGCGAGGATGGGAAACAAAGTTTCACGCAATCCAGCATTGCAGAGCAAGGAAGGTATTCTTTCTGGACGCAGATGCGTATTTCGTCAAACCGATAGATCGTATATACAATGAGTTCTATGGTTTGACTTATTGGTATGAAACGGTACAGAAGATAAACTGGGATGCTGTCTGGGGTAAGATGAAGAGAGACGTTCCTAGTATCCAAGGCGGACACTTCTTTATTGACAGGGAAAAATGTTGGCCGCTTGTGCTTGTTACCGACTGGCTATGTCAACACAGTGACTTTTATTTCCAGCACATGTGGGGAGATCAGGATGCCTTGAAACTAGCATTGAGCATTCTAATAGAGACCCCTTTTCGGGTGATAGACAGGGTTAGGTGGAACAAGGGGGTGTTTTGGTGTCCTTATAAGGAAGAACCTGTAATTATCCATCGTGTTCGTTCTAAGCTATTCCACCCCAAAGACTGGAATGCCAAAGACTGTCTTTATGGACACAATCCCGAGTTTCCTATGGAAAACATCGTATACAATATATATTCACATATATGTAATAAAAGATGCGATATAGAAGACACATTCAAGGTTTTGCATACCAAGAGGAGATGGGTAACGGATAAGAGTCACGACCAATGGTTGGCTGAGCAAATTGCAAAATACGCTGCCAGGAAGAAATGCCTACGCATCGTAGACGCAGGTTGTGGAGATGGAGAGTTTGATGAGAAGCTAATATCGTTGGTTAGGAAAAACAACCCTCAAGCTAGTTTGATTGGCATAGATTGTGTCCCTGACGTATTACCAAAAGGTGGCCACCTAAATGGACTGTACCAGATTGGAGACGTAAGTAAGGTGGAAGATTTGCCGCCAGGGGATATGCTAATCGCAAAAGATCTCCTTCACCACTGGAGCAACGATTTGGTATACCGGTGGTTGCGTGATGTTGTGAGAATGCGTAAATGGAGGCATCTAGCACTGGTGGTATCCTCAAACCAGAACATCTCCGACATCCCAATCGGTGGTTTTCGTGGACTGGATGTAAAACTCTTCCCACTGAACGATTTCGCACCCTGGGAAACCATATACTATGGACACGGGAAAACCCTGTTGTTCAAGAGTTTAGATTGACAGGAATGGCCACAAAGATGGGTTGCGTAAGATCGATATCCACGTAATGCTTCTGCGGGTTGTGAATAAACAGGGCACGCATCGTTCCTGGAGCAAATTCTACCACGCAGGGTGAAAACAGCAATCCAGTTTGATGCAGATCGTAGGATAGGGAGACAAGGTGTAAACCTTCTGGAGGGTCAATAGGATACAATCCAACATTTGCCCCAGGAGAGAGACGGATTCCATGTAGGTCGTACTGTCCACACACATCACGAGCATAACGAACATCCCAAACGTTGTCATTACCAGGCGTCGCAATAGGTCGGCTTACGAAGCCACTGTGATCAACAACATTGCGAGAAACGTGCACGGTTACAGGATAAACCGGTGCATGCGGTTCCGTCAAAAACACATCACGTTGAACACGAATGGGCACCATACGACCTCCTTTGCATCACAACAACTGCTCAGTAACCGGCAGCCTGTCAGAAGCGTTCACATAGACGCAAACGAAGTCTACCCTGCAAGATGGAGTATCTACCGTAAACGAACAAGCGTATCCACCACAACGGATGATTACGTCACTAGACGTAGTCGCCGATCTCAGGTAATCCCAAAACGGGCTGGCTGCGTCACGCAACAAAACGCTAGAATAACCGGATGAAACCTGTCTAGTGGAAAAACCGAAAACAGTGTGTGTATCCAAAAAGCCTGAGTTACTAAACGACCGGTCAAGCTTGTCTAGAAACTCCTCCTTTGACAACCGCACGGATGGCCATTGAGACATACTACTTGCCAGCTTCTTGACATCACTGCTCCTAGCGGGGAAACTATGCTTGATAACGTAAACCCAAGATACGTCTTGAGAGTCGATAAACAACCAATGGGGATCTAATGGATCAACCAACTGAACACCGACAACGCAAGGCTCTGGCGGTAATACAGGTACACTTACCAGAGTAAGAGTATTCCCGTCCTTTCCACCAGCAACGTAATGACGATCCTCAAGATCAAAGCAAAGCAGTGTGCGAGGATTGTTAGACAAAGTAAGGGGTAGCAGAATATCACTCAATCGCATCGCTCAGCCTCCCTTTACAGCAAGATTTCCAGTGAAACAACCCACACAGAGAGAGTATGCATGCATTGTAACACCGTTGGAACACGTCAGGATCAACCCAAACACGTCACCCTCATCGTTATTCGTAGGCTTACCAAAGGCATAGCGAATGGAATCCACACCGAACGCGGATAGTGGTGCAAGCTTCCTAAACGGCGGAGCAAACACACTGGAAAAGGGTGAGTAGATACCTAAACCTGAAAGAGAGACGTAATCCTCCCTACTGGAGAAGATCAACCCATCTAACACATCCCAATCACACTTCGCCTCCGGCAGATGACTATAGCGATCCATCTCAACCGTGGGAGACGCTTTTACCCTAGGATAACTGCTAAAGACGAATTCATTCCAGGACATAGCAGGTGACAGTTCCACAAAGGTTCCATAGTTTGTGGGAAGATACTTGGTAACCTTTAGCTTCACGTCACTGTGTTCCGAGGGCCAAGAGATCCACGCAACACGACAGGGGTACGAAGCGTAGATTACGTTGCTACCTGCATGTTGCAGGATTAGGATTTCTCTAGGGTAGTACGTAAAACCCGAAAGAGCCTTGAGGAATGTTTTGTCAACCTTCATCTTTCCCTTTCTCCTACAGCATACTCTCCAGATCAGTGCGAACAACGTGAAAGTCCGCCATAAGTTCCTTGAGTGACTCAGGGTAGGATCGTCTTTCCGGTGGTCGTAAACCCTCGACGTCTTCCGGAAGCCTTTTGGGGAGACGTAACCTGGACAAACCTTGATGCCAGAATTCGTGAACCAATGCCCGCGCGAAATACCGCTCGACTGGTCGGTCGGGGTCGACTTTCCCTAAGCAACGATACCAAACCAATGCTACAGTTTGCCAGTAATCCTCGTAGGAGTCGAAGTAGCCGTGGTAGCGTCTCCAAAGCCTACGACCCCATTCAGTAACCTGAGCAGGTAAAATCGACACGGGCATCCTCGGTTCTCCAGCGTCACACCAACCCGTTACTCCGCATCACTAGGTTCTTCAGCTTCGACGGATTCGGCAAACTTCTGGGCGGCTTGCCGGGAGGGGAATACACGCTCCGCGTTGACCCAAAAACCTGTGTCTGCGTTACGGAATTTCACCTTAGCACGTTCTCCCCATTGGGTATCGACAGTCACCAGTAAATCCACAGGAACCACCTTACCGGCTTTGGTGACGTACCAAGAGGGTTGACCACTGGTGGGTTGCGCAGCGGGTTTTCGAGTGCGGTAGTTAGACTTGGAAAACTTGGGGGAAGACTTACGTTGAAAAGGCATAGTAAACACCTCCTAAGAGTAAGGGAAACCGGACAACCTATTCACCGCAATCGTACCAAGGAAGCGTAGTAGCGTGACCCGTTCCTTTGCCCCAAGTGATCGTAGTGTTGAAGAAACGTTGGCCGTCGCCAACTTCGTAATACATCACCAACTCGTGGCCACCGTCGGGTGTACGCCCATACCAAGCCGTACCGTGGGAAGCCAGTGCTTCGATTTTCTCGAAGATGGAACGTCCCGTAGGACTCAGGGGGATGCTGGTCACCTTGCTGAGTCTGGCGTTTTCGTCGTAGACGTAAATCATGGTAATCCTCCTAGTTCAATCCCAGACGATCGTAGTCGTGTAACCCGTTCCGTCCTTGGCAACATAGTGCACCGTAACCTCGTGCTCACCGTCGTGGAGACGATACCAACCTGTACCTTGATGGGCGAGTTCGTGGATTCGATTCAGGCTCGCCTTGGCACTAGGGGTCAGTGGAATTTCGTCGATGTCAACAGGTAGACCGTTTTCGTTGAAGTACTCGACCATGTTTTGCCCTCCTGTCTCTCTACTCTATTATTCGCCGGAAGACAAGCGAAGTTTCCGAAATTTTCCCGTTTTCATCGAATCTTCGCAATTCCCCTCATGTTTGCACATGGACGTAGAATTTCCTTCCGTGGTCGAAAATGAAGATCACTTCATCGCTCCGGTAGTCGACCACGTCGAAAACGTACTCCCTTGAGCAGTAGCGCAGCAAGCGCAATGTGTCCGGATTCAGGGAATCCTTCAGTTCACTTGGTAGCAACCTAACGTAGTCCCCCGTATGTCCCCTGCGTTTGGGAACACTGATTGCAACCGTAGGCGATAAGCGAAAGCGCTTGAGTTTACCTAGTTCGATGCACGCTAAGAGATTACCTTTGGTGTCCCGAAAAACCGCCTCGTCCATGAGGGCGTCGAAATCGATAATCATCCCGTAGTCGCACCGGCAGAAGAGGAACGGGGAAAGCTTAGAGTCCATGGTACCTCCTAGGTTACTTGGTGATCCACGTGTTACTCGGTGATCCACGTGTAGGTAACTACTGCAGGCTTTCCGTTCTTACCGAAGACGTAGGCTGTAACCTGATGCTTTGTGTACCCCTTTTTCTGTTCGACCGTATAGGCGGCTTCTTCGACCTTGTCTGTAATCAGGCTAACCAACTCTTTCGCGGCCTCAGGTGAGATTCGTACTGTCTGGGTGTTGGCTTTCATCTTTCTTCCTCCCGTTGGTGACTTCAAACCTACTCTACTAGATTATTCGCTCAGAGTCAAGGGGTGTTGCCGAAATTTTTCCATTTTCATCGAATCTTCATGTTTACTCTTGTTGGTGGGTCTAGGTCGGGGTAGTCTTTCGTCAGATAGGGTCGGGGAATGCATAGGATCGCGCAGGATCGACGATCTCGTGCTGGGATGATGGAAGATACTCCCCGAAGGGGAAAACTCGTCCTAGCGCATCTAATGCAAATCCTATGGGGGTAGGGGTAGATTATGAAGATTGGATGAAAAAAGATTAAAAATGCCAACGGGGTGAACCAAGGCGGCTTATTACCATTGTGAGGGGTTTAGGTTGGGTTGAAAGAATGCTCTGGGGGTGGGTGGGCGGGGGAAACGGAGAAACCTTAGGGATAGGTAGGAGTAACGTAAGGGATAGGAGTAACGTAAGGGTAGTAGTATAGAGATAGGTTATCTACCTACCTACTTAATTACTTACCTAACTAATTACCTACCTAATTACCTAACTTACTATACCTAAGTTAGCTGTAAGTCTTATAAGGGGTAGGGGGTAGGGGGAGTGGAGCGACGTGTGTTGACGAGTGGTGGTGTGGATAGGGGTTAGTTTCAGGCTTTCGGTAGATCGTAGCGGTAGGTTTCCCCGTCGCAGGCTCGGATTGTCAGGCCAGCTTGTGCTTGTGTTTCGGTGTCTCGGTACTCGATGGTCCAGGCATGTCCGATGTTACGGGTGGTCGCGCAATCGTAGACTTGGACGAACCAACGAGCCAGTTCAAATGGTAGTTTGATTTTCACCGCTAATCTGTATTTTAGATAGATATCTCCCAGCAGCTTGCCATCTTGGCTACGGGCTTCTAGGTGATCACCGTCCCATTCTACGATGTGTACTTTACTTCTTTCAGCGGTTACTTCGATGAACACCTTTAGGGCCTTTACCAGCTCATCGACGACGTAGGAGAACGGTGTCAGCTTGGTCGGCGGCAGTGTCTTCTTCTTCAGCATCTTTCATCCCTCCTTTCGTTTTTCCTCGTCTTCATTTTCGTCACCGGTATCCTACCACTTGATACACCACACGTCAACCCCGATTCCGCAATTTTTGCAAAAATTCCCCAATCTTCGCGAAACCTTCATACAAAATTCACGAAATTCCCCTTGACGGTAGCGAATACCTGTAGTAGAATGACTACGAAGTCAACGTAAAGGAGGCGACCATGATTACCGTAAAAAACATCTTCGGTGACCTGCTCGCTAAGGTGTCCCGTGAGGAATTGGTGGCTGCTCTCAAGCAAGCTGTGACCAGCCAACCTATCGCACGCGTGCGCCGGACGGTGGCCATTGCGAACTACCTTTTCCGTGTCAACACCACCAGTGCTATTTCGGCCTTACTACACCTGAGCAGCCATCCCGAAGTCGAAACCGTAGTGGTCCACGACTCCACCGGACAACTGTACCTGATCTAAGGGGGATATCCATGCGACTGCGCCTAAAAAGTGGTTGCCTTACCACCGAGGTGAACACCGACCCAGCACACTTGCTCGCTTGCGTGGACGTCGCACTACGCTACGGAAGCGACGCACTCTGGCACCAAGACCGTTGGATCGTCCTCCGTTCCGGCTCAGTGGTAGACGAAGTGTTCGCCCCGACTAAGCTAGCCTTCCCATTCCACCTGTCAGGGAAGACTTTGCTTTACCTGCAAGCCTTGCTAAAACTCAGCCCCTCAACTGTTACCCTCATCAGCGAAGACAATGTAACCTGGGTAATGTCCAACCCACCAACCGTGACCGTGGCCTAAACTTCATCAATTTTTCATCTTTTCCCCCTTGACTCCCTGTAGGGGTATGTTATAATGACAGTGTAACGATAACCCAACGGAGGACTAACGATGGACGCTAAAGAGATCTACACCGGCTGGCACGAAGACTTCGACGCCTACCTGGGAGACCGCTGGGAAATGCAGGAAGACTACTTCGATCCGCGAGAGATTGAACCGGAAGAAGAAGAACAATAACCCCTCCAACTCTCTCCAGCCCTCTCCCCAACGTACCCTTCAAGTCCAAACCCTCTCCCCCTGCGGGGAGAAAACCATCACCCTCACCCCGACAAGACTCCCCAGATGCGTTTGGATCAACCACCGCACGTCTGACCAACGAAGACCACCTAAACCGCAACCTAGCGCAGGAATCGCAACAGAA
>Ga0197142_1005089_pt1 | contig 10410 bp, 11 predicted proteins | sample GBS60_MetaG_FD_148614 | JGI IMG/M metagenome (GOLD analysis project Ga0197142, IMG submission 148614) | Sediment microbial communities from Great Boiling Springs, Gerlach, Nevada, United States - GBS 60_MetaG | ecosystem: Environmental > Aquatic > Thermal springs > Hot (42-90C) > Sediment...
GAATTTAGTCATTTCTTGACACCTCCGAGGGTAGGATTTGAGACTGCTCTCGGAGGTTAATTTTATCCTGATGAGACCAAGGTAGCAACTTGGGTTATAACAATTTCGTCATGGGCAACCTCATAACTAAACTTCCTCACCAGTTTCAGGGTCGGTTTCAGTCACAGTTACCATACCTGTCGGAGGCGCATCATCATAAATCACATCTTCAGGCAAGGAAATGGGCGGAGGTGTCGGGTCAATGCCAGGGTCGTCATCGGCAGGTGGGGGCAATGGTATGATGGGCTCATTAGGTGATGGTGGCTCTGATGGGAAAATTCGGTAGGGCAGTATCGTCGCCAATAGTGAGAACACCAAATAGCAAGCCAAGAAGCACTTAAGAAGTTTCCTCTTGTTTCGCATCGTTTATTCCTCCTTCCTAAACCATAGACTTTTAATTTTGACAGGATTCTCTATTGCGCCTACTATCTCTCCATTTACTTCTACTAAACCACATAGTTCTATAACTGCAAAATAAAACCCACCAGGGACTAACATCCCGGTCGTTTGATCACGGAAATCCCAAATAACTTCCGTAGCCAAGATACTTTCACTATGTGGGATGGTTGCAGAGAGGGTTTCTCTGAACTCATACATAGCCCGTAATATGGGACTCCCTCCAAATGCAGGGCCAAAGATTCGGACCCGAATAATTGGATTGGTTCCGACAGGTTTGACCGAAACAGTTCGTTGCTGATTACTTCTATTAATTAGCACTATTTCTATGCTTATTGAATCTTTCAAAATTTTTTCCCGTAAATAGAATTCAATGCCCATATTTTCTAATTTTTCAATAGTTGGATGAAAAATTTTAAAACCTAATCTTTTAACACTCCACTTTGATACCATTTCTTCCACTAATACCTCTATCATGCCAACAGATTGATCATCAATTTCTACATTAAACAGCCTGGGAGCCCAGAAAAAGTAATGACCAATGGGAACATATTCTTTTAGCCAATCATCTGTTTGATCCCAAATCCATGCCATATCTTTTATTTGCACTTCCTTCATAGGTGGTATATTTAAAGTAATAGTGTTTTTTGACGAATAATGAATAGATGAAGCACCAAATAATTTATATTCAAAAGATAATTGATGCTTGTCATCAGGAAGAAGTCTAAGAATTCGGGTTTTATTTAACATATTTTTGACTTTCATTTTAATGATAATAGGTTCACCTATTTGATAAATTTTCTTATCCAAAATAACCTGAAAATCTAAACCATATTGAGGTAATTCAACAGAATTTATTCTTGGTGGGATTGGTGCTGTACATCCTTGTAAGCCTATTAATGTAATAGCGAAAAGAATTAAATATCCTTTCTGTTCCATAACATTTCACCATACCTCTAATGACCATAATAGTAAACTTTTATCACTTTCTGGTAAATCACCAAATTCTGCGACAGTGTCTAAAAGTATCTTTTCAGCTTCTTGGTTTCGTCCGATTTCCCTCAACAAGGCCCCTTGCCAAAGCCTCGCCTTGGCGATCCAACGACGCAAGGATTGCCGATGATTTTCTAAGGTCACCTTCATTAATAACTCCCGCCCTTCTTGTTCAGCGATTTGAGCCTCTAACAGGGCATGATCCTTTTGTCCGTTTGCCACCCAACAGTTAACTTTCCACAAACGAGCCTTAACTTTGAAGTCGGGAGGAACGAAGACCATATTTTCTAAGACACCACCAATAGAGAAGTTCTGAACAACCCATTGAAAGTGTCCTATAGCATTCTCTTCGTCACTTTGAGCAACTTTAGCAACGCCAATACCGTAATGAGCTAAAAGAAGCAAAGGAAGTTCTTTCACTCCCCATTTACGCACAATTTCCCAATAAATGCGTTCAGCCAATCGTGGTTGCTTTTGCAGCAGATAAATCTCCCCAATACCTAACTTTGCAACGGCAACGACAGTGTTGTTTTTATTTGCATACTCAGATGCAACGGCTTCTAAGGTGCTTTTTGCCTTTTCTAAGTGCTGCCACGCCTCTCGCCCTGAAAGTTCTATCATTTGTTCCTCCCTTCCTGCTTCCCGTCTCCACCATCGGCGGGTAAAGAACTTCATAATGTCTACAAAACCTAATTGGAGTTTGGCACGGGCAACGAAGTCGGGATGGGCAGAGGGGTGTTTTATTACTTGTTCAAAGCGCTGTTGAGCATCGTCAAAATAGCGTTCTCGGATGTCCAGATGGGCTAAGCGGAATAGACTTTCCGCTGCTTCTGGGCTTTCAGGGAATAATTCAATAACTGACTCGAAAAGCAAACGAGCCATTGCATTATTGCCGCTGCGGAGAGTTGTATAGGCTTGCTGAAGGATAAGACGGCTTAAGGAAATAGGTTGACAATCTGCTTCGGAAGTAGAAGGAATGACAAACAACCACCCTACTATAATCGCTACCCGTAAGGCGACCTGACTGGTCAAGGTGCTATTGTGAGAAGAAGTTACCCCCATCATTTACACCCCCTTTATCATGCTTGGACCCTCCAAGTATGACCATAAAAATTTTTGCTTAGAAGAATGAAAGCGCAAGTAGCCAAAGGGATACTTTTTTTTTTTTACACCACTGTGGTGCATTGACAGTCATATTGAGAATTGCAAGTTGAGGGTTACGCAAGTTGTTATGGTGTTTTACCGCGCCTCAACTTCATACCAAAGCGTTTGCCATTGGGGACTGATGCGGATGACGGCGTTGCCTGATGGGTCGGCAGTAACTGGGATTTGGGATTTCCGTTGACCCCGTTCGTCCAATGCCCACGCTTGCACTCGCTTGGCAGGTAACGACAAGGTGATGCTGGCAGAGATGCCTTCTACCAACGAAGGTGGTTTGCCCCAGTTGCGACCGCAACTTGATTTGGGTGGGTAACCAGGCACTTCCTTCCAACCCATGTCGGTGTTCTCCGCATAGCCTGTTGCCGTGATGAGCAAACGGACGGGACGAGGGACGCGGGACGAGGGGCGAGTTGGCAAGGAGCCGTCCATGACGGTGAGTGTGATGGCGCACCAACCGTCTTGCGTAGTTTGCCCAGGTTCAATCACGACGCTGCTCAACTCAAACCGCTTGCCACCTACGAACCCGATAACGGCTTTGCTGTTTTGGGCGTTAACGATGACAACCTCGCGCCATTTTTCCGTCAAGTCCCAAATCAATTCGCCAGTGTCGGACACAAATCGGTTGCCGCCAATTTTCACTTGTTCGGGCTTGAGAGCAGTTGGCGGAACTCGCTTCCCATCTGTCGCAATTGCAACCCGATGGACGAGTGCTGCTTCGTTGGGAACTCCGACATGACCTGCGTGGACGAGCAACCAAGCCCAACTGCGCCGCAACAAGTCAACTTCTTGCTCTTTCGTCAACTTGACAACCACTTGCTGCTTGGCAGGCTTCACATCGCCCCGAACAAACATCGCTGCAGCAGGGATAAGGGTGACCATCTTCGTGGGATGTTGGTCAATGTCAAAGAAGTTGGGAATGCGCCTTAAGTCCCAACCATCTCGTCGGTGCGAGTAACTGAAGGCGTAGATAGCATCCCAATCCTGCAACGCCGCGTAGGCTGCCAGCAAAAGGAAGGCTTCGCTGCAGTAAGTGTTTGGTGCTGGATGATTGTATTCGGTGACGGAGTGAGGTTTGCCTAAAACCCGTCGCAGCGCCAGACCTGGCAGCGTCCCGCCTCGTTCGTTGACCATCGTTCGGTTAGGCACAATCCAATCCTCAGGGTCCCATGGTCGGGATGGGAACATCGGATGCTGCCAATAAGCGTGTGTGTCCACACAGTCAAGTTTCGCCATCATGTTGGGCGTGCTGCATCCGACGATTGTGCCAATGACCAATGCCTTGACTTTCAACTCGTCCTTGAGGTAGCGGTAGATTGTTTGCCAATAGCGATCTTCCGTCTCCCACAAAAATCGCATCCAGTCCCGTTGCGCTTCGGGTGTGCGCTCACCGAAACGAGCGCGAAGGAAAATCGGGACAGTGCCATCTTCAAGGCGTTCGTTGGCTGCCAAGCCAACAATTCCGCCGGGGCGAAGGGAGGGAGCGGCGAACCAGTAAGTTGTCGTTTGAGCGCCCAAGTTGCTGAAGATAACGCGAGCGTTGTCGTCACCCCTGTTGAGAATGAAGGTGAACCGATATTCACGCCATTCCTGTGTCAATTTGACTTCGGCACTGAAGCCAAGGTTCTGCCAAGGTTCGTGGGCTTGCGAAATTCCAACTGAAATGGTGCATGGTTGTTCTGCCTTTGCCCAGAAGGAAAGCGTGTATGGTCGGTCAGGTTGAACTTTCAAGTTCGGTTGATGGAATTGGACATGCCAACCTACTTGTCCCCGTTTGGTGACTTCAATCCGGACGAAGCGGAGCCCTTTCAGTTCGGGGATAGGTTCAGCGACGACTTCCGCTGTGGCTTCCGCACCCGCGTGTCGTTCCAAAACCCAATTTTGCAACCCTGCCTCAAAGTTCGTGTTCCTCAGCATTTCATTGCCCAAGGGCTCTTCCTTGACACCCCACGCTTTGCGCAACTTCTCCGTCGTGCCGTATCGGGCTTTCAGCCAAGCGTTCCACTGCCGTTGCAATTCATCCTGAAAAACTTTTGGCATCCGGTCAATAGAGCCACTAAGCCAAGCGTGAATGAGACCGTTCTCGTTGTTGATTTCCACGAAAGCGACGACAGGGTCTTCAGCATAGGTGAGCCCCGTGTAAGGATTGCGGTGCGTCAGCAACTTGCGAGCATATTCCTTTTGCAACTCAAGACATGGCTCGTAGAAGAAGCCAACGATGTGTCGCTCCTTCCATCCGAGTTGCTCAATTTCTTTGGGCAAACCGTCGGCGGCATTGAAGGGGCGAGAAACGAGCAAGTTCAAGTTGACATAGATGCCGTTGCGTTTCAGTTGAGCAATCAGGTAGTCAAGTCTGTCAAGGGCTTCTGGGTCAAGGTCGCGGGTGTGGGGGACGCCCCGACGGCGGATGCCGTTGGGAAATTCTTGCATGTCCATGTGGTGGAAGCGAACAATGTTGATGCCGAACTTCGCCATCCTTGCCGCAATTTTTTCAGAGTCCTCTTTGCGCGGGAAACATGCCCCGAAACACGAGTTCACGCCCAGAAAACGAATTCGCTGCTTGCCAGCGTAAAGGTGACCGTTAGCGCCGATACGGATATGCCCAAACTTGCCAGCAGGTTTGTGCAACCAGTGACTGATGTTGGTGACCGATGGAGAAGCATCGTCCCAAGGTAAAACGAAAGGGAAAAGCAAGGCATCCTGTTTGCCTTCCTGCGATAACACTTGCCTCATAGTCCACCAACCCCCAAAGCCAGAGATGAACGCCAAGATGACCAACATCCACCACCGCATTCCCCATCGCCTCCTGTCAGGTTGTGCACCTGTAAACGCTCAGGCTGCTTCAACCACAGCCTTTTGGTGAATGAGAGCGTTCAATTTTTGCATCAACCGAGACTTGAATCGTGCGGCAGTGTTCTTTTTGATGACGCCTTTTGAAGCCGTTTTGTCAATAATGCGGCAGGCTTCGTAAACTGCCCGCTGCGCTTCTTCCAAACTACCAGTCCCTTTTGCTGCTGCTTCCAAAGCAGCGCGTGCTCGCTTGATGAAAGTTCGCATGCGTGACCGATAAGCCTGATTTCTCATTCTCCGCTTTTCTGCTTTCCTCATCGCCCTGAGGGCAGATTCGGTGTTCGGCATCTCCGTCCCTCCTTGAGAGAAGTCTCCGTCGCTTTTGCGGAAAAGCATTATAGCACGACAACACCTCGCAGGTGCGCCCTAAAACCATCCTCTCAACGGATTCAGCGAGTATGCGTGAAAAGGCGATCAAAAACCGTGTGGAGTGCCGAGTGAGGGTGCCTTGCTGAAACTTAATTTACGCCAACAAAGAAGCCAACGCAGCGCTGCAGGCGAAACCTCTCAAAGCCCACCCTCTCTGGCGAAATATTGACATTGCCGATTTGAACACTCATAATTTAAGGCGAGGTGACGAGTATGGCTGAGACTGGGACGAGACTTAGACCTTGCCAAGAGGTCGCACGAGCCATTGCGGAAGCGTTGGCAGCGATGGACAATCAACCCAGCGAAGAACTGGTGCTGAAGCGAAACTACATTGAGCGCTTGAAGCGGGAGAAAAACCCTGAACGCATCATTGATGAACTGCCTCAACTTGCAGGTTGCGACTATCAAGCCATTCCTGAAGAAGACATCGTTCGGCTGCATTGGTGGGGCATCTTTCACGACAAGCCGAAGGTAGGTTACTTCTGCTTACGCATCAAGTGCCCCGGCGGCATTGTCAAGCCTGCCCAACTTCGCGGTGTCGGCGAACTTTCCGTTCGTTACGGTCAAAACTATGTTGAGTTGACGACCCGTCAAAACTTCCAGTTGCACCATGTCCACTTGACGAAACTTCCTGAGGTTTTTGACCGAATTCACGAGTTAGGCTTGACGACGAAAGGCGGCTGCGGCGACACCGTTCGCAACATCACTGGCTGCCCAGTCGCTGGGCTTGACCCACACGAACTTTTTGACCCGACGCCCATCATTTTGGAGGCTGCCCAGTTGTTTGACAGCACTCCCGAATACAGCGACTTGCCCCGCAAACACAAAATCACCGTCAGCACTTGCCCTTACTGGTGCACTGCTCCCGAAATCAACTGCGTTGCTTTCGTCGGGGCGGAAAAGGATGGGCGGAAAGGTTTCACTGTTTTGGTTGGCGGAGGGTTAGCATCTACGCCTCGCTTGGCTAAACCTTTAGGCGTGTTCATTGAACCTCAGGATGCCATCCCTGTCATGGTAGCCATTTTGGAACTTTGGCGAACCAACAAGCGCTATCGCGTTTCCCGCGTCAAAGCACGCTTCAAGTTCATGGTTGACGATTACGGACCAGAACGCATCCGCTCAATGATTGAACAGGCTTTAGGTCGCAAACTTGAGGACTACCCTGAAACGCCTCGCCCCATCGGCTTCACCAACCACATGGGCATCCACGAACAGAAGGGACGAGAGTCGTGGGACGGGGGACGAGTTTACTACATCGGTGTTCCTGTTTTGGCGGGGCAGATGAAGGGAGAGCATCTCATCGCATTAGCAGATTGGCTTGAAAGTTTCGGTGGTGATTTTAGAATCACGCGCCAGCAGAACTTCATTTTGACCAATGTCCCAGAAAGCAAAGTGGACGACACGATAGCATTGTTGCGGGAACTTGGCTATTCGCCTTTTGCTTGCCCTCTCATCGCCAACGGAATTGCGTGCACAGGTGACCCTTTCTGCAACTATTCTGTGACCAACGCCAAACATCATTTGCGTGAGGTCATTGCCCACCTTCGTTCGGTTTTCGGCGACGAAATTTGGCAGCAGGTCAGGTTGACACTTCACATGGACGGTTGCCCTCACGCTTGCGCTCAACATTGGGTTGGAGACATTGGACTTCAAGGGACTGCAGCGACGCTTCCCGATGGCACAAAGCAGGAAGGCTTTGACATCATCTTGGGTGGTGGCATCGGAGAAATTCCTCGCATCGGTCGGCAAATTATCCGCCGCATCCCCGCCGATGAAGTCAAGTTCGTCATTGAGCGTTTAGTTCGCGCTTATTTGCAAGAGCGCCAAAACGGCGAAACTTTCCAGCAATGGTGCTTGCGTGTCGGCGACGAACACCTCAAAGTCGTCGCCACCGAACTCGTTGCCGTTTAGCCGTCAATTACGCATTACGAATTACGCACTACTCAAAGGAGGTGCTTTGAGATGGCTGATTTGGCGATTGTCGTTCGGGAGAGCGCGTATGACCGCATCCTAACGCCTTTGGCGTTCGCTTACTTGGCAGCATCGTCGGGACAAGAGGTTGAGATGTTGTTCGTCAACTGGGCTGTTAGGGCTTTGAGCAAAAAGTATGCCGATGAGTTCCCCATCTCAGCAGAAAGGGCAGGAAGCGAGGAGTGGTTGAAACAGCAAATTTCGTCAGCAGGGTTGCCAACTCGCATCTCTGACTTGCTGAGAATGTTGGCTCAGACTGGAAAAGTTCGCCTTTACGCTTGCACCCTCGCAGCCCAGATTTTCGGCGTTGATGAAAGCGACTTGATTGAAGGTGCTGAATTTCTGCCAGCAAACGAGTTCGTCGCAAAGATGGCTGAAGCGAAAGTGACGATGACTTTTTGAAGCGAGGTGATGAAGGATGACGGAAGCAACTGAACAACGGATAGACCTGACGGGCAAACGATGCGTTTTGGTCACTGCAGCCCTTGCTGAGGCTGTAGCCACTTTGAAACCGGGCGAGACAATTGAAGCCTACAGTGACGATCCCGTCGCTCACATCCTTGTCAAGCGCTGGTGCAAAGACACTGGGAACGAACTTGTATCCGCTGAAAAGGAAGGCAACGGTTGGCGCTTGGTCATTCGCAAGGGCAATCCATAGGCAACGAGGAAGTCAATCGGCAAAGGAGGGTCGCAGATGGCGAGCCAAAGGGTCATTTTTGATGACCTTGAAATTGGAGAAATCGCCATTGAATTGGATGACAAAGAGCCACAGGATGTCATCGCTTGGGCAATTGAAACCTTCGGCGACCGAATTGCCGTAGTGACAGCGCTTCAAGCCGAAGGGATGGTCGTTTTGGACATGGCTTATCGGCTCAAGCCAGACATCAAAGTCGTCACCGTTGACACTGGTCGTTTGCCTCAGGAAACTTACGAGTTCCTTGACAGAGTGCGTGAGCATTACCACGAGGCAAGGTTTGAGGTCTTGTTTCCAGATTACCGCGAGGTTGAAGTGATGGTTCGCAAGCACGGAGTCAACCTGTTTTACAAGTCGGTGCCGTTGCGACTTTTGTGCTGCCACATACGCAAAGTCCGACCACTGCTTAGAGCGCTTCAGGATTTGGACGCTTGGTTCACTGGTCTTAGGCGCGAACAGTGGGCATCGCGAGCAAACATCAAGAAGGTGGAACTTGACCATGACCATGGAGGCATCGTCAAAGTCAACCCCCTTGCCGATTGGACGAAGGAAGAGGTTTGGGACTACATCCGAGAAAACGATGTCCCTTACCATCCGCTTTACGACAAGGGCTACACCAGCATTGGCTGCGCACCTTGCACCCGACCAATTCAACCGGGCGAAGACGACAGGGCAGGGCGATGGTGGTGGGAAGTAAACGCACCAAAGGAATGCGGAATCCATTGCCCCATTGAAACTGGAGGATTTGAACACGAAGTCCATGCCATTTTGGGCGAGGCTCATGGACACCTCGGTGAAAGTGACGGGAGTGATCAAAGTGACTGACCAGCAAGCGGAGCGAGAAAGCCTTCAGTTAACGGACGAAGAACGGGAATTGCTGCAAGCGGAATTGGCAGTTTTGTTGCCTGCGTTGTCAGGTGAGCGAAAGGAAGCGTATCAAGCCCTTGCTGACGCCGTTGAGCGAAATTCTGTCCCACCAGATTTGCTGCCTTTGCTTGAGGGCTTGACAAAGTTGGCTTTGGAGACAGGAAGGGCTCGCAGGATTTACCGTGCTGAAGGCGAACGCATATTGACTGAACTGTTCCGCAAAACGCCCAGCGGTCAGGAACTCAGCAAGAGTTTGAACGAGGTCAACAAAGCCCTTTCCATCCTTGAGGGTCAAACCTTGCAGGGCGTTCGTGTCGCAATGAGGACACTGGGTCATTTTACCGTGACCGTTGAGACAGAAAAGGCTGTCATCACCATAGCCATTCGCCCCGACTCTGTCACCGTTGACAGCATTTCGGTTGGCGGCGAAGCGGGTTTGGGTTAACTGCAAACTTGACAGATTTGGCAAAAACAAAAACCTCAAGGAGGTGCGACGATGGAAGGCGAACGCGGTTTCGTCGTATGGCTCACAGGGCTTTCAGGTGCAGGGAAAACGACCATCGCCAATGCCCTTGCTGAACGGTTGAAATCGTTAGGCTACAAAGTTGAGATTTTGGACGGCGATGTCGTCCGACAGCACTTCAGCAAGGGCTTGGGCTTCAGCAAGGAAGACCGCATTGAGAACATAAAGCGAGTCGCTTATGTGGCTCACTTGCTTGCCCGAAACGGCGTCTCCGTCATCGTAGCGTTGATTTCGCCCTACCGTGAAGGGCGAAATTACGCACGGCAACTCATCGGCGACTTCGTTGAAGTTTATGTCAAGTGCCCGTTGAATGTCCTGATTGAGCGGGATGTCAAGGGATTGTATGCTAAGGCTTTGCGCGGCGAAATCCAAAACTTCACTGGCATCAGCGACCCTTACGAGCCACCTGAAAACCCAGAAGTCATAGTTGAGACAGACAAAGAGACAGTGCAGGAAAGCACTGACAAAATACTGAAAGCGCTGACGGATTTGGGTTACTTGTCTGAAGAAGTGAAAAGTGGGTTAGTTGGCGTTTTAACAAGTTGAAGGC
>Ga0197142_1005090_pt1 | contig 10408 bp, 7 predicted proteins | sample GBS60_MetaG_FD_148614 | JGI IMG/M metagenome (GOLD analysis project Ga0197142, IMG submission 148614) | Sediment microbial communities from Great Boiling Springs, Gerlach, Nevada, United States - GBS 60_MetaG | ecosystem: Environmental > Aquatic > Thermal springs > Hot (42-90C) > Sediment...
TGCAGGTGACGACGTGGGGCCATCCGGTCAGTTCGGGACTCCAGACGGTGGACCTCTATTTCAGCGGCGCAGACCTGGAACCGCCGGATGCGGCTGCCCACTACATCGAACGCCTGGTACGCCTGCCTGGCACGGGTGCCTGCACCTCCTACCTAGAGGTGGTGTCTGCCCCGCTACCAGAAACCCTGGCCGCCCACTTTGCCGATAACCGTCCGGTGGCCCTGGTGCCTTGCATGGCCTTCAAGCTCGTCCCTGCTGATGACTCCCTGTGGGTGCGCCTGGCCCAGACCTACCCCACCCTCAAACTCCTGTTCTTTCGCCAAAGTTTTGAGGGCAGAATGGGCACAGCACCGCTTGAGCGCATCAAGGCAGCACTGACTGAGGCGGGTGTGGACGTGAGCCGGCAGATGGTCATCGTTGAGCATCAACCTTTGCAAGTCTTTGCTACCCTGCTGGCGCGGGCGACCCTCTACCTGGATGTGCCCAGTTTTTCCGGCTACACCACCGCCTGGCAGGGGGTCTTTGCGGGCATCCCGATTGTCACGCTCAAGGGGCGGTTCTTGCGCCAACGGCTGGCGGCGGGACTGCTGGAGACCATTGGGTGTGCCGACACGGTGGTGGAGAACCTGGATGCCTACATTGCCAAGGTGGGGGAACTCATCGAAGAGTGGCAACAGCGCCCCGAAGCCTATGCGGCCCGGCGTGCCCGGATTCAAGCGGCTGCGCCTTTGGCCTGCAATGATGTGCGGGTGGCGCGGGGATTTGAGCGGGTGCTTTTAGAAGAACTGGCCGAGCGAGGCAATCCCACGGCTCTGGCGTTGCTGCCCCAGCACCGTGCCGCCTACCCGGACTACCACTACGACCGGGAACAGGGCTGTGTCGTCGCTCCACCCCGGCAGGACACACCCGACAATGGCCCTGCCGCCGAACCCCTGGCTCCCCCCTGCCTACAGGAGTCGCCCAGGAGTAGCCCATCCGAGTCCGACGTACCGCCTAGCCAATTTGCCCCCGTGCCCGTCCATGGTTTGATGCCATCCCCTACACCCTCACCCCCAGGAGCAACATCGATGAGCGCCACCCCATCCCCTGGCAATGCCACCCCACCCATCTGGCGGCTGCTTGACCAAGACCTGCATCTGACCACCCTCTCCCACACTTACGCCCCGGTGGGACTGCTCCAGATGATCCCGGCAGCGCCCAAAGCGGTTTTTGACCTTGGTTGTTTCGTTGGCGCCACGGGGCGTTGGCTCAAGGAGCGTTTCCCAGGGGTCAAGGTGGTGGGGGTTGAGTTACTGCCGGCGGCAGCCGAAAAAGCCCGTGCGACCTACGACCAGGTGTTCACAGGACGTTTCGAGGAGATGGACCTGGGGCCTCTTACCGGCCAGTTCGACACCATCATCGCCGCCGATGTGCTGGAACACCTCTATCACCCCTGGCAAGCGCTCGAACGGCTCAAGACCCTGCTGGCGCCAGGTGGGGCGCTTTACGTGAGCCTGCCGAACGTGCGGAATCTGCGGGTGCTGGAGGGGCTGGCCTTGGGGGACTGGCCCTATGCAGGGGCTGGGATTCTCGACATCACCCATGTACGCTTTTTCACCCGTCGCAGTGCCTTGCGGATGCTCAGCGAAACGGGCTGGCAGGTGCAGGATGTGCGTGCCAATCTCGACCCCCAACTCAAGGGGATGATCGCCGGTCGTGACCTGAAGGCAGTACGCAACATTGAGCTGAAAAACCTGGTGCTACGGAACCTGCCGCCAGGGGAGACGGTAGAATTTTTTACCTTGCAGTGGTTCATCCGCGCCGTACCGCAGTAAAGCAGGGGCGAAACGGAGGGTTGAAAGCAATAAAGCCTAGGGCCGCTCCGCAGGTTCCGGTTTGAGCAAAGGAAAGGGAATCACCTCGCGAATGCTGGCCGCATCCGTCACCAGCATCACCCAACGGTCAATACCCAGTCCCAGCCCACCCGTCGGCGGCATCCCGTACTCCAAGGCCGTGAGAAAATCCTCGTCCACCCCCTGGGCCTCCACATCCCCAGCAGCTTTGCGGGCCGCCTGTTGCTCCAAGCGGTGGCGCTGCTCAATCGGGTCGGTCAATTCGGAAAAACTATTGGCCAATTCCCGCCCGGCAATATACAGTTCAAACCGCTCGACCAACCCCGTTTGGGTGCGATGGGGTTTGGCCAACGGAGAAATTTCCACCGGAAAATCCAGCACAAAAGTCGGTTGAACCAACGTCGCTTCACAAAACTCTTCAAACAGGGCATTTAATAACCGCCCCACACTGTCGTATTCACAGGCATTCTTCAGACCACAGGCCTGGGCAGCCGCCTGCGCCGCGGCTAATTCCTGCGCAGGAAATTGGGTAAAATCCCAACCTGTTTGTTGCCGCACCAAATCCACCATCGTCACCCGTCGCCAAGGGGGTGTGAGGTCAATCGCCTGCCCTTGATAGGTAATGGCCAAACTGCCCAACAATTCCTGCGTCACCGTCGTCACCAAATCTTCCGTCAATTGCATCATGTCGCTGTAATCGGCGTAGGCTTGGTAGAGTTCAATCGAGGTAAATTCCGGGTTGTGGCGGGTAGAAATGCCTTCATTGCGAAAAATGCGCCCCAATTCATAAATCCGCTCAAATCCCCCCACAATCAACCGCTTCAGATGCAATTCCGTCGCAATCCGCAGATATAAATCCATCTCCAACGCGTTGTGGTAGGTGATAAAGGGACGGGCATCAGCGCCCCCTGCCTCGGTTTGCAATACCGGGGTTTCCATCTCCAAAAATCCCCGCTCATCCAAATACTTACGGGTAAGTTGGATGAGCTTGGCCCGCTTGCGAAAAATATCTTGCACGTGCGGGTTGACAATCAAATCCACATAGCGCTGGCGATAGCGTTTTTCGACATCGGTGAGGCCATGCCATTTATCGGGCAGCGGCAACAGGGATTTCGTAAGCAATTCATAGGTACTTACATACACGGACAATTCCCCTTTTTCCGTGCGTTTGATCGTGCCTTGCCCTCCTAAAATATCCCCCACATCCGTCCCCTGTTTCAACCGCTCAAAGGCCCCTTCGCCCATGTGCCCCTGGATGCGCTGTTGTTCTAAATAAAACTGAATTGTGCCCTGCTCGTCTTGGATGGTAAAAAAGGCCAACTTGCCAAAGACCCGCCGTGCCATGATCCGCCCGGCCACCCGCACCTGGACGGCCACTTCCCCGCCCGGTTCCAGGTCGGCATACTGCTTGTGCAATTCCGCCGTGCAATGGGTGCGGTCGTAGCGGTAGGGATAGGGGTTGATCCCCGCTTGTCGCCATTGCTGCGCCTTCTCCAGCCGTTGTTGGCGCAATTCCGCCCCGGTATGCCGCGCCATCTAGAGCAACCGTTCCAAGCGACGGCGAATCTCGTCGAGTTCCTCGCCGGGGGTGCGCTCAGGCTGCCAGTCAGTTTTGTCCAGGTTGTTTGGCGGGGGAATAACCAGGGCACCGCGGGGCACCCGTTGACAATGAAACCCATGCTCCTGGCAAAACCATTGCACCTCTTCCGGGTCAATCGCTTCCACCGTCGGCACCGGGAAATCCTGCGCTTCTAACAGCGTGGCAAAACGCAGGGCATCGTCTTCGTCTTCAAACATCAAAATCGTGTCTTCTCCCTGCACTTTCAGGCTGTGGATGCCCTCGTTGTCACTGCCTGCATTGTAAATCAACACATAAACCGCCATGCGTCTATCCCCGCTGCATCCGATTTTTATTGTAAAGGCCAGGGGAAAATTCTAGCGCAAGAAAGCGGCCAACTGCGGCATCAGCACCTCACTGGCCACCAACAGACTGTAGTGCCCCGTGCCCGTGTGGGTCAAGGTCGTCGCCTCGGGCAGCAGGGCCTGGAGTGCCGCCTGTTCGGCAGGGCTAAAGGTGGCGTCGTTGTCGGTATAGACAATCAAGACCGGACGGGAGGGGTCGTTGACCTGGCCGGCCTGGAGGCGGTAATGCTGGCAAAAATCGGCCACGACCCGACAGTTTAGGTGAATAAAGGCGGTTTTGCTGGTGCGTTGGGTAAGAGCTTCCTGGAAATAGGCGCGCCAAAATTCCTGATGGGGCACCTGCACCAGATGTTTCTGCACAATGGTTTGATAGGCCAACTGGGTGATCTGGCGCAACGACATCCCCTGGAGTTGCCGCTCCTTGTGTCGGGCTTGGGCCAGGCGTTCCTGGCTGGGAATGCCCGTATGGGAGAGAATCACTCGGTCAACCAACACCGGATACTGACGCAACAGGGCCAACGCCACCATGCCCCCCAGGGATTGCCCGACCAGGTGCACCCGCTGGAGCTGTTCCTGTTTGAGTATCTGCCGGATGCCCTCCACCAACTGCTCGATGCGACTGGCTGCCGGATAAGTCGGCGCAATCAGGCGAAAATCCCCCTGCCAGTGGTGCAAATAGGGAAACCAAATATCCCCGAAATACACCGTCCCCGGCAGAAACAACACCCCCTTTGGGCCGCTGCCCCCCGTCCAATACTCCCACGTCAGGCCGCCCACCTGCACCTTGCGCCTGGGGAAATGCCGATACACCTGAAACCACAACTGCGCCAGCTCCTGGTCTGGCTGGGGCAAACGCCGATACCGCTCCGGCAACAGGGGAGCGCTGGCCTTGGGGGCAAACAGGAAATGGTGACGGGCAGAAACGGCAGCAGCCGGTTCTGGCACCGGGGGGGGTGCAGGCGGCCCTTCCTCCCGGCAGAGCGTCAACATCCCGTCCTGCTCCACCAAAATGCAAAAACGCCCCGCCTGTTGGCACTGCTCCGCAAAAGCAATCGCCTGCTCCCGCCGGGTGACACTGAACGCCTGCCCCTTGCGCAAATGGTGATTGGCAAAGGTGAACGAGTGCCCCTGGTGATAATTGACCCCCTGGGCTTCCAAATCACTAACATGAATCACCAAAACCGGGGACATTGCCACCACACCCTCAACCCGAAGCCAGCGGCTCCCTAATCTTCTACCTTACCCGATTTATTCAACCCATCGCCGCCTTGCGATTCCTGGGTTACGGATTGCTTTGATGCCTACCCCTGGGATTTCTGAATTTGCAGTTTTGCCAACACCACCGTAATATTGTCATGCCCGTTTAACTCATTCCCCAGGTCAATCAACTGCCGCGCCGCCGCCTGGAGATGAATAAGACCCGCTTGCGGCACAAGCAAAGGCTTAATATATTGCTCCCAATGGCTCTCTACCAGCCCGTTATCCGACAACCCATCCGAACACAGCAAGAGAATCGTATCCTCCGTCACCGTAAAGTAGTTCACATCCAGTTCCAGAGTCTGCTCGTGGCGCGGCCCCAAGGCCTGCGTGAGTTGGTAGGCATCCGGGCGGCTGTAGGCAATCGCCGGGTCCGTCCCCCGCTGAATCTCCCACTGCCCCACCTCGTGGTCCATCGTGACCTGCTGCAAACCCCCAGACTGGGAAATCCGGTACATCCGGCTGTCCCCCACATGGGTCACCGCCACCTGATTATCCTGCACCAGGGCCACCACCAACGTCGTACCCATCCGCCCCTTACCCCGGCGATACTCCTCCTCATTGCGCAAATAAATCGCCTGGTTGGCCACCCCCACCGCCGCCTGGATCACCTCCGGCCCCGGCAATTCCCCCTCCGGCCAATGCGCCAACAGATAACTCGCCAACTTATGGGTCGCCAATTTGCTGGCCTCTTCCCCTCCCGCATGGCCGCCCATGCCATCACACAAAATATACAACCCCTTCCCCTGCACCACTTCCCCCTGGGGACTGAGCGACCGGTGCAGCACCGTGTGGGCGTAAAAATAATCCTGGTTGTACTCCCGTTGGCAGCCCACGTCAGTCACACCCGCCGCCTCCAAATTCACCAACCGCACAGGAACTTGGGTAGGAACCGTCTCCGGCACAGAGCGGGTAATGTCCATAGGAATACTCAATCCTGCTGTAAAAGAAACGTTACCTTATCTTCCTTCCCCAAAGCAATCCAATCGCCGGTCCGCAAGGGACAGCGTTGCCCTGGCCGCAACCGCTGCCCATTCACATAAGTACCATTGGTGCTGCCCATGTCCTCAATCGCCACCTGGTTGTCCACCACCACCAACCGGGCATGGATGCGCGAGACAATATCCGCATCCGGGAACCCGGCCACATCAATATCCGGCGGCAAGTAATCGTTGGGTTTGCCAATCAAAAGCACATTCCGGTGCTGGGGAATTTGCACCACAGTCCCCGTGCGCACATGCACCAATCTTGGCTGACGCACCTGCACCTGGGTCATCGAATCGGGTTGGGTGGGCTGCGACATGGGCAATAACGGCAAGGCCGTTGGGGTCACCTATCGTGTCTTTTATTCTAATCCATGGTTTGCCCATTTAATCAGGTGGCAGCAGCGGTTGTCCCTGCTGTAGGGGCAAAAGCACCTGGAACTGGGTCTGCCCTTGCCCACTGGTAGCCGTAATCGTGCCGCCCAAATGGGTGACCAGCCGCCGCACCAGGGCCAATCCCAGGCCCATCCCCCCGTGTTGCCAAGGGTCGCTCCGGGGCACGCGGTAAAACCGTTCAAAAATCCGTTCCAACTCCGGCGGCGGAATTTCCACCCCCGTATTGGTCACCCGCAATTGCCAATGCTGGGGCAGTTTTTGGGTTTCCACATGGATGGTGCCGCCAGGGGGCGTGTATTTCACGGCATTGGTCAGCAGCTCGGTGGTGATCCGCTCCAAACTGAAAAGATGCACCTCAATCCGGGGCAACTCCGGGTCGAGGGTATAAGTCAGGTGCAACCCCTTTTGCGCCGCCTGCGCCTGAAACCGCTGCACCACCCCCGGCAACCACTGGTGGACATCCAAAATTACCTGGGGCAAAGACTCCTGAGTCGTATCCAACTGGCGCAACTGCAACAAATCCTGGATCAACTTGGCTTCCCGTTCATACTCCTGCTCCAAAATTTCCAGATATTGCTGCAATTTAGCCTGCTTGCTGGCCGTGAGGCTGCCTTTGCGCAAAGTTAAACCAATCATTTTCAAAGCCAATTTCATATTCGAAAGCGGCGTCCGCAATTCGTGGGAAACCGTACTCAAAAAATCATCCTTGAGCCGGTGCAGCCGCTCCAATTCCACCACCTGGGCCCGCGACTGCTGGTACAAACGGGCTTGGCGAATGGCAATCGCACATTGATTGGCCACCTGGGGCACCAAATCCAACGGCAACCCCTGTTGCGGGCGCGCCAAGGCCACCCCCAGTTCCCCCATCACCCCCTGGTCGTCCATGATTGGCGCGATGACCATCTGCCCTGCCGGCTCCCGAAACTGGGCATACACCGGCGGCAGCAGTTCCACCGGCGGATAATGCCACACCTCCCCGTCCAACAACCGCTGGTACAGTTCCCGGTAATGCTCCAACTCGATCCACGTGCCGACGGTGCTGGCCAAGGTGTCATCGGGCAAATACTCGTAGGCAATCATCGCCCGGGTTTGCGCCTCATCGTACAGGGCCACCCAGCAGTAGTCCGCCCCCAGGGTTCGCCCCAAACAGTCCAGCGCCGTGATAAAAATCTGCCGCTCATCCAAACTCCGGCGCACTTGCTCCGTGACCGTATAAAGCACCTGCGCCGCATTCAAGGCCTGCCGCAATTCCGCCGTGCGTTCTTGCACCTGCATCTCCAGGGTGCTGTTAAGGGTACGGAGTTGCTGCACCAACTGGGCTTGGTCAATGGCAATCCCCAACTGCAACGCCAACTGTTCCACCAACTGCCGTTCACCCGTCAGCCAGGTGCGCCCCCGCCGGGTATCGGTCACCAGCAACACCCCCCACAGCCGTTCTCCCTGCAAAATCGGCGTCGCCAAAACCGCCCCCAAAGACACCTGTCGTAACTGTCCCAACCAGCCCGGCTCCCAGGCGTGGTCGGACAAATCGGCAATCGCCACCACCTCCCCCTGCCGCAGGGCCCGCATTTGGGCCCCATCGCCAAACGACCACTGTTGCCCCAGCAACGAGACACTCAGCGGCGCCGCCGACTCATGCACCACCTCCATCCAGTCCTCGCGCACCAACCGACAGACCAACACCCGCTCCACCTGCAAACACAGGCGAATTTCCGTCACCGCCGTCTGCAAAATCGTCCCCAAATCCAACGAACGATGAATGCGACTGGCCACCTGCCGCACCAGATATTCCCGCTGGGCCTGCTCCCGCAGCGAATCCTCCAACTGCCGATGGCGATTGATCTCCCGAAAGGTGACCACCAACCCCCGGTACTCCCCGTCCAGGGGCGCCAACGTCGCCGAAAGATAATCCAACCCATCCGGGCGCACCAGTTGCGTATCCCGCGGCAACCCCGTACTCACCCCCTCCCGCAACACCCGCTGCATCAGTTCCGCCAGCAAGTTGGGGTACTGCGGATGCACCAGCCGCAACACCTGGGGTAACACCTGCCCCTGCGCCGTCTCCCAACTAACACCGGTCAATTGCACCGCCATCCGGTTCATGGCAATCACCCGCCCCTCCCCATCGGTCACCACCACCCCATCGCCCAAACTGTTGAGAATACTGAGCAACAGTTCCTGGGGCAGAGAATTGGCCATCGCTTCGGTAAACATCATTTCGCAGGGGACAAACATCGCTCCGCTCATATAACTGGTTTTTAACAGACCAGGAACCAACCCTACTCGAAGAACTACGTAAAATTAACATTAACTTAATGGCTCGCCTTGGTTAAGGCAAAATTAATGCTGTTTAACTTTACGTTAGGATTAAGTTAAAACTTTGTTACATCGGCTACCGTTCCTCCCGAACTTATCAGGTTTTGTAACGCGAGTGTACAACAATTGCCTCCTGGGAAATCTAAAAAAAAGTTAAAGAAAATTAAAGAAGAATTGTAAATACAACCCCTTCATACTACCAGTGCAAACCCCGATGTAGGCGTGATGGGGATCACCGGGGCATTTCCGCAAAATTACGTACCAGGCTACATTTGCCTTTCGCGCAGCCGCTGGGGTTATCCTTGGGCGGGTTATTCTAGGGGAATATACGGAAGGAGGAGCTGTTCACATCGGGTAGGGCTGGATACAGGCAGGAAAGGCCCTTCAGCAACTTGCTATGTGTTTACGGACACCGGAAACGGCTTGATCAGGCACGGGTAACCGGCGCTTGGGGTGGCGGTCAACGTTGCCAAAACAACGGCAGAGTGACAAGCAGCCTCCGGTAGTTTACCCTCGATGCGTCCCCCTCACAAGGCAAAGCCTAGGTATTGCAACTACCATCTGCCTTCGTTTCCCAACAACGCTCCAGCCAGGCTACCTGTTGCATCCGCGTTGCAGTCATCTGGGTCACCACACTCCACACCAACAGGGCATGGAGCGGACATTCGACATGAATCTCCAAGGGTTGATGGGGTTGGCAGTGACATGGCACCCCCAGCTCCCGTAGACGATGGTAAATCGGCCAGCGTTGCCCTGCCAGTACCGGCGATGCCTCCACATTCGCCACGACGATGCCCATCCGTGTCGCCTACTCCACTTTTAGTTCGATGACAACTATATGCAACTATAGCCTCTCAACGTATCGTTTGTAAAATTTTTCAATAAATAGGGCAGCGATTGCCTGTAACCTAGCAACTGCTTCCCTTGTGCTGAAAGCGGTGTGAGTTGCGGCTTGGGGGTGACCGGCTGGCAGGCAGCGCGTTTTTGGCAAATTCTCAACCAAGCAAGTGAGATTTGGTGGCAACAATGCCGGTGGATTTGACTCACGCTTCTGGTGTCGGGGTTTGGGGCAAAACGGCGCCGGTGAGATTGGCCTGGTTCAAGACAGCGCCGTGCAGGTGGGCTTGGTAGAGGGTGGTAGCACTGAGATTGGCACCTATCAACTGGCTGCCGTTGAGATTGGCTTGGCTGAGGTTGGCACCACCCAGGCCGACTTCCCGCAGGTTGGCTGTTACCGGTTCCGCACCGACGGCAGCAAATCGGCGCCGCTGAGATTGATGCCTGCCAAATTGGCGCCTTGGAGATTGCAGCCGATAAGACAAATGCCGCTAAAGTCCCGTTCCCCGGCGGTTAGGAAAAGGTAATTATAATTTCGGTGTTTTTGACAGCAGGGATATACATAGCCCTGATAAATTATCGGCAATTACTGCCTCAATTAATGTTGCATTCTCCGCCAAAAAGATGAGTGAGATGTTGGCAATTATGCCTCTGTAGCCATACCTTGGAGGGCAGCGACGGACTTAATTTTTATTCTTCTTTTTTTATTCTTTTAATTTTATTAATTCTATTTTTTTAACAGGGCCTTCACCTTGGCAATCAACTGTTGCGGTTCAAACGGCTTGACGATGTAATCGGTAGCGCCCTGGCGTTTGGCCCACTGTTCGTCAAACGGTTCCCCCTTCGAGGAGCAGACCAAAATGG
>Ga0197142_1005091_pt1 | contig 10404 bp, 5 predicted proteins | sample GBS60_MetaG_FD_148614 | JGI IMG/M metagenome (GOLD analysis project Ga0197142, IMG submission 148614) | Sediment microbial communities from Great Boiling Springs, Gerlach, Nevada, United States - GBS 60_MetaG | ecosystem: Environmental > Aquatic > Thermal springs > Hot (42-90C) > Sediment...
CTTTTGGGCGCCGAAAACCGACACGCAGTAGCCCTGTGCGTCGTGGCCGTAATTGTATTCAACCACGTTGTCTTCGTTTCCCCAGTCTATGTCGTAGACGCCGCCATCCACCCCCGGCGAATCGGTGAGGAACCCTTCGTTCAGGCGTACGGTACATTTCCGGCAGCGCCACGTCCAGATGCCGTTCGGGGTGCCGACTTCGTCGGAGGGATTCAGGCCTGTCAACCATGCGGCGCACTTTTCGATCAGGCCGTTTTCGACCTGGAAGAGCACGATGCCATCGCCGTAGACGTCATATACGAGCGAATCACGCACGACCACGTTGCGGATCCGGCTCGTGGCGGACCCTCCGCGGACGATGATTCCTGTCCACTGGGTGGTTCTTCGCGCGGTTACGCCTTCGATGACCACGTCTTCCATGCGGAGCGCTTCGGGCGCGAGGACGGCGACCAATCCGGAAGACTTGCTTTTGACCACGCCGGTCACGTCCTCCACCAGGAGGTTTTTCAGGCGGAAGTGGCGCAGGTGGCCGCGGGCGCCCGTGATGAGCACGCCGAACGGACTGCCACCGCACGCGTGCAGGTTCTCGATGTGCCAGTATTGCTGGTCGAAGAGCTTGATGGCGGCTTCCGCGCCCGCAGCATCAATGATGGGCAAGGGTCCGTCGCCGTAAGCCCCCAGGCGAATGGGGTGACCTTCGGCGCCGGACCCTTTCGGCCAGAGCGTGCCCCGACATCGGGCGCCGCGGCGTAGCAACACGGCGTCGCCCGGCTGGAATATCGTCGCCGCTACTTTCTCCAGCGTGCGCCATGCGGCTCGGGGCGAAGTGCCGGATGCGGCGTCTGAACCTGCCCCACAATCCACGTAGTACGTCGTGGCTTGCGCCAGGCCGGCCAGTGCGATGAACAGATATGCCCGCTTCACTGCTCTGCCCCGGGCCATGCCGGGTCTTGCGCCGATCCCTCCCCGCAGGAGCGATCCTCAGAAGTCCAGGCGGATACCCACCTGCGCCTGCCGAGGCACGTCACTCACACCCACCACCTGCCCGAACAACGGGCTGGCGGGATTGGTGTCAATTGCGGTGAAGCGGTGACGATTGAAAGCGTTGAGCCACTCGCCCCGAATCTGAAATCGGAACCGTTCCTTCACGGTGAAATTCTTCCGGAGTCCGAAGTCTTCGCTGTAGAAGGCGAAGCCGCGGATCTGGGAAAAACGGTAGCTTGCGTTGCCGCGCACGTAGCGCGGCGGGTCTTTCACAATCGCAGTGTTGACGTAGCGGTGAGCCGAAGTCCCGGGTGTGGAGACCAACGACATATCGAAACGCTTCGTATCGAACGGCACGCCCAGCGATTCGCGGTTGGGGTTCACGATCAGGGCCCGGTTGGTCGCGAAGTTGGCGTTCGGCGTTGCCGTCCCGCTGAATCCCAGAGGCTCGCCGCTCGACCAGTTCCCGATGAACTGGAGCGTCCACCCGCCCAGGACGGCATCGAGCGCCGGATGGAGTGCGGTTCCGAACCTCTTGCCCTTGCCGACGGGCAGCTCCCAACTGAAGCCCACCTTCACGATGTGGGCGCGGTCGTACGGAGACACGGTCTTTTCCAGCTTCAGGTTGTAATAATCCATGGGCCGGCCGTAATTCATCCAAGTGTTAAAAGCCGACTCCAGGTTATCCAGGCTCTTGGAAAAGGTGTAATTCGCCAGCCAGTTCAAACCGTGCGAGTAACGCTTGTTGAGCGAGACCTGGAGCGAGTTATAGGTGGCGAAGCCCAGTGGCGATCCCCAGGACAGGATGGAGTTCCAATACGGCACCTGGGGGAAAGGCTGGAGAGTTTGCTGTACCGGCATCCAGGTTCCCGGGGTCTTGAAGGGATAACGCGCTCCGAGCGCCTTGGCGGCAGCCGGGATGGCCTCATCCCGATCAATCCACTGGCCCAGGATGTCACCCAGCGCCAGAATCCTGGGATCCACTTGCAGGATCTGCCGGAGCTGGTTGGCCGTAATGCCGGTGGACTGGGTGCCTACGTAGCCAAGATCCAGCACCATCTGGCCCGGCAACTCGAACTGGATGTTGGCGTTCCACTGCTGGGTGTAGCCGACGCGGCCCGCGTCCGGATCCCAGGAGACGGCGCCCCAGAGGTAGTTCGCCGCCGAAGGATCCAGGGTGTTCTCCTTGACGACTCCCGGATAACCCTGGTCCCAATTGAAGGCTGCGCGCAGACTCCCCGGATTGGTGACCGTGTTCGACTTGCCCCAGCCAAAGCCAAACCAAGTTACGCCGCCCCACGGATCTCCGGTCCAGTCGTTCGGTACGCGGGGATTGAAGTAAATGCCGTAGCCGGCACGGAAGGCCACGCGGTCCCGCACCTGCCAGGCCAGACCGACGCGAGGACCGAAGTCGTTGTATTGATTGTTGACAAAGCCACGCTTGCCGTTCCGGCCCGGCCCCTTTCCCGCGTAAATGATCGCGCCCGGCAGGCCGGATTGCGGATCCGTCGCCTCAGGCGTGAAAGTAAACAGACGATCGAACCGTTCGGTCTGCACGGGCTGAAAATCCCAGCGCAAACCCAGGTTCAGGGTCAGGTTGCGACGAAGCTTGAAGTCGTCATTGACGAACCACGCCCAGGTGCGGATCTCCGACGTCGTGGGAGTTCCGACGGGCACACTCGCACTGTGCACCTCGCCCAGCAAAAAGCTGGCGAATGGATGCCCCGTCTGCGGGAATCCCGGCAGACCGGTCTGTTCGCGGTTGAAGTTGAAGCTGGCCGGCCCGGACAGGTCACGGTAGCTCAAGTAGAAGCGGCGTATGTCGAGCCCGAATTTCAGCGTGTGCCGGCCTTTGATCCAGGAGACGGTATCAACCACCTGGTAAGAGTGGGCTGCGATGGCGTCGTTCTTGTTGTAGCCGATGTTGGCCAGGCTCACGCGGTCGCCACCGCTCCAGTTAATTTCCGGATAATTGGACTTCTGGCCGATCCCGCCAATGCCGAGGATTTCCCCGCCGGGCTCATTGACGTGTTTGGATACGCTGGGATTGAGCTGGCGATTGAAGGCCAGCGTCAAATGGTTGAGCACCGTGGGATTGAAGGTATAGTCGTGGGACACGCGCGCCATGTATGTCTCGACCGTCTGAAGGCGCGCCTTGGAGAGGGGACCTCCGTCGGGGTCTTGATCGCTCCACACGCCGCCTTGGTCCAGCAGCACGCGAGGACGCGTGACCCAGGCGAACATGCCCGACAGCTTCTGCCGGTTGGACAGATTCTGATCCGCCTTGATCGAGAATTGCTTCTGGTCGAAACTGGCGGTATTGAAGACCGGGAAGAAGCTGTTGTTGACCATCGCAAACTTGCCGTCCGGCTCGCGAACCAGCGGCGGGTACCACTTCTTCATGATCTCGGCCACCTTTTGCGAGACCCTCGAAATGCGCGCCCTGGGGATAATGTTGCCCGGGAACATGTCGCGCACGATCGTGCCGCCCACGGTGCGGGTCGTAGCCGGATCATAGATCGCGCCGCGCAGTACGTCGCGCCCCGCCCCGTCCTTGCCGATGATCTGCGTGGTCAGATACCGGCTCATGTCGCCGTCGTACCATTCCAGCAGCGGGACGGTGCGGTTGGGGCTGCCGAATCCGCGGTTCACCTCGGAGTACTTTTCATACGCCGCATAAAAGAAGGTCTTGTCCTTGCCGTTGTACAGGCCCGGCAGGTAGACCGGGCCGCCCACCGAGAACGCGTAGTTGTGGCGGCGGTCCCGCTGTTTCGGCCTGCCGTAAAAGTTGTTGGCGAAAGTGTTGCTGTTCATCCACTCGTTGCGCAACTGCCCCATCGCCGAGCCGCGGATCTGGTTGCCGCCGGACTTCATCACGAAGTTGAAAATGCCGCCCGCCGTGCGACCATACTCGGCGCTCAAGCCGCTGGTCTGCACCTTGAACTCCTCCAGGGCCTCCATCGAGACGCTGGATTCGCCAAAATGACCGGCAATGTAAACGGTAGCTGACGCGCCGTCCAGGACGACTTCCTTGGAAAAGGCAGGGCCGCCGTTGATGCGACTGGTCCAGTTATTGCCTTCGACGCCGGGCGTGAGACGATAGGCGAAATCCTCCGGATAACGCCCTCCGCTGAAGCTCAGGGGCAAGTCAATCACCCGCCTTTGCTCCAGCACCGTCCCCACCTCCGGCGTCTCGGTTTGCAGCAAGGGAACCGGCGCGGTAACTTCGACGGACTCGACGGTCGGGCCGAGCTCGAGACGGGCATCAATACGCACCACCTGTGCCGTGCTCAGCGCCAAACCGTCCCGCACGAAGCGCTTGAATCCCGGCGCTTCGAAGCTAATCCGATAACGACCCACCGGAAGGTTCGGCACCGTGTACTGGCCTACCTCGTTCGTCCGCGACTCATAAATGGCGTTCGTCTCGACATTCTGGATCGTGATGGTGACGTTGGGAATCACCGAGCCCGTGGGGTCGGTGACCGTACCTGTGAACGTACCCCGGTCCTGTTGGGCCAGAAGCAGCGAACCGGAAAGGAAAAGTAACGCCGACAGCAAGCGAGACATGGTCCCAACTCCCGGCAGAGGTCCCGCCGCCGAGCCGGGGCCAGGACCCCCGCCTCAAGCGTTTCTGACCCCATTTTTTCCACTTGTGCCTTCGTTGTCAAACCAAAAGCGCTATCTTGTTCTCCTGCCCGGGCACGTCCGGGCCCGGCGCGGCTCGTCTTGGTCGCCGGCCGGGCGCGGGACGTGCAGTGAAGCAAGGCGAGAGCCTCAGGTTGGCCGGGATCGCCATTCGAACGAGACCAACGTCCAGACGGATGCAAGGCAAAAGAACCCGGCGGACCCGCGGCCTCGCTGCCGCGAGCCGATCCCCTGGGGCTGCCCCACGACGGGTTCATCGCCCTGGCGCGTCTCGGGTAGGGAGCCGTCGCGCGTTCTGCTACGCTGGCGTTCAGGATGGGCCACAAAATCACACGAACGAGTCTGATTGTTTTGGCTGCGGCGCTCGGCCTCGGCGCCCAGGATCGTCGCGAACGCGTGGCGCGGGCGGTGGAGGCCATGCGGGACTCGCTCATCGCCCAGCGCCGCGACTTCCACATGCACCCGGAACTATCCAATCGCGAGGAGCGCACCTCCCGGGTGATCGCCGAAAAGCTGCGCAGCCTGGGCCTGGACGAAGTGCGCACGGGGGTGAGTCGCTACGGCGTGGTGGCGGTGCTGAAAGGCGCGCGTCCGGGTCCCGTGGCGGCGCTTCGGGCCGATATGGACGCACTGCCCATCGAGGAAACGCTCGACGTGCCGTACCGGTCGCGCAACCCCGGCGTCAAGCACGCCTGCGGCCACGACGTGCACATGACCGTCGCGCTGGGAGTGGCGGAAGTGCTCAGCCGGATGCGGGGCCAGTTCCCCGGCACGGTGAAATTCATCTTCCAGCCGGCCGAAGAAGGGGCGCCCGAAGGCGAAGAATCCGGGGCCGCGCAAATGATCCGCGAGGGAGCGCTGGAGAATCCGCGGCCCTCGGCCATTTTTGCCTTCCACGTGGATCCCATGCTCGAAGTCGGCAGGATCGGCTACGTGGCGGGGCCGGCGCTGGCTTCCTCGGACACCTTCCGCATCCGGATCGCGGGCCAGAGAGCGCACGCCGCTTTGCCGCACCAGGGTATAGATCCCGTGGTGGTGGCCGCCGAGTGCATCCTGGCGCTTCAGACCGTGCGCAGCCGGCGCCTGGATCCGGTCGAACCCATGGTGCTCAGCGTCGGCTCCATTCAGGGCGGCAACCGCAGCAATATTCTGGCCGACGAAGTTCGCCTGGAGGGGACGCTGCGCACGCACAACGAGGCGGTGCGGGAGCGTGCCATGGCGCTGGTGCGGGAAATCGTCTCCGGGGTGGCGGCGGCGCACGGGGCGCGCGCCGAGCTGAGCTGGTCGCCGCGCTCGGTGCCGGTCACGGTGAACGACCGCGAGTTGACGCTGGCGGCGCTTGCTTCGCTGCGGCGGACGCTGGGCGATACGAACCTGGTGGAAGCGCGCCCGGTGATGGCGGCGGAGGATTTCTCCTTTTACCAAAAACAAATTCCCGGCGTGATGTTCTGGTTGGGAGTGGGCAACCCGGCCCGCGGCATCCGCGCCGCCCTGCACACGCCCGAGTTCGACGTGGACGAAGAAAGCATCGTGGTGGGCGTCAAAGCCATGGCCAACCTGCTGCTGGACTACCTGGAAGGCGGCCTGAAGCGCTGAAAGCGGTCGCGGCCGGCAAACACGATCGCCGACGGGTTATACTCGACAGGTTCGCCCGAGAGGCGAACCTTATCGTTGCGGGCGAGGAATGCTCGGGAAGGCGGTGAGAATCCGCCACTGCCCCGCAACTGTGAGCGACCGTGAAGCAAGGCCCGCGCGGTCACTGCCTCAGGGTGGGAAGGCCGCGCACCCGACCCCCGGGAAAGGCCTGGTCGCAAGTCAGGAGACCGGTTCCTCGCCTCGAATCCGCCTGTCCGGCCCAGGCCGGCAGCGCGGAGCGCGATGAGAGAACGTTCCGAGGGAGAACGGCTCATGCGTCAAATGAACATTCTCACTGTGATTTGTTCGATCGGGGCGGCGTGCGCTTTTGCTCAGCCCGCCGTCCAGGGCGTCGTTGTGGATCCGGCCGGCGGCGCGATCGCCGGCGCGCGCGTGGAGTGCGCCGGACGGCAGACGCGCACCGCGGCCGACGGGCGCTTCCTGATTGCCGACGTCGCGGAATGCGACGCGCAGATCGAAGCGCCCGGATTTGAAACAAAACAACTGAAGATTGTGGGATCTCAGCCGGTTCGCATCCGGCTCGAGCTGGCGGCGCTGGCCGAACGGGTGGTGGTCTCGGCCACGCGCCGCGAGACCAACCTGGAAGAGGCAGGCCTGGCCGGCGAGGTCCTGACCCGCGCGGACCTCACGGCGCGACAGTATCCCAACGTTGCCGAGTTGCTGCGCGAGCTGCCCGGCGCTCACGTCACGCGTTACGGGCGTCCCGGCAGCCTGACCCAGGTCTTCACGCGCGGCGGACAGCGCACCGCGACGCTCGTCCTGCTGGACGGCGTGCCGCTCAACGACCCGGGCGGTGAGATCAACCTGGCCGGGCTGTCCACCGCGTTTTTGGATCGCGTGGAGATGGTCCGCGGCCCGGGCAGCGCGCTGTTCGGAGCGGAGGCCTCCTCCGGCGTGATCCAGCTTTTTACGCAGCGCGGCGATCCCGAGCGCTCGTGGCCGCGCACGCGTCTGAGCTACGAGCGCGGCAGCTTTTCGACCGATCGCTGGATCGCCGGCCTGTCGGGCGCCGCGGGGACGCGGCTGGATTATTCGCTGGGGGCCGAGCAGTTCCACACCGCGGGCGAGTTTCCCAACGACTTTTTCCGCAACACGTACGGGACCGCGAACCTCGGCGTTCGACTGAGCGCGGCGACCCAACTCCGCGGCCTGCTGCGGGGCGGCGACGCCGCGCTGGGAACGCCCGGCCAGGTCGGCTACGGCCTCATCAACTACGACGCACGCCAGTTGACGCGCGACTGGCTGGCGTCGGTCCGGCTGGATGATGTGCGCGGCAGCCGCTACGCGCAACGCGCCGCGTTCGGCTATCACCGCCTGCGCGACCTCTTCATTGACAACGGTGTGGGCGGCCCCTACCGGGTGGCGGCGTTGGTGCGGGAGACTACGCAGCCGGTCCGACGCGTCTATCTGGTGCGGTTGGTGGATCCCGATCTGCCCGCGTCCGCGATTCCGCCGGGCATGCGACTGGAGCGCCGCAACGTGACGCTGTTCCCCATGGATCCGTACCGGTGGGAGGCCTCGCGGGCGCGAGCCGGGTACGAAGGATCGCTGACCGCCGCCGGCGGCGCCGCGATCTTCGGCTACGAATACGAACGGCAACAGGGCCACGTGACGGGCCGTGACGTGGACCGCAACAACCACGGACTGTTCGCCTACCGCCAGCAAAGCGTGGGCGGCCGGCTCTTTCTGTCCGGCGGCTTGCGGATGGAACACAGCAGCGCGTTCGGCGCCAAATGGGCGCCGCGCGCCTCGGCGGGCATCCGGCTGGCAGGCGAGCACGGCCCGCTTTCGGACACCTTCCTTCGTTTGAGCGCAGGACGGGGCATCACCGAACCCAGCCTCATTCACAACTATGCCCGCGATCCCTGGTTCGTGGGCAATCTCGCACTGCGGCCGGAAAGGACAAGGAGCCTGGAGGCGGGCCTGGTGCAGACCTGGCTCGGGCGACGCCTGCGCACCGAGGTGGCCGCCTTCGACAACTCCTTCCGCGACCTGATCGTATTCGTGTTCCTGCCCTGGCCCGAACCCTCGACCTGGCGCAACGTGGAAGCCAGCCGGGCGCGCGGGCTGGAAGTCTCCGCCCAGGCGCGTCTGCTCCCCCCGTTGCTGTTAACAGGGCAGTACACGCACATGCGCACGCGCATCACCGAGTCCAGCTCGCCGAACTCGCTCTTCACCGGCGTCGGACAGGAGCTGGCCCGGCGCCCGCGCCATTCCGGATCCCTCACGCTCTCCTGGACGCCTCGACGCTTCCTGTTTCAAACCGGCGCCGTGTTGATGGGCGAGCGCCAGGATAACGATCTGTTCGGCGTGACGCGCAACCCCGGATACCAGAACGTGTACGCGGCGCTGACCTGGCGCGGCCCGGGCGCGCTGGCGCCCTTCGTTCGCGTCGAGAATCTGCTCAATGCGCGCTATCAGGAAGTGCTGGGTTACAGCAACCTGGCGCGCAGCGTGACCGCGGGAGTCCGTCTGGAATGGTGATTGCGACCCTGCTGCTGGCGCTCGCGCTGCGCGCGCCGCCCGAGCGCATCGTTTCGACGGCGCCGAGCATCACGCAAATGCTGTATGCGCTGGGGCTGGGCGACCGGGTCGTCGGCGTCACCACCTACTGCCGTTACCCGCCGGAGGCGCAGCGCAAACCCAAGATCGGCGACTATCTGCGTCCCAACCTGGAGCTGATCGTCGCCGCGCGCCCCGATCTGGTGATCTTGGAACGCACCGGCGTCCGGACTCCGCTGGCGCGAGGCCCGGTTTCGTTTCCCGTCCTGGAAGTGGACGACGGAACGCTGGCCGGCATCTACGCTTCGATCGAGGCGATCGGACGCGCCGCGGGAGTACCGGAACGGGCGGCGGCACTCAACGCCCGACTGCGCGCCGAGCTCGCCGAACTGGGACGCCGGATGGCGGGCAAGCGCAGGCCCCGCACCATGGTGGTCCTGGGACGTACGCCCGGAAGGTTGGAAGGCATCGTGACGGCGGGCAGAGGCTCCTACCTGGACGAGTTGATCCGGCTGGCCGGCGGGGAAAACATTTTCGGCGATACTGTTTCGCCCTATTCGAAGGTTCCGCTCGAAGAAGTGCTGGCGCGCGATCCGGAGGTGATCGTGGATCTCGGGGAAATGGGAGAGAACGACGGGCCGGCCGCGACGCGCCGGCAAGCCGTCCTGGCGTTGTGGAAAACCCAACCCAAGCTGAGCGCCGTCCGTAGCGGCCGGGTTTTCGTGGAATCTCCGGATTTGTTCGTCGTGCCCGGCCCGCGCGTGGCGGAGGCGGCGCGGGCCCTGGCCGGGATGATCCATCCGCGGTGATCGCGATGTACCGGCTGCGCGGGGCGGGCATGAGTTACAACGGCACGCCCGTGCTCCGCGACGTCACCCTGGAGTTTCCGTCCGCGGAGTTCGCCGCCGTGGTCGGGCCCAACGGGGCGGGCAAGTCCACGCTGCTCGGGATCATGGCCGGGATCAAGCCGGGCTACGCCGGCCAGTGTCTCTATCAGGGGCGGGACGTTCGTCGCTGGCCGCGACGGGCGTTCGCGCGCGAGGTCTCTTTCGTCCCGCAGACCGTGCGAATCGAATTCCCCTTCACCGCCGAGCAAGTCGTGCTGATGGGCCGCACGCCGCACGCCGGGGGCTTGTTCGAGTCGCCGGAGGACTGGGAGGCGGTCGAACGAGCCATGCAGCTCACCGATACCATTGGGTTTCGCCATCGGGATTTCCGATCGCTTTCGGGGGGCGAGCGGCAGTTGGTCCTGCTGGCTTCCGCTCTGGCGCAGCAGCCGCGCGTGCTGCTTCTGGACGAGCCCACCGCGTTTCTCGACCTGCGGCACCAGGTCGCGATTTACGGCCTGCTCGGCGAGCTCAGCCGGCGAGGTCTGCTGGTGATCGCCGCCACGCATGATCTGAACCTGGCCGCCGCCTTCGCCGACCGGATCATCGCGCTGCGCCGCGGGCGCGTGGTGGCCGATGCGGCGCCGGAAAGGGTCGTGGATCCCGCCGTGATCCGCGAAGTCTTCGGCGTGGAAGCGCGGGTCGCCCCCGGCCCGCGCGGCCGGCCCTGGATTCTGTATGGCGAGTAGGCGGCAATGTTGGTGGATCGCCGCAGCCGCAGCGGCGCTGG
>Ga0197142_1005092_pt1 | contig 10403 bp, 9 predicted proteins | sample GBS60_MetaG_FD_148614 | JGI IMG/M metagenome (GOLD analysis project Ga0197142, IMG submission 148614) | Sediment microbial communities from Great Boiling Springs, Gerlach, Nevada, United States - GBS 60_MetaG | ecosystem: Environmental > Aquatic > Thermal springs > Hot (42-90C) > Sediment...
CCCCGCGCGGAGGGATTGAGGAGCTTCCGGAAGAGGAACTCGTCGCCATGTATCTGATGAGGGATGAGATGCTGGAACCGAGGGGTTTTCGCAGATACGAGATAAGCAACTATTCCAAGCCCGGCCACGAGTCCAGGCACAACCTAATATACTGGAGGAGGGAAGAATACCTTGGCCTCGGGCCCTCGGCTTCAAGCTTTTCGGGAAACAAGAGGTGGAGGAACGAGCCTGACCTTGAGCTTTACCTCAAGGCCCCGCCTTTTCCCAGGGAAACCGAGCTTCTCTCGCCAGACCAGGCCAGGCTTGAGGAGATATTCCTGGGCGCGAGGCTCGCTGAGGGAATTGACCTCGGGCTCTCGGAGATACCGGAAAATCTCGTGGGCCTCGTGGAGCTCAAGGAGGGAAAGGTTTCCCTCACCCCTACGGGGGTCCTGGTAGCGGACCGCGTCGCGCTGGAGCTGTTTGAGCTCGTTAATGGTTCGTGATGCCTAGCGTTCTGGTTCCCAGTTCACCCAGTTCAGCTGTTCCGCGACCCAGACCCCGGCATTGCCATCCCATGTGTAGCTCATGTCTCGGTCGCCATCCGGGCTTCTCGCTATAACCTGTGGCCAGTTGACCTCAAAGGAGCTCGCGACAGGATACGATGGCGCTAGCCTGACAAACTCAGTGGCTTCTCCATCCTCCGGGTTGGCCATGTCCATGAAGATCAGGGCGCTTGAGGTCAAACTGGTTGATGAGAAAGCCACAAGGGCCTCGGAGTAGCCATCGCCGGTAACATCGGCGAACCCCATTGAGATATAGGTCTTCTCGCCCTCAAAGACCGGGAAGCCCGCGACCACAAGGGTGTCCTTGCCGTCAACCTTAACGATGTTTTTGTAGGTTATGCCTCCGGACTTCTCAGCGATTATTACGAACTTCTCTGCCTTGCCGTCGCCGTCCACATCTGATTTTGCGACCTCGCCTTTCGCCTTGGAGAGCTCAAAGCTCACTATGTCCCTTACATCTCCGGATAGCCCTGGTTCTTGCCCCGCAAATAGCATGGCGGGCACGAAAACGTATGATAGCAAAATACTTATCATAGTAATAAATATTTTACACCCAGCGGGTAATTCATTTCAAGCTTTTGCGCCCGGCTACCGCGGAGCTTTAGCATAAGGCCATGAACCTCATACTTTTGATTCTGAGCATAAGCTACAGGGAATCCTCTTCTGGGCTGAGAAATCCTGAGATGGAAGAGGGTAGGACTGTTCTTGAGATAGGGGATGTGAACCGCGACGGGAATCCGGACATAGTTTCCGTGGGCGATCACGGTTCGCCTTATGTGAATACCCAGGAGCACGGGATAATGGTCTGGTTCGGGAACGGCGCGGGTGGGTGGAGCGTTTATCAGAACGGGGAATTCGGTTATGGCGGCGTTGCCATAGGTGATGTCAACAACGACGGCCTCCCCGATGTGGGCTACGGGGTCCACCATAACTGGTCGGGGACGGATTTTGGCGATCAGCTTATAGAGGTGGCTGTAGGGGATGGGACCGGCATGAACTGGACTCCCTGGGACGATGGCCTCGCTGGGGAGGGCCAGGACTGGGGCATGTTTGACACTGACTTTGGGGACATGAACAACGATGGCTGGCTGGACATAGTATCCAACGCTTTCGGCGCTGATGACGGGGTATGGGCTTATATAAATAATCACGACGGGACATGGACGAAGACCTGGGGCTTTCCTGGCGGCAACTCAACAATGGATGTTCTCTTCGGCGATGTCAACAGGGACGGCTTCCTGGACATAGCGGTTGCTCACCAGGGAGGGACAATATACCTGGGCAATGGTTCCGGGGGTTTCAGCCTTGACGATGACGGGCTACCGGCTGGAGGGAGCCTGGGAAGGCCAGGGATAAGCCTCGGTGATGTGGACAACGATGGCGGAGATGACCTCTCGTTCGTCACCAGCTCGGGGGGACTTGCGGTCTGGGCATACAACGAGGGAGGAGGGACATGGACAAACTTCTCCGGTGGACTCCCGACTACGGGTTCCTGGGAATTCACCCAGCTCAGGGACATGGATTGCGATGGGAACATTGACCTGGTGGCCGCGGGCGACAGCACCGTGGCGGTATACAGGGGCAATGGCGTGGGAACATGGACGCTGGCCGCATCCTTCAGGATAGATTCCTGCCTGAGCTTCAACGCCTTCAGGGCTGGCGCGGATGCGGATCACAACGGGTTTCCTGACATATATCTGGTGTATGAAAGGGAAAACGACCAGTGGGGCTCGGTCAACACGCCGGCCTGCTACCTTGAGGAGTCATCCCCGACAGAGCTGAAGGTCTTCCCCGTTTATCCGAGAGGCGGAGAAAGGTTCTACGGTGGGAGCGTTCGTTTCATAGAATGGTATGGAGGGGTTCCTGCCGGCGCAGGAGCGGTTTCGCTCGCCATATCAACCACAGGCCCCAACGGCCCCTGGTCCACCATAGCCACGGGCCTTCCGAACGGGGGCAGGTTCCAGTGGACGGTGCCGCAAACCCCATCAACCAACTGCTACATAAGATACATAATAGCCTCAGGCCCATCCGCAGACACAGCGATAACCCCGAGACCTTTTGAGATAATGGGCGTAGGAACCAGGGAACAGGAACAGGCGGAGGAAAACAATCTAAGCGTATCAGTGACCGGCGGAAAAGCGATCATCACGCTCAGTTTGGCAGAGGATTCGGACATCAGGCTCTCGGTCTATGACGCGAGGGGCGCGCTGTGCGGGATTCTCGCTGAGGCGCGACTCAACGCAGGAAGACATTTCTTCACATGGCGGCCTGAGAGGGCGGGGGCATACATCCTGATGGCGGAAGGCAAAGGGTGGCGAGCGATCGCCAGGACAGCGATCCCGAAATAGGGCTTGTCAGGATGAACCCACCTGGAAAAATGGATTAAAATCTCTATCTGCGCCAAGGAGCGAGAATATGAACCTAGAAAGAGTAGGCCACATTGACCTCTCGTATGCCTACGGGGTAGCGTCAGGTGGAAATTACGCTTATGTCGCCTGCAAGACAAAGGGGGTATTTGTGGCGGATGTCTCTGATCCTAGCAGGCCGGCTCATGTCGCCAACATCGCCGAGGCCGATATGGACGCCAGAAGGCTCTTTTTGGACGGCGCGAGGCTCTATATTGCCGGGTTCGCCGGAGGGCTATACATATACGATGTCTCTTCTCCAACTAGTCCAAAACCTCTGGGGAGATACTCCGAAAACCTAAACGCCAACAATGTATTTGCCTCTGGCGAAACCGCCTATGTGGCCGGAAGAGACTCAAGCGATGGGTGCCTTGTCATCCTTGATGTATCAAACCCATCCAGGCCGAGCCTCAAAAGCATATACAGGAACAAGGCGGGGATGGGCGGAGCCTATCAGTCCGTCTGGGTCGCAGGCGCACGGATCTATGCGGGCACAAACTCCGGAGAGCTCCACATAATTGACGCTTCTGATCCATCTTCCCCTGTTCTCGTGGGCAAATACTTCAATCCTGGCACTCCTGGGCATCAGCCTTGGCTTTGGGGCATAAAGGTCTACGGAAAGAGGGCCTACCTCGCGAACTGGGGAGCAGGTTTGATAGTGCTGGATGTGTCGGATCCGAGGAACCCGGAGGAGCTCGGCGTCTTCACCGGCGGGTCCGATGGCCCTGACGAATACGGAGTCATAGTTGAGAACGAAATCGCCTACATAGCTAACGGCTGGGGAGCGCTCACGGTAGCGGATGTGTCGGATCCGGACAACATAACCCTGATAGCCGAGTTCAACCCACCATCAACCTCATACCCGGACATAGCCAAGTCGGGGGACCTCATATTCTGCCCGAACAACGGCTCCCCGCAGGGACTTGATATAATAAGGATCAAGTAGATCAAGTGAGCAACACAACCCGCTGAACGCGAACCGGGCGGATCAAATGGTTGAAGACCCCCCTGTCCCGCTGTTATAATCTCAGCATGACGGCGGGATTGATCTTTGCTCTCACGACAGTGGCCCAGGAAGAGAAGATGGCCATTGAGAACTACATGAGGCCCTTCAGGGAGGCCTTCAGCTCCTACATGTTCATAGTTTCTGACGCGGAGGAGCTCTACTACAGCGGGAAATACGAGGCTGCTTTTGACAAATACCAATCCATACTCAAGGGCGCAGAAAAATCCGACTTCAAGATGATCTGCTACATAGGCATGGCCTGGTGCTACATCGGCCTGGGAAGATACTCGGATGCCCTGACGATGCTAAAAAAGGCTGATCTCTATGCCTCAAAGGATCCCAAGACCCACATAATAACCCTGATGGGAAACGGGATCGCGTCGTTCAACTCCGGCAAGTATCCGGAAGCATACCGCTACTTCTCGCGGATAACGGACGACTACAGGGATTACCTGGAATACTGGCGGGACGCTTACTATTTCAAGGCCATGTCAGCATACGCAAAGGGAGACTACCCTCAGACAATCGCTGACGCGGAAACCATTCTCAAGGATAGCCTGCGCTTCAAGGGATTTGACAAGAGGGCTGACGCCTACCTGCTGGGTGCGAAGGCCGCTCTCAAGGGCGGCAACTATGAGAAAGCGGTAAATCTTCTGAACGGATTCGCCTCGGAGTTTCCCATGCACCCCAAGGCCGGCGAGGCAAGGCTCCTCCTGGCGGAGGCAGAGGCCGCGAAGGGAAACTACAAGGCCTCTGTGGCCGCCTACGAGGAAGTCCTCAACACTTACCCATACCTGAAGGACAAGGCGATTGAATCAATGGCACGTGTCTCCAACAAATACGGAGATTACATTGCCGTGGATACCTCTTTCAAGATAACGCATCCGCTTATGGTTGAAGTGTTCCTTTGGAATCCAGCATATGAAGCGCACAACAAGGGCGACCTGAGCAAAGCAATGCCAAGGTTCCTCAGGATGGCCAGGGATGTGCCGGAGGACGAGCGGTCCGGCAAGGGGCTGGCGCTCATAGGCCAGGCATTCGCTAATCAGGGGAGCTACACCAAAGCCGCTGAGATATTCAGGCAGTATATCGTCCAGTATCCCGGCGGAGAGGACATCGCGAAGGTGATGAACCTCTTGGCTATCTGCTACATCAAAACCAACCAGTGGAGGGAAGCCCTCAAGGTGCTGGATGAAATAATCTACAGGTTCGGCCACGACGAGAGCCAGAAAGACATTGTTGAGGGAGCGAGGAAGAAGCTCTCGGCCATCCTGAGCGAGCACCCGGATGCGGCACAAGGCATCAGCTTCAGGACGCCAGGACTCGCCCAGGACGCGGCTTTCCAGCAGGCCGCCGCGGCCTACAACCAGGGGGACTTTGGCAGGAGCGCGCAGCTGTTCCTTGAATTCGCACAGAACAACCCCAGGGATCCGAAGGCCTGCAAGGCCATTTTCAACGCTGGCTACATATACTTCCAGGCAAAGGAATACTCCAACGCGACGAGCGCGCTTTCCAGCTATGTAGCTCAGTGCGGGTCAGGCGAGGACGCCGAGAACGCCTACTTCTACCTGGGCGCCTCGTATTACTTTGGCGGGGATTACCCAAAAGCCGCGTCCACCATGGAGGGCTTTGTCTCCTACTTCCCGGCCTCGGCCCTCAAACCCAATGCCCTGAAGCTTGCTGGCCTCAGCTACCTTGAGATGGCCGCGGAAAACCCGTCCTACAAGGACAAAGGCATAGCGAAGCTCAGGGAATCAGCCAGGGTTTTCAGAGCTCAGGGCAACCCGACAGAGGCCGAGAAGATAGAGAAATACCTGGAGCAAATAGGAGCAAAGTAGGCTTCTATGACAACGGGTTCCAACGAGCGCCGAACAACAGCCATAAGGGCCCTCGCCATCGTGTCCCTATTGGCCCTCTCGGCAACCTGCAGGCCCAGGGTATCCCCTGCCGAGGAACCTTTCAGCCTGGAGGACCGGTTCCAGGAAGCCCTGGCTCTTTACGAGCAGGGCCAGTATATGCGGGCCGCGGCAGGCTTCAAATCAGTGGCACAACGCGCGCCCACCCACATCTACACAGACGACGCTGAGTATTACCTGGGTATGTGCTATCTCAATCTGCGCAAGACCGCGGAGGCGCGTGGCGCGTTCAGAATGGTCATAGAATACTTTCCTGAGAGCGAGTACGCGCCCTTGTCATACATAGCCCTGGCAAGAGCCTACCTGAAGGAGGCACCCATTATATACCAGGACCAGAGCAAGACCACAAACGAGGCAATAAACACCATAGAAACATTCCTAAGGAAATACCCTGACCACGAGAAGGTTCCGGAAGCGATGGCCATCCTTGCAGAGGCAAGGGAAAGGCTCATGGCCAAGGAGCTGATGGCCATCAAGGTCTACGAGAACCTGATGAAATACGAGGCAGAACTCCACTACGCTGAGCTTGCCATACAGGAGTTCCCGGACAGCCGATTGGTTTGGCAAGCGAAGCTCTTCAAGGCAAGGGCCCTTTACTTTCTCTACAGGGACGACGAAGCCCTCGCTGTCCTGGGAGAGATAGAGTCATCGGACGCGGAGGAGGATGTCAAATCAGAGGCAAAGCTCCTGAGAAACCGCATCCTCGCGAGGAAACAATGAAACTTTTCTGTTTCTGCTAGCAAAATATGAGAACTGGCGTCTTTGGCGGAAGGTTTGACCCCATACACATGGGCCACCTGATAGTAGCGCAGGATGTTACCGAACGCCTGACGCTGGACAGACTCATCTTTCTCCCTTCGTTCCATCCTCCCCACAAGGGAACAGAGGCCTCATACGAGGACAGGACCGAGATGATCCGGCTTGCCATAGGGCCTGGCAACGACAGGATGGAGGTCTCTGACCTGGAGAAGCGCCTCGCCCTGCCAAAAAGCTACACGGTGGACATACTTGAGGCCCTGAGGTCCGAGCTGGGCGAGGAGGAGGAGATAATATTCCTGGTTGGAACCGACGAATTCGCCAACCTGCCCTCCTGGCACAAACCTGAGCAGCTCTTCAAGCTCGCGAGGGTCGCTGTCCTCGCGAGGGCCATAAAAACCCCCATAACCCACGCGCTTGCCCAGCACGCCACATTCGTCCCCAACAGGGTGGTTGAGCTCTCGTCCTCGGAAATAAGGGAGCGGGTGAGGCGGGGCATGAGCATAAGGTTCATGGTGCCTGAGCCGGTGCGGGAATATATCCTGGAAAGAGGGCTGTATAAACGGAAATAGCTCTCTCATAACCCCTTGTCCCCGTAAAAACCAAAGCGCCAAGCCGTGCTCAACGGCGTGAAGATCAGCCTGGTTGTCATGATCCTCTCTCCGTAGCGCGGGCAGAAGACCGCGCTTTCGGTTGACCAGATTCCCCTCCCCTCCTCCATCATGAGGGAATAAACGCCCTTTTTGCCCCGGAGGGTAAAACCCTGACCATCCGGCTCCGGGATAACATCAGGACAAAGGGTGAAGCCAACGCGCCAGGGGCCTGGCTCTGAAACCGAGTCCTTAATTGCAATGCCATTCTCAAGCAAGACGAACCTGCGCTCCGCGATCGGGCCGAAGAGATCGTGCCTGAGAACGAACGAATCGCCTTCCCAGCTTGAGAAAAGAGGTTTTTTCCTCCCCTCAAGGGTGAAAGGCCTCCGCGGGTCCCTAATGTGCATGGGTTTTCCCTCAAGCCAGGTCAGGTTGTGGGCGGTCTCGGATCTGAGCTCCTCCCTCAGGGAATCCGGGCCCGTGTAAAGATAAACGCCGGGGTCAACGACTATTGGCTCTCGCATCCAAAGGACAAACGAGCCCATGTCAGAGTGCCTGTGGCCGCCGGGCTGGCCGGGGTCATCTCCGACCCTCGCCACAAGGTGCAGGCCATTTCGCCTGACCACCAGGAAACCGCCGTGAGGATAGTGCTTCGTGCCGCCGGGCTCGGGGAAATCCGCTCCAGCAAAACCGGCAAGCTCCCTCAGGTAGGCTATGTATTCGGTCTCGGAGGGCCTCAGAACCCCGCCGTTGTCAAAATCGCCGATAATGGGCAGGGAGCCATCGGGCCAGGCCAGATCGGCCAGGAAAACGAGTCCGCGCTGGATCGCGATCTCAACGCCGTCATTTTCAAGGCCCCATTCCCTCGCCAGCGCCATGTAAATTAGGCCCATCTCAACGGCAAAAGCGGCATAACCTGGCGCGCCCTCGGCATACGAACCATCGGGCAAAAAGGCATGGGGAAAAAGGGAGGAAAACTCCCTACGGCCCGCATGAAACCACACCTCAGCCTCCGGCAATCCCCTGATATAACCGCCCAAAACGAAAAGCCCGAGCGCGCGGCCGAGCGCGTGATTGATGGGGTGAGGCTCGGGATTGGCTGAGAGGTGCCTGCCGTGAGCCACAAGCCAGCGAATCACATGCCCTTTCTTTTCCGGAGCGATGAGCTCGTCAGCCCCCTCAAGCAAAAACGCCCAGTTTATAGCCCTCACAGCAACCTCAAGCGAGGAAGACCACTGCGGGCCGAGGCCGACCGGGTTGGCCTTCGTCCAAGATTCAAAGGCCGCCGGGAAATCCTCGGGCCTCGCCCACCTGAACCGGGATGGTTCCCAGACACTCCGTAGGTCCGAAGGAGCGTTTCTGTAGGTTATGTATCTGTAGTGAACGCGAGGCCAGAGATGCACCGGTGCCACGGGAGCAAGGCCTTGTCTATCCCCAATCGGAAGGGTGGGAAGGCCCTGGGGGGATATGCCTTCGGGGATCCGAGGAAGCCCATGAAAGAGGCGGAGGCCGAGTGTTCTCAGGAGCGCGAGGGGAGCATTTCTGAGCCTCACCAGCTGACCTTGAAGGTTATGCGCTCGGGGGATTCGTGGAGGATCTCAACCCTCGTCCGCTCAAAACCGCCGAGGCCGAATGCCCCCTCTATCCAACCGGCAACCTCCTCTGCCCACAGGCCCGGCATGTTTGAGTCCAGAAGATTAGCTGTAAGAGACCTCTCGTCGTGCTCGGGCACCTCCCACTTCCCTTGGTTGAAGTAGTATCTCCAAACCAGGTTGGCGTTCCTTATGAGATACAGGGGAAGGTTTGAGACAAAGCTCAGGATCTTTATGGTCGGGGCAACCCTCCGAGCCGTGTATCTCCCGAATTCCCTGTAGATCGCCCTCTGACCGCCGAGCGCATCTATTATGGGCGTGAGGCTCTCCACCGGATACCATTTGTTTTTATTTGGGTCGGTCGGAACCCCTGAGCGTTCAAAAACCTCTCGCCACCCATCGCCCTTCTTTGATTTTACGAACTCAATGAGCTCGGTTATACCGAACCCTTTTATCATCAAGCTCCTCATAGCTCCCAATTCGGATAGACGCCAACGCTCATGGAAGACCGGAGTCCTCTCTCAAGCCTGAAAAGGCCAGCAGCCGCTATCATGGCGCCGTTATCCGTTGAATACCTGGGCTCGGGGAAAAAGACGCTTTCGCCGAACTCCCTTAGGAACATCTCCCTGAGCGCCCTATTGACCGATACCCCGCCCACAACGGCAATGTTTTTGACCCCGGTCAGCTTTATGCCCCTAGAGCATACCTCCACGAGTTGCCTGAAAGCGGCCTCCTGGAAGCTCGCGCAGATATGCGGTAGGTTCTCCGCGACGAACCCTGGTTCCTGCCTCATGGTGTAGTAGAGAAAGGAGGTTTTCAGGCCTGAGTAGCTGAAGCCCAGCTCCTCCATCCGTGGAACCGGGAACTCGTGGAAATCAGGGTTCCCGCCGCTCGCGAGGCGTTCAATCTCCGGCCCGCCAGGGTAGCCCAAGCCGAGTATCCTCGCCACCTTGTCAAAGCACTCGCCGACCGCGTCGTCCCTGGTTCTAGCGAGGACGCTGTATTGCCCCCAGGCCTTCACTTGAACCAGGTCAGTGTGTCCTCCGGAGGCTATCAGCGCGAGAAAGGGCGGATCAAGCTTCTGGGTCAGCAATAAGGAAAATATGTGCCCCTCAAGGTGGTTCACACCAACAAAGGGCAGTTTAAGGGCCTGGGCCGCTGTCTTCGCGAAAACAACGCCAACCATGAGAGCGCCGGGGAGGCCAGGCCCGAGGGTTGCCGCGATCCCATCCAGGTCTTTCCAGGATATTCCAGCCCTTTCCAGGGAGAGGAGGACAAGCCTGGGCAATAGCCTGATGTGGGCACGGGCCGCGAGCTCAGGCACAACCCCGCCGAATGCCTTGTGTTCATCGTGGGTTCTCGTGGCCTCGGAGAGGACGCGGAAACCCTCTCCAACCACCGCGCAGGCTGTCTCGTCGCAGGAAGTATCTATGCCGAGGATGAGCAAGGCGCATATTTTAAGCCCCGGGGCGGCCGAGCTTCAAGGAGTGATACCAGCGCGAGCTCGCGAGCCATTGAGTCCGGATCACAACATACTTTATTATTTGTTTCTCGAGCTCGTTCACACCCTTCGGATCCCCTGATACTCCT
>Ga0197142_1005093_pt1 | contig 10400 bp, 12 predicted proteins | sample GBS60_MetaG_FD_148614 | JGI IMG/M metagenome (GOLD analysis project Ga0197142, IMG submission 148614) | Sediment microbial communities from Great Boiling Springs, Gerlach, Nevada, United States - GBS 60_MetaG | ecosystem: Environmental > Aquatic > Thermal springs > Hot (42-90C) > Sediment...
CTGGAGCGGCGGGGCGAGCGCTGGCTGCTGCACGCCTATTGTTTGCAGCGCCGCGCGGAACGGACGTTTCGGCTGGACCGGGTGCGGGGGTGTGCGCTGGCGCCGCCAGCGGAGCGTTGGGCGCCGGAACCGGCGGCGGCGGCGGTGCAGCCGGTCAGACCAGATAGTGCGTTGGATCCTTGCTGACCGCGCCAATGCCGATGATCTGAATACGGGTGACTGCTGCTTCATCGAGACGGTAGCAGCGCACACTGTCGGTGTTCTGGTCGATCATGCGCTGGAGTTCGCGGACTACCGTCGCAAACGCGCGCGCGTCCAGGATGCACTCGAACACGCTGTACTGCACGCGCGTTCCCCAGCCTTTGAGATATTTCATAACGTTCGTGCGCCGTCGATCATCAACGATGTCGTAACTGATAATGGTGAACACGACAGGTTTCCTCAGTTATTCAGACTGAATCCTGTGTACTGTTCCTGCTCACCGCGAACGATGCGCGCAATCGCCTGCGCTTGCAGCAGGATCACCCGTCGCAACGGCGTCTGTTCGCCGCCGGGCAGCCGCACCTTCGTCTGGAGCATCGATTCGTACCGCTGCACCAGCAGTGTACGCCCGACATCATCGAGGTATACGGCATCCGGTCGTTCCTGCGGACGATGAAAATGTTCGCGACCAATCGCATTGGTACGCACCAGATCGATCACCAACCGGTCGACGATCAACGGGCGAAACTCCTCCAGCAGGTCGAGCGCCAGCGATGGACGACCAGGCTCGATCACATGAAACACGCCCAGGTACGTATCGAGACCGGTGATCTGCACAGCGGTAATGACATCATGGAGCGCCAGCGTATACCCGAATGAGAGCATGGCGTTGATCGGGTCGGGCGGCGGGTAGAAGGCGCGCCCGCCGAATCCCCACACCGGCGGCAGCGATGCGCGCCACGCGCCGAAGTATGCCGCCGCCGCCGCACCTTCGTGCCCGCGTAGAATGTCCACATGCGGCGCGTTTGCCGCCGCAGTCAGTGCTGCGTCGATCTGCGCGATCGCCGTCGCTGCGGCTGGCCACCCGGTCGCTGCCAGCAAACGACGCTGATTGGTCAGTTTGGCGCGCACAATGTCCTTTGCCAGGCGCAGGGCGCGATCCGGTGCACCGACAAACTGCATCTGACGCATGCGCAGATCGCCGAAGCGTGATGGTCCGGCAGTCAGTGTGGCGTAATGGCGGCTGCCGTGCTGATTGGTGAACGTCACCGGAATGCCGCGTTCAAGCAGATCGATCAGCAGCGCCGTCGAAAGTTGCACCCCCCGCCCCATCAGCACAACCTGGTCAATCTTCGCCAGCGGCACTTCGTGCAGCGTCTGCCCTTCTTTCGTGATCAGCACCTGATTATCACGTTTGCGCACCATCACGCCCTGTTCCTGGATGTAAAGGGTTGGCATGGATCGTCCCTTTCTTTGCCAATTGTCTGCGCTCAATACGCACCCGTCCGGCGCGTCGAAACCCTTCGCCCTTGCCCACGCGCAACGTTCATAGCAGTTCTCACAGAGGTTGAACCTGGTGGACGAGGTTGAACGCTCCCGGAATTCCCCTCTCTCACGTGTAGAGTTTTTGGGAGAGATGAGCGATGTTTTGCATTCCTATGCGCCGTTGCCCCTCATCCCCCCTGCCCCCTTCTCCCACAAGGGGAGAAGGGGGAGTTTGGACGTTCTGATGGCTGAAACGGGAGATAGCACGCAGGGGCTTGCCCAAAAAATCTACCCCTGTGAGGAAATCCCCCTCCCCACGCGGCGCCCAAAATGAATGTCGGTCTACGCTCCGCCCCGCGCGGCGCCCGAAATGATGGCGATTGAGAATTTATTCCGCTCTACCGCGCGAGCCGTCGGGCTAAAGCCCTCGGCTATCGAAGGCGAAGCCCGCCTGCGCGGGCTATACCGGATTATTTCTTCAAAGACCATCAGCCCTCGGCTATCCAGGGCGAAGCCCGCCTGCGCGGGCGAGAGCGGATTATTTCTTCAAAAACCATAATTTCGGTCTACGCTCCGCCAGCAGCGGGCGTCTCGCGCGACACGGCAGACCCGGACAAGGGTCAACGTATCTGAGAACTGCTATAATATTCACCCCCCAACCTTCAACCTTCAACCTTCAACCTTGCGCTTCATCCGTTGGCGCGCAGTGCGAAGGGCGTCGCGCAGCGCGCGTTCCGCTTCGGCAAAGTCGACTATTCCTTCGCCGAGGCGCAGCCCGCGAGCGCGCGGCGCAAGCGCGGCGCCCAGAAATTCGATCCCGTCGGCATACGCTGTGATATGCGTCTTCTCTGCATTCAGCGTGAGGCGCAACATATGCAATTGCCGCTGCGCAAACTGCAATGCGCGTTCCGCTTCCTCCTGCGTTGCGCACATCACGACAAAATCGTCCATAAAACGCACCAGCCGCAACCCCTGGCCCGTCATCGCAACATCGAACGGATGGAGATAGATGTTCGCCAGCAACGGCGAGAGCGCGCCTCCCTGCGGTACGCCACGTCCGCCGGTGTGACGCAGCCGCGCGGCCGCCTCGCTCAAAGCCAGGGCGCCAACCGCCACAGCGCCGGCGACCGCAAGACGCCGCCCGCCAATCCGTTGCAGGTAGGGCAGCGCGTGCCGCGCGCCGTCAATCACCGGACGCGCCAGCATCACCGCTGTCCAGAGGTGCGATTCCAGCCCCGGCTGACGCGGCGCCCAACCGTCTTCGCCGATGCCGCCACCCGGCGTCTCCCACATCGCCGCTGCATATGGTCCAACAGACGAGGGTGGATGCAGCCGCTCCGCGCCCCACGACAGCGCGCGGCGCACTGCCGCCTCGCCGCGCTGAAGCGGAGTCGGCGGCGTATCGCCTGGCAATGCCGCTTCACCCTGAAGCACACCGGCTTCCAGCCACTGCGCAATCAGTTTCAGCACCGGCAACTCATCGATGCGCTGACGCACCAGACTCAGCAGCACCCGTTGATCAAGGCTATCGAAGCAGGTGGCAATGTCGGCATCAACCACCCATCCCAACCCCTGATCGGCATAGCGCTGCACCCGCGCAACGGCATCAGGAACGCCGACATACGGACGACAACCGTAGGAACAATCCAGAAAACATGGATCGAACAGCGGATCGAGCACCTGCTGAACGGCGCGTTGCGCCACCCGATCACGAACGGCGAGAATGGCGATCGCGCGTTCGCCGCCGCTCGCCTTGGGGATGGCAACCCGCTTCGCGGGCAGCGGGCGATACGTTCCATGCTGCAACTCGTCCGCCAGTTGCGCCATCTGGCGCGCCCAGTCCGCCTCAAAATCACGCAGCGTCACTGCGTCCGGTCCTGCGCTGCGCCCGCGACGCGCCACGTGGATATTGCTCCGCACCCGCCGCCACGCCAGGGTAAGGTTTTCGACGCTGCAAATCTGCGGCATGAGCGGCGGTCCCTGGTAGCGTGGAAAAAGAGGCATCGCAGTACTCCTTCTCTATACCCTGAGACAGTTCACATATCACTGTTGACCGTAGCAAGACCCGCTTCTCGACCGACACGCGCAAGCCAGCCGCGTCCGTCGAGCGCCTCCCATGCCAGCGCGTCCGCCAGACGGTTGAGTTCGCGCGGAATGGCGATGAACGTCACGCTGCCATGCTGAAGGACGAGCATGCGGGCGCGTTCGTGCAGCGGTTTGAGCGCCGTTGCCCGCACGGCGTGCCGTCCTGCGAGTTGATCGACCACGATGCGGCTATCGGTCAGGCATCGCACCGCCACGCCGGGAAAACGCCGGATGACCAGCGTTAACCCGGCAATGACCGCCAGATACTCCGCCTCGTTGTTGGTCGTCGCCGATGCGCGTTCGCACGACCACGCCAGCACCGCGCCCGCCTGGTTGCGCACAATGATCCCCAGCCCCGCGATACCGCGCGGCGGGAAACCGGGCGTACCGTCGACCTGAAGCAACAGATGGCTCACGACAGCGGCCCCAGCATCAGAAGCACGAGACCGGCCAGCAGCACGGCGGCGCTCAGCAAAATGGTTGCGATACATCCGCGCAACAGACCGGTTACGAGCGACTGGAGATCACGCGACGGCGCAGCCACTGCTGCAATCGCCAGGAGCGTGACCAGCACTGCCGGAATGACCAGACACCAGGACATTGCCGTTCCTCCTTTCCCGACCTGCACTGATAACCCGGTCAACGCCCTTGTGTCTGGGATGCAATCGGGGGATCAGGCGTCTGCCTGTAGCATAGCAAGCCACCCCGTCACAAACGTGACGCACGGAGATCGTCGGGAAAACCCTTCGTCATACGGGGGCGACCGCAATCGCAGGCGACCGAAATGAATGTCGGTCGACGCGGTCGCTGTAGGGGGCAGGGAGGATCACCGGAGCGTCTCTGCCTGCCTGGTGCGCGCCGGAGGCGCGCGCACCCAGGGCGTCATCGCGACGCGACCGCAATCGCGGGCGACCGAAATGAATGTCGGTCGACGCGGTCGCTGTGGGGGGCAGGGGGATCACCGGAGCGTCTCTGCCTGCCCGGTGCGCGCCGGAGGCGCGCGTACCCAGGGCGTCATCGCGGCGCGACCGCAATCGCGGGCGACCGAAATGAATGTCGGTCGACGCAGTCGCTGTGGGGGGCAGGAACACCGCGATCATTGTGAAGCGCAGGCGGGTGTTACCTGGACATGTGATCGGCATCCCGGCATGGTCAGGTTTCCCCTGATCCGCGATTGATGAGAAGGCTCAGGTCGGTCCATGGCGCATAATAGCCCTGAGCAATCATTGCATTCAGCCATCCGTTTGCCTGAGCCAGCGGAGCCAGACCTCGTTCCACTGCAAGGACGAGACAGCCAATCGATCCCGAAAACCGCGCCTGCCGCAGCCGCGCTTCGGCGCGTGCAGCCCGGTCATCGGTCAGCATCAGCCAGTTGCGTTGGAGGGCGATGGCTATGCAACTGCGTTCACCACGATGCAATCCCGCTGATAATGTTGCAGCCAGGCGCAGCCCGGTTTCAGTCAAACTGACAAGATGCAGCCATCCATCTTGCGTAAATGGGAAGATATGCTGTTCGATATCGGCGAAAAATGCGTATCCCTCACGCTGTGCATCCTCAATTTCAGCAAATACCTCAGCTGGCAGGTAGACGCTACCGAAGATGTGGCGCAGCACCGCAAGCTGGCCAACACTTGCGAAATTCGAGAGCACAGTGGTGTTACTGACCACGCTCACGAACGCGGCCTCAATTCCTCATACAGGGCATCCACTTCCGCCCGGGCTTCTTCGACCGTTTCTGGACCAAGCTGGAGCGGAATACCGCGTTCACGCAGGATGTCGCGCATCTGCGGCCAGCTGACGCCAGCCAGGTCGGCGGCCTGAGCGAGCGAGATCGCCTCATGCTGATACCGATAGATCGCGAGATTGATGCGCAGATCGGGGCGATTGCGAAGCAAATGGCGTAGCGCATCGACGATAACGGCATTATCATCAGCGTACAGCTTTGCTTTGACAAGATCCTGTACCGTGACCATTGCACATTCCTCCTTCGCCCCTGAGGTCATGTCATATGTCTCAGCAGTATGTATTGTACCACTGCGGCTGGCGACTGACGCGCTGGCAGGATCGATCCGGTTGGCGGGGTCATGACGCAGCCAGGCAGAAGGAGATCGGATACGGGGTGAGCAGTATCGGCAATGCAGCGTTGAAGGAAGATTTGGCGCACAACCTGATGTTGGCCACAGTTGGCTGAACCCGCCAACACCGTCCCCAGCACCCGGCGCGCCAGAGCATGCTGGTGGCGCTGCGGCAAGGCAGGCAGGCAGGCCTGAATCACGGCGCCCGGTACTCGTTCCGCAGTCGAGCATGGCATCCCCTCCTCCTTGCGCGAACAATGATTTCCCATGGTCGGACCGAGATGGTTGCCCGGCGCCCGCTGCCACGAAAGGGTCGACAGGTTGAACGCTTATCTCTCCTTTCAACCCCGTGTGGGAGAAGGGAGCAGGGGGGATGCGGGGCAAACGCGCAGCGCAACGGAGTGGTCGTCATCGCGGCGCGACCGCAATCGCGGATGACCGACACGAATTGCGGTCGCCGCGGTCGCTGCCTGGGAGCGCCAGCGTCTCGCCCGCGTGCGCGGCTGGCGCCGCCTGGGAGCGCGGGCGTCTCGCCCGCATGCACGGTCGTCCCCGCACGCCCTGGGTGCGCGGGCGTCTCGCCCGCGTGCGCCAGCGTCATCGCACCGCCTGGGCGCGCGCGCGTCTCACCCGCCCTGGGCGCGCGGGCGTCTCGCCCGCATGCACGGTCGCCCCCGCACGCCCTGGGTGCGCGGGCGTCTCTGTCTGCCGGGTGCGCGCCGGAGGCGCGCGCACCCAGGGCATCTCTACTTACAGTGGGAGAAGGGAGTCGGGAGATGAGGGCAAACGCGCGGCGCAGCAGTGTGATCACCGTCTGCGTCGCGCTTCCTCACGAATGGCTTGCAGATTGAGAATCTCGGCGACCTCGTACCTGGTGGGGATCGAACCGGCGATCGGGCGGATATTCACCATCGCCGGAAATTGCCCGGAGCGTCCGTGAATCTCCGCCAGCAACGCAACTGCCAGCGGCGCCAGCGCGGGCGGATTGATCAGGAGCGGGATGGTCTGCCATTCGTCGGGGGTCAGACCTGCCCGATCCGCCAGTTCTGCCGCAACTATGGCGAGCGGGCGTTCCCGATCGATCTGCGACTCAATGGCGCGCACCTCCGGCGTGGCGCCGACGATCTCGACAATCCGGGCGATCTGTTGTTCCGTCAACGGGTGGGAAAAATTCAGAAGAATCATGGCGCTACCTTTCCTATGCCTGCAAACCTGATCTGTTTCGGCGCTGTCGCGCTATTGATGATAACATTGCCCTCCTTGTTGTAGACTGCCGGATAGTACTGCACCGACGTATCCCAGTTGCGCGCCGCCAGCGCCATTCCAACGCTCATCACCGCCGTGCCGCCGGTAATGTCAACCGCCGCTGGCAACGCCTGCACCGGTCCGTGCGCTTCACGCAACGCCTGCATCGTCGCGCGAAACGTTTCATCGAGCGATGTCGCATCGGCAATGTCGATTGTGTGGACATCCACATTGTTCTCGATCAGCCACTGGGTCAGATCACTTAACTTTGATCGAGCGTCGCGCCGCACCTGCGGCGACACAATCAGCCAGCAATGGCGCAGCGCGCGACCCGGTTGATGCCATTCGAGGATCGCCCGCTCCGGACCCTGGTGACGCAACCCGACCGGCAACACCAGCGCGCTGTGCGGCTCGATGCGCTCCGCCGGGATCACCTCGATGGTCTGCGTTTTCCTGGCGATCCCTTCGATCACCCTGCGCACACCCCAGACGAGAAAGGGAAAGATCAGCGCCGAACCGACAATGATCCCGATCAATGTGGTCGGTTGCGCGCCAAACATCAGCAGCAACAGTTCGTAGAGTGCGTTGCCGAGCATAGCCAGCACCAGCGACGCGACAATGAACAGCGCTGGTGCGCGCGAGTCGAGAAACGGCGCCAGAAAGTCACCCAAACGATCCAACTTCACGTTCTCCTCCAGGCTGTTCAGCATCGGTTGCGTAGAGTGCAACCATGCGTTGTGCGCTTTCGCGCATCATATCCACCAGTTGCGCCGGTTCGATCACGCGACAATGCTCACGATAGCGCATCAATATCTGGTGAGCGCGCCACAGATCGTTCGTGACCGCTGTCACCTCCGCCGAACCATCGTCGGCGTAGGCGATCTCACTTTTCGGAAACCAGTGCGCCACATCGCGCGTGCGCGCCACCGCCGGCGCCAGCCAGTAGCGCAACGTGTACGTCGGTCGCCGGTAGTCGCGGTGCAGCGCGTTCGGCAGACGCCGCACACTGTTGGGAACGATGCGATCAAGGCGGTAGAGCACAAATCGCTCGCGGAGCACTGGAACATCGCTCTGGAGACAGAACGCATCCAGATAGGTGTGTCCCTCACGATAGACGAATTCGAGCGGGGCGACCCGATGGTGCAGTGCGGCGCCATCGGGGGTATGCGGCGAGCGATAGTCGAACTCGATTTCACGCTTCCTGATCACCTCTTTCAACAGATTCATCATCCTATCGACGCCACGCGCCGGCGCACGCGGACGATCAACCCGCGGTGATGCGGTCATTTCACGCAACTGGTTGCGACGTTTTTCCGGCATGAGCAGCGTTACGCGCTCCAGAAAGGTGCGGATCTGCCCGGCAAGCGGAAGATCGCTCTCGCTATACGCATCGATCAGGAACGCCACTGCTTCGATCTCTTCGTCTGGCAGATCGAGCACCGTCAGGTCTCCCGGTGAAACCAGCACATATGTACCGTTTCGTTCACGCTGAATATCGCAGTTATACTCCTGGCGCAGCGCGGCAATGTCGTGACGCAGCGCCGCCGCCGCATCGGATGGATAGATCCCATCAGGCACATCGGGGAATGCGGCATTGGCATCAGCGATCAGAACACGCCCCGTCGCCGATCCGCGAATGAGACGTTGCACCAGAAAAAGACGCCGCCGATGGATGAGTTGAGAACTGCGCTTGTTGCCACCACGTCGAGATCGTTCGCCCATGACCACCTCCTCAGGCTGCAAGTGACACGAACCGATGGACTCGCTCCCAATCCTGGCGCGACCTGCCGATCAGTGCAAAGAAGCGATCCAGCAATTCCTCGACAATATCGGCGAACTGTTCGTACTCCAGGGAGGAAATCGGGCGGAACCCATGCGCCAGGATACTGGTGTTGCGCACATACGAGCGCTGGCGAATATCGCCGATATTCCATCCGCGCACCAGCGGATCGTCGAGCGCCTGGAGCAGCATATAGCCGTCGAACAGCGCGATGGAGCGTTCTGAAGAAGGCAGCGGGTACTGTTTGCGAAACCCCTGGTCGCGCTGCGCCTGCCGGTAGCGATCATCGAGGTCAGGGACGCGCCGCAGGGCGGCATCAAACGATGGTTCCGCCGTCCAGATGCCGTAGGTCGCCAGGCGATGCTGCGACAGCAATTCCAGGCAGCGGTAGCGCATCAGCGCCGCGACATCGTAGCGTTCCTGGGCTGCGCGGCGCAGTGCGGCGCTGTGAAGCGAACCGAGCAACGCCAGCCCCTGATTCAGATCGCGCAGCGCCGTCAGCGCATCGGCTGGCGGAGTCCTGCGCTGGGTCAGACGTCGGTTGATGGCGGTTAACTGCGCCAGCGTCTCGCGTTGCGCCTGCAACACACCCCGCGCCGGTTGCAGATCGGCGGGCAGATCGGCGCGCGCCAGCACGCGGTCGAGCGCCTCACCCGCCTGATGGGGCGCAAACCCGTCCCAGGCGAGATACGCCGCCGCGAGATCGGCATAGATCGCATAATCGGGATTGTCCGGCGCCCGCTGCGCCAGATCGCGGAAGATCTTCTCAGCGCTGGCATAGTCGTGGTTGTTATGTAAACGACGCGCCTCAGCCGCCTCCAGGTCGCCGAAGACGGTATACGGGTCTTCCGGTGTTGCGAGGCGCTGCGTGCCGGGCACCGGACGACCATCGGCATAATCGCTATCGACATAGACTGCCGCCAGGCGCAGCACATGCGCTGCTTTTGCCAGCCCGACGGTCATCGTCGATTTACCGCCGGTCAGATCGACGGCAATCTCGTGACGCTCCAGGTCGCGCCAGCGATCAAGAACCGTCCGCAACCCGGTGTAGACGCGCAGCACACTGGAATAATCGCCGTCCGGACAGAACCAGTCATCGGGGGAACAGCGCAGCGGCGCCTGATCGGCGACCTGCGCGAGTCGTTGACGCACCTCGTCCAGCTTTGGGCGGGATTGATCGGTGAGCAAAAACGCTACCCGCTCCGGGTTGAGACCGGCGATCAGGAGCGCCGGTGTATCCGCCTGAAGTGTACCGACCAGCACCAGACCGCGAAATGCACACCCGTCTGCGGTAGCGCGAAAGGACGCGAAGATTTCGGGAAAAGGGATCCGCTTATCAGACGCCGTCATTACTACACCTCCCACTGCGCTGGATATGTCTGCTGAAGAGTATACATCCAGAAGCCGTCACAAACGTGACGGACCGCAGGGAAGCAGCGATGTGTCATCGCAAAGGGCGCCGATATTCAGTGCGGTGTGAGTGTGAGAAGAGGACGCCGACATTGATCGCAGCGCGCGAAGCGCCCCACAACAGGCGACCTCTCAAGTGTAGAGTTTTTTGGGAGAGATGAGCGATGTTCTGCATTCCTATGCGCCTTTGCCCCTCATCCCCCTACCCCCTTCTCCCTCAAGGGGTTGAAAGGGGGTGAGGTGTCGGGGTCGGGGCACGGCATGCCGTGCCCCGACGTCGCTGCCGCGTCGCGGTATGCCGCGCCCCGACGTCGCTGCCGCGTCGCGGTATGCCCCGC
>Ga0197142_1005094_pt1 | contig 10400 bp, 7 predicted proteins | sample GBS60_MetaG_FD_148614 | JGI IMG/M metagenome (GOLD analysis project Ga0197142, IMG submission 148614) | Sediment microbial communities from Great Boiling Springs, Gerlach, Nevada, United States - GBS 60_MetaG | ecosystem: Environmental > Aquatic > Thermal springs > Hot (42-90C) > Sediment...
GGGTCGAGGCGAGGCTGATGGACAAGCCGGACCGGGAGATTGCCACTACCGAGATAGGAGAGCTTCTCATGGAGCGGTTGAAATCCCTGGACAAGATCGCTTACGTCCGGTTCGCCTCGGTTTATCGCAACTTCCAGGATGAAGAGGCCTTCTTTCGTGAACTCAAGAACCTTATGCGGCAGCGGAGGGTGTGAGCTGACTTCTACTTCTGTAGTCGCAATCGCTTGACTTGTCGAAGGGTTTTGTCCAGCCCCGCTTATGAGCGTTTCGGTGTAACCTTTACGTTTCCGATACATCCCCCTTAGTAGGGGCTTAACTTCGGCGTGTCGCATATGCTATCATGAGAGGCGGCGCCAGCGCCGGAGAGTACCGCCATCAAGACCGGTGACAACCGGGCATCACAACGAAAAAGTGGTAGACCGAGCGGGGGTGGAGCGCCATTCCTGCCGTCTGCCTCATGCAGAAAGAGGTGAGCTTGGTGGATCATTTCGAGGATAACTATCTTCACGACAGTCCCGATGTCTTGGGGCTTGCGTTCGACGAAGACGCCCGGTTTTACGAGGGCGAAGAGCTGGAAGACTACCACGCCGCCCAACAGGATGAATCGATCTACACCGACGATCCAGTCCGGGTTTATCTCCGGGAGATGGGTGCTGTCCCGCTGTTGACGCGGGAGGGGGAGGTAGACCTTGCGCGTCGCATGGAGCGGGGCAAGCTAAGGATGCAAAAGGCAATCAGCCGGTCGCCCCTTGTTCAACGGACAATTGCCGACTTGGCGGACAAGATTAAGAAGGGGCAGGGGGATCTTGCCGAGTGGGTCGAAATTTCTGATGGTGGCGAAGAGACGGGGGCTGACGAGAAACGCCAGGCCGAAGTCAAGGAATTGTTCGCCCTGGTCACCGCTGCTTACAAACGGCAGTGCCAAGAGTTCGCCCGACTCCAGGGCCTGTCTCCAAGCAAGAAGCGCGTTTACCGTCGGGCTCAGTATCGTTACGCCCGCGCCTTGATCCGGACCTCCCGTGCCATCCGCCAGATCCCGTTCCAGGCTGCGAAGTGGTCGGACTTTGCGAAAGATATCGAGCGAGCGGTTGACGAGTTGACGCAGTTGGAATCGCAGCTTCAACGGCTCGAAGGGGTCCCCGGCGCCGAGGCCAAGGTAAGGGAGATCAAAAGGGAGATCCGCAAGCGTGAGGATCTGGCCGGCGTATCGCTGCCCCAGCTTCGGCATACCCTCCAAGTGATACGGCAAGGGGAAGCCGAGGCCGAGCGCGCCAAGAAGGATTTGGTTGAGGCCAACCTGCGTCTGGTGGTCTCGGTGGCGAAGAAGTACGTGAACCGCGGGCTGCATCTCCTGGATCTCATCCAGGAGGGCAATATCGGGCTGATGCGTGCGGCCGACAAGTTTGAGTACCGGCGGGGTTACAAGTTCTCGACTTACGCCACATGGTGGATTCGGCAGGCTATCACGCGGGCAATTGCGGACCAGTCCCGTACCATCCGGATCCCCGTCCACATGAACGAGAGCATGAACAAGTTCCTTCGGGCTAACCGTGAGCTCGAAAAGGAGCTGGGTCGCGCCCCGACGAACGAAGAGATTGGGCGGCGCATGGATATCTCTGTCGAGAAGGTTCAGAAGCTCAAGACGATCTCGAGAGACCCCGTGTCGCTGGAGACACCGGTCGGTCGGGATGGCGAGTCTGCTTTGGGGGATTTGATCGAGGATCGTTGGGTGGGTTCGCCGATCGAGGCCGTTGTCGAGGCAAACGTCCGCGAGGAAACAGCGAACATCCTGAAAACACTCTCGCCAAAGGAAGAGAAAGTGATTCGCCTGCGGTTCGGAATCGGCTGTGAAAGAGAACACACCCTGGAGGAGATCGGGCAAGAGTTCGATGTAACTCGCGAGCGTATTCGGCAGATTGAGGCCAAGGCGCTCCGCCAGTTGAGGTCCCCCGAGCGCGCCCGGCACTTGCGGGCGCTACTGACCGCTCGCTGACCCGGTTGGACGTGGTGCGGAGCGGCGAGTTCGCGAAGCCTCGTGGTTTTGGCTGAACGATGCCGCTTGGGACAGCTGACGGATCATACCCGCAAGCGATTGCCCTTGCCAGCCGCTGATTCGTCAGAGGCGAGTTTCGAAGGCTTCGCAAGCGCACTCGGAGAAGCGCTATCCGGAATTCTGGCAATCAGCCCGACGAGTGCCTTCAGGCTCTACATGCACTACCGTCTGCTGTTGAGATGGAATCGCGTCGTCAACCTGACGAGGGTCACGCGTCTGGAGGAAGCGGTCAGGAGGCACTACGGCGAGTCCCTGTTCCTGGCAGCAAACCTGCCGGTGGGATCGCTCGACATCCTGGACGTCGGTTCAGGGGCGGGTTTTCCGGGACTGCCGATAGCAGCCGTGCGACCCGAATGCAGGGTCGTCTTGGCGGAGCGGCGGCGGCGAAAGGCTGCGTTCCTGAGAGAAGCGACGCGAGGTTGGCCCAACGTGGCTGTATTCGCGGGTGACGCAGAGGAAGTCGCCGGGGAATTCGACTGGGTGGTATCAAGGGCTGTTACGCCGCAGGCTATAGTGGAGCTCGCTGCGAAGAAAGCCAAATGGGTCGGCTTGCTGGCCGGCGAGGAGGCGGTGAAAAAGGTCGGCAGCCGCCCCGTGGTCCGATGGCGAGCTCCGGTAGCGTTGCCATGGGGCCGGCGTCGGGTCCTGCTGATCGGACAGGTTTTAGGATGCAGCTAGCAGGCTGCCTCGGCTCGGTGGATGCCGAAGTAGCGGGGACGCGGCGGGGAAGGTTCCACGTGGAACGCTGCGTCGCCCCGCTCAACCCCCTTCTCACCCTCGCGGCGTGCTAAGATTGGAGTCTTCAAATCGAATACCGGCTTCGGGCCGAACCTGACGCCGAGGTTTTCGCGTGGCCAAGGTCATCGCCATCGCAAATCAAAAAGGCGGCGTTGGCAAAACAACTACCGCCATTAACCTGGGGGCCTCCCTGGCTGCAAACGATCTCCGTGTCCTCGTCATTGACGCGGACCCACAAGGCAACTCCACCACCGGGCTTGGAATCCTCAAGCGCCCACACATGCCCACGCTCTATGACGCCCTCTTGGGTGACGCAACCCTGGACTCCATCATCGTAGAAACCACCTTCCCCGGTCTCGACCTTGCGCCAGCCGACAAGAACCTGGTCGGCGCCAACATCGAGCTCGTCGCCGCCGAACGGCGAGAATTCCGCCTCGCCGACCGCCTCGCTTCAACACGCCCCAAGTACCACTACATCCTTATAGACTGTCCCCCTGCCTTGGACCTGCTGACCCTCAATGCGCTGGTCGCCTCCGATTCCGTCCTCATCCCCATTCAATGCGAGTTCTTCGCCCTGGAAGGTATTTCCGAGCTCATGGACACCATCGAACGCGTGCGCGAGGCCTTTGAACATCCGCTCCGGATCGAGGGTATTCTCCTTACCATGTACGACGACCGAACGAACCTCACTCGCCAAGTGGCTCAGGATCTGCGGGAGTTCTTCGGCGAGGAGGTTTTTCGCACGGTCATTCCTCGAAGCATCCGCCTCGCCGAGGCGCCCAGCTTCGGCCAACCCATCCTCGTCTATGACGTTCGATCACGTGGCGCCGAATCCTACATTCGCCTTGCCAAGGAGATTCTCGAGCATGACCAAACCCACAGGGAGTCCGCGCCGCGCACTCGGTAGGGGCCTCACCTCGCTGTTGCCTTCCAGAGGGGACCAGACTCGCCCAAGCCCCCGGACTGCCCCGCCCGCCGCCCGACCCGTCGAGCTCCCCATCTCTCTCATTGATCCCAACCCTGTCCAGCCCCGCTCTGCGTTCTCACCCGAGCGCCTTGATGAGCTGGCTGCCTCAATCCGCGTTCACGGCATTCTCCAGCCGCTCGTGGTCAGGCCGACAGGCGAACGATATCAACTTGTCGCTGGCGAGCGACGCTGGCGAGCCGCAAAGCTCGCGGGACTCGAAAGAGTTCCGGTCGTCATCCAGGACGTTCCTGACGACCGCCTCCTCGAGATCACCCTCGTCGAGAACATCCAACGAGAGGACCTTAACCCCATCGAGCTCGCAAAAGCCCTCGACCGATTGGTCCGCGAACTCGGCCTCACGCACGAAGAGGTTGCCGAGAGAACCGGCAAGGACCGCGCCACCATAACCAATGCGATCCGCCTGCTTCGACTGCCCCCCGACATCCAAAATCTGATCGCTGAGCGCAGGCTCTCACCTGGACATGCAAAGGCTATCCTCGGGCTTCCCAAAGAAGACCTTCAACGCCAAGTCGCCGAACGAGCCGCCTCCCAAGGCCTCTCGGTCCGGCAGGTGGAGAGACTCGTACAGCGCATGACCAAGTCGCGGGAACCGGTATCAGCAGATGAAGCCGACGAAGACCCCAACCTCGCTGCCGCCGTCGCCGAGCTTGAACGCCTCCTCGGCACCCGCGTCCGCATCGTGCGCCGCTCCGATCAACGTGGACGAATCGAAATCGAATTCTATTCCCACGAGGACCTTCATCGCATCTATTCGATTCTCGCTCGCAGCAGCGAAGGCGCCTGAGGACTGAAAACGTATCCCAACAAAAATGTTTTCGCGCTGCGCGGCGAGCGTTTGCCCCCTCGCGAATAGCTACGTTGCCATCAACCCGGATGGTGCTGGAGGAGGGGGTCGAACCCTCATGGAGCCGAAGCTCCGCGGGATTTTGAGTCCCGTGCGTCTGCCAGTTCCGCCACTCCAGCGCGGCTCTGCCTTCTAGTATAACTGCCCGCGTCTCAAAGCACCACCGTCTGATGTCCACGGCAATCCCACGCAACGCGCTCCCATAGCGCTGACCCCAAATCCGTGCCGTACCTGGCCACAAAAGCCATGATCGAATAAACCCGCTCCTGCAACCTGCGCCTCGGATAAAGCTGGTCCCTCAACCATTGCAATTCGCCCATCGCCCGGCGATCACGCCGCAGCGCCTCACGCGCCACCCCACGCTGGATCTTGCCCAACTGATACAAGATCTTTGCGCGACTCTTCTCAAAAGCCCGCTTCACCGGCCCCCGCCACCCCTCCAGGGCCCCGGCTATCCGATCAAGCGACGCCACAACCCCGGCCACTGATTCCTCCAGCGCCTCGACCATAACCGCCGGCCTGAGTCGCGCCCCCACCGCCTCCTGCAACGCCTGCTCGCTTCCAAAAAAATCCCTCAGTCCCAAGCCATAGCGCTCGAGCACTTCAGCGGCAACCTTGTCCACCAGCGTGCAACTCGCACGGAGCCTCCACACCGGTACCCCAACACCAAGAACCTCGTAGAGTGCGCTAGCTTGACCCAGATAAGCAATCTCAGCCGGCCCGACTACGCTCACTGCGGCCGGAAACGCCCAGTCTTGCACCACGGGCCGCAGCAACGCCGCCGCGGAAAGATATTTGGCGTTCGCGGCCAGCGACGGGCCTTCCAAGCGTAAACCGTTCCACTCGAGCACTCCATCCCTGAGCCTGGCCCGTACTCTCCTGCCATCCGCGACGATGAAAAACAAATTCGCCTCGGCGCCCACTCGCACCTGTGCCTCGTATCCACTACGCTCCAACTCCGCGGTACGCTCTCGCACAGCGGACGACAGTACGCCAGCCTGCTCCGCCGCCCTCGCCAGGGCAGGGGCCAAAAACTCCCTCGCTTCTTTCTCGAGCGGATCAAAAAACAGCAGGCGCCCGGGCCCGACCAAATTGCCAAGCAATTGAGCGAAAGCGGCAGCCCACGGCCTGCCGGGGCGATACGCTCCGGTCGCCAGTTCAAGCGCCTCCCCACCGTGCGGCGCCTCCCTCCACGCCTCCTTCGCCGCATCCAACGACCAATCCGGCAGAAGCAGTTGCCCGACCGAACGGCTTCCCGCACCCTCGCACCAACCCGCCTCAATGCGCACCGGCCTGCCTTGCCCGTCAAACACCCAACACTCGGTAACCTCCGAATAATCATGGTCTTCCGTGGCCATCCAGAATATCGGAACCGCCGGGACCCCCATCGCGCTCAGCTCCTCGGCCACCCGCATAGCCGTCAGAGCCTTGTAAAACGTGTACGCCGGACCGGTGAGCAGTCCCACTTGCTGCCCTGTCACGACCGCAACCGTGGACGGTTCAGCGAGCCGCTCGACTGCCTCGCAACCGGGATTTTGAACGCGCAAAACCTCAACCAGGCGCGCACGCCGGTCAGTCGGGTATTGCATGTTTTCAAGCCGTCGAAATACGGCCTCCCGGTCGCAAGGATCATAACGGTAGAACCGGGCAACCCTGTCGAACGAGTACAAAAAATCCCTTACCAAACGGCTCGCGCCAGGAATCTGCCAATAGGGGATGCACTCGCCGGGCATTGCGGCCTTCAAGCGTAACAGATGTACTCCGCGCTCAGAAGCTTCTCCCCCTCGCCCCGCCCTCGCCTCGAAAGCTCCGCATGCAGTACCCTGAATACCTTGAGCGTATGCCCCAACGCCTGATTGACCTGCGCAGCGACACCGTCACCAAGCCGACCCTCGCCATGCGACGCGCGATGCTCGAGGCAGAGGTAGGCGACGACGTCTATGGGGAAGATCCCACCATCAACCGGCTCGAACAGCGCGCGGCCGAAATCGTGGGTAAAGAGGCCGCCCTTTTTGTTCCCAGCGGCACCATGGGCAACACGATTGCGGTCAAACTCCACACCCGGCACGGCCAGGAAGTCATCTGCGACGACCGCTCGCACGTGTTCAATTACGAGCTCGCCATGATGGCGTGGTTCTCAGGCTGCATCCCTCGCCCCATTCCCACCGAGGACGGAATCCTTACCTGGGACCTCATTCAGCCCCAAATCCGTCCCCTTGCGCCCCACTGGGCTCCCACAGGCCTCATCGTCCTCGAGAACACCCACAACATGGCCGGAGGCACGGTCTACCCCCTGGCCACCTTCCGCGAGATTTGCGATCGTGCCCGCGCCCTCGGCGTCAAAGTCCACCTGGATGGCGCCCGCCTGTTCAATGCGGCCAGGTTCCTCCAGCGCCCCGTCCACGAACTGGCCGATGGAGCAGACACTGTCATGTTTTGCCTCTCCAAAGGCCTGGGAGCCCCCGTGGGCTCGATCCTCGCGGGGTCCCGCGAGGCAATCGCAGCGGCCCGACTCTATCGCAAGCGCCTCGGGGGAGGAATGCGCCAGGCCGGGGTCCTTGCCGCTGCGGGGCTTGTAGCGCTCGAGCAAATGCCTGCCAGGCTGGATGAAGATCACCGCAAGGCCCAGCTCGCCGCCCGCATGCTGGCCGACATTCCCGGCGTCACGATTCCGCATCGCGTCCAAACCAACATCGTCATTTTTGACATCTCCGCAACAGGCATCACCGGCGATGAGCTAAGCGGCATACTCAAGGATCACGGGGTGCTCATCAATCCGGTGGGCCCGTTCCGGATGCGGCTCGTCACGCACTACGATGTTTCCGAAGCCGATTGCAGGCTTGCCGCGGAAATCATCCACAGAGTCATCGTCTCCCTGAAGCAGGACCGCGGCCGCCCACCGAGCCGCTAGCGGGGAGAAGCGGCCTTGGTCCCCTCCTTGGCCAAACGGCTCTTCGCGCCCTCGAGCTTCTTCTGGATCTTCGCCACCTCCGCAGTGTCCAGTTCCGCCTTGGAGGCAGTCTCCCACTCTCTCAAAGAAATTTGCCACTGCGTGATGGCCTCCTTGATCCTCCCTTGGCTGTACAGCACGTCGCCCAAATGATCGTTGACCGTCGGGTCCCGCGGTACGCGCTCCAGAGCCAGCCGCAAGTAGCGCTCGGCGTCCTCCAGCCGACCCAGTCGGTAGTACACCCACCCCAAACTGTCCAGATAGGCGCCGTTGTGCGGATCCAGTTCCACAGCCCGCCGAATCAACTCCAGCGCCTCCTCGAGGTTCACGTCACGGTCGGCGAACATGTACCCGAGGTAGTTCAGCGCGGAGGCGTTGCGAGGGTTCATCTGAATGACCTTGCGGAACTCGGCCTCTGCCTCCGCATACTTCTTCATGCGCTCGTACATGGCGCCTCGCATGAAGAACACCACTTCCTTATCTTCGTCGGACTCGGAAAGCCGCTCGGCCTCCTCCAAGGCAGCGGCCATACCCGCGAAGTCTTTGGTCTTCTCGTAGATTTGCGCCAGCGCGAGATACGTTTCCCGATCCCGGGCGCCGTCCAGCAGGCGTTTCACTTCGGCCACGGCCTCCGTGCCCCGACCCAAGTCGGCCAGCAACGACGCACGCACCAGCCGCAACATTCGATCGTTGGGATACTGCTTCAAAGCGATCTCGGCCTCCCGCTCGGCGTCCCCGAACTGCTTGGCCGTGCGATACGTTTCGATGATCTGGGCCGCAGCACGCGCCCCCAGATCCGCATCCAACCGGGCCATCTGCCTGAAGGCCTCGACTGCCTCGGCCGGCTCGTCGTTGGCCCGGTGCAGCAGCCCCAAACGCTCCAGAAGAATCACGCGATTGGCGCGTTCCGGCGGGCCGTAGGCGGCGCGAGCTGTGCTCTGCAAGATTTGCTTCAGCCGCGCGATCGCCTGTGCAAACTGACCCTCAGCCTCCAGCAGGTTGACCTCGTTGTACTGAACTTCCAGGTTTCCGGGGTCGAGCGCCCGAGCACGCTCATGAGCCTCGCGAGCCTTTTGCAACTCTCGCCGTTGCCGGTAGATTTGAGACATGCGCAACGGATACTGGGCCTCACGGGGGTTGGCCGCCGCCAGTTCCCCGTACAAGGCCAGAGCCTGGTCGTAGTCCTCCTTGAGGAGCAGATTCTCGGCCAGCTCACGCTTGACCTCGGGATCTCTGGGCGCCAGCTCGAGCGCCCGGCGGAGTGCGTCCACGGCGCCCGAATAGTCACGAGCCTGCGAAAGGGTTGCAGCCAGCGCCCGAAAAATGCGCGGATGCGGATTGCGTTGCGCCAACCTTTGCCACATCTCGGTGGCGCTCCTGGTGTCGCCCAAATCCGCGTACAAAAGCGCCAACCCGTGCAGGGCATACTCGTTGTCGGGGTCAAGCTCGATCGCCCGCTGGAATGCTTTCTCCGCCTCCACGGAGTTCTGCGCCATCCGATGCAGGCGTCCCAAAGTCACCCAGGCATCCACATCCGATGCGTCTTTCTCGGCGACTTTCCGGAACTGCTCGATGGCGCGCCCTAACATACCCTCGTCGAGACGACCTTGCGCGGGATCCCCGATCATGCGGCTATAGATTCGCCCCAGAATCCGATGCGCCTCGACGTTGCCCGGGTCCCGCACCAGCATCTGTTCAGCTTCCGTCACCGCGTCGCGGAGGCGACCCGCCTGAATGTAAAGGTCCGTCAGTTCCTGGGCAAGAAACGACGCGCCGGGATCGGCTTTCAGAGCCGCTTTGTAATGTTCGATGGCCTTGTCCACATACTCGCTGCGGTTGCCGTACATGCCGGCCAGCTCGGCGTACAGGTGTCCCATCGCGAAGTGGTAGTACGCCGCCGCCCGGTTGTCAGCCTCGCGCGTTTCGGCGGGACGAACCTGCTGGGGCCACGCCAACGGGGCGGCCAAAAACAAAACTGCTATCTTTCGTAGCAACATGGCGATGCCTGAATCCCGCGCCGTGACTCTTCCTTCTGACCCCACGGGCCCGGCTGCTCAGTCATTAGTATACCGCGCCCTTCAACGGCTCACGCCCCAGCCTGCCCGCGCAGCCCGCACGCTCCCGCCCGTCTAGACTGGAAACAGGAACCATGCACGACCGCAACGCTGCGCCGCTGGTTGCGGTGGCCGGACCGACCGGATCGGGCAAGAGCGAGCTCGCCTTGCACCTGGCCGAGCGATTTGACGGAGAGGTCGTCAACTGCGATTCCCTTCAGGTGTACCGCCACTTCGATATCGGCACCGCCAAATTGACGGCGCAGCAGCAGCGCGGCGTCCCCCACCACCTCATGGACATCGTGAACCCGGACGAACCGTTCACCGCAGGCGAGTACGCCCGGCGCGCCCGCGCCGTCATCGCCGACATTACGGCCCGCGGGCGGCTTCCCCTTGTCGTCGGCGGCACCGGGTTGTATCTCCGCGCCCTGGTTGAGGGCTTGTTTCCCGGACCTGCACGCAACGAGGATCTCCGTCGCCGCCTCACGGATCGCGAGACACGCCGTCCCGGCCTGTTGCATCGCCTGCTCCGACGATATGATCCCACGGCGGCCGCCCGAATCCACCCGTCCGACCGGCACAAGCTGGTGCGGGCCTTGGAGGTTTGCTTGCTCACCGGGCGTCCGCTCAGCTCCTGGTTTTCCCAAGGTCGGCAGCGGTTGGAGGGTTACCGCGTGCTCAAGCTGGCCTTGAATCCCCCGCGCCCGGAGCTCTACCGCCGCCTTGACGAGCGATGCGCCCAGATGTTCCGTTCCGGCCTCGTCGAGGAAGTC
>Ga0197142_1005095_pt1 | contig 10399 bp, 7 predicted proteins | sample GBS60_MetaG_FD_148614 | JGI IMG/M metagenome (GOLD analysis project Ga0197142, IMG submission 148614) | Sediment microbial communities from Great Boiling Springs, Gerlach, Nevada, United States - GBS 60_MetaG | ecosystem: Environmental > Aquatic > Thermal springs > Hot (42-90C) > Sediment...
TCGGCGCACGCCACCCGCTGTGGGGGCATCGGGGAAGCGTGCGCATGCGGTCAAGCCCACCAGTAAGGCGCAGACGCCTATGCCGATGCTCCGCTTCGCCCTCCCTGACGCGCCCTGCGGCATACCCAAAGTATACCTGCGGGGGCGCATTTACCGCCCTCCTCTTGACAACAACCCCTAAAATAGGGTATAGGTACAATTAGTGGGGTGTTGACCCCCGCGTGTTGCTGGGAGCTGCCAATGGAGGTGCGATGGGCGCAGGAAAAGGATGTGGAGGCGGTGAAGCGATTGGCGGACGACAACCGCCAAGCGTTGGGCTTCGTGGTGCGAGCGAGTTTGGAGGAGCAAGTCCGCAAGCGCGGGCTGCTCGTGGCTGAACAGCAAGGCGCACTGGTTGGATTCGTGAGTTTTCACCATCGTCGCGACGGCTGGACGAGCATTCGCGAGTTATGCGTATGCGCAACGCAGCGCAATCGTGGCGCAGGGCGGGCGCTGGTGCAAGGGGTCGAGCGGAGCGCACTCGATGTTCGCCAAAGCGGCGTCCGCCTCAAGTGCCCGCTGGATTTGCCTGCGAACGGCTTCTACGCCCGACTGGGCTTCACGCGCGTCGGCATCGAGGAGGGTAAGCGTCGCCCGCTCGCGATTTGGGAGAAGCGGCTACGCCAATCCGCGCGCCCCGACGCGCACGCCCCCAACTTCTTTCTCACGCTCACCCACAACGCCAGCGAGATTCGCCAAATCCTGCGCCTGTGGCGCGACAGCGCCGACCCACGCAATCCGTTCGCGCAGGTGATCTTCACCCCCCTATTCTCCCGCCCCTCTGCCATCAACTTAATCCGCCAGATGAAAGAGGAGCAGGGCAGCGTCATCATGTTCGACAGTGGCGGCTACCAAGTGCAGATGGGCAAGGCAAGCTACGAAGAGCTGTTCGACCGCCTGCTGCGCTTCTATCGCGAGAACTCCTGGGCAGACTGGTATGTGCTGCCTGACCATGTACCATGTTCCACCGACAGCGAGCGCGAAGTCGAGTTCAAAGTGCGCGACAGCATCGACTTTGCACGGCTGTTTATACGCATGATGCCTGATGATTTCGTAGCGAAGGCTATCGGCGTTGTTCACGGACGCACTGCAGACCAAGTGCGTCGATGCATCGACGCCTACGCCGAGATGGGCATTCGGTATGTAGGATTCGGCAGCTTCGGCACTTCGGGACCAAACGGCACGATTAACCTCATTTCGCAGCGCAGCCTGCGCCTGCTGCGCCTCGTGCAAACACTCGCCCACGAACGCGGCATGCGCGTGCATATCTTCGGCATCGGCAGCCCCAGCCACCTCATCCGCCTCGCTGAAGCGAATATCACGCCTGCCAGCCTCGATAGCGCAGGCTGGTGGAAAGCGGGCGGGTTTGGCGATGTTTTCTTTCCCGATGGAAGCCGTCTTTCAGTGAGCCGAGCAGTGAGTAAAAATGGTACAGTCAAAGGGATCGAACAGCATCGAAGGCGTACTGTGCATTCCTGCCAATTTTGTGAGCAACCGCGTGATCTGAAGCGGCATCGGATGATGCGCGTGATGCACAATTTGACGGTTTTATTGGAAACTGTTGAACGCTTGAGGTGGACAAACCGTGAGTGAATTCCATGTGGAACATAATGCCCGACCTGAAATCGTGCAGGTCATTCTGAACTGTGCGCAGAGCGGCGACAAAGAGCGACTGTTATTGGAGACGGACAAGTCGCCCAGCACAGTTCAACGCATGCTGCCTATGATCAGGCGGTTGGGACTGTTGTGTGAAGGTAAGGCGTTTGCCATAACAGAGCTGGGAGAGCGCATGGTCACACTTTCTTCCCACTTCCCTGCCCTGTTGCCTGAAGCGATGCACTGTCTGCTGTATACCACGCATGTGTTTGACCCTGCGAAGCGTTTTTCGTGGGCGTATGCGCGTGTGGTGGACGCACTGTGGGAATCGGATGCGTGTGTGCTGGACGGGCAAGCGACGGCGCGATTGGTCGGTATGGTGGTAGAGGAAGCGTCTCAGGCGTTCGGCGTTCCGATAGAGAAAATCGCGTTTAGCCGTGATAGTATACGGGGCGTGCTGAACTGGCTGCAGGCACTCGAGCCGCCTGTGATCGAGAGCACGGGCAAAAGCAACTGCTTTCGCCGCCGACACTACTGTCCGCCGCTGGCGTTTCTGTGGGCAGTGGACTTTCTCTACCGTGCGCACTGTACGGCGCATGGGGTGCGCATGTTTCTGACGCCTGAACGGGTTGACCAGCTCTGTCGGTTATGCGCGCTTGATCCATCGGGGTTAGAGAATGTGCTGATGATGACCAAGCGCACGAGCGACTACGATCGGGGCGGCGTGTTCGACTACGGTACAGAGGGCGGCTTCGGGCGGTGGGTTCTGCTGACGCGCCCGTGCCCTGTGCCGACGCTGCCGAGTGGAGGCGAACCGTGAATCGTTTTGTAGACACGCTGAATCGCATTCGTCAGCGCGTTCGTGTGGACTGGCTAACGCCCAGTCAGCGCACTGCCTATGAGCGGCTGCGTGAACAGCTCGAGTTTCTGGACGAGGTCAACCTGTGGGGGGCGCACGGCACTGGCAAAACCTTTATCGGTTGGGTGCTGCATCGGCAGGGCATAGCGACATACGCCGCGCGCCTCGAAGCGTTCGAGCCCGCGTTGGCGGAGCGCGTCGTGGTCGTGGACAACTCGGATTGGCGACGGCGTGCCGTGCGCGACGCGCTCCACAGATGCCGCGAGTACGGCTATCGAAAGGTCGTGCTGATTAGCACGGAGCCTGTGCAAGAGCAGATGGCAAGCGTAGAGCTGCGGCTTACCGCAGACGACCTGCAAGCGGTCGCTGAGAACTTGCGCGCCGTGAGCGTCGCCCCTTACAGCGACGCGCCCAAAAACCTGTGGGATATCGTCAGCCCGCTACCGCTAAGCCACTAAGGAGGCAGCAACGATGCAGAATCTATGGGAACGGTTAGACATCTTACGCGCGATTGTGGACACGACGCGCGCCGAAGAGTTGGAACGGCAGCCCGAAGCTGTACGCACTCGATACGAACCCTATGCGGACGCCTACTTCGTCATTGAAGCGGTCAAGCGTATGGAGCAAAAGCTTCTCGGCGAACTGCGGGCAGGCAACTCGGTCACAGGCTATCTCTCGGCGGATTATGGCTACGGCAAAACGGCGACCGCCGTGTACCTGTGGAAACGATGCTTGGACAGCGAGATTGTCGCCGTGCCGCCCTTCCTCTTCCGCCAGCTCAAGGACATCATGTTGGCGACCAAAGGCTGGCTGGCGTATCAACTGAGGCACACACATCCCACCTTGCTATCCCAACTGGAGGCAGCCTACCAACAGTATGCCGAACAATCCCATGACGAATTGGCAGAATCGATCGCGGCTCAGCAGGGTATCTCCAAAAATAAGGCGCTGGCAATCGTGCGTGAGCATCTTGCGCAACGACGCGACCTGACAACTTCCACCGCGCTGCTCGACTTTCTGGACAAGGCGACCGAACTGGCAGTGCAAGCGGGGTTCAAGGGGTTGGTCATCTTTGCCGACGAAAGCCAAGAGTTTCTGCGCACTGAAGAGGCAGGCGCCCACGAAGCCATCCAAACCCTCAGCGAACTCGTGAAAGGCATTCGCGCGATGGGCAAGCGCCCCTTGGGGTTGATATTGACCATGCCCGTCAATCCCACCGAGACCGCCATCGAGGAGCAAGCGGGCGATATTATGCATCGTCTGCGCGAACGGGGGACAGGCTTGCAGCTGCAGGATGCCTACGGGCGCGAGTTCCCCAAAGCACTTTGGGACTATCTGTGCCAATCATTCGGCGACGATACCGCCGCGCGCGCCGTCGACGCGCGCACCTTAGAGGCGTTAGGGCAACTATGCGAGCGCAAAGACCTCAGCAACGGACCGCGCACGGTCATCAACGCCTTCAAGCGAATTGCGCATCACTACCAGAAGACGCATCGCCCCTACACGCCCATCGACCTGATGGACGATTACCTTCAGGGACACATCGTCTTCGAAGGGCGCGAGGCGAAGCTCACCAGCACCTTGCATCGCCTGCTGGAACTGCCCACGGTGAGCGGCAATCCACAGCGGCAGCAGGCGGTCAAGCTGCTCGCCGCCTTCCCGCGCGGCGTGGACGAAAGCAGGGCTGGCGAGCTATACTCGGTTATCGGTGAGTTAGCCGACAGGGGACAGTGGCTGGGCGAGCATCTCACACAGTTGGCGGAAGGCTACGCGCTGGTCGCCCTGCAAGAGCGCATCGAGACGCGCCCACTACTGGACGAAATCATCCGCGACTTCAGACGCTTATGGCATCGTGTCTACACAGAGCCTCGAAAAGTGGAATTAGCAGCAACAGCGTTCTTTTTAGAGCTTCTGCCGATGCTGTTTCCCAAGCGCGGGTCAGGGCAGTACGCCAACTTCAGCGGGCACAAAGACCCTGACCACGACGCACGCGGTGTCGCGTATCTGCTGCTGGAGGGCTGCTACGAGCGGCTGTTCTCGCGCTTTCCCGACCGCAAAGTATGCGTCTCGGTTAGCATAGACCCAACCGCGCTTACGCGCTTCCAGCCGCCCGACGACGAGATAGATCTGGACTTTCGTTTCCTCTTAGAGCGACCTGCCAACGAAAATGACCCGACCCGCATCGTCTCCGCGAATCAGGATCGTCGCATAGACTTCCACTTAAACCTGAAGCGCACCTTCGGGCGGCAGTTCCCGCACGACCTCGCATTTCTGCACGACATTATGGCGCCCGAGCGAACTTCCGCCGAGGTTCTCCTGGGGCTCTCGATGCGCATGTGGGGTTGGCTGCAGGATCACCCGGAGACCAGCGAGTCAGACCGTCAGTTGATCGAGTCGAGTCGGCGCGCGCTGCACCGTTACGCCTTGCAGCTGTTGTTGCCCGATGCCAGCGACAGCACACAGGTGCAACTTCGGGGGATTGTCGCTTCAGGCGCGGGGCAACGGCTTGTCGAATCGGTGTTCGAAGCGAAGTGCGCCGAACGCTACCCGAACTACCAACCGCTGATGACAGGGAAGGAATGGAAGAGCTATTTGCGCCAGTATCGCGACCTGTTGAACCAACGCCCGCTCGCGGAGCGTCGCGGTCGGCAGCCGTTTGTGGGCACGAAGGATGCTATCGCGAATGCGTTTGGACGCTCGCATACCGCCGCCGAATCGAACGCGCAAACGCTGCAGTCGATGGGCTTACTGGAGAGGCACTGGGGCAGCGGGCGCGGCACAGCAAGCAGTGCCGAGATACACTTCAAGCAACACCCTCTGGAGAGCATGCTTCACACTTGGGTGCAAACGGAGGGGCAGAGCAAAACTGTGTCGGTCGGCGGGCACACCAAGCGCGTCAAGAGCATCGAGGTAAGCCGCTTGCACGCGCTCGCACGCCGAGAAGGCTACTTGCCTGACGAAGTCGACGAGGCGCTCCAACTGCTCGTGCTGCGACAATACCTCACGCGCGAAGCCGACGGCACGGTTCAAGAATTCGCAGGCGCGTTGGACGCTGACGAATTGCAACATCAAGTGCGCGAACTGGAAGAGCAGCTACGCCCGCTGACGAATCACTTTCGTGCAGAGCTACAATCCCACGCGAAGCTACTGAGCGACGCACGCGCCCACCTCGCGAACCCCGACGACGAGGTCGCCTTAGACTCGGCGCAACGCACCCTGCATGAGCTTAGAGTACGGTTGGACGAGTTCATCAAAAGCAAGGCGCGCGAGTTAGCCAACCAGCTAATGATTCAGGCAGAGCAGATGGAACGGCGCAGCGCCGAGCTGCAGCCGCGCGAGCTGGAACAACAGGTGACTGGCGCCGTCGATTTCGTGCGCCATGTGGACGACCAGCGCAGGGTGTTAGAAAAGCAGTTTCGCCAACTCAGCCAAAAATGGCAACAGCTACAGCAGCAATTCACCCACCTGCACCAGCAAGCTCAAGCTGCCGCCCACCCGCAGTCGCTCTGCAGTGTTGTCTCCGCGCGTGAAACCTTAGAAGCCGATAAGCAACAGCTGGATGCCGAACTCGAAGCCCTGCGACCGTATCTGACAGGGCTGCAACGGTGGCGCGAAATCGTTTCGAAGGCGACCGCGCTCCGCGAGAAACTCGAACTGGGCAGCCCGTTGCGCCAACGCCTCGATGAGGAAACCAACGAAGCCATCATGGAAAACTTCGCTGCTCGAATGCGCGAGGCGTTGCTGGACTGGGAGCGGTACAAGGCGGACATCGACGCCATCGAAGCCGAAATCAACGCAGAGGAAAATCGCCGACGCAACGAGTTTCTTCAAAATAAGGAGAAGTACGAGCAGGCGCTGGGTCAATTGACCCAGCAACGCATGCTACAAGCAACTTTTGATCCCAAAGAACCAGAACAGTCTTACCAGGTGCTTTACCAAGGCGTGCTACAAAAGTTGCAATCCTGGCTGCACGAGCAGCGTGAGTTTGCCCAACGCACCCTCGATGAGTTCGAATACCTGATACAGGAGCGTGGCATCAAGGCAAGCCACGAGCGCGACGAGGCACAGATGGTGCTGGATGATTTTGTGGAGCGCGCATGTCGGCTCAATCTGGAACTGGTCAGGGACTTAGACGAGTTCCAACGCTACTGTGGGCAATTGCGACAGACACACGAGCGTCTTCAGAAGGTGTACAACAGCCTAATCAGAAAGCGCGCCGAGAAGGAACCGCCTACCGACGAGGAAAAGACCCTGCTGCAGGCGATGGCCACCCAACGCTGCAGCCTCGAAGAGATTCGCCGCCAGCTCCCTTCCGACGCCATCACGCTCCACGACCTATTCGAAGGGCTGAAAGAATTGTATCGCAAAGGGCACATCGAAATCGAGGTGCGCAAACGGGATTAGCATGCGAACAGTGGATCTAATCGAACTGCAAGCCATCCTCCGACAGACGCCTGTGATGGTCGAGATTCATCCGCTGTCGCTGGCGTTTTTGTCGGAGGATGTGCGCGTATACGCAGACGCTTGGCAGATGGCAGCGGCGTTAGACATGCCCACACCGCAACCCACCGAGCCGATGCTTGCCGTTGGCATTGAACCCTCGTTGCAACACCGCCTGCCTGCCGTCCGTTGCGCCCACGACCCGCTAACCACAGAACTCAACCGCGTGCTGCTGAAGCGGTACGAGGTTATCCGCGCGAATATGCTTTGTCAGTCGCAACTTGCCGATAGAATTGTCCGCGAGGCGGACGCCGAGACGATTATTCTAATGCTGGTGGACGGGCTTGCGTATGCCGATGTGAAACGATGCGCCCCCGAATGGCTAAGCGATACGACCCCTGTTTTGGTGGACGGCGTCTCGATTACCGAGCACGGAATGTCGCGCATCGTAGGCGAGCCGACACTGGCGCAGCGGCTGTTCGACGCGGGGTATCGTCAGTTGCTGGGCTTCACCTACTGGGAGCGCGCCGAAGAGCCACTGACCGACCGCCTGTTCACGGGCTTCGGCGACCGCGTGCGCAAGGTTAAGTCGTTCGACGAAGCGCTTGCAACGCTGCAGGGGGAGAACCTTACGAATGCGTTCGTCCAAATCGTGCGCACTGGACTGGATAGCGCAGCGCATCGTCAGCGCGAGAAGCCGACCATAGACGCTATGACGATGGATGTGCTTAATGACCTCGAACGGCTGGCGGCGCTGTGCGAGCGTAAGGGCGTATCGGCGCGGGTGTACCTCACGAGCGACCACGGGATTCTATGGGCGCACGAACATCGCTTGCAAGTCTATGAGTACGGCGACGCCGACCACCCACGCTACTATGAGTACCATAAGCGCAGTCAGCATGTGCTAAATGTGGAGTTTGGCGGCAAGGCGTTCGCAGTGCTGGAGTATCCCTACTTACGACGCGAGCTACGGGCGAACGAGTGGGGGGTACACGGGGGGCTGTCGTTCGAAGAGAGCGTAGTTCCCTTAATCAGGCTCACAGTCGGGACGGCGAGTTTCCAGAACTCTATCAGGGGAGATGAACGATGATCTTTCTCGGACGATACAGCGACGGGGAACAGGTCTATGTGGACGACTCGCGTTCTCGTGCGGTGCTGATTTGCGGCAAGCGGGGCAGCGGCAAGTCGTACACGATGGGCGTGTTTCTTGAAGAGTTGGCGCGGCGCGACGATGTGCTGGTCATCGTTGCTGACCCGATGCGCAACTTTCACACGATGAGCCTGCCCAATCGCGAGCAGGAAAGCGCGCTGTGGGAATGGGGCTTGAGCGCACAAGAAGTCCCTGTGCGCCTGTTGGTGCCTGGCGACCCGCAGACGCGCTACGGAACCGAAGTGCTTGACGCCTTCGAACGACGCGGCGTGCAGGTCGAATCGCTGCGCATCAATCCAGGCGATGTGCCCCCCGACGGCTGGCTCGACCTGCTGGGATTGGATATCACACAGCCGATGGGCATGGCGCTCTACCGCGTCGTGCAACGATGCCGCCAGCAATACGGCAAAGAATTCTTTGTGCCCGAAATTATTAACCGCTTAAAGAAAGATACTCAGGTGAAAGAGACCAGCGCCGAGGCGCTTATTCTGCGCTTAGAGACCGCCGCCAACGAATGGGACATTTTCTCCAGCCGCTACCGCGAACTGGGGGAGATTTTTGCCACACAGACGGTTAATGTCATCGACTTGGGCGTTCTGGAGATTAGTCGGTTCGGGTTGCGCAATCTGGTGCTGGCGGTTCTGGTGCGCGACCTGTTTCGCCGACGGCGCGACGCGCGGCTTCACGAGGAACTGGGACTACCTGTGGAGACCCCGAAAGTGTGGCTGGCGATTGACGAAGCGCAGGAGTTCGCGCCCTCGGGCAGGTCGGCGCTTGCGAAAGAACCCCTGATTCAGTGGGTCAAGGAGGGCAGACAGCCTGGTCTATCGCTAATTATCGCCTCCCAGCAGCCAGGCGCGATCGACCGCGAGGTGCTAAGCCAGTGTGATCTCATTCTCTGCCACAAGGTCACCGCAAGCGACGATGTAGACTCGCTCAACCGCCTCAGCCATGACTACATGGCGCGGGAGTTGAAGGCTTACTTGAAACAGTTGAATCGCACAGGCGAGGCGGTTATGGTGGACGATACGCGCGAGTCAGTCGATATTGTGCAGATTCGCCCACGGCGCACTAAGCATGGTGGGGCAGAAGGTTAGCTCGTGCCGCAGGCGGTGGACATACACCCCACTCAGCAGACGCGCGGCTAATGTGTCGGTGAATTGACCTTCAGGGGTTGACACCCCCCGCCAAAATGGGGTATACTGCCCTCGCTTTGCGACCGAGGTCGCAGGGCACGAGACTATCACCAAGGAGGGAACTATGGCAAACATAGTACGCTTGGGGTTGATTGCCCCGCTCGTGAGCCTGATCGTCGCAGCCTCGGCGCAGCGAACCATCACCTACACCGTGCAACCGGGCGACTCGCTCTACACCATCGCTCACAAGCACGGACTGCGCCTGCCCGACCTGCTGAAGGTCAATAACCTGCGCAACCCGCATGCACTGCAGGTGGGCGACAAAATCAAAATCCCCGTCACGGGCAACGCAGCAGTGTCGGCGCAGCGCACGGCTCAACCCGCCGCCCCCGCATCGGGTTGGGCGGAACTCAATACTGATCGGGTCAATATCCGTACCGCGCCATCAACGGACGCCAAGCGCATCACCCTCGTCGATCGCTGGACGAAGGTGCAGGTGCTGGGGCGTCAGGGCGACTGGAGCCGCATTCGGCTTCAGAGCGGCGCGGTTGGCTGGGTGCTTTCAAAGTATCTCAGCCCGACCAAGCCCCCGCAAACACGAAAGCAAGTAGCGAAGCGGAGTACAGATCGGAAACCTGCCCCTCGACCCGCGCGCGCGTCGGCGTCGCGCACGGCACAGACCCAGTCGCAACCGACCGCCGCCAAAACGCCAGCAACGGCGGACGCCTCGGCGGTTGCCGAGGGTCAGCCATCGGTGGTGCGTCGTGCGCTGAAGTATCTGGGCACGCGCTACCGCTACGGCGCCAGTGGTGCCCGCGGGTTCGACTGCTCGGGCTTCACATCCTATATCTATCGGCAGCACGGCATCTATCTCCCGCATAACTCCGCCGCGCAGTACCGCGTGGGCAAGCCCGTGAGCCGCAGCGAGCTGCGCCCTGGCGATTTGGTCTTTTTCCGCACGCGCGGACGCCGAATCTCGCATGTGGGCATCTACATCGGCAACGGGAAGTTTGTGCATGCTTCCAGCGCGCGGGGGCGCGTGCGCATCGACACGCTCACCTCTGGCTATTACCATCAACGCTATGTCGGCGCACGGCGCATCACCAAAAAGTAATCGCATGGACGCGCAAGGCTGCGACACCCGACCCCCTTGCTCATCAGCAAGGGGGTTCATTCATT
>Ga0197142_1005096_pt1 | contig 10398 bp, 11 predicted proteins | sample GBS60_MetaG_FD_148614 | JGI IMG/M metagenome (GOLD analysis project Ga0197142, IMG submission 148614) | Sediment microbial communities from Great Boiling Springs, Gerlach, Nevada, United States - GBS 60_MetaG | ecosystem: Environmental > Aquatic > Thermal springs > Hot (42-90C) > Sediment...
ACGATGAGGGAGACGCGCGCGCCGTAGATCAACTCGCTGAGGATGTCCTGGCCGACGTCGTTGGTGCCCAGCGGGTGGGCGGGGCCGGGCCGCTCCAGCGGCTGGCCGCTGAAGGCGCGGGGGTCGTAGGGAGCCAGGACGGGCGCCAGCCCGGCCACCGCCCCGCAGAGGGCCAGGAGGATCAGACCGAACCAGAGTTCTCTGCTCAACTGTCGCATATGGAAATTGCCCGGCAGATGTTTGAACGTGCCAGGCACTTCCGGAAGTGCGTGGCACGTCAGACCTTTCCCTCCCGCAGGCGGGGGTCCAGGCGCAGGTTGATCAGGTCGGCCAGGAAGTTGGCCGTCAGCACGACAGCGGAGACGACCAGAAAGGCTCCCTGGATGACCGGGTAGTCCCGCGCGGTGACGGACTCAAAGATGAGACGGCCCATCCCCGGGTAGTTGAAGAGGGTCTCTATGAAGACCGCGCCGGTGACGGCCATCCCGGCGTGGGCGGCCAGGTGGGCGACGAAAGGGAGCAGGGCGTTGCGGAGCCCGTGCCCCCACTTCAGCCGTCCCTCGGGCAGTCCTTTGGCCCGGGCCACCAGCATAAAGTCCTCCCCCAGCACGTTCACCGTGGCGTTGCGCACCAGGAGAAACTTGGCCCCCAGCATCGCCAGGGTGAGGGTCAGCGCCGGCAGGACCAGATGACGGCCGACGTCCAGGGCCGCGTCCAGGGCCGATGCGTACTGGGCGAAGGCGGTCCGTCCTCCGGCCAGGGGGAGCCATCGCAGCCGGACCCCGAAAAGGACCAGGAGCATCATCCCGGCGAAGTAGACCGGGACGTTGGCCAGGAGGATGCTGGCCGAGACCAGCCCCCGGTCGGCCCAGGAGCCTCGCCGCCAGGCCGACTCTGTGCCCGCCAGGAGCGCCAGAGCCGACGAGAGAAGCAGCGCCGTCCCCACCAGGAGCAGGGTCCAGGGGAGCCGTCCGGCGACCAGTTCGGCCACCGGGCGGTTGAGGCGGATGGAGCGGCCCAGGTTGCCGGTGAGGGCTCCCAGCAGGTAGTGCCCGTACTGTTCCAGGAGGGGGCGGTCCAGGCCGTAGTAGGCGGCCAGAGCGGCGCGCACCTGGGGGTCGTAGACATAGTCGGAACTGGACGGGTCCAGAAGCGCCGCCAGTGGGTCTCCCGGCAACAGGCGCGGCAGGAGAAAGTTCAGGGTCAGGATGACCCAGAGGGTGAGCAGATAGGCGAAAAACCTGCGCACTGCTCCCAATCTACCGCTCCACCGCGATGCCGTTCCCGGTCAGTTGGTAGTACTCGCCCCCGGAGCAGGGGATGCAGACGGGCTGGCCGTCTTTGATCCGGGCCCGTGTCTCCATCACGCTCTCGCCGCAGACGGCGCAGCGCACCGAGGCGAAGAGGCGGGAGCGGGGCGGTACCGGGACCTGAAGGCGCTGGACGGTGAAGACCTCCTCCTCCGGCAGGGCCAGTTGCTGGAACGAGGCCTCCCTCCAGAGTTCCATCAGGCGCGCGTGCTCCTGGGGCGTGGCCTCCTGATGCTCCTGGATAATCTTCTGGAACAGCGCGCTGGCCTCCTCCGAGAGCCGGTACCGGAAGCCTTCCACGAAGTCGGCGCGCAGGGCCACCCGAACGGCGTCGCCGCTGCGCCGGGCCAGGGTGAAGGCCGTCTTGCCCACGTCCCGGTAGATGAGGGCGTTGTTGCCGAAAGTGCAGCCGGTGACCATCTGGACGCCGTCGCTGAAGCAGTTATTGCACTCCAGGATGGCAACCACGTCCTCCATACCCGGGTTCTCCGCAACTCCCAGAGTCCGCATCGCGATCACCCCGGCCCGGACGCCCAGGGCCAGAAAGGGGCAGAAGTGGCCGTGGAGTTCCCCGGCCTTCTGCAGGAGGGCCTGGGTGTTCTCTTCCCGGATGAGCGCTTCCATCACCGCTCGCGGCTGATCCGATATGGTCATCGTTCCTCCTTCCATCGGGGAAATATGGGATTGACAGTCATATCTACCCCGGCTGTGTCATTGCGAGCCGCCAGGGGCGGCGAAGCCATCTCCAGGTCAGCGAGGAGATTGCTTCGGCGGCTACGCCGCCTCGCAATGAGAGCGGGTAGGCATTGGGATTGACAGGGAATCCATCCTGCGGTAGACTGGGAGAGAGGGAGCGCTTCTCTCAATCCCCCCAGGGAGTCATACGGGCAGGAAGTGTCCGGCTGAGGCAATCCAGGCAGAGGCGCCGACCGTTCCGCAGGACCAGATGGGTCTCCAGCACCGGCTCGCCACACTCCTCGCAGCGGAGCAGGGCGCTCCCGTTCTGCTCCCAGGGCCAGCGAACCGGCACATATCGGGCGACAAAGAGAACCTCGGCCGGTGTATCCAACACGAAGGCGATCCGCTGGTCCAGGAGTGTCTGGTAGCGGGCCGTCTCCAAAAGGGTGGCCTGCCCGGCCTGGATCCTCTGCTCCAGCGCCGTCATGTCCGGATTCTCGGGGAGGACGCCGGGCCGGAGGGCCAGGCGCAGCCCCTCCTCTTCACCGTAAATGAAGGTGTACACATGCTTGCCCCAATCCCGCACGATGAGCCGCTGATTCCCCAGCGTACAGCCGGTCATGTGCTGGATCGCGTCTATGGCCGAAGTCTTGTTATCCGCCACAACTCGCAACAATGCGCCGCTCATCAGCGCCAGCGTCAGCCGCTCCAGCGCATACTGGCTGACCCGGTACCCCAGGGCCAGATCGGGGCAGAGGTGACCGTGAAAGTCGGCGATCTGCTTCAGCCAGATGTCCACCAACATATCCTCCTCCTCTTCCACCTGAAAGTGGAGCACCCACTGTCCCCGCCAGACCATCTGGCCGTTCACGTGCATCGGATCGGTGAGGTCCAGGTAGAGAGCGAAGACATCTCCTTCCCGGACACGCACCAGGTAGAGCACCGAGGGGGACGGGGAGTCTTCGCGGAAGGAACTGATCAGTTCCACGACCTCGTACTCCCGGCCACGCCGGCAGAACCGCAGGGGCATCCGAAGGTGGTTGTCGTACTGGACACCGACCAGTTCCTGGATGGGGATCACGCGGTCGGCGTCAATCTGTCGGAAGACAGCCTCGCGAGTCAGCATCACCAACCTTTGTATAGGAGTTGCAAATGCAATTATATGCAGGTGCAAACATTTGTCAAGACGGACGGCCGGATTGGATTTACCTCTCCCCGCATCTGGACGACGCGGTCTTCTCCTGCGGCGGGCGGATTGCCCTGCAGGTCCGGGCCGGGATGCGGGTGTGGGTGGTGACGGTCTGCGCGGGGAGCCCGGGCGGCCCCCTCTCCGACTACGCGCAGGCCCTCCACGAGTACTGGGGGCTGGCGGAGACGGACGCCCCGGCGGCCCGGCGGGAGGAGGACCGGGCCGCGCTGGCCCTTCTGGGGGCGGTGCCGGTCCACTGGGACTTCTGGGATTGCATCTACCGGCGCGCGCCGGACGGTCGCTTTCTCTACCCGAACTACGACGCGCTGTGGGGGCCGATCGCAGAGGAAGACGGGGCGCTCCGGGAGGAACTGACCCGTCGGATTACGGAACTCCCGTCCTCTGCGACGCTCTGTGTCCCGCTGGGGGCCGGGGAGCATGTGGACCACCGGCTGTTGCGGCAGGCGGCGGAGGCCACGGGTCGGCCCCTGGTCTACTACGAGGACTACCCGTACGCGGGGAAACCGGGACGGGTGGAACAAGCGTTAGGGGAAGGGATGTGGAGAGCAGAAGAGATCAGGCTGGACGAGGCGGCGCTGGAGGCGAAAATCGCGGCGGCCCGCTGCTACCGCTCCCAGATCACCAGTTTCTGGGCGGATGAGGCGGACCTGGCGGCCCACTTCCGGGACTACGCGGCGGCGGTGGGGAGCGGGAATCCGGCAGAACGGTACTGGAGCAGGTCGCAGGGGCGCAGGGGCACAGGTCGCAGGGAGCAGGTCGCAGGGGCGCAGGGCGCAAGGGGCAGAGGCGCGGGCCCTCTCCGGGCCTGAAGCGCTGGTAGTGAGCCACGAAGCGCATCGGAGTGGCGTCTGAGCTTGTAGTGAGCCACGAAGCGCAGCGGAGTGGTGTCTGAGCTTGTAGTGAGCCGCGAAGCGCAGCGGAGTGGCGCCCGGGAAGGGCAGACGGCACTTCGCTGGCGCTCCGTGCCTGACTACGAACGAGTGTAGTGAGCCATGGAGGCGTCTTTCCGACCTCAGTCGGCCGCATAGACCGTCAGGCTGTCCACCCCGATTTGTCCCCTCAGCAAGGTGATGCGCGCCCGGTGGGTCCCTGGGCGGGGCGCGGAGAAGAGACGCAGGGGTTCGCCGCCGATCTCCAGCCGCCGGGGCGCGCCGTCGTCTATCTGCACCTCTATCTCCCCCTCCTCAGGGCCGGGGGTCAGGGTCAGGGCGCGGCCCTCAAAGACGAAGGAGACCGTCGCCCCCGGAACGGAGGTCCGGCGATATGCCCCCAGGACAGCCCCCGGGGCGCGGACGGTTTCCCACTCTCCACTGTAGGCCAGAGCCCAGTGGTCTTCCTGACGGGTGCCGGGGTAGAGGGTGGGGGTCAACCCGGCGATGTAGTCCTTCATTGCATAGTAGACGGGGAGGGGGGTGAAGTCCGGCTCCGCCATGCGGAAGTAGTACCAGGCCTGGGTCTGCTCCGCATCGGAGGGGCGGCGGAAGAACCAGAAGTTGATGACCCCCATCCAGGGCCATTCCCGCAGCGCGCGCTCGTAGGCCAGCGGGGCATAGCGGGCCTGCTGCTCCAGCGTCACCTGCCCGTAGGCTCCCCAGTTCTGGATGGTCGGGTCGTCGGGGATGGCGTTGGCGTTCATCTCGGCGAGCCAGATGGGCTTGTGGGCGTCGCCGTTGGCGACCATGAGGTCCCGCAGATAGACGGGGCGGGCGTAGGTGACGGCCCAGGGGCGCAGGCGGCGGTCGGTGGGGGCGGACCAGAGGATGTAGTCGTTGACGGCCAGGACGTCAAAGCAGGCGGCGGCGCCGGCGTCGTACATTCGCTGGAGGAAGACAAACTCGTTCATCCCGGTCCACGGGCCGGGGCCGAAGTCGTAGCCGATGGTCTGGGCCAGCGCGCCGGTGAGGACGATTGCCTCGGGGTCAGCCTCCTTGATCCGCCGGTAGGCCGTGCAGAGCAGGCGGGTGTAGCCCGCCGGGTCCACCGGCTGCTCGCCCCACTCGGGGTAGATGTTGGGCTCGTTCCAGACCTGGTAGGCGCGGATGCGGCCCTGGTAGCGGGAAGCGACGGCGTAGACGAAATCGCCGTAGTCCTCCAGGTTATCTGGTGGGGCGAAGGTGCCCCGGGCATCGCCGTCGGCGCGGGACCAGGCGGGCGGGTTGGTCAGGATGGCGATGAGGTCCAGCCCGTGCTGTTCGGCCAGCGCGACGATGTGGTCGTATTTTTCCCAGGCGGAGCGATGGGGGATGTGGCGCCGGTCCTCAAAGTCCCCCTTGCCGTGAATCTCTATATCTTCCCAGGGGAAACTCTGGCGGAGCCAGCGGAAGCCCGCCTCGGCAACCATCTGGACCGTTTTCTCCCGCTTCCAGAGTTCCACTTCCTGCTCCAGGAAGACGTTCATGCCGAAGGGGTTGAAGCCCGCGCAGGCGACGGGCTCGTAGGGGAGGGTGCGGGGTTGGGCGTGGAAGGGATTCCCGGCCAGTTGGAGCAGGGCATAGGCCTGACGGATGGGTTCCTCTTCGCCGGTCCACTCAAAAGGGGAAGAAGCAAGAGAGCAAGAAGCAAGAAGGCAGGAGAATAGGAACAGAGGGGCAAGAAGGTGGCAAAATTTGTGTTTATCCGCGTTCATCCGCGTCCTGCTTCTTATTCTTGACTCCACTGCAAAAAGGGTTCTTTATCGCAGAGACCGCAGAGTACGCAGAGCAATATTTAAAGAGAATCTCTGCGCTCTCCGCGTTCTCTGCGATGAGTTTTTGCAGTGAACTCATTCTTCCTCTTCTGCTTCCTCTTCGCTCTCGGCGGTGGGAAGGACGGGCTGCGACCCACTGAGGTAGGCGCGCACTTTTTCGCGGGCCTCCTCAAAGAGTTGGATCAGTTCCTCGTCCGAGCCCTTGAAGCCAGCGATGGTGCGGCGGGCGCAGGTACAGCACCCCAGGGAGGCCCGGTAACTATCCAGGCTGCAGGTCAGGCAACTGCCCAGTTGGATCATCAAGAGGGAGAAGCCCAGCACGTCCTCGTGATCGTCGGGCAGTTGGGTCAGGTGGTCAATGAACCGGGCCCACTGCTCGCCGCGCAGGTTGCGCAGCGGGGGGATGCAGCGGGGTGGAAAGAGGATTTCGCTATCGGGATACATCAGATGGCCTCTCGGGAAGATTGCAGATTGCAGATTGCAGATTGCAGGTTCAGGGTTCGCGGAAGCGGGCCTCCAGTTGTTCCAGCAATTCGGCGGCCTCCACCAGTTTGTCCAGGGGATTCTGTTCGCCCACGAAGTAGCGGTAGTCGCAGGGCATCACGTCCAGGGTGGCGACCAGTTGCTCAAACCGATCCCGCACGGTGCGCTCGCTGACGTCGTAGAGGGTGGCGATTTCCCGCAGGGTGACCTTGCGCAGGTTGACCTTGCGGACGGTGTAGTCCAGCGCGGCGGCCCAGGCCTCCGGTTTTCGCATCATCAGGGGCTCCCGGCCCAGCGCGATGCGGTATTCCAGCCACATCTGCATGGCGGCCCCGATTTCGTCAATGGGCATCCCGCTGTTGGTCATCTTCTCGGTCAGGATGGTCTCCACTTCGTCCAGGCCCCGCGCGAAGAGCCGCTCAAACCGTTCGGCGACGGGCGAATCCGGTTCCAGGCGCAGGAATTCGGCCAGGGCCCGCAGGGCCTGGTCAAAGTCGCCGGCTCGGGATAGGGCCCGGGCCAGGTTCAGGTGAAAATCGGCCCGTTCGGGGGCCAATCGGATGGCCGCCCGGAATCGCTCCACGGCCCGTTCTATGTCCCAGTCCGCGTAGGCCTGAAGGCCTTCCTGGTTGTACGCTTCCGCCCGGTCGGTGGTGGTTTTGGTGGCTGGCATATTTGACTGTCCCCGTTTGCTCTGGCTGCCTGGCCTGTTCTGTGCGTAGATTATAGCACATTTGGGGCATGGAGGCAAAAGGGGGACTTTTCAGCCAGCGTAATTATACCACAAAGGGCACAAAGGACTTCACAAAGGACACGAAGGGGCAACAAAATCCCTTGACCTTTGGGAAGTCTTCGTGTCCCTTCGGGCCGAGCCCTCAGAGCGAGGCCTTCGTGGTTTTATACAGAACGGCGCTACGGCAGGCAGTTACCCGTCAGCACGGAAATCCAGCAGGACGACCCGGGTACCGTCCACCGGGATGACGCGCAGGGGGGTCTCATAGGTCTGGGTCAGTTTCTCAGTGGTCAGGACGTCGGCCACCGGGCCCTGGTGCAATATGTGCCCGGCCCGCATCAGGACGCACTCGTCCGCCACAGCCAGCGCGGTCTCCGGGTCGTGGGTGGTGAAGAGGACCGTTTTGCCCTGCGCGGCCAGGCCCCGCATCAGGTTCAGGATGCGCCGTTTGTTGGCCAGGTCCAGGTGAGCCGTCGGCTCGTCCAGGAGCAGGACGGGGGTTTCCTGGGCGACGGCGCGGGCGATGAGGACCAACTGGTGCTCGCCGCCGCTCAGGGCGGCGACCCGTCGGTCGGCCAGGTCGGCGATGTCCAGTTGCTCCAGCGCGCGCCGGGCGGCCCGGACGTCCTTCGGGCCGGGCATCTGCAGGAAGTCCAGGTGCGGGGTCCGGCCCAGAAGGACGTATTCCAACACGCGGAAGTCAAAGGGGATGTGCTCCCGCTGGGGGACCAGCGCCATCTGGCGGCTCAGGTTCTGGCGGGAGTGTGCGGAGAGAGGGCGTCCGCCGATCCAAATCTCCCCCCGTTGGGGAGAGTACAGGCCCAGGATCAGATGCAGCAGGGTGCTCTTCCCGGCGCCGTTGGGTCCCAGGATGGCGTTGACCGTCCCGGGGCGCACTTCCAGGGAGATGTCCTGGAGGACGGCACGGGAGCCGTTGGGGTAGGTGAACCAGACGTTGTGCAGGGACAGGATGGGATGGTGAGTCATCGTTTTACCACAAAGGTCACAAAGGGCACACAAAGGACATGAAGAATTTCTTCCAACTTCGTGTTCTTCGTGTCCTTCGTGGATCATCTCACCCCGAACCGGGTCAGGATGACCAGAAAGGCGGCCGCGCCGAAGAGGGAAGTGAGGATGCCCAGGGGGACCTCGCCTGCGCTGATGGTGCGGGCCAGGTTGTCGCAGAGCAGGACGAAGAGGCCGCCCAGGAGCAGGGAGGCCGGGAGCGCGCGGCGAGCGTCGGCGCCGAAGAACCGCCGGGCCAGATGGGGGACGATGAGCCCCACCCAGCCGACGGTCCCGGCCAGGGAGACGACAGCGGCGGTCTCCCCGACGGCAGCCAGCAGGAGGAGGGCCCGTTCCCGCCCCGGCGCGGCGCCCAGGGAGAAGGCTGTCTCCTCCTCCAGGGAGAGGACGTTCATCCGCCAGCGGGCCAGGAAGAGCACCGCCAACCCCAAAACGGTCAGTGGCAGGATGGGGAGGAAGTTCTGCCAGCGGGTGCTCCACAGTCCGCCCAGCAGCCAGAAGGTGATCTCCGGCAGTTGGGTCAGCGGATCCGCCAGATACTTGAGCATGCCGACCCCGGCGGAGAAGAGGGCCGAGACGGCAATCCCGGCCAGGACCATGCGCAGAATCCAGCCGCCGTAGCGGAGATGCCCGGCCAGGAAGTACGTCAGCCAGAGGCCCAGCAGGGCAAACGCTGCTGCGCTGGCCTGGACCGCCAGGGGCGAGCGGCTCAGGTACAGGATGGAGAAGGCCGCGCCGAAGGCCGCCCCCTGGGAGACCCCCAGGAAGCCCGGCTCCACCAGCGGGTTGCGGAAGAGCATCTGGAGCGTCAGCCCGCTGGCGGAGAGGGCCGCCCCGACCAGGACCGCCGCGGCCACCCGGGGGAGCCGCAGATTCCAGAGCAGTTGCACGGCCAGCGGGTCGACCCGCAGACGACCCGGGAGAAGCCATCCCGGTCGGGGGTACCGTCCCAGAAAAACGGAAAGGGCCGCCGTGGCCAGAAGCGCCAGCAGGATGAGGGTGAGACCGGTCCGGTACGCGCGCCAGGTCACGGGAGCGACCCCCGCAGCAGCGGGCGCAACTGGCCCTCTATGGCCCCGTCGTCCAGACGGTAGAGGGTCCGGTAGAACGTCGTGAATTCCTGGAGAATGTCCAGGTCGGCGAAGCGGTCCGGATGGATGCGGGACGCCAGCCACTGCAGGCCCAGAATCCAGCGGGTATCGGGCTGGTCCCAACTGTAGGTGTCCTTGGGGAAGGCGTAGACCTGCCCGGCCTGCACGGCCCTCAGGTTCCGGGCGACGGGGTCGGCCCGGAGGCCCTCCACTGCCTGGACCGGGTCGCCGAAATAGTCAATGACGTAGACCTGGTCGGGGTCCCAGGCCGCGATTTGTTCCAGGGCGACGACCGTCCAGCCGCTGCCCTGCACATCCAGCCAGACCGGGCGCCCGCCGGCCATCTGGACCAGCCGGGTCTGCATCCAGGCCGCCGGGGGGACGGCGTAAGCCGTCTCGCCGCCTTTGGCCGAGTGCTGCAGGACCAGAACCCGGGGCTTCCCGTCGTCGGGAATGTCGGCGACCTGCTTCTGGATCCGCTCCATCCGTTCCTGGTAGAACGCGACGACCTCTTCGGCCCGCGCCGGGTTGCCCAGGACCTGGCCCAGGGCGCGGAGTTCGGTGAAATACTGCTCCGGCGTCTCCAGGGAGACGTAGAAGACGGGGATGCCCAGGGCTTCTACCGGCGCGCCCAGTTTCTCGCGCAGGTAACTTTTCAGGATGACCAGGTCGGGCCTGGCGGCGGCAATCTGTTCCGGCCCGGCCTCGGCGCCCAGCGTCGCTTTGGCGGCCGCGTTCGGGTCCACGATGGGCAGGAAGTCCCCGCCCTGAGCGGTCGTGCCGACGGCAGCCAGCCGCTGGGGGCCCTCCGGGAAGAGGTAGAGGGCGTCCACAATCATAATGGTCGCCTTGCCCGCGACGACGATGCGCTGGGGCGGAGCGGCAAGGGTCACCTCCCGCCCCAGTGCGTCGGTCACGGTCAGGGCGGATGGGGTGGGGGAGGCCCCGCGGCCACACGCGCTGAGCAACAGAAGGGCCAGCAGGATGGTCATGGTTCGTCTCATCGTTCCCTCCAGAGATAGCCGTCAGTCGTCAGTCGTAAGCCGTCAGCCGTTATTAGAATGTAGTTGCGGTTGGGCGCGGAATGTGCTATCCTACGTCACGATGAGTGACGGGAACGCACCGGGCCGGAGCGTGTGGGCGGGCCGATGATGACTATGGGGCGGTCTCTGACCAAGCCC
>Ga0197142_1005097_pt1 | contig 10398 bp, 12 predicted proteins | sample GBS60_MetaG_FD_148614 | JGI IMG/M metagenome (GOLD analysis project Ga0197142, IMG submission 148614) | Sediment microbial communities from Great Boiling Springs, Gerlach, Nevada, United States - GBS 60_MetaG | ecosystem: Environmental > Aquatic > Thermal springs > Hot (42-90C) > Sediment...
GACACACCCAGCCGAAGAGATGTTTTGCCCCCTCACCTCCCTTTGTCCCCCCTCTGGTATCATTGGGTTGCGGCCGGGGGGAGGGGGTGGGGTGAGGGCCGCGGCCCGGGAAGCCCTGCCCAGGGACAGGGCGACGGATTGTCGGAATAATTTGTCAAGTTGCTAAAGCCTGTACTACGGGTAGCGCTGGCCGTCCGGCACAGCTATTGAGAGATGACCCTCACTCATTTGGACGAACGCGGCGCGGCCCGCATGGTGGACGTCTCGGAGAAGGCCCCAACAGTGCGGGAGGCGGTGGCCGCCGGAGAGGTCTGGATGCAACCCCAGACCCTGGCGCTCATCCAGTCCGGCGGCGTCCCCAAGGGGGACGTCCTGGCCGTCGCCCGCATCGCGGGCATCATGGCCGCCAAGCGGACCCCCGAACTCATCCCCCTCTGCCACCCCCTGCTCATCACCGCGGTGGAGGTGGATTTCTCGTTTGACGAGGATCGGTCGGTGGTGGGCATCACCGCGCGGGTCCGCTGCACCGGGGTGACCGGGGTGGAGATGGAGGCGCTGACCGCCGTCGTTGTCGCCGCCCTGACGGTCTACGATATGTGCAAGGCGGTGGACCGGGGGATGCGCATCCAGAATGTCCGTCTCCTGCGCAAGAGCGGCGGGAAGAGCGGAGAGATTGTGCTGGAGTGACCACTTTTATATCCAGGGTGACCGTCACCTCTGACACTTACAGCGGGCAGGAGGAAAAATGGCAACACTGTACGGCAGCATCGGGAAGTCCGCTCGGGCTCAAAGGCTGGGAGGGATCACCGACGGAATTCAGGACTATCTGAGCCGGGTGGCTGCGCACATCCCGGCCGAGGTGATCACCGTGTACCTGCTGGGGAAGGCAGTCGCTCCCAACGAGCCCATCCTGGGCATCTGGGGGGTCGTCTGCTGGGTGATGGCCTTCGGTCTGCGGTGGTGGGGGACCCAGGGGCCGGGGAAGGTTCTGAATGTCGTCCTGACCACGCTGGCGTTTCCCATCTGGGCGATGGTGATGGGGGGAACCATTCTGGGCTTCACCTTCGGCGAGCAGATTGCCACTCTGGTCGTGCTGGCCTTTGCTGTGGTGGCGGGGGCTTTGTACAACAACCAGTAGGTTTCGCGGGATGAGAAAATTAACTGTTCCGTTCGTTCTGGCCGTTATGGTCAGCGTGCTGGTGGGCTGCCAGAAGACGGGGACCCCGGTCAGCAACGTGCCCACCGCGCCTCCCACGGCCATTCCCACACCCACGACGGTCTCCACCGATACCTGCCGGGCCGTCCCCTCCATCTTCGCCTCTCTGCCCGCGCTGGATGTCCCGCCCGTCACCGATGCGGATTGGACCCGTGGCCCGGCCGACGCGCAGGTCACGCTGATAGAGTATTCGGACTTCCAATGACCGGGATGCGCAGGGGTGGATCCCCTGCTGGCGTTTCTGTTAGAAACGCATAAAGACTATCTGCGCATCGTCTACCGGCATTTCCCGCTCACCAGCATCCACGACAAGGCCCAGATCACGGCCGAGGCCGCCGAGGCCGCCGGGGCCCAGGGGAAGTTCTGGGAGATGCACGACCTGCTCTTCGGGCGGCAGCGGGAATGGGCTGTCCTCCCTGCCGACCAGATGCCCCAGGTGCTGGCCGGTTACGCGCAGGAACTGGGGCTGGACGTGGAGCGCTTCAACCGGGACCTGCAGGAACACACCTTCCAGGCCCGGGTGATGGGGCAGTACCAGGAGGCCGTGGCGATGGGGCTGCCGGGGACACCGTCGTTCATCGTCAACGGTCGGATGTATCCCACGGACCAGTGGGGGATTTCCTATCAGGGCCTGAGCGCGCTGATCGGTCTGGCTCTGCTGGAGCCCCGCCTGTACAGCGCACCGCCCGCCTTTCAGATAGACCCCGCCCGCCAGTACGTCGCCACCATCCGCACGCCCAAAGGGGACATCGCGATAGAACTCTTCGCGGCCCAGGCTCCGCTCAACGTCAACAGTTTCATCTTTCTGGCCCGCCAGGGCTGGTACGATGGGACGACCTTCTTCCGCGTCATCCCGGATTTCGTCGTCCAGGCTGGCGACCCGACCGGGACGGCAGCCGGAACCCCCGGCTTTCAGTGCGACGACGAAATCGGCGACCTGAAGTTTGACGCGGCGGGGGTCGTGGGGATTGCCAACGCCGGCCCCAACACGGGCAGCAGCCAGTTCTTCATCACGCTGGCCCCTCAACCGGACCTGGACGGGCACTACACCATCATTGGGAAGGTGGTGAAGGGGCTGGAGATACTCCAGGCGCTGCCGGAGCGGAACCCCGCCGACCCGATGGCTCCGCCGGGGCTGGAGATTGAGAGCATCCAGATAGAGGAGCGGTAAAGAGAGGGTTAGAGAGGCCTGCCCTCCTCGTCCACTCCCATCACCGTCAGTTCGGTCATCGGGAAATGGCGAGGGTTGGTGGTGACCAGAACCGCGCCGCAGCGGATGGCCGAGGCAGCAATGACGGCATCCGGCCCGCTGAGGGTGATGCCCTTTTGATGCCAGGCGCGAATCATCTCCCCTGCCAGGTCGGCCGTCGGGGCATCCAGGGGATGCGTCCGGAGGGCATCCAGCAGGGCGAAGGTGGCTTCTCGCTCATGGTCCCGCATCCCCCGCACGATTTCCAGCCGGGTAAACGAGGCAATGTACAGCCGTCCCTCCTGGGCCAGGCGGTACATCAATTCCCGATAGCCGGGCCGGTTCCGCAGGTGGCGGATGAGGATTCCGGTATCCAGCAGGTAGTCAGCCATTCTCTGGCTCCCCGGGAGAGAGATGGTCCCAGTTCAATCCAGCCCGTCCCTCCTGAATCCAGCGGTCTATGTCGGCCGGCGTTGCCAGGTCGGGGTGGTCTTCGTCCCGCCAGGCCCCGGCGGAGGCGTCAATGGCCGTCAGAAGTTTCAGCCGGCTCAGTTCCGCTCTTAGTACCCGGCTGACGAAACGGGCCCGCTCCCGGGCGGGGACCAGTCGCCGCAGATCTTCGGCGACATCGCGGGGCAGGTATACATTCAGCCGTTCCCGTTCCATTGGCGTCACTCTTGAAGTGCCATATATTTGCACTCTATTTTAGCACTATATGATGACACCGTCAAACACCTCATCTACTTCCCGATTCCTGGGGCTGATGGGCATCCTGATCGGTGGGGCAGTCGCCGCCGGGGGCGTGCTGATGGCCGTCCTGATGGCCCTCAGCGCTTCAATGCGGGGCCGTGAAACGGGCCTGGGCGGGATGGCCCTCTCTCAGGCCGTCGCGGTGGGCGCGCTGGGCCTGGTTTTGGGGGCCATCCTGGCGGTTGAGGGGGTCCGGTGGCGGCGGGGCATCCCTGCGGCTCCTTTCCACCCCCGTCAGACCGGCTGGCTCTGGCTGGCGTTCGCCGTCCTGCTGACCGCCGGGACGGTGGCATCGGTGCTGAATGCTCCGCCAGTCCTGATGGCCCTCTTCCACGCGCCGACGCTGCTCCTCCTGCCCGCGCTGGTCCTGTCCCTGGTCGGAGGGGGTCTGCGAGGGCGCGGGGGCTCCTGGTCGGATGTCCGCAGTGGGCTGCTGGGCGGCGCGCTTCTGGGGACGGGTACCGCGCTGGTGATAGAGGTCGCGCTGGTCGTCCTGCTGGCGGTCGGCCTCTTTGCGCTGGGCCTGCTCCCCCAGGAGTGGCTCCAGCAGGCGCCGCAGGCACTGACCACCGGCGAAGTCCCCTTCCCCACCGAAGTGGAGGACCTGCTGGAATGGATCACCCCGTCGCTGGTTCTGGTCGCGCTGGTGCTTATTGGGGGACTGGTGCCACTGGTGGAGGAGGTCACCAAGACCCTGGGGGTCGGGCTGGCGGGACTGTGGCTTCGTCCTTCCCCGGCCCGGGCGTTTCTGCTGGGGGTGGCATCGGGCGCGGGGTTCGCCCTGGCGGAGAATATGCTCAACAGTCTCTTCGTTGGCCCCACGTGGGGGCCGGGGATACTGGCCCGTCTGGCGGCGACGGTCATGCACTGCGCCACTGGCGGCCTGATGGGCTGGGGATGGGGCCAGTGGTGGGCCGGGCGGCGGCCCTGGCGTCTCCCGCTGGCCCTTGGGGGCGCGGTCATGCTCCACAGCCTGTGGAATTCCTGCGCGGTCGGGCTGGTCCTGAGCGGGCTGATAGTGCTGGCCCGGGCCGACAATCTGGTATGGACGGGGATGGCTGGCCTGCTGATGCTGGCCCTGCTGGCCATTCAGTTCCTGCTGGCCTGTGCCGTCGCGGTTGCCCTTCTCTGGGCCAGCCACCGCCTGGGCCAACGGTAGACCCGGGAATCGCACACGGATGAACACAGGTTGGACGGATGGGCACGGACAGAATCCGTGAAAACCCGTACCATCCGTGCCCATCCGTGTTCCATTCAATCGCACACGGATGAACACGGGTTGGACGGATGGGTACGGATATAAAAATCCGTGAAAACCCGTGCCGTCCGTGTCCCATTCAACGAGGAACGAAGGAGCACAGGCGAAACAGGCCTTCACGTTTCACGTTTCACGTTTCGCGTTTCACGTTTCACGTTTCACTTTTCACTTTTCACGTTTCACTTTTCACGTTTCACGCTCTGCCATGCCTCACTACCTCTCCGTCCACAACCGAACGCGCGGCACCACCCTGCCGGTCCGGGCGCGGCGGTGCGCGTCCTTCTTCTGCCGCCTGCGCGGGCTGACCTTCCGCCGGAGATTGCCGCCGGGGGAGGCGCTCCTGCTGGTGGGCACGCGGGAGAACCGCGCGGAGGCGGCCATTCATATGTTCTTCGTCTTTTTCCCCATCGCGGCCATCTGGCTGGACCGTACCGGACGGGTTGTGGATGCCGTCCTGGCCCGTCCGTTCCGCCCATTCTACGCCCCGCGCGCTCCCGCGCGGGACATTCTGGAGGGCCCGCCGGACCTGTTGCGGGAGGTGTCGGTGGGGGACCTCCTGGAATTCGGATGATCTCCGCGATGGCTGCTGACCGCCGCCCCCACTGGACCCGCCCGGTCGCCCTCGCGCTGGCCGCGCTGGTCATTGGGGCCTACATCGGCCTGACCCCTCCCGGCCTGCTGACCAAAGCGGACTGGGTGGGTGCCGCCGTCTGCCACCGTATCCCCTCCCATTCGTTCGCTTTCGCCGGGCGACCGCTGCCGCTTTGCGCCCGCTGCACCGGCACCTTCCTGGGCGCGCTGACGGCGTTGACCGGTCAGGCCCTCCTCCTGCGCCGCCGGGGAGCCCGTTTCCCACCTCCCGTCATCACCGTCGTGCTGGTCGGTTTTATCTTCGTGATGGGGATAGATGGCCTGAACTCCTACGTGGACCTGATGCGGGGGAGGCCTTTGTTCTACGAGCCGCGCAACGAACTGCGGCTGGTCACCGGGGCGCTGAACGGTCTGGCGCTGGGCGCGCTCCTGTGGCCGATGGTCAACTTCAGCCTCTGGCGCGACCCTCAACCGGAGCCGGTCATCCGAAACGGGAGGGACCTGGGCCTCCTGCTCCTGCTGGAGGCCGGGATGGTGATGCTGGTGCTGACGGGCTGGCCGGCCCTCCTCTACCCCCTGGCCCTGGCCAGTGCCCTGGGGGTGCTTTCCATGCTGACGCTGACGATGACGGTCATCGTCGTCATCACCGTGGGGCGGGAGAACCGGTATGGCAGATGGCGGGACGCCCTGACCCCCCTGCTGGCAGGGCTGGTGCTGGCCCTCCTGCTCATCGGCCTGATGGACCTCTTCCGCTACGGGCTGACCGGCACGATAACCGGGTTCCCGGGGTTGGAGTAAAAATTTGCCACGAATTTCACGAATTGACACGAATTTTTTATTTTCGTTCGTGTCAATTCGTGCGATTCGTGGCAAAAAGGCCAACTTCGGAGCGGCGAACGCTACAATTCCATCACCGCGGCCAGTTTCCGGAGTTCCAGGTTGACCTCTTTGCAGAAGGCCACCGCTTCCTCCAGTGGCGTGGTCACGGCCCGGTCGTGGCGCCATCCCACCATTACGCCGCGCTCCCCCTGGATCAACGCTTCGGCGGCCGCCGCGCCCAGTCGGGTCGCCAGCAGCCGGTCAAAGGCCGATGGCCGCCCACCCCGCTGGATGTGCCCCAGGACTGTCAGGCGAATCTCAAACCCCAACTCCTCCCGACGGCTGTTCAGGTAGTCCACCAGGGCGCGGGTGCCCGGTTTCCACCCCTCGGCGACGATGATGATGCAGTGGGCCTTCCCCCGCACGTACGTATCGCCGATGACCCGCGCCACCTCCTCCATCGGTGTTTCCACTTCGGGGATAAGGACCAGTTCGGCCCCACCGGCCACTCCGCTGGCCAGTGCCAGGTAACCGCAGTTGCGTCCCATCGTCTCAATCAGAAAGGCCCGGTTGTGAGACGAGGCGGTGTCCTTGATGCGGTCTATGGCATCCAGGATGGTGTTCAGCGCGGTATCCACGCCGATGGCGATGTCGGTGCCGTTGACGTCGTTATCTATGGTGGCGGGGACGCCGACGACGGGGAAGCCCATGCGGTGCAGTTCCAGCGCGCCGGTGAGGGAGCCGTTGCCGCCGATGACGACCAGACCGTCTATATCCAGTCGGTTGAGGGTGCGCAGCGCTTCCCGGCGCCCCTTCTCCGTCTGAAACTCCGGGCAACGAGCAGTGCCCAGAAAGGTGCCGCCGTAGCCCATAATCCCGCCTACGGCCCGACGGTCCAGTTCCACCACCTCGCCGTTGATCAGGCCCAGGTAGCCCCTGCGGACCCCGATCACTTCTGCCCCCAGATGGATGGCCATCCGGGTCACCGCGCGGATGCAGGGGTTCAGCCCCGGCCCGTCACCGCCGCTGGTCAGCACCGCAATGCGCTTCATCTCCGCCTCCGGCCCCCTTCCCCTTTACGTTTCACGCCTCACGTCTCACGTTTAATACAAAAACATCGGCTTCCCGTGGACGTGCATCACTTTGGGGCGGTACTCGTCTATATCGTACAGGGCCCGTACGTCCACGTGTTTGACCCCCAGAGTCGGCGATGCGGCGTCCACGTCGGTGTATCGCCCTTCCCGCAGCGCCACCATCCGCCCGAACTTTTTTTCCTGGATCAGGTCCATCGCGGTGTTGGCGAAGTTGACGGCGACCATGATGTCCAGCGCGTCGGGCTCGCCGGAGCGCATCAGGTAGGCCAGTTCCTGGCACATCGTCCCCTCGCCGGTAATCTGCTCCAGCCGCTTGGCGGTCACCGCGCCGATGCCGCCCAGTTTCTTATGGCCGTAGGGGTCGGGGACGCCGGACTGGATGACCTCTTTCCCGATCTCGTGAGCACCCTCTGAGATGGTCACAATCGCGTAGCGGCTGGGGTTCTCGTACTTGTCCTTGATCAGCAGGCGGGCCAGTTTCTCAATGTCAAAGGGGACTTCGGAGATGATAGCCCGGTCGGCCCCGGCCAGATAGGCCGCGATCAGGGAAGTCTCGCCGGAGTGGCGGCCGAAGAGTTCCACCACGCAGATGCGCTCGTGGGAACCGGCAGTGGAGCGGAGTTGGTGGATGAAGCGGACGCTGCGGGTGACGGCAGTGGAGAAACCGATGCAGTAGTCGGTGCCGAAGACGTCGTTGTCCATCGTCTTGGGGATGCTGACGATGGGGAAGCCTTCGCGATGGATGCGGGCCGCGTACCCCAGGGTGTCCTCCCCGCCGATGGGCACCAGGACGTCTATCTTGAGGTGCTCCAGCACCCGCAGGACGTGGGAGGTGAAGTCCACGTTCCCGTTTTTGTCCACCGGGAACTGTTCCGGGTTCAGGAAGGGCGGGGCCTTATCCGGCGCCACCCGGCTGGGGTTGGTGCGGGACGTGTGGAGAAACGTGCCGCCGGTCCGGTCAATGGTACGGACGATGCCCTTATCCAGTGGGATCACGTTTTCCGGCTGGGGGGACGGGTCATCGGGGTTATAGTACAGCAATCCGGCCCATCCCCGGCGGATGCCGATGACTTCGTGTCCTTCGTCCACCGCCCGGTAGACCAGAGCCTTGATGCAGGGATTCAGTCCGGGGACGTCGCCCCCTCCAGTCAAAACTCCGATCCTCATGTTCCTTCCCTCCGAGAAGTTTTGCGGGTATTTCGGGGGATTATACCATGTTATCCGTGATGTGGCAAAATTTCCACCTGGGCAATTGGAAAACCGCAAAGGGCGCAAAGAACCCGAAGAACGATAGAAAATCTTTGCGCCCTTTGCGTTCTTTGCGGTGAATTCCATCCAACCACACGGGTCGCAATTCAGAAGGGGCAGATAGTTGCACAGGGCGCAGTTTGGAGACACTTGACAACTCCCGGGAAACAGGCTATCATTAAAAGCGTCTTCCCCCTGCCGCACAACTGGTCAACCTCTGACCGGAATCGTATCGTTTCCCGCCAGTCAGAAAGGAGGTCTGCCATGCCCGCATACAACTTCCAACTGCTCCTGAAGCACATCCTCAACTACGGCGTCGCCTGGGCCCCCGACCAGGAAATCGTCTACCGCGACCTGGTCCGCCACTCCTACACCACCATGTACGGACGGGTGCTCCGGCTCGCCAGCGCGCTCCAGTCCCTGGGGGTGAAGCCGGGAACCCGGGTGGGCGTCATTGAGTGGGACAGCCACCGCTACCTGGAGATGTACTTCGCCATCCCCGGCATCGGCGCGGTTCTCCACACCATCAACCCCCGCCTGGCCCCCGAGGACATCGCCTACACCATGGCCCACGCCGAGGACGAGGTCCTCATCTTCCACGAGGACTTCTACCCGCTGGTGGAACGCCTCCGTCCTCGCATCCCCTCCATCCGCAAGACCATCCTGCTCACCGACCGGAAGGAGAAGCCGGACATCAAAACGGACGCCGAGTACGAGGAGTTGCTCTCGGCGGCCACCCCGCTGGACGAACTGCCCGACCTGGACGAGAACACGCTGGCGACGATGGCCTACACCACCGGCACGACCGGCCTGCCGAAGGGCGTCTACTTCACCCATCGGCAACTGGTCCTCCATACCTTCAGCCTCGGCCTGGCGGTGGCAGCCCTGGGGAACTTCGGCGGCGTGAGCAAGCACGATGTCTACATGCCCCTCACGCCGATGTTCCACGTCCACGCCTGGGGCGTTCCCTATATGTCCACCCTCTTCGGCGTCAAACAGGTCTACCCGGGCCGGTACGAGCCGGAGATGCTGATGCGGTTGCTCCTGACCGAGAAGGTCACCTTCAGCCACTGCGTCCCCACCATCCTCCAGATGATTGTCACCTCCCCGGCGGTGCGCGGGCTGGACCTGAGCCGCTGGAAGGTGGTCATCGGCGGGGCGCGGCTCCCGAAGGGGCTGGCGCTGGAGGCGACCAAACTGGGCATCAAGGTCTACGCCGGGTACGGCCTCTCCGAGACCTGCCCCGTCCTCACCCTGGCCCACCTGAAGCCGCCGATGGAGGCCTGGAGCGAGGAACAGCAACTGGACCGCCAGATTATGACCGGCTTCATCGCTCCGCTGGTCTACCTGCGGGTGGTGGACGCGGCCGGCAACGACGTCCCGAAGGACGGGCGCTCCACCGGCGAGATCATCGTCCGGGCCCCCTGGTGCACTCAGGGCTACTATAAGGAGCCGGAGAAGAGCGAGGAACTCTGGGCCGGCGGCTGGATGCATACCGGCGACGTCGCCTACATGGACGAGTACGGCTACATCCAGATCGTGGACCGGCTCAAGGACGTCATCAAGAGCGGCGGGGAGTGGATTGTCTCCCAGGAACTGGAGAATCTCCTCAGCCTGCACGAGGGGGTACTGGAGGCGGCGGTCATCGGCATCCCCGACGAGAAGTGGGGCGAGCGCCCGCTGGCCATCGTCGTGCCGCGCGAGGAGTACAAGGGGAAACTGACGGGGGACATGCTCCGCGCCCACCTGAACCGCTACGTGGAGGAGGGGCTGATCACCAGTTGGTCCGTGCCGGAGAACTACACCTTTGTGGACGAATTGCCCAAGACCAGCGTGGGCAAGATTGACAAGAAGGTGCTGCGGAGCCGCTTCGGCGCGGCGTAATTATTGGTCGTGTAACTGCCTACCCATCCGCGTCATTGCGAGCCGCCGGAGGCGGCGAAGCAATCTTAAGTTCCACGAATAACAAGAACATTCGTGGAGCCCGTGAGGGGATTGCTTCGGCGGCTACCGCCGCCTCGCAATGACGAGGGGTAGGTGGTGACTCAGTCGGAAGGAGACGGCGCATCGGGAAGCCCCCCGGTGCGCCGTTTTTTTTACGGGCCCCCCAGCCACCGTTGCCGCAGGCGAGGGAGGGTCCCGTCCTCCTCCATCGCCGTCAGCGCGTTGTTGACGGCCCGCAGAAGCGCGCTGTCCTGTCGGCGGACGGCGACGGCGTAGAGGGCGTCGGTCA
>Ga0197142_1005098_pt1 | contig 10395 bp, 7 predicted proteins | sample GBS60_MetaG_FD_148614 | JGI IMG/M metagenome (GOLD analysis project Ga0197142, IMG submission 148614) | Sediment microbial communities from Great Boiling Springs, Gerlach, Nevada, United States - GBS 60_MetaG | ecosystem: Environmental > Aquatic > Thermal springs > Hot (42-90C) > Sediment...
CGCCGCACCGTAGTGCCCGAACCTTTCGGGGCTACCATGATCACATCGATATCCGGTGGCGGAATCACTCCGGTCATGTCCCGAAAGACAATGGCAAAGCCGTGGGAAAAGTATAAGGCTTTGCCGACCGTCAGGTGGGGGCGAATGCGCGGCCACATCTCCTTCTGCCCCGCATCGGAGAGCAGATATTGCACGATCGTGCCTCGCGCCGCCGCTTCCTCGGGATCAAAAAGCGTCTCTCCGGGCTTCCAACCATCTTCCAGGCATTTCTCGTAGGTACTGCTTCCTTTACGTTGTCCGATGATAACCCGGACGCCGTTATCCCGCATATTCAGCGACTGACCACGGCCTTGCACTCCATAGCCGAGTACGGCCACCACTTCATTCCCCAAAATCTCCCGAACCCGTTCCGGAGGATAGTCGGACCGCTCGATCGCTACCTCTACGGTATCTCCGATGCGAATCTCTTTCATAAATGGTTCCTCATCTGGTTTGTATGTCTGTATGATCCTCGAAGTTGGCTTCACACGCTCGCCGGAGCTTGCACCAGGCCAACGGCTGTGGCTGGGCTTCCCTACCGACCGTCCCCCAAAAATCTCGCTCTACCTCGCCGAACCGCAGCGTGGGATTCGACTGAACCGCTCCCGCAAACCCTTGAGGGTACACGGTCATCCGGCAGAGGATAGCGAAGTTGTAGATAAACAATATAGTTTTGCAAGCTGACTGCGTCCTCACTTCCCACAACTTTGCCAAACGCCCTGGACCTCTATCCTACACGGGTTCTCACCTTCCTCGTCTCCTCCTTTCTTGCGATTCCCCCTTCTTCGTTGGCCGTCTTGTTGCAAAAACCTTCACGTTCGCCCACTTTTCGAGATAATGAAGGGGGCTAGTACAAATGGAGCCTCTGAGATTACGGGGGTTACCGACCAGCTTCCCGACCTGATAGCTTCGGGTTTTCGCCACCCGTAGTGATCTTTGCTCGAGGGGAACAGACAATCCTGGGATTTTCCGACCTGATAGCTTCGGGTTTTCGCCGAACGTAGCGATCTTTGCCACGGTAGGATCGACCATTCTGGGATTTTCAGCTGTGAGGGTTCACCATGGCGTTGGCCTGCATGCACACAAGCAACCGGGTTGCAGCTACAAGCGCCACTACTGGAACACACCGCCGGTGCAAACGTTGTCCAGGATGGCTGCTCAGCGTCACCGTTGGGCTGGGAGCTGTTGTGATCGGCAGTATCGCCTCAGCCCAGTCCTCACGCCCCGCTCGCCTGCCTCATGATCAGCCTCTGGTGATTCGGACCGCCGAAGGCCAGCTGCGACCCGCACGGACTGCAGAGGAATGGGAACAACGCCGTGCCGAAATCCGTCGCGGCCTGGAAGGCATCATGGGCCGGCTGCCAGGCGAGGAGAAACGCTGCCCCTTGGACGTACGGGTGGAAGAAGAAGTCGATGCCGGCACCTATGTGCGGCAGAAGCTGACCTATCAATCCGAGCCGGGTTGCCGCGTGCCAGCCTACCTTCTGATCCCTAAGGTGGTGCGGGAAAAGAAAGGTCTCAAAGTCCCCGCCGCCCTATGCTTGCATCCGACGGATAACACGATCGGCCCTGGGGTAGTGGTCGGCCTGGGCGGTAAGGCGAACCGGGCCTATGCTGCCGAACTGGCCGAGCGGGGTTTTGTCACCCTGGCCCCGAATTACCCCCTCTTAGCCCAGTATCAACCCGATTTGAAAAAACTCGGCTGGGAAAGCGGCACCCTCAAAGCCGTGTGGGACAACATCCGCGGCTTGGACCTGCTGCAATCCCTGCCATATGTCGAGGGGCGTGCCTTCGGCGCCATCGGCCATTCGCTAGGAGGACACAACTCCATCTTTACGGCGGTGTGGGAACCGCGTCTGCAGGTGATCATTTCCAGTTGTGGCTTCGACTCTTTCGTCGATTACTACGGTGGCGATGAGAAGAACTGGCAACCGGAACGCGGCTGGTGCCAAACCCGCTACATGCCGAAGTTGGCCCAGTACCGAGGCAGGCTCACCAAAATCCCCTTCGATTTCTACGAACTAATCGCCGCTCTAGCCCCCCGCCATGTGCTGGTAGTCGCTCCCCTCCACGACGGCAATTTCCGTGTGGACAGCGTTCGCCGGATCGTGACAGCAGCCCGACCGGTCTTCGCTCTCTATGGTCACGCCGAACGGCTTCAGGCAGAATACCCCGACGCCGGCCACGATTTCCCCGATGCCATGCGACAGAAAGCCTACGACCTGCTCGAAAAGGTACTCCGAACGACCCCGTAACCCCCTGGGACTTGCTTGAGGGTATCGAAACGGATTGCACCCCAGCCCACGGCAACTCGAAGGGCACCCGCCGAATGAGCCTCCACCCCAACCCTGCTCCCAAGTCCCCGCACCGCTCCGGCAGGACATCACCCCATCTGTCCGGGTATCACCTCCTCGTATCGGGTATACCCCGCTCCTCGTATCGTAAGCCCAAGCGGTTATCGTAAATATTGGCCCGTGGTCATTTCCAGCACCGAAGGGTTAGTCCACCACCGTGTAGTCATTTTCACCACCGAAGGGTTATTCCACCACCATGTAATTGGCTACCACCCGCATGCCGGTACGCCGCATCACCTCATGAAACGCCAGTTGTTTGCCGTAATAGCAGCGGGCCGAACCACGGATGATCAACCCCTGATCCGTGTAATAAATTTCCAATTCTCGTAAGTGAGTCCGATAGTGCTGGAGGATTTGGTGAGCAATTTTCCGAAAGCACTGCTTCAAACCGGACGATGGCGATGTATGGTTACGAACTAATATCCCTTCGGAACCTGGCAATGCTTCATGGGACGATAAACTTTCCTCTGGTCCCACCTCGGCAGATAATGGCATCGCGTAAGTGTCCGCAATAAAATTTGCGTCTCGGCCGCAATCGTTCTCCTTCGCAAGCATCTCACGGCAAGGGGGCGCTTCGCAGGTCTGTATCATGGTGCAACTCCTCACTCCAGGACAGGTCGTGACGTGCCTCCTGATTCACTTCCCGCTGGCACAGCGTCGTAAACTTCTTCTGCGGCAGCGGCCACGGGTATAACCCGATACTCCGCGTTTCCAGCCCTCCTTGCCATCCCAAAACCCAAAAGGCTAAGCCTCGCAAGGATTGGACACGTCCCAGTCCAGTTCCGTCCCTGGTGGTGGATCACACACAACGAAACGTCTGCCACCAAACCCTTGGAGACATTGATGGTGGGAACACGGTGCTGGTGGAAATGAGCAAATCGAGTGCCTGAATTTTCGACACTCGCTAGGGAGGGGCTGACATGGCACCCACTTCAAGTCGCCGGGGAACAGGGATTGCAGACGGTTTTTGGTGAGTAAGCCAAGGCAGCGTGCCAGCGGGAAAAACTGATCCGAGTGCTCCGAACCGATGGGATCCTCTGTGTGTCAAAATGTCTCAGTAGCAAAAGAGACTTTTGTGTCTAAAATATACCACTCCTGGACACGCTGTGTCATTCTTACACAATATCTTTATAGTGGAAGATACCTATGGAGGGCACCCATAACCAATCCCCAATTCCAGCCTGGGTTAGAGCATACGTGTTGCAACATTTATCTGCCGAACAGTTGGCGGCCATCCTTGACGTCGCAGAAGACGGCATCATCACAGTCAATGCCGAGCATCGGATTGTTCTGTTCAACCGAGGAGCTTCTCGGTTATTTGGATATGAGCCCGCGGAGGTGCTGGGCCAACCACTGAACATTTTGATCCCCCCCACCTATCACCAGACCCACCCGCAAGAGATGGAGGCGTTTGTACGAGGTCCCGTGGAATCCCGGCGGATGGCCTCACGGCGGACCGTATTCGGTCTGCGTAAGGACGGAACCGTATTTCCGGCAGAAGTGACGATTTCCAAGCTGTACAGTCAGGATCAATGGTACCTCACCGCTATCGTCCGTAACGCCGAAGAGCGGAAACGTTATGAAGATGCCTTGATCCAGTTGAACCAGGAACTGGAAGAGAGAATCCAACTGCGGACCGCGGAACTGGCGGAACGGAATCGACAACTCCAGGAGAAAACCACGGAAAACGAGATGTTTGTCTACAGCGTGTCGCATGACTTACGCTCTCCCCTGGTCAACTTGATGGGTTTCAGCGAAGAATTGGAAATGGCCGTGAACCGGATCGAGGAGCTGTTGGGCGATCCCCGGTTACCACCCGACATCGGCGAAGCATTTGGGCAGTTATTGCGAGGCGAAGTGAAGGAATCGCTCGGTTACATTCGCACGGCGGTAGACCGATTGAGCCGGATTATCGACGGCCTGCTTCGTCTGTCCCGCGTCGGACGGGTAGAGTACCGTTGGCAGGTCGTGGATATGGAACGCATCGTCCAACGGGTGATTGCAGCCCACCATGCGATGATCCAACGGAACCAGACAGAGGTGATTGTGGAGCCATTGCCACCCGCGTGGGCCGATCCGGACGCGGTAGAGCAAGTCGTGGCCAACTTGCTCGTGAATGCCCTCCAGGCTTTGGAGAATCGGAGTGGCGGTCGGATTGTCATTGGGAGCCGACCTAGCGACACACCAGGCCGGCTTCTCTACTTCGTCGCGGACAATGGACCGGGAATCGAACCGGCCCTATTGCCACGCCTGTTTCAGCCATTCCAAGGTAAGGCCGGCAGCAACTCCGGACGCAAAAAGGGGGAAGGGATCGGCCTGGCCATCGTACAACGGGTCATCGAACGCTTGGGGGGCCAGGTGGGCGTGGAATCGACCGTCGGAAGTGGCACGACCTTCAGCTTCACCCTTCCTCAACCTGCTGAATCAACACCACCTCCATCCCATCTTCACAAGGAAGCACCAGCCCATCCTCACAAGGAAGCACCAGCATGAGTTCCCAACGCTTGCTTATCTTGCTAGCGGAAGACGATGACGGTCACGCCCGGCTGATCGAACGGAACTTACGGCGAGCCGGCGTGATCAACCCCATCGTGCGGGAACCGAACGGGCAAGCCGCCTTGGACTACGTTCATCGGAGCCATAACGACATGCCACTCCTTTTGCTCCTCGATATCAACATGCCCCAGATGGACGGTATCGAGGTGTTACGCAGGTTGAAGAGCGATCCACGTACGAGCAAACTGCCTGTCATCATGCTCACGACAACGGACGATCCCCGTGATATCGATCGCTGTTATGAACTTGGGTGCAGTGTTTACATCACCAAGCCGGTGCGTTACGAGAAGTTTGTAGAGGCCATCCAGCGGTTGGGAATGTTTTTGGAAATCGTCAAGCTGCCGTCTCCTCCCGCCCAAGCCCTCACTGCTACTTCAGGATTGGAACCATGCGGGCAACCATCCTGATTCTGGAAGACGATGCGGGTACAGCTCGGCTGCAACAACGGCGCCTGGAGCGTGCGGGTTATGCTGTCGAGTGGACAGCCGATGGCACTCAGGCCTGGCAGCGGTTGCAACGCGGGGGTATCGACCTGCTGTTGCTCGATCAACATTTCGACGGCCAACCGGAGGATGGCTTGAGCTTTTATGGCCGGCTGAAGGCGGCAGGTTATGACGTACCTGTGATCCTGATCACTGGTCGAAATGATGATGGTCTGATCGTTCGGGCCTTGCGGGCCGGTGTGCGTGACTATATCTTCAAGTCACCAGAGTATCTGGACTACCTGCCGGACGCGGTGCAGCGAGTCCTGGAACAGGTTCGTCTGCAAAAACAACTGGCTGAGTCCCAAGCCCGTCTAGCTGCCATTGTGGAAACTGCCTTTGATGCCATCATTACGGTGGATAAACACCATCGGATCACTACTTTCAACCCTGCCGCGGAACGCATTTTCGTCACTGCCGCGGCTGAGGCTATCGGACAACCGATTCAAACCTTTCTGCCCGACTGGTGGTGGCAAAAGGTCACCTCGTCTGGACAATCCTTCAGCTTGGGCGAAATGGAAGGTTATCGACGCGATGGCACACGTGTCCCGCTGGAAGTATCGTGGGTCCGTGTCGAACGAAACGGCGAGACCTTCTGCACTCTGGTGCTTCGAGACATCACCGAACGCAAACAGGCGCTGGAAGAACTCCGAGCCAAGACCGAGGAGCTCCGGCAAACGACGCGGCAATTGTGGCAGGCTGCCCGCCTGGCCGGAGTCGGCGAATTGGCGGCCAGCATCGCCCACGAACTGAATAATCCCCTCGGTACCATCAGCCTGCGTCTGGAAGGCATTCTGGCCAAGACACCTCCGTCTGATCCGCGACGCAAAGCCCTGGAAGTGATTGAAGGCGAAATCGAGCGGATGTGCCGGCTGGTAGCTAGTCTCTTGCAATTCAGCCGGCCGGGGAATGATCAATTCTCGACCGTCCACGTAGCCGAAGAAGTGGAAAAGACCCTGGAACTGTTCAACCATCATCTGCGGAAGCGTCGCATTGAGGTCCAGACGGAGTACGGCACGGATGTTCCCACAATCACCGCGGATCGGCAGCAACTGCGGCAGGTGTTGTTGAACCTCTTGAGCAACGCCGCCGACGCCATGCCTCAGGGTGGCCGCCTCATCGTGCGACTGCGTCGGGGCACGTTGGAACACGGAACACCGGCCGTCGTGGTGGAAGTGATCGATAATGGCACCGGCATCGCACCGGAACATCTACCCCGCGTATTCGACCCCTTCTTTACTACTAAGGAAGAAGGCAAAGGGACCGGCTTGGGCCTGGCCATTTGCAAGCGGATCATCGAGCAACAACATCACGGTTCCATCACGATCGAGAGTCAGCCGGGACAGGGGACAACCGTACGGATCGCCTTACCTGTCACGGGCCAGTCCGCGCACCCCAACAGCAACCGAGTCGAGTCTGCCTGAAAAATATCGGAATCCAAATAAATCAAAATACACCTTGAGAAGGCCGTGGAGCCTGAAGGGGTCCCCGAACAGCGGGTATTTGTTGCCATGAACGAACCGATTCCCAGCAAAGGCCGATTGTTGATCGTAGACGACGAAGTGGAGTTGATGCGGGCCTTATGCGACTCTCTCGCTGAGCACGGCTTTTCCGTCAATGGTCTGCCAACACCCCAGGGGGCACTGGACATCCTCCGCGATGGCGAGTTCGACATCCTCTTGACCGATCTGATGATGCCAAAAGTGGATGGAATCCAACTGCTCAAACAAGCTTTGGCCGTCGATCCCCACTTGGTAGGCATCATCATGACCGGCCAAGGCACGATTCCCACGGCGGTGGAGGCTATGAAGTCCGGAGCATTCGATTACATCCTCAAGCCGTTCCGCCTGCAGCATATTCTGCCTGTCCTGGACCGGGCGATGGAGGTCCGGCGCCTCCGTTTGGAGAACCAGCGACTTCGGCGGTACCTGAAGTCCCTCACGTTCGAATCGGAGCGCTATCGCCTGGTTGGTTCCAGTCAGGCGATGCAACGGGTGCTTCAGTTGATTGAACGGGTAGCTCCCACGGACGCCACGGTACTGATTCGGGGTCCCAGTGGTACAGGAAAGGAGCTGGTAGCCCGGGCTATCCATGCCAATAGCCGACGGCGGGATCATCCGTTCATTGCGGTCAACTGTGCCACGTTACAGGAAAGTCTCCTCGAGAGCGAACTGTTCGGTCATGAGAAGGGGGCATTCACCGGCGCGGATCGTTCCAAACCGGGTCTGTTCGAGGTAGCGGAGGGGGGAACACTGTTTGTGGATGAAGTGGCGGAAATGTCCCCGGCCTTGCAAGCCAAACTCCTGCGTGTGCTGGAAAACGGCCACTACCGCCGCGTCGGAAGTACCCAGGATCGCTATGCCAATGTCCGAATCCTCGCCGCTACCAACAAACCCCTCGAAGAGGAAGTCCGTCAGGGCCGTTTTCGGGATGATCTCTACTATCGCCTCAATGTCATCACCTTGACTCTGCCTCCCTTGCGGGAACGCCGAGAGGACATTCCCGAATTGGTGAACCACTTTCTTACCAGTCGCGCTATTACCCGTACACCCCTAAGTATCAGTACAGAGGCCCTCGACATTCTCTGTCGCTATGACTGGCCCGGAAATGTGCGGGAACTGGCCAATGTCCTGGAACGCGCCCAGATTCTGGCAGAAGGGAGCGTCATCATGCCGGCGGATTTGCCGGAAAATCTCGTGGCTGCGGCCCGCTGGAGCACCACGGCCCCACTCTCGTCCACCGCTTTTGCACCTTCCATCGCGCCCCCTGAGAGTCCCACCCGCCCCTCTGCCGGCTCAACTTCCCCAACTTCGACATCGTCAGCCATCGAAGGTCAGAGGATTGCCCAGCCGGGAGGCACGGCAACTTCTGTTTCCGCTGCCACTGAATACACTCTGGCCGCCGTCGAGCGACGACACATCCTCGAAATCCTGCAACGCTGCAACGGGAACAAAGTCCACGCGGCACGAATGCTCGGTGTCAGTCGGCGTACACTCTATCGTCTGCTGGACAAACATCGACTGCGTGACCCTGCCCGTCCCAGGAATAAGACATCAGACCCTGCCCGTGAGTTTCCAGGAAACCATCCGGACCCAACTCATCCCCCGCCGCCCTCCGGCTGATCGGCTCGATAGCCACCGTTCCTTTCCCAGCTCCAAACGTTCCTTTCCCAGCACCAAAGAAGCTTCGGGGGACCGCTGGAAACTGTCTTTCAGAAGGAGTCTATTACGTCTCAGGTGGGCGCAAGAACCATTTACGTCTCAGGCGAGCGCAAGAACTATTCTACGTCACGTCGAAGTGCATAATCCCACTCCGTGAGACAGTAGACGGAATCAGCCTGTTCACACCAGCGATTCGAGGAGATACTTGAGTTTCCGCACTTCGACATCGATGGCGTAAGGGAACTCCGGGATGTCATGAATATCCACACTCAAGGCGCGGTGGTAATGCCATCGCTCCAGCTGGTTGATGATGCGGCTGTATTCGATCTCTCCCTGGCCGACTTGAACCTGAAATTGGTCCGGCCGATTGCCCGTGTCGCGGAAGCGTACATGCAGCACATGAGGATAGAGTTGATCAAAGTGGACCTTACTATACGGTCCCACCAGATAGTGGCTGGGATCCAGAGCGATCCCCAAACCTGGCACTTTGTTGCAGAACATCAAGGCCACTTCTGGATCGGCAGTCAGTTGTTCCCGATGGGTTTCTATAGCCAGAAGCAGGCCTTCCGCGTTAGCCAGGCGCTGATATTCGCGCAGGCGATCGATTTCCGCCTGGAGATCGGAGCCGAGCGGAGCCACGGGAATGGTGAGCACAGGAGTGAGGGTACTCCGGGCCAACGCCGCGACCGCACAAAACTGCATCCGGGCCTGCTCAGCCGGCTGGTCACGCACATCCACATGAATGGCTGCCAGGGGCACATTGGTCGATTTGAGCAGTTGCAGACAGGCGGCACTATGCTTGGCCACATCGGCAGGTGTCCAGTGTGGCCCCTGAGCACCAATCACCAGATCGGCCATGGAAAAGTCCAGGGCACGAATCCGGCGAAGAGCTTCCTCCAGCGGGCGGCGTGCAAAACACAGTGTAGAACAGACGACATGCACAGTCAGGTCCCCCCACCTTACTCCGGCGATCTATCCCCACCGCCAATCTCCCCCTGACGGCGGTCTGATGCCGATCTTGCTTCGGGCCTGGGGATGCGTTTCCGCACCCGCATACCCGACGAGGGGCTGCCTCATACCATCTTCGTCGGGCCAATGCAAGGAAAAAATGCCGAAAAAGTGCACGGCCGTTTTCCTGATCCCAAAGTACGACACCCCCACTGGTCAAATCACCTTCCCTTCCACGGCACACGACGCTAAATGCCCCAATCCTGACTGTGGGTAATGGGGGAGGGTCCTGTGGCCCGTCGCTCCACAGCCTGAGCTCGGATTTCCCTACGAAGGCAGAGGAAACGAAAGTCTAGGGAAACCAGAGAACGTGTCCTTGACGGGAGGGATGAGGAGGATGCGAAGGCTCGGGACACCCGCTGACAACGGACTTTCATCACTATGAACTCTTAGGACGAAATAATCCGCTCGCAGAGCTGAGGGGAATCATCCCAAGCCCGCCACCCATCCCACCATAACTTTGATCGAAAGACACCTGAATCGGGGGAAAATACCGTGACTGGCTTACCCCTGGCTGCCTGGCTGGAAGCGTTGGAGAAAATGGCTGCTGAAACGACAACCTTGTTGCAGCAGATCGAGCAAGCACTGGATTTGTCCTCGGGTGGCCACAAGGGTCAGCTCGAAGCAGCAGAGGGCCAGACCGACGTCTATCCGGAAGTATCGTCTGGGCAGCACACGGTCAATCCTCCCCCATGGGAAAGCCTCATCGAGCAAGTGGAAACGAGCGTGGAGTCGGCGGACCGAACGGTGGAAAGCGTTTTGCACCTTTGTCAGCAGTGGCAACAGCGCTACGCA
>Ga0197142_1005099_pt1 | contig 10394 bp, 10 predicted proteins | sample GBS60_MetaG_FD_148614 | JGI IMG/M metagenome (GOLD analysis project Ga0197142, IMG submission 148614) | Sediment microbial communities from Great Boiling Springs, Gerlach, Nevada, United States - GBS 60_MetaG | ecosystem: Environmental > Aquatic > Thermal springs > Hot (42-90C) > Sediment...
CTCATCAAGAATTTCGCCGGCATGAATATTGGTTACAGGAACTTCGGCGGTCGGGACAAGGTAATAATCCCAATCCTCTAGCTTGAACAGGTCCTTTTTAAATTTTGGAAGTTGGCCGGTGCCTATAAGGCTTGAACTGTTAACTATAAAAGGAGGAAGAACTTCTGTATAACCGTGTTTAGTGGTGTGCATATCAAGCATAAAGTTGATAAGAGCTCTTTCCAGTTCAGCACCTGTTCCCCAGTATAGAGTAAACCTCGCACCCGTCATTTTGGCTGCACGCTCAAAGTCAAGAATTCCCAGTTGTTCGCCAATATCCCAATGAGGCTTGGGTTCAAAGTTGAAGGATGGTTTTTCTCCCCAGACTTTCACAACGGGATTGTCTTTTTCATCCTTTCCCACCACTACCGATTCATGAGGCATGTTAGGAATAAAAAGAAGGATTTCCTGGAGTTGCCTTTCAATTTCAGCAAGTTCATCATCAAGCGCCTTTATACGTTGAGACAAAACTCGAGACTCTTCAACAAGTTGGTTGGTATCCTTGCCTTCTTTTTTAAGCCTTGCAATTTCTTCCGATGCCTTATTCCTCTGGTGCTTTAACTGTTCAACCTCTCGAAGTTTTTCTCTCCTTTGCTCATCAAGTCGTTTAAATTGGGAAAGATCAAAATCTAACTGACGATTTTTTAACATTAATTCGACCTGATCTATATGATCTCGCACAAACTTTATATCTAGCATTATCAGAACCTCCCGTTGAAGTCTCAAACCTGATGAGTTTTAATGTGACTGGCTTTTTCCAGTTGCCGATGACGCCGATGGCTTTTCTATTTCGGCACTTACAAATTCAACCGCATAATCAGAAAGCTCATCAATAGGAGGAAGATTATAAAAAACCACCATAAAGGGTACTTTATCACCGGGTTTTACTCGAACATTAGAAAGACTTTCCCCCTCACGGCGCATCATACGTTCTTGAATTTTATCAACGGGCAACTGAGCAAGTTCCTCTTTGGTGAAAAGGTTTCCGGCATAAAATCTCTGACTTAAAAGTGCCTTACCATTAACCCCAATAACCCTACCCTCGAGGAGAATAAAGCTAACTGGAGATTTGGAATCATTAATAGTCTCTCCTTGGACAACAAGTATCTGTCCCACATTGACGTTTTCAATAAAAAATGCCTGAGTTTGAGGATTAAGCCTTATAGAAGGGGAATCCGACTGTTGCACAGAAGATTCAGCAGACGATGCCGGTTTTGATTGTTTTCCTACGTATTTGTATATCACAAACCCCAAAACGGCTAAAACAGCGACTGCAATGACGATAATCTTGCTAAGTGCTAAAGGAGAAGAGGCTTTTTTTCTTACTACCGGTTCCGAGACCGGCCTTGTTAGGTCATCTTCTGTTCCTTCCTTTTCAAATAAATCAGAATCCATCGATAAATCTGATGATGAAGCCCCTGCTATTTTTTCAATTTCTTCCCCCAAGGAGTCATCCAGGACTATGACCTTTTCACTTTTCTTTGGTTCTTCTTCGGGTTTTAAGTCCACAGTAAAAACATGCCGACATCGAGAACATCTTACTTTGATTGTATCCTTATTTGCAACCTTTGACGGATCAATCTTAAACTTGGTCCCGCAAGATTCACATGTGATTATCATGCATCACTTCTCCTGCTTATTCTCCGGTAAAACATACTTCATAGATCCCCTCTAAATGACGATAACACTCCGAATAATCCAGACCATACCCTACGAGAAACCCTTTCTCAATCTTAAAACCGCAATAATCGATCTGAACCGAACATTCCCGACGTTCCATCTTATCGACCAGCACGCAAACTTTTAGAGACGAAGGATTGCGTTGTTTAAGATACTTTACCACCCAGTCCAGGCTCAACCCTGTATCTACAATATCTTCGACCAGCAAGACATCTTTTCCCTCAATAGGAAGTTCCACGTCTTTGGTCACCGTAATAGTTCCGCTAGTCTCGTCATGTAATCCATAACTAGAAACCCGGATAAAATCGATCTTACTCGACACATTAAGAAGCCTTACCAAATCGGCGAGAAAAATGAAAGCACCCTTTAAAATTCCTATAACAACTATTTCTTTCTTGTCGTAATAGTCTCTATTTATCTCACCTGCAAGATTTTCGATCCTTTCTTTAACCGTTTTACCATCAAGAATACACCTTAAAGTGTGAGGCTTCATTTGATCTCCCCCGTGTGAATGTAAATATACTTAACACGTTTTCACATTGGAAGAAAATCGTGAAAAAGTCAACAATGCCTTACCCTTCCGATTTCAAAAATTAACTTCAACTTAACCTCTCTTTTTATTTCTTGCGTTCCTGAAGATGGTTTTCTAAAATAATTTAGTTGGAATCAGTTGTAAAAGGTGCTTCTATACGAAGGGCGAAAATCTCTATCTTCGAAAGGAAGCAAATCATGGGAAAAATTTGGCAAAAACTAGTAAGGTGGTTATGGTGTTTTGGCTTTTTGCTTATTTATTCCGAGGTTGCTGTAGGAGCTGACTCTTACGTTACCGACCGAGTTGATATTCAATTTCGTTCAGGTCCCAGTATTAATAGCAAACTTATAGGAACTCTCACTGCTGGCACACCGGTAGAAATTAAAAAAGAACAAAGTGGGTGGTGTTTAGTGGTTCCAAAAGAAGGTCATTTTGCTGGCAAAGAAGGATGGGTGCATAAGAGACATATAACGACTTCTCCTCCAAGCAGTAAAGATTTGGTGCAGCTTGCGGAGGAAAACAAAACTCTTAAGACAACAATCGCTCAATACGAAAACGAAGTTGCATCATTAAAACAAACCATCTCATCACTGGAAAAAGCTCTTGAAGAATCCAAAGCACAATATACCAAGCTACAAACTGAAGCTGCTGACTTTCTTTCTCTTAAACAAACTCATGATTCGCTCCAGAAGAATATTGCTTCTCTTAAAGAAGAACGAGACAGGCTTCAGGAGGAAAGCCGTAAAGCTAAAAATTCAGAGCGAATAAGATGGTTTCTTACAGGAGCAGGAGTGCTTTTTTGTGGATGGATTATAGGTATGATTATGGGACGATCACAAAGAAGGAAAAACTACACCTATTACTGGAAATGAATTATTTTGATGACGTTTTAGCTGGCAACTTTTGCCAATTCCAATAATTCCTTGACTTTGTAGCGATAAAGAGATAATTAAAAAGCGGTTTTTGAGAGCGGGCATAGCTCAGTTGGTAGAGCACAAGCTTCCCAAGCTTGGGGTCGCGGGTTCGAGGCCCGTTGCCCGCTCCAAAAATATTAAAGGTCCCTTATTGAGGGGGTACTTCGGAGGAGTCAGGAAGTGCCTACTTCGATTAGTGGACGGATCAGCAATGGGGAAAACATTGTGGTGGACTACTTAGCCCAATAGTTGAACCTATAAATGATCTAGTTCTACTAAAGAAGTGGGCGCTTTGCCCACTTCTTTTTTTGGATGGGACGTAAAGTGGTGGACAAAAAATTTGTTGATGAAATTCGAACGATGATCGAGCCGGTAGTAAATTCTGAGGGGGTAGAATTGCTCGATGTAGAATTCCGTCGCGAACGTCATGGTTATGTGCTCAGAGTCTTCATTGATCATGAGGACGGTATAACCATAGAAGATTGTTCTCGAGTCAGTTCTACCCTAAGTGATTTTCTCGACGTTGTAGATCCTATTCACCATTCTTATCACCTTGAAGTTTCATCACCGGGCTTGGATCGTCCGTTAAAAAAACCAGAACATTTCGCGCGATACATCGGAAGCATTATTACTCTGAAGACCACTATACCCATATCTAATCGAAAAAACTTCAAAGGCTTTTTAAGAAAAGCATCCGAGGGTGAAATAATTATGGAATGTGATGGAACAAATTTTACGATCCCTATGGAATTGATCGAAAAGGCAAACCTTGCCTATTTCGAAACAGAAAAAGCCAGAAAAAAGCATAAAGCTAAGCATATACCTTTATGCAACAAGTGAGGGGATGGATAAAACATGACAACAACATCCGAGCTAGCGAGACTTATAGATCAGGTTAGTAGAGAAAAAGGCATCGAAAAGAAGGTTTTGATTAATGCCCTAGAAGAAGCCATTGCCACCACCATTCGCAAAAAGCTCGGGCCAAAAGCCGATATAATGGTCAGATGGGACGAGGAAAAGGGGGAAATAGAAGCTATCAAGTTTTACAAGGTAGTAGAAACAGTCAAAGAACCGAACTGGGAAATTTCTCTGGAGGAGGCATCTCGCTATAACCCCGAAGCGGAAGTAGGAGATGAAGTTGGTGTGCTTCTGGATCCCGGAAAGCTAGGTCGAATTGCCGCTCAAACAGCAAAACAGATCATACTTCAAAGGTTGCGAGATGCCGAACGGGATGCCATATATGAAGAATTCAAGCATAGGCGTGGAGAAATTGTCCATGGAATCGTCCAGCGAGTGGACAAAAGCGGCATAACCATAAATCTAGGCAAAGTGGAGGCTTTCCTGCCAGTTAAAGAACAAATTCCACAGGATAACTACAGACCCGGCGACCGTATACGGGCTTATATTGTGGAAGTGAAAAAATCTGGCAAAGGTCCTCAGATTATAGTAAGCAGAACCCATCCATCTTTTCTCATTCAGCTCTTCGCATTGGAAGTTCCGGAAATTCAGGAAGGAATAGTAAGCATCATCGCAGCGGCAAGAGAACCGGGATCGCGAGCAAAAATTGCCGTTGTTTCTAAGGACCCATCTGTTGACCCCATTGGAGCATGTGTTGGTATCAAGGGCAATCGAGTTCAGAAAGTGGTGCAGGAGCTGAGAGGAGAAAGGATTGATATAGTTCAATGGAATGTAGATCCGGCGAAGTTTGTGGTAAATGCGCTAGCTCCGGCTGTTATAAGTAAAGTTATTATTGATCAGGCAAACCAGGCTGTTGAAGTTATTGTGCCCGACGATCAGCTTTCATTAGCCATAGGCAAACGAGGACAAAATGTTCGCTTAGCCGCTAAGCTCACCAACTGGAAAATCGACGTAACAAGTGAAACTCGATACGAACGTCGCAAAGACGACCGCTACAAAGAGTTTCTCTCGCTTCAAGATATGACAGAAGATTTGGCTGATATGCTTTTTGATGAGGGCATCACATCGCTTGAAGAATTTGTAAACACCGATACAAATTATTTGGAATCTATCATGGGACTTTCTAAATCGACAATAGAAGGGTTGAAAGCAGAAGCTTTAAAGACGATTAAAAAAAGGAAATGACAGAAACAGTAAAAAAACATGTTCCTATAAGAACCTGCATTGTATGCAGGACTAAAAAACCGAAAAAGGATTTGCTAAGACTCGCCCTAACCCCAGAAGGTGTTGTAGTGCTGGATATTTCACAAAGGATAAACGGGCGGGGTGCCTATGTGTGTCACGACTGCTTACAAAAGCTAAAGTGGGATAAAAGGTTAGAGCGAGCCTTCAGGGGGCGAGCTAAAGGACTAAACGTTCAGCTCATAAATGGGGCATGCAGGGGAGTATAGAATGGCGCGGTTAAGAGTTCATGAACTAGCAAAAGAATTAAACATATCTCCAAAGGAACTCATGGATAAGATGCACGAGCTCGGCATCCCGTGTAAAAATCACATGAGCATCTTAAGTTCTGAAGATGCAAACTACTTGCGCCGATTCTTCAAAAAGTTCGCTAAACCTTCAACAAGTGCTGTAAGTGATATCCTGGCATCAACAAAGCAGGTCATTGTGAGAAAACGCCCCAAAGCAGAACCCGAACCTACCGAACCGGAAAAAACAGCCGAAGAAATAGCTGAAGCTACACAGGCTAAAGTAACCTCTCTTTTAGAAACAGAGGAAGCCGCGCCAATCAAAGAAGAAAGAGAAGAAATTGTAAAACCGATTTCGGAGGAACCACCTGGGCCTGAAGAACCTCAAAAGCTGGAAAGCGAAGAGGTAGTTGAGTCGTTAGAACCCGAACCAACGGTACAGGAAGAAACAGTGGAGCCTTTGCAGGCGAAAAGAATAGATCTTCAGGAGATTAGACCAGAACAACCGGAAGAGAAGATCCCTGAAATAGCTACCGAAGCCCAAAGTGTTGTTGAATCTGCAGAGTTGCCTAAAGAGGATACCGAGGAGGTATCGGATCTTGGAAAGGAAACATCATTAGAAGTAAAAACGCTAGAGGAAATTCGCGCCGAAACTGAGGTGCCACAAAAAGAGAGCAAAATCGAACCTGTCGAAACCGAAACAGCTTGTGAAGAAACCAGATCAATTGAAAGTCAGCAAGAAGTTATAAGTGGTAAAACTCAGCAAGAAATAATAGTCAGTGAAAGCGCGGTCGTTTCAGAAGCAGAATCTCTCGAGACAGCTGAATCTCATGCAGAAGAAGCAGCCGAGACAGAAAAACCTTACAAATCCAAAAGACACAGACGTCGTCGTAGAAGAAAACCAAAGAAAGAAGAGCCAGCAAAAATTATTCAATTGCCTGAAATTATCCCAACTATTGAAGAAGAAGACCACGAGGAGATTCTAGAAGCAAAGATAAGGAAAAAAATTGTTGTCGATGAAGAAGTTTCCAAGAAACCCATTAGACCTCCTAAAAAATTCAGACCAAAGGAGGATCTCAAGGTAGAACGTGAAGAAGAGAAAGAAATAGAGGCTCCTCCTAAATTTTTGCGACCCAAGCGTGACAATCGCGAAATTCTCGCTGAAGCTCACGAGCTACCAAAAATATCCATAGCAAAGCCAGCGCCAACGACCCCGCCTGCTCCAAGTACTCTTCCTCCCAAGGCTGCAAAACGAAAAATCCGCATTGAAGAGGCCATAATCGTGGGCGAACTAGCCCGCCAAATGGGAGTTAAAGCTTCTGAGGTTATTAAAAAGCTTCTGCTCCTTGGACTTCCTGTTACGGTAAACCAGGCCATAGACTTTGATACTGCCTCCCTTGTGGCTTCAGAATTCGGCTACGAAGTAGAAAAGAAAGGACTAGAAGAAGAAACCATTCTCGCCACCCAAGAAGATCGTCCCGAAGATCTTAAACCCCGTCCGCCTGTTGTTACCGTTATGGGGCATGTGGATCACGGAAAAACATCGCTTCTTGACGCCATCCGTCATACTAATGTCACATCTGCTGAGGCTGGAGGTATCACTCAGCATATCGGAGCATACCACGTCCATCTGGACAAAGGAGATATCGTTTTCCTGGATACGCCTGGCCATGAAGCATTCACCGCAATGAGAGCCAGAGGTGCAAAAGTAACCGACATTGTCATCCTGGTTGTTGCAGCTGACGATGGAGTAATGCAGCAAACAATAGAAGCGATAAACCACGCAAAGGCTGCTCAGGTGCCAATAATTGTCGCCATAAACAAAATAGATAAACCAAACGCCAATCCCGAACGAGTAAAACGCGAACTGGCTGAGCATGGACTTATTCCCGAAGAGTGGGGCGGGAATACCATAATGGTAGAAGTATCGGCAAAAAAGAAGATCGGCATTGAAGATCTGCTCGAGATGGTGCTTCTTCAGGCGGAATTGATGGAACTCAAAGCGAATCCAAACAAACCTGCCAGAGGTCGGGTCATTGAAGCAAAGCTAGAAAAAGGCAGGGGTCCTGTCGCTACGGTGCTTATCCAGGAAGGAACTCTAAAAGTTGGAGACGCTTTTGTCTGCGGAGTTCATTACGGAAAAGTCAGGAATATCTTTAATGATAGAGGACAGCGGATTGAATCAGCAGGTCCTTCTATGCCTGTAGAAGTGATAGGGCTTTCTGGAGTGCCTCAAGCAGGTGATGATTTTGCCGTTGTTGCCGACGAAAAACAAGCTCGCCTTCTTGCCGAACATCGCTTGAGAAAGCAGCGTGAGCGTGAAATATCTATGTCCACAAAGGTCACTCTGGAAAAACTCTATGAGCAGATCCGTGAAGGTCAGCTCAAAGAACTTAATCTCATCCTTAAGACAGACGTTCAGGGTTCTCTTGAAGCTCTTACCGAGGCCATAAAGAAACTTTCACATCCTGAAATAAAAATAAACATCATCCACTCTGCCACAGGAGCGATCAACGAAACAGACATTATGCTAGCATCGGCTTCAAACGCTATTGTTATAGGCTTTAATGTAAGACCAGACGCCAAAGTGGAAGAAGTGGCTCAGAGAGAAAGAGTTGACGTAAGATTTTACAACGTTATCTACCAACTTATTGACGACATTAAGGCAGCAATGGAAGGATTGATCGAACCAGAGTATCAGGAAAAAGTGCTAGGGCGAGCTGAAGTGCGGCAGACATTCCACATTTCAAAGGTAGGCACAGTGGCAGGATGCTATGTCACGAATGGAGTAATTCAGCGCGGAGCCAAGGTGCGAGTACTTCGAGACCAGGTGGTGGTTTACGATGGAAAGATTATATCGCTTAAGCGCTTCAAAGATGATGTTAAAGAAGTCAAAGCTGGCTTTGAATGCGGAATTTTGATTGAGAACTTTAATGACATAAAGGTTGGGGACACCCTTGAAGTCTACACAATGGAGGCAGTAAAGCCATCCATTGATGGCACATCAACTCAGGAAACAAAACAGGAACCACAGGATAAACGGTAAAAAGATGGCCATGACTGTTGGTGTTTCTCGTATTACTTTAATTATTCCAGAAGGCATGTCATTGAAGGCAAAAAGAAAGGTGGTTAAAAGTCTTGTGGAAAAGTGTCGAAACAAATTTAACGCTTCTGTTGCAGAAGTAGATGATCATGAACTTTATCAGCGCACCACCCTTGCTGTCGCAGTGGTTGGTAAAGATGGACGCACGGTAAACGCTATTCTCGATAAAATAGCTGAATATATGGACTCGCTCAAACTGGCTGAAATTATTGACCAGGATATTGAGCTTATCAGTTACTGAGAAAGGAATTTTTATATGAGAAAGTATCCCCGAAAATTGCGAGTTGCCGACTTAATCAAAGAAGAGGTGGCAGATATCATCCAGCGTAAAGTAAAGGATCCTCGCATTAAGGGAATCACCGTCACTGGCGTCAGAATGACCGATGATCTTAAAGAAGCCACCATTTTCTACTGCGAAACCTTCCATAAAAGTGATCGATCAGAGCTAAGCGTAGCCATGGCGAGTGCTGCCGGGTTCATCCGTCGTGAGCTGGCAGAACGAGTTCATTTGCGCTCCATACCAAGATTATCCTTTGTGTACGACGATTCTTTCGACTATAGCGAACGAATCGGATGGATTTTAAATACTCTCAAATCCAAAGATGAACAGGATCCACTATGATAGAAGCAATCCCAAAACATCAGCCTCCAACTCTTGAATCGGATCGTCAGCTAGAATCAAAAGGGCTACAGAGCGACGAAATGGACATAAAAAAAATTGCTCATGCTCTGATGAATGGAACATCTTACCTTCTGGTAACCCACTTTCACCCGGATGGAGATGCGATCGGAGCTCTACTGGCTTTGCAAGCCGTTCTTAAAGGAATGGGCAAAAAAGTGATAAGTTTCTGCGAAGATGGAGTCCCTCCAACCTTTAGGTTTCTTGAAGGAGCGCAGGAAGTTCTTAACGATATCGAGCGTATCCCTCAACTTGACACTGTTACGCTTGTATTTCTTGATTGTGGTTCCATAGATCGCTGCGGAAAATCGCTTGCAAAATTGCTCAATGTAACAAATTCCATCATCAACATCGACCATCATGTTCAGGAGAAGCCTTTTGGGGACATCTTCTGGGTAAAATCATCGGCAAGTAGTACATGCGAAATGCTTTTCGATATCTTTTGCTTCATGAATATTCCCTTTACCCCCGTGGTATCTACCTGTCTCTACACCGGCATTTTAACCGATACCGGATCTTTTCAGTTCTCGAACACATCCCGTAGAGTCTTAGAAATTGCAGCGTCGCTGGCGGGTTTTGGAGCAGATCCTCATAAAATTGCCCAGCAAGTCTTTGAATCATCTTCGCCACAAAAACTTCTGTTGCTCGGTAAAGTGCTGGATACTCTACGCTACCACAGGAACTATTCCATCGCCACTGCCAGGCTCACTAAAAAAATGTTCACCGAAACAGGAGCAACCATTCACGACGGAGAAGGTTTCGTCAATATGTTGAGGCAGGTTGCAACAGTGCAAGTGGCTGTCTTGTTTAGGGAAGAAGAAAACGGTCTCATCCATGTAGGGTTGAGATCGAAAGGATCCATTGATGTGGCAAAGTTTGCCAGAAAATTCGGCGGTGGAGGGCATGTTAACGCATCGGCTTGCAGAGTAAAGGGGTCCATTGAGAATGTTGAAGCGACTATTGTTTCTTCATTGGAAGCATATCTTAACGAGATAGTAAACATAAGTGAGGGGAAACAATGAGAAGACCCTCTTGCTCTTCGGACGGCATAATGCTTGTT